>Ga0213881_10000867_pt1 | contig 16043 bp, 17 predicted proteins | sample BarmaccoBMER_R08_FD_160104 | JGI IMG/M metagenome (GOLD analysis project Ga0213881, IMG submission 160104) | Barbacenia macrantha exposed rock microbial communities from rupestrian grasslands, the National Park of Serra do Cipo, Brazil - ER_R08 ... | reverse complement strand
CGAGCTGGCGAACAATGAACTCGAGGAATTCACGCATGCTTCATTCTGCGTCAGTTCCGAGCGAAGTCGAGCACGCGCTCGAGCTCGAGCACTGGCCAAAGATCAACCGTGGTCTAGCGGCTTGCTTCGGGCGAGGCTACAACGCTGCCGGCCCGACACTCTCCGCCGCTTTCCGGTTCTTCTTTATCAAACTGCGCACGGTATCGCTTGGCTGAGCGCCGCGCCCGATCCAGTGCTCTATGCGGTCGAGCTTGAGCGTGCTGTTGTGTCCCGTTTTCTTCGGGTCGTAAGTACCGACAAGCTCGATAAATTTCCCATCACGCGGGCTGCGGCTATCAGCCACGACGACCTTGTAGTACGGGCGGTTGAGCGCGCCTTCTCTGCGTAGTCTGATTGATACTGCCATCTGGTCGGTTGAGGAGTTGAGAGGATGGACTGAATTGCGCTTTTGGCAAGTCAGCTTCGTATGCGCGACATCCGCGCCATCATCCGTTTCATTTTGCCTGTACTCTTCATCATTTTGCGCATTTGATTGAAGCGCTGAAGCAAATCGTTCACTTCCGTGACAGTGCGGCCGCTGCCCCGCGCGATGCGCTGACGCCGGCGGGCGTTTAAAATATCCGGCTTACTGCGTTCCTGCGACGTCATGGAAAGTACGATCGCTTCCACGCGGCGGAGCTGTTTTTCGTCAATGGAAAGGCCGGGCACGTTGCTCATGCCGGGCAGCATCCCGATGATGTTTTCCAGCGGGCCCATGCGGCGCATCATTTTGAATTGCGCAAGGAAATCGTTGAAATCGAAGCTGGCACTACGCAGCTTTTTCTCGAGCCGCGCGGCTTCTTCTTCGTCCACTGCTTCGGCGGCTTTTTCCACCAGGCCGACGATGTCGCCCATGCCGAGAATTCGCCCGGCCAGCCGATCCGGAACGAACGGCTCGAACTGATCCAGCTTTTCACCGGTGCCGCCAAACTTGATCGGCCGTTCTGTGACTTCGCGCATGGACAACGCGGCACCGCCGCGTGCGTCGCCATCGAGTTTGGTCAAAATGATCCCGGTAATTTGCAGCGCGTCATTGAAGTGCGTAGCGACGCTCACTGCCTGCTGGCCTGTCGCCGCATCAGCCACGAGCAGGATTTCCTGCGGCTGCAAAAAATCGCGCAGCCGCTTGAGTTCCTGCACCAGCGGCTCGTCGATCTCCTGCCGGCCGGCGGTGTCAAAGATTTCCACGTTTTGTGTCTGGGCCTGCGCCCAGGTGATGCTGGCTTTAGCGGAACGCACCACGTCCTTCTCTTCCGGCGCGGGCGTGTACACCGGCACATCGACCTGGCTGCCCAGTGTGGCCAGTTGCTCAATCGCGGCAGGACGTTGCAGATCGCAGGCGATGAGCACCGGCGTGCGTCCCTGCTTTTTCAGATAGCGCGCGAGCTTGGCTGATGAGGTTGTTTTTCCGGCGCCATTCAGGCCGACCATGAGGATGCGCGCGGGTTTTTGCAGGTTGAGCGGCGCGGCGTCGCCTCCGAGCAAGGCTGTTAATTCGTCGTGAAAAATCTTCACGATCTGCTGCCCGGGCGTGACGCTGCGCAGTACTTCCTCACCGAGCGCCTTGTCCCTCACGCGGGCGATAAATTTTTTCGCGACCTGAAAATCGACGTCGGCTTCGAGCAACGCCAGCCGCACCTGGCGCAGCGCCTCGTTAATGTTTGCCTCGCTGATCGTGCCGTGACCGCGAAGGTCTTTGAAAATGTCCTGAAGCTTATCGCCGAGTTGAGAAAACATATGGGTTTAGTTGAACCGGGGAGCGAGTTCCGGTAGCGCACGCGTCTCTGGTGCGCTACCCGGCTTAGACATTGCGACTATTTTTTCGGTGCTCCGGTTGCGCTCGCTGCGGCTGGTGCCCCTGCATTCTCGGCGATGGCGAAGGTCCAATGCGCTTCCGCTTTCTTACCCTGCGATTTTGCTTCGATGATGACCGTCACCTTGTCGCGCAGTTTCTCCGTTACCTGGTATGAAACAGTGTGCGTCGCCGGATCAAATTTCGCCGGCACAACACCGAGTCCGCTCACCCGCATCAGTACGCTGCCCGGATCGATTTGCCCGAAGGCGGCGAGATTTGCCGTGATCAGCGGCGAAGGGGTTTTCACCGTTTCGCCGTCGCCTGGTTTCGCCTGCAAATTCGTCGCACCGAATTCCGCCACGGGCGCACCGCCGGCGGTCGAAGTGGCTATCATCGAGATCGCGTCGGTGAATACCTTCGGCTTATTCCCCTCGATTAAGTACCGGCCGAGCGAATCATTGTTGGAGCGGAAGGTGATCGGCTGGCCATAGACGGTGAAGAGCGCTTCGTAGCCGGCCTGCATGCAAACTTCCTCGATGTGCTTGTTATAGTAGCCGTAGGGCACGGCGAAACAGTTCACGCGGATACCGAGCCGCTGCTCCAGCGTTTCCTTGCAACGCACGATCTCATTGTGCAGCCACTGCTCGTACTCAGCCGGATTGAGCTTCTTCTTGGCGATCTTATCATACGGCTTGCGCAAATCCGAGTGCGTTTCCGAATGCGCCTCGATGTCCACTCCGGCGTCGCGCATTTCCGCCAGCTGCTCCCACGTGATCGCTTCCCCGCCGCCGAAGTGTCCGCCGCGCACCCCTTCCGTGTAGATGAACAACGTGAGCGGGTAATTGAACTTCTTCATGATCGGCCAGGCCACGTCGTACTGAGATTTCCAGCCATCATCGAACGTAATGATGGCGCAGCGCGGCGGGATGTTTTTCTCGCCTCGTTTCCACGCCAGAAAATCCTGCATGCCAATGACGCTGATCCCGCGGTTTTTCAGCTCCTGCATCTGCTGCTCGAACATCTGCGGCGTAATCTCCGTGTCCGGGCGGCGCACCTGGTTCACAAAACGGTGATAGCCGAACGCAATAACCTGCGCAGTCTGATCGACGGCCACCTTGCCCGGTGACGCTGCGGCGGGTTCGCCAGAAGCGGTACTCGGCTCAGCCGTGGCAGTGGGAACGGGCGTGGGCGTTTCCCCGATGGTTTTTACCTGGTGCGATTTCTTGCAGGTGGGCAGTGCGAGCGCGAGGAGCAGTGGAAGAAGAGCAAACTTTGGGAGCATAGAAACGAAAGGGCTTTAGATGTGGACGCGTGAAACTCAAGCGGATTTTGTGCGAAGGGCGGCATTAAAATTGCATTTTTTAGGGCAAATTTGTCAGCGCTTCGCGATGCGTCTATCAATCCGGATGCGATCTTCTCTCGGAACTACTCTCGTACTCGGCGCGCTCGCGCTCGCCGGCTGCCAGACTGTTTCCGAACAGCCGGTCGCGACGAAAAACACCACGCGCACCTTCACCACTGTCGTCGTTGATGCCGGGCATGGCGGCAAAGACAGTGGCGCGTATCGCCGGTTCGGACCGCCGGAAAAAGCAGCGACGCTGGATGTGGCACGGCGGCTCAGCCAAAAATTGCGTGAATCGCAGTTGCAGGTCGTCATGACGCGCTCGGACGACACTTTCATTCCGCTCGATACGCGCGTGGACATCGAGAACCACACGAAGAACTGCATCTTCGTGAGCATTCATTTCAATGATTCCCGCAAACGCGGTATCAAGGGTTTCGAGACGTACTATCACGCGCCTGCCTCGTTCGACCTGGCGCGAGAGGTGCAAAGCAAGCTCTGCTCGATGAAAGGCTCGGTGAACCGCGGCGTGCACGTGGCGAACTTCCGCGTCTTGCGCAAGGCGATCTATCCCGCTGTGCTCGTCGAGTGCGGCTACCTGAGTAATCGCGCGGAAGGCTACGAGGCTCGGAGCGACAGCTATCGCGAGCAGCTGGCGGATAAAATTGCCGAAGCGATAGTCGAGGCGCGTTACGGTCCGGGAGTGTACCGCACCGCGAGCACGAACCAGCCAGCAACAGTACAGCCGTTGCCGCCGCCTCCGGGCGAAGGTCCCGGCCTCGCGCCGCGGACATTAAGCCGGCCGTGGGCGCCAGGTGAATAGCGAGACGTGACTAGTTAATGGCGGCGCGGTGTTGCTACTGATCACCCATCACGCGCACTGAGCGGCCAGCGCCAGTGGGCTCGATGTTATAAGTAACTCGTGACTGAAGCCATCTCATAATAGTTTTGTCATTCTGAACCTCGCTGTAGGGCAACGATTCCTCGTTGCCGAACCCGCCGCATCTCAATGCGGTTGTAGTTAGAAACTCCGCCCGCGTTTCTCCGGTCCGAGTACAGCGATGACGGCGAGCGCGACAAAAACGGCGGCCGCGAACAGCGCCATGCCCATCGCGTAATTTGGATGCGCGGCTGATCCGAAGTGCATCGCGAGCCGCGCCTCAATGAGCGCGGTGTTTGCCGCAAGCAAATTGCCCAGTTGATACGCGAAGCCAGGGAAGGTGCCGCGCACGCCCACGGGCGAAAGTTCGTTCAAGTGCACCGGCACGACACCCCACGCGCCTTGCACCATAAATTGCATTAAGAATCCGCCGAGTACGAGCAGCAGCACGCCGGGTGAGAAAACCCATAGCGGAATCAGGAGCAAACCCACCAGTGCGCAGCCGACGATGGCGCGGCGTCGCCCGTACTTTTGTGAGAAATGGCCGATCACCGTGCCGCCGCAGATCGCGCCGAAACTATAGATGATCCCGATGGCCGCTTTGGCACTTACACCAAACCGACGCTGCTGGCCCAGAAAGGTTTGATACAGGTCCTGAGTACCATGTGACATGGCGTTGAACGCCGTCATCAGCACGATCACGTAAAGGAAAAGCAGCCAGTGCTCGCGCCCAATCGTGCCGAGGTTTCGCCAGAACGCCGGCGCGTTCTTTTTCTCGCGCCGCCAGCTCGGTGACTCTGGTACTTTCGCGCGGATGTACAAGACCAGCACAGCCGGCAGCGCACCCACGATGAACAGCCCGCGCCAGCCAAGGAACGGAAACACAATCCAGTAGACGATTGCGGCGAGCAGATAGCCGAAGGCGTAACCTTGCTGGAGAATGCCGGAAAACAGACCGCGGGCGTTCACGGGCAGCGCTTCCATCGCGAGCGATGCCCCGAGGCCCCATTCTCCTCCCAGGCCGATGCCGTAAAGCGCGCGAAAGATCAGTAGCCATGTGTAACTCGCAGAGAACGCCGTGAGCAATTCCATCGCGGAATAGAAAATGACGTCGATCATTAACGGAATGCGGCGGCCGAACCGGTCGCCGAAGAGCCCGAACAGAAAAGCGCCGACCGGCCGCATCGCCAGCGTGAGCGTGATGGCATAGGTGATCTCCGCGATGCTGCGCTGGAAGTCGTGTGCCAGCGGTGGAATGACAAATGTGAGCAGGAAATAATCGAACGCGTCGAGCGACCAGCCAAGAAAGCAGGCAATGAAGGTGTTGCGCTGGTCGCGATTCAATGAGCGAAACAGCCGCCACGCTTCCACCCGCCTCACCTACGTTTCATGCTGCGCGAAGTCGAGATAATCTCTGATGAGGCTAAACGTTGCCCCGCTGAGGCATCGCGGTGTGTTCTTCATCAAGATGGCGGATTTGCTCGATGATCCTCTCCAGCTTCTCGCCCGTTCTGCGTACTCGACGCGGAGGACGCCGTCCGGCGTTTCCGAGGGTGTGATCAGCCCCGTAGCGATTACGGAGCAACAATCGAACACGCTAGAACGGGTAATGTAAACGCAGTAGCTGCGGCTTGTCTGTCATGCTAACGACAAACAGCTCACCGTAGTCATTGTCCGGAATCTGGACGGCCTCATTGATGCCGAGCATCTTCATCAGCTGAGGTATGGTGTCGCCGTGGCCGACAACAAGCGCGTTACCTTGTCCTTCGCGCAGCTTCTGTATAAGCTGGGGAAGATCATTTGCCGCAACGCTTGTCGACGTCACGTTCGTTGCCTTCGCTAGTGGCGCAGCGGTTTCCTGAGTACGCTTGAATTGGCTGGTAAAAATAGCCATGATGTTGGCGTCCTTCAGCATTCGAGCTAGCGCCTCGGCGCGCTTCTGCCCGGCGGGAGATAGGTTAGGATCGTTTCCCAGCATCGCAAGCTTCTCTGCGTGCCGCACGACGAAAATAACTGGCGAGGCTTTGAGCCGTCCAGTCGCTAGAAGCACAATTACCGCTGCAAAAAGGAAACGTACCGGCGCATTCATGCTCGAATATGAACGACGCACGGGTTCCATGCTAGTATTGTCACATTGTCACGGTCGTCGGGTTAGTTACCATTCAACAATGGCTTGGGCAGTGTTCTTGCGCGCCGTTAATGTCGGCAGGGCGAACCGGTGCCGGCCGGCTTTGCTCGCGCAAGAGCTAGCTGACTTCGGCCTATTAAATATCGGGGCAGTCGGGACGTGGGTAGTTCGCGAAGATGTAAGCGAACCTGTGCTGCGCAGAGCGATCGCTGAAAGGCTGCCATTCAAATGCGAGATCATGGTGTGCTCTTCGCGTGAGATTCTTCAGCTTGCCGAACGAAACCCCTTCACCGCGCAATCTGCCAGCGCTAATATGACGCGCTTCGTCAATGTCCTCCATCAGCCGCCGCGCATCTCGTTTTCTCTTCCGCTACTTATGCCGACAAAGCCGAAATGGCTGCTGAAGGTGATTGCAATAGAAGGACGGTTTGTACTTGGTGTTTATCGGCGAGAAATGAAGGCGATCGCGTGCCTGGGTAAGCTGGAAAAGCAACTCGGTGCGCCTTCAACTACGCGTAACTGGAATACGATCGAGAAAGTAGTAAACGTTTTACGGGATATTAGTGGCTGACATCGGCCTCGGTATTCGGCTGAAGATAATGTTGCCGCCGTCGGCTGTGTACGACGTGCGCTGTTCGAAGAATTGGGAATAACAGCATATAAACCGTCCCGCTATAGTTTCGAATCATCGGAATGCAGGCTAACCCTGCGGCAACTATCCCACGCCTGAAAGCGTAAGTAGTCGCGCAATCTGATAACGCGTGTCGAATAGTTCCAGCTCGTTCAATTGTAGCTCAGCGCGTAGTCGATAAGCATGCAGGCAAAGCAGCGTCATTGCCGCATACACCGCCGCGAATCCAAGGCCGTAGATCACCATTAGCGTGCTAAACTGCCAGCCGCGCATTACCATTACGGAGCTGCCACCGACGAGCACGCTGGTAATGCTAAAATTAAAAAGGAACTTGAGTGGATAAACATAGAAAAGGACGAGGAAAAGCATCACGCAGGTAAGGAACCGCGCCATCCCATCATCCAGTCCGTACCGGCGGCAGAACTTATAATGCCCGTTCCAGATCAGCGCGAGAAAGAGAAAACAAATAGCGAAGGCAGGGAAGCCGCGCATGGTACTCATAAGATCGTCGAACGATTTCGGCACATCGAGCGACACGACCAGCAAGGTCAGCGCAAAGCCAAATACCGCGTCGCTGAATGACTCAAGCCGCGTCACTTCGATCCCACGCAACCGGAACCCCGGCAAGTCCCGCGATTCAATCATCGGCTCCATCTACCCGATAAGTACCGCCTTGCGCTGAATGGACAAGCCGCTCTGTTTACTCTCGAACACTAACGCACAGATCCGGCGCAGTTGCGCGAAGCGCCGGGAAGTTTAGTCTGAGTACGGTCAAGCACGAAAGGCTAAAGGCCGAATGGCCTTCACCTCCCTACGCTGGATTCGATGCCGCAGGCGAACTCAATTGAGGCTGTACACTTCCACAAGTGCGTTGCCCGTGGCGTTGTTCTTACCCCGGACAATTGCGGTGTAAGTTGCGGGAGCAAGAGTTGTGAGGATCGCGGATTCCAAGTCGCTCGGTGGCGCATAACCGCTGCCTTGAATCGCTCCTTGCTGCGTATCCTTCCAATTATCGTTATATTGAATAAGAGTGCCATTACTGTTATGCAATTCGAGCGTTGGATCGGCTAGTACGTTTGGCACACCGAAGTGGCTTAGAGTCGGTCCCAGCGCGCGAATGATGACCGTCTGATTTTCAGCCGCCACGCTAATTCCGGCGATCATCACATTGTCTCCGGTGCCGACGTAATCGCGAGTAGAGATGTTGATAAACTGGCTTCCTATTGCGTGATCTAAATCGTAAGCCTCCACGAGCGCGACACCCGTGTCGCCACTAACACCGCGAACAATGGCTGTGTAGCTGCCGGGATTGAGCGTCGTCAGGATCGCTGATTCGAAGTAGTTCGGCGGTGCGAATCCGCTGTTGATAATTGCCTGCTTGTTCGGCGCATTACCCCAATCATCGTTAGCAGTAATTAGTGCCCCATGAGAATCGTGCAACTCGAGGAAAGGATTGGCCAAAGCGTTAGCAACGCCATAGCGGGCAAGGCTAGGACCAATGGCGCGCAGAACGATGTTCTTTGGCTGTGCGCCGCTGATAACGAATCCGCCGATTAGGACGTTGTCGCCTGTCTCGACAGTGCCGCGGGTCGAGATGTTCGTAATGCCAGACGAGACGTAAACATTCAGAGTGGAGCTAGTGGGGACAACGAGCAAGCCATCGCCCGCTCCCAAACCAGTCGTGAGAGTGGCGTTTTGCTCGTCCGGCGCCGGAATTGGAGCGCCCACCTGCGTGCTCCAGATTTGCTTCCCCTGAAGGTCGAGTCCGTAAAGCAGGCCAGATGTGCTGCCTATATAGATTGTTCCATTAGCGATCAAAGGCGCGGAGTTCAGACCACCGTCGCCGGCAAAGCTCCACAAAACCTGACCCGTCGGAATATCTACACCAGTTAAAGTCCCCGACGATGAGTAAACCGCTAGATTATCGATGAACGCGGGTAGTCGATCAGATGCAAAGCTACCCACATTTGCGCCGTTATCCGCGTCTATTATCAGGCCGTCTGTTGAACCGACGCTTGGGTCATGGACGTACAACTTGCCCAGGTGAAAGACAGGTGCACTGCCATCGCCACCCCCAGATGCGCCGGAGTAGTTCCATTGCAACTGACCGGTCACTGGATTAAAGGCAGATGCCGGATAGTCCAAAGAGACAAACACGTGCGTCAGAGTTACTGCAGGCGAGCTCCGAATCCCGCTAAATAGATTCGCTGTCCAGACGGCGCTGCCGTTAGTTTCGTTAACAGCATACAGAGTTGCGCCTTCGCCCACACCTGCAAGGAAAATAGTTCCATTCACCGCGGCTGGCGGAGCAGTAAAATCGTATTGACCGGGAAGAGTGACGCTCCACAGCGGATTACCAGTCGCTGCATCAAACGCCTGCAACAGGCCATCAAAGTTCACCACAAAAACTTTTCCCGAATCATAAGCAGCATCGGCGACGGCGTATGTACCGGTGATATTCACAGACCAGACTTGCTGCCCGGTACTTTCGTTGAAGGCGACCAGCGACTTGGCAGGGTAAGATGACTGATTGTCCCACACTACCGTAGTGACGATGATCAATCCTTGCGCGATCAACGGGTATGAAATAGAGACGACGCCAAGAGGGGTGAAATCGTGCCGCCATTTCAAAGCCAGCGGCGGCACGACGGTGCTTGAGGCATCATTCCCATCGTGCACTGCGTTATTCTGCCAGGCTACTGACTGGTCCGGGAACGGTGATGCCGTCGGGGTAGGCGTCTGGGCAGCGGCGAAAATCAACCCCAACAGATTCGCGGCGACTCCTGCGATAAGGATAACGAATACCCGCTTCATAATGACTTCGGCTTAATACCGCCTCCTTTTGAGGTGATGATTAGGTGCGCCACTTCCGATGTGAGACGTGCACGCGGAAATGAGATAGGACATTGGCGGCCCCTCTAGCACTATGAGGATGTCAGAGCCCCTGTCAGAGTGTCAATCCAGAAGTTGCGTAGCTCGCGCGCACCCAGAACTACTGGATTAGAAGCGGCCGGCGATCCGCCTTGCTTCTACAGCCGCAACTGCCGCGCAATCCAGACGGCGCGCCGCAGCTCCCCCGCCATGGCACGGGCAACTGGAGAGCGCTGCTGTCTTAAGCTCCGTTTTTTACCTCGGCAAAGACGAGCCGGCCGCCGCTTGTTTGCAGCGCGCTTGAAACGACGATCCTCGCCGTTGTCCCAATGAGCGGACGAGCATGATTGACGACGATCATCGTGCCATCCGCCAGGTAGCCGACGGCCTGATGCGCTTCGCGGCCTTCCTTCACCAAATCCAGCTCCATCTCCTCGCCGCTATGGACACTGGCCCGCAGCGCACGCGCGAGCTCGGCCAGGTTAAGCGTGGCGACATGGCGCAGACGCGCCACCTGGGTAAGTGCGTTGTCGTTCGTGAGCAAACGCGCGCCGAGCAGTTGCGCAGTCCGAATGAGCCGTTCGTCCACGGAGCCCTCCCCGGACTGGCTTTCGTGAATGGTGAGGTCGATCTCGCGTGAGAGTTGCAGCTGGTTCAGCATTTCCAGGCCGCGCCGGCCGCGTTCGCGTTTAAGTGGCTCGCGCGAATCAGCGAGGGTTTGCAGTTCACCTAAAACGTAACCGGGCACGATGAGGGCGCGGCTGAGAAAGCCCGTGGCACACAGCTCCGCGACGCGCCCGTCGATGATCGCGCTCGTGTCAAGTACCAGCGGCTCGTGCTCAGTGGTTTCGCGGGCGAAACGCACGTAGGGAATGATGAGCGAGAACTCGTCGCGATTGCTGCGCATGGCCAGCATCATGCCGAGATAAGCGAAGATGGTATATACGATCAGGCGCACCGTCCATTGCGTCGTCTCCGTCTGAAAGCGAAGAACGCCCGATGCGCTGAGCAGGTTCGCGAAGATCAGACCGAGCAGCAGCCCGAAGGTGGCCGAAGAAAACGCCCGCAGCGAAATGCCCTTGAGCAATCGGTCGGCAAGTACTACGGCAAGGCCGATGACAATCCCGATGAGCAGACCGGGAACGTGCAGCCCTTCGGTCTCACGCGAGATCAGTGCGCCGATCGTGCCGCAGAACGTCACAAACAGGACGCGCAGCAGATTGACGGTAAAAATGGGAGTCATCGACTTCGCGGTGGCGACGGCGGAGGGGGTTGGACCTTCGCCGCGCTATCGCGATAGAAGAGCACACCGTGTGCGCGGAGATTAGCAATTAACGCCCGCAGATCGCCCGCCAGTGTGGGATCGTTGATCAGCGTGCCCAGCAGACCCTTGCCACCGGTAGCCTCGCGCATCAATTGCGTCGCGGAAGAGAATGTCTTGCGCGCCTCCGCGATCGTGCCCTGCAAATCATCGGCGTCCTTTTTCGCCGAGGTCATGGTGTCGTCAGCCTTGGCTACCACGCCGTCGAGCTTTTTCGACGTCTCCGAAAGCGAGGTCGTCGTTTCGTTCAGGTGCTCGACACTCGTGCGCAGGTTTTTCAATGTTTCTGGCGAAAGTGCTTCCGTGTTCAGTCGCGTGACCGTGCCGTTGATATTCTGCACGGCAGTACGCAGATCGCCCACAAGCAGATTGCCTTCACGCGTCAGGTCCGCGATCCCCGTTTCACGCGCGCCATCGACGATCGCGCCATGAGGCAGAAAGTCGGTCGCCGGGCCGGGCGGCATTGTCACATTCACGAAACGATCACCGAGCAGCCCGGAGCTGCCTACGGTGATTTTGCTGTCCTTGGGGATTTTCACGTAATCATAAATGCGCAACGGCACCGCCACGCCTTCTCCTCCCCGGGTCAGATGCGGCAGATCGGCCACACGACCGATGCGCGCGCCGCTGAACAGCACGTCCGATCCTTTCAGCAGCCCGCTCGCATCTTTGAACCGGACGGTGATTCCGTAGTACGTTTTAAATCCTTCTCCCAGCCGGCCGAACTCAACCACGAACCCGGCGATCATGGCCAGGCCTATCGCAACAAAGATACCGACCTTAAATTCCAGCGCGGTGTCACGATTCATCTGGCCGGTAATGTAGCGCGAACGGCGAAACGCAAAGCAAAATCGCGATCGGCTTTGTGCGGCACCGTTCTGCCGCGCTCTCCAGTGCACCTGTACTGTGCGACGATGTGTTGCCTTTTGTGCGAAAGGCCGGGGCGTGGCCTCGGGCCAGCAGCGTTCCTCCGATGCATAGCGTAGTGCGGCTGTGATCTTGAAGCCTAAACGTGCTGCCAGTCGTACCCCGCCCAGTCGAAACAAATGTACGATCTTGCGCGCGAGCGCAGCTTGTGTCAGGCGTATCCGGTACCACCAAGGTTATTCAGAAGGTCGACTGGCTTGCGGACCATCGACTAGTATTAATATTGCAACCGTAGTGGCGTTGATCTTGCTCGTGCCGGTTTTTTCGACACATGCTGAGGAATCGCGGGTGAAAGTTATCGAGGGCCAGCTTTTCGACAGCGCGACCGGCGCGCCCGTCGCTGGTGAGGTGATACAGCTACGGCGAGCTAACCGCATGGAAGCCGTGCCAGTCAAGATAGCAACTACAATGTGCCAGTTACCGGCTGGGCGGCGGTTCACTCCAGCGCTTGGTTAAGCGTGTGGCTGGGGTACTAATGTCCACACATGCTGAACAATCTTCCATTGTCCATCACTACCAAGGCGAAAAATCATGACGTATTGCCCAGTCAAATGCTGACTCGCCTCGGTAGCTCTGTTTCTCAACGTCTCTTCGTACTCGCCGGACTCATAAGCCAAACTCCCCGACACGTCCGCGTTACGGCTTTTAAGCGTAAGATCGGTATCAAAAGTCGTGACAACTTTCTAGTACAATTCACGAATTGCTGCGATTCCTTCAATTCGCTCTCCGGTTGGCTGTAGGAACACCGCGTCAGTATCATAATAGCCGGCTACCGACGCAATATCTTTTGATTTAAACGCCGTTAACTACTGATTTCTGAGTGTAGCGATCTGGCCGCTTGCTTCTGAGTTGGCGGAAACAGCCAGAGTTTCGGTCCATCCGGCGAAGCAGAACGTCAACGTGAAGATCGCACGTACGATGATCGACATAGGTAATTGACCGCTAATGCACCGGATCAATACTGTGCTGGACAGATTCTGCTGGCTTCTCACCGATTTCAACGACTTCGATTGTGAGACAATCCTTCCAGTTCTCGAGCCAAACCTCGAATAAACCAGGCTCATCGGTTTCCATCAGTTGAAAACATCTATCGCCATCCTTCTCCAGCCAGCTGTTCAGGTAATGGAGTCCTGCCGGCAGCATTCGACCGTTTTGCTGAAAGCGCCGATAAATCTGTTCCTTCGCGCCCGCAGCAAAATGTTCGATCACCATGTAAAGCTTCATGAGGCGCACGCGCCTGACGACACAGAAGACCAATTAGCGTCCGAGAACTCCCGCTGTCGCTGCAAGCTGAACGCTGTAGCTACGCACAACGAGGAGAACAGAACGCGCGCGGTCACCTGCGTCGGCTCGTCAGAGGTTTGCGGTGATTTGCGCTGTTCGCATGGACTCGACGAATGCCAAGATGTATCCATCTGGATCCCGGACATAGAACTCTATGCCATACGGCATGTGACGCAATTGAACGACGAAAGTGACGCCGGAAACAGCAAAAGCGTCCGAAAGTTTCTGAGCGTCGTGAACGCCAACGTAAACGTCAATCTGCTCCTCGCCCTCAAAAGCGGCTTGGTCACGCATGGGTGGCGGAGAACACTATTTATCTAGCGAGAACAAGATGAGCGACGGCGGACCGGAGCACGCGCTGCACGGAATGGAACGGACTGGCAAGCCGTGACATAGACCTTGGGCCGCAGGCTGAACGAGTCGCGCGAGTGAATCAATGGAAGTGTGGAAGTCATCTCAAAAGTGAAGCGTGAAACGTGCAGCGGTCTGCCATCGTCTGGTTAGGTGCCGCTGCGATCAGGGTCATGATGTCCAAGACTTCCTTTTCCTCGATTTCGGATTTGTTGGCCTTATAGAGAACGTGACGAACGGATTGAGCACGCGCACACCTCCGATCTCCAGTGCGTGATTGTCCTTCGTCCAGAAGATGCGCCGATCGCGACGATAGAAAACCCTCTCGCCCTCATCATCGAAGACCATGATCTGGAATAACCAAGCCTCTCGCTGCGGATCGCTAATCCAAATATCGTGCACGGCTGCCTCCACCGCGGTGCCATCCCAAGCGGTCTGGGTCCTCGGAGGATTACAAAGGAAAACCTGTTCCCTCCCGATAGAGTGCAAGCAATCCAGTATCTCAGACCGAAAGACGCCAATGTCGATGTCTGCGTGGGCGCGAGTCTGCCGACAAAGTATCAAGTCGAGCGAATATCCGCCACACAAAGTCCAGTTCTTGAAGACGCCGATATACTGCTGCACTTCTTGCAATGCTACTGGCTTCCACCGGCTCGGGCTACGCATGGCTCTAAGCACCTAACCGGGTAGCCGTCGGCTGTAGCGCCTGGTTAGGCCCAATATTATCGCATCTGGTACCCCGATACTTGCCACCTCCCGGTCTCAGTTGTCAGTGTGACTTCTTCTGCAGCTTTGGCCTTGTGCTCAAATGACGTTTTGAAGATCACCAATTCATAGTTGCCGTCTGGCGCACCGAGCAGTGTGTGGCTGTATGTGACGCGAAAGAAAGCCCGGTTCTTGGGCTTGCCGAGAGGTGCGCGTCGCGCTCGCATCCAACTGAGAAACTCATCTTCGTGCCCCGTACGCATTAACGCGAGGTGCGCGCTCAAGGTAAGCTTGTTTGAACGCGCCAGCATCGAGCAAATGCCATCCAACGAACCGCCGTTTGTCGGGCTTCTTGATCTGAAGCAGCAATCGCTTGCGCAACACACTAAATGCTCAAGTAAACTGTAGCAAACACGACGAGTATACGGCTCATAGAAGAATAATAGACTGGAGGCGATTCTGGTGGCAAGCTGAAGCGCTGCTTTGAATCCAAGCCTCGGGCCTAACGAGGATTAGGGGAACGTTCGTTTTTTCACGAACAATTTTCGTCTATTTCTTGGTTGTGTGCTGCCACTCTCGCGCAATCCTGAAAACTGTGCTTCGAGATGTAGAAACGCGCTGAGCAGTTCATCTGAGTGCACGACGTGACGCTTACCCTTGCGGTGTACGTCCGCAATCCAGCGCCATCCGTCCGGTGTAATGGAGCTGCAGTAGCCCCAACTCCACCCGGCAGCACTGAGTATCTTATCTTTGATTTCCCAATACTTCATCGGTTCGCTATCGTTTCTGCCTTCACAGCATGAAGTGGCTCACCGATCCTTGCGAGAATACACCTTGTCAGCGGTTTTGTGTCGAAAAACCCGCACTGATCCGCCCGTTGGGCAGTCGAGCGTCATTTAATGACTCAAGCGATTAAGCTTACGAACAGGTCATTGCGCGTTCTGTCATCGCCAATGGTAGGCGCTTCTGTGCGCCCGTAATTGCATAACTACAAGAGTGCGCACGAAGAACGATAATTGTTCTTTAGTCACGCGTTCATTACTGAACTCGCGATGACGCCTTCTCAGTTTCCGTAAGCCGCGAGAATGCTTCCAGCCGCCACAATTAAGAGGCGGTCTCCCGCCCCTAATCCAGTTGTCAAGTAGGCGTTCTGTTCGTCAGGCGCCGGAATTGCAGCGCCAACCTGCGTGCTCCATAGTTGGTGGCCGTTGCTATGCAGACCATAAAGCATGCCGGAACTGCTGCCGATATAAATCGTTTGCTTCACTACCAGGGGGGCCGAGGTCAGACCGCCGTCTCCGGCAAAGCTCCACAACACCTGTCCGTTCCGTGAATCGATTCCGCGAAGAGTCCCGCTCTGCAAATACAGGGCGAGATTCCCGATGAAGGCGGGTGGCCGGTCGGAGGTGAATGCTCCGGTCACGGCGCCGGTGCTGGCATTCAACACAAGACCGCCCGTCTGGTCACAATAATCGTCACGGACATACACCGCCCCTCCATGGACAACGGGCGTCGCGCCACCACCTCCTTCGCAACAGCTACTGTAGTGCCATAGTTCTTGACCCGTCGTGGTACGAAAGCCATATGCCTGCGGGCAGGCGTAAGAAACGAAAACACTTTGCAGAGTAACCGCCGGTGAGCTGTGATCACCGTTCTCCACCGGCATCGTCCAAAGCACTGCTCCATTCCTTTCATTGACGGCATAAACGGTTCCGCCAGAACCGGCGCCACCTGTAAACACAATTCCGTTCACGGGGCCGTTGGAGGTG
>Ga0213881_10000866_pt1 | contig 16060 bp, 13 predicted proteins | sample BarmaccoBMER_R08_FD_160104 | JGI IMG/M metagenome (GOLD analysis project Ga0213881, IMG submission 160104) | Barbacenia macrantha exposed rock microbial communities from rupestrian grasslands, the National Park of Serra do Cipo, Brazil - ER_R08 ... | reverse complement strand
GTAGGGGGGCAGGGGCTGGGGCGGGGCGAAGCCGGCGCCGGTCAGCAGCAGCGTGTCGGACAGGAAATTCGCCAGTTCGCGTAGATTGTCCGCTCCGCCCTCGCGCAGATAGGCGAAGGCTTCAGCGGCCACCCCGGCGGGAACCGTGGACAGGGCCATGAGGCCGGCGTCCGGCGTGGCTTCGCCGCCAAGGACCACGGTCGGCTTCCCCGCCGCGAGCACGGCGGCGAGCCCCTCCGGCCATGCCTGACGCCCGCCGAGCAGGCGCAGCACCACGATGTCCGCCGCGGCCAGCAGCCCGCCAAGCTGACCGCCCGGCTGGCCGCCAAGCTGACCGCCCGGCTGACCGCCCGGCTGGCCAGGCGCGGCCGGCCGATCCAAGCCGAGACGGGCCGGGTTGGCGGTCAGGTAACCGGCGCGGGACGCGGCCAGCAGGTCGGTGTCGGCGGTGGAAAGCAGCAGGATGGAGGCCATCCCCCGATCCTGTCACGAGCCGGCCCGAGGGCTGGGCCAGAGGGCGAAGCCAGAGGGCGGAGCCTGAGGCTAGAAGGCGCCGGCCAGTCCGGACCAGCCTGACCACGTGCCGACCGGGTGATCGAGGTGGTCGTAGCCGACCTTCCCGTCCGGTCCCTTGGCGAACAGCTCCGATATGCCATTGACCCGGATGACCGCGGGAGCGTCGACGGCGCTGCCGCTCAGCGACGCCGGGGAATTCCATCCGCTGGCGCCATTCGGATCCTTCTGCCAGGTGTGCTCCATGGTGCCGTTCGCCACGACGGCGAACAGTTCGAGCCGGCCGCCGTTGACGCTCATTACCGCCGGATCGCTGATGGGGTTGCTGATCGGGATAGCCGCCGGCCCATCCCAGGGGCCGGAACCGGCCGAGTTCTGCCACATGTTCTCGATCGTGCCGGACGAGGTCCTGGCGAACAGCTCCAGCCGGCCGTCCTCGTCGCGGCCCACCGCGGGCACGCCGGTGAACGTCTTGCCGCCGGGCAAGGCGCTCACACCAGCCCATGCTCCGTTCAACCAGTAATCGTGCACCAGGGTGTGATCCGACCCGACGGCGAAGACCTCGGGGCTGCCGTCCTGATTGAGCGCCGCCACCGGCGCGCTGCCGAGGTGCCCGCCCAGCGGCTGCCATGCGGACCAGTCAGCGAAGCTGGCCGCGTTGAGCTGGCTGGCCGCGCCGAGGGCGCCATCGCCGAGCCGCGCGAATACCTGGATGTGCCCGTCCGACCACGTGACGGCCGTGGGATCGCTGGTGACGGCCGTGGTGCCCAGCTGCTTCGGCCCGTTCCACGACCGGCTTCCCGGGGACTGCTGCCACAGCGCGACCAGGTTTCCGCCAACGGTCCGGGCGAACACCACCAGCCGGCCCTGCGCCCCGGTGGCGATTGCGGGCACCCCGGTAAAGTCCAGGCCACCGGGCAGCGGAATCCACCCCGACCAGGCGCCGTTCGCCAGGTGATCCTGCATCAGCGCGCCGGCCTGCGCCCGGGCGACCAGCTCGGTGCTGCCATCGGAGTTGCTCGCGGCGGCCACGCGGAACTGCTCGGTAACCGGCGGCAGCGTCACATTCGCCGCGTTGCCCGCACCCGGCGTCTTGTTATGGCTGAGAGAGATGGTGAGCACGACCGCGACCGCCGCGACGGTCGCGACCGCCGCGGCCATGCCCCCCACCAGGACGCGGCGGCGACTGCCCGATCCCCGCCGCGCCGGGCGTGGTAGTGGTCGTGGTGACCGTGGTGGCCGTGTCGGCTGGGCAGCGCCCGCGCCGTAATCGTCGTCAGCGAGGAAACCGCCGCTCGGGAGGCGATCCGTAGCCGCGACGTGACCGGCATGACCGGCGTGATCGGCATGACCGGCATGATCGGCGTCGGTGGGCGGCTCCAGGAGAAGGCTGGCGCCCTCGGTAGGGGTGCGCACGGGCGGAAGGTCCGAGGTGACGGTCCGCGGTGGCTCCGGGAGGGATGGCTCCGGGAAGGATGGCTCCAGGAGCGACGGCCCGGCGACCGGCGCGGGCATCGGCGCGCCAGGCCCGGCCACCGCGTCCAGTGCCAGCGCGATCTCGGCCGGACCCGGGCGCAGCCGCGGGTCCCGGTTCAGCAGGGCATCGATGATGTCGCGCAGCGGCCCGCCGACCGTCGGCTCGGGCGGGTCCTCGCTGACCACCGCGTACATCGTCGCGATCGCCCCGTCGTAGCCGTCATACGGTCCCCGTCCGCAGGCGGCCGCGTACAAGGTGGCGCCCAGCGACCACAGGTCGGCGGCCGGCGTGGCCGGCTCGCCCTTGATCCGCTCCGGCGCCAGATAGCCGGGAGTGCCGACCACCACGCCGGTCCTGGTGATCGACGGGTCGCCGACCACGCTCGCGATGCCGAAGTCGGTGAGAACCGCCCGCCAGTCCGGCGTGATCAGGACGTTGGCCGGCTTCAGGTCCCGGTGGAGGACACCGGCGGCGTGCCCGGCCAGCAGAGCGGCCAGCACCTGACGCCCGATATCCGCGGCGGCCGACGGCGGCAGCGGCCGCTCATCGGCGAGCAGCCCGGACAGCGGGCGGCCGCCGATCAGCTCCATGACGATGTACGGATAGTCGTCCTCGGACACGACGTCGTACACCGCGGCCACGCCCGGATGGCTGATCCTGGCCGCCGCGCGCGCTTCGCGCAGCGTCCGCGTGTAAGACTCGGATCGCGTCCGCTCGTCCGCGCCGGCGAGCCGCGCCATCTCCTTCACCGCGACGTCGCGGTCCAGGAGATCATCGCGGGCACGCCAGACAACCCCCGCGCCGCCGCTGCCGATCACAGTAATGAGCCGGTAGCGGCCGGCGATGACCCGCTGTCCGTGGGCCACGCTCATTCGTCGAGCTCCCCGCTAACAAGAGGTCGCACGGATAGGACTGCCGGGCTCGCGGCGCCCAGGCTGCCCCTGGCGGCGTTGTCGTCGGTCGCCAGCCAAACCAGGCTGGCTCCCTCCTCCGCCTTGCCAGGGATTGCCTGGATCGCCGCTCCCTGATCCGGCGCCCTATCCGCGCTACCTCTAACTCCGCAATCACTCACAGGTAGGGCCCAGCATTCCCCTCGGGCAAGCACAGTATTTCCCTCGAACGAGCACAGGGCCTGTCGGCACTCTCGATCGTATGAACAATGCGTACAACGCGCCAGCCCGGCGCGGCCGGATGGTCCGCTGGGGCGTAGGGGTGACGCTAGCGGGATTCGCCGTGGGCGGCGGGGTCGCCGCGATCACCATGACCGGCGGCTCGCCACCCGCCGCATCGTCGGTGACCAGCGACGTTGCCGCCACCAGCAACGCCGGACTCAGCACGCTGCTCAGCGCCGCCAGCTCATCCGGCTCCACCACGACCAGGCCCGGTCCGCTGCGCCGAATCCGCGCGATCGGCGGGTATTACGGTTCCCTTACCTTCCGCGGGGGGACGGTCGCGTACGAGCGCGGCACCATCGAATCCGTGAACCACAGCGACGTGGTCGTCCGCGCGCCCGATGGCACGACGATGACCTGGCTCCTGGTCAGCGACACACTGGTACGCGACCGCGGGAAGGCCAGCACCAGCATCTTGTCCGAAGGACAGCTGGTGTTCATCGGCGGCCCGGTGGTCAGCGGGACGCGGGACGCCCGGCTGATCGTGGTCCGGACACCCAAGCCAGCCACGCCTCCCGCGCCGAACGCGACGAACCCAACGAACCCAACGAACCCGACGAACCCAGCCACGCGTCCGGGCAACAGCACCAGCGCGAGCTGACTGAGCGTGAAGACTGCCCGCCTAGTAGCTAACCTTTATCTGGGGGATCTCGATCCCCCAGACCCCCTGGATAATGGAAGGGCAATGGCAGAAGGTGACCGCATCCCCAAGGTGCTCGTCGTCGACGATGAGCCGAACATCCGTGAGCTCGTAGAGGTCGCGCTGAAGTTTCACGGCTGCGCGGTGTCGGTCAGCGCCAACGGCAACGACGCGCTGCATCAGGTGGAGGTCTACCAGCCGGATCTGATGATTCTCGACGTGATGCTGCCAGACATGGACGGGTTCGAGGTATGCCGCACCCTCCGTACCGGCGGCAACGACGTCCCGGTCATCTTCCTTACCGCCAGGGACACGACCACCGATACCATCCGCGGGCTGACGCTGGGCGGCGACGACTACGTCACCAAGCCGTTCTCGGTCGAGGCCCTCGTGGCCCGGGTCCGGGCGGTGCTGCGGCGCACCACCCGCACCTCTGACGGCGAAGGCGGCGGGGACTCGCAGACGCTCCGGGTGGGCGACCTGGAGCTGGACGAGGAACACTGGACAGTGCAGCGGGCAGGCGCCGCGGTGGAACTGTCGCCGACGGAGTTCCGGCTGCTCGCGTACCTGATGCGCAACCAGGGCCGGATGCTCACCCGGCAGCAGCTGCTGGAGAACGTCTGGGGCTGGGAGTTCGCCGGCCAGTCCCAGGTCGTCGAGACATACGTGAGCTACCTGCGCCGTAAGCTCGACCCGCTCGGCCCGCCGCTGATCCACACCCAGCGCGGTGTCGGCTACAGCCTGAGGCCGCCGCCCGACACGCGATGACCGGCCGGCGTCCCCCGCGTGGCCGGAGCGGCGGGAAGTGGTCGCTCCGGTCCCGGCTGCTCGCGGGGCTGATCGCCATCACCGCGGTGTTTCTCATCGTGATGGGCGTGGTGAGCACGCTCGTGCTCCGCAATCTGGAGGAGCACCAGTTCCACACCGACCTGGCCCTGACCGCCAAGCAGAGCATCGAGGACATCGCCACCGCCACCAACGGCTACGGCGCGGCCTACTACAACTTCAGGCAGGGCAGCACCGGTGCGCTGGATCTGGCGCCCATCTCGAATGCCTCTTCCGAGCTGGCCAAGTGGCTTCATCAGATGCTCGCCGCCGGTCAGCTGAAGTCGTTCATCACACAGAATCCGCCGGGCACCCAGTTCTCCGTCGCGGTGCCCGGCTATACGTCGCTGACCGCCACGTTCCGTATGATGAGCGCCCTCCAGGCAAGCGCGAAGGTCAACGTCGGGCTGCTGCCACAAGGCAGGAACCTGCTCGTCATCGGGCGGCCGGACACCACGGTGGGCAGCCAGGTGCGCGGCGTCATCCTGGCCGAATTGCTCACCGGCGGCATCCTGCTGGCCCTGCTCGCCGTCGGCGGCCGGTGGCTGATCGGCCGCGGCCTGGCCCCGCTGGACTCGATGGCCAGCACCGCGGACATGATCACCAGCCAGGGCGACCTCAGTGCCCGGATGCCCGATCCGAGCGACCACGCCGAGGCGGGGCGGCTGGCCGCGGCGATCAATACGATGCTGGACCGGATCCAGCAGGCGTTCGTAGCCCGGTACCAATCAGAGCAGAAGGTCCGCCAGTTCGCCGCCGACGCGTCGCATGAGCTGCGCACGCCGCTGACCACGATCCGCGGGTACGCGGAGCTGTACCGGCAGGGCGCGCTCGGCGAGACCGAGCTGCCGAACGCGATGCGGCGCATCGAGCAGGAGGCCGACCGGATGTCCAGCCTGGTCGCCGAGTTGCTCGAGCTGGCCCGGCTGGACCGCATGACGTCGCTGGACCTGACCGAGACCGATCTGTCCGAGCTGGTACGGGACGCGGTCGCCGACGCCCGTGCGGTCGAGCCCGGTCGCCCGGTCAGCGCCCAGGCTCCGCCGAACTTCGTCATCGTGGCCGATGAACCGCGGATCCGGCAGGTGCTGGCCAACCTGCTCGGCAACGTGCGCGAGCACACTCCGCCGGACACCGCGGTGACGGTCCGGCTGGTCCAGGCCGGTCACGGCGCGCTGCTCGAGGTGACCGACGCCGGCCCGGGCATGCCGGCCGACGCCGCCGCCCGCGCGTTCGATCGCTTCTACCGGGGCCCGCGGGGGAACGGCTCGGGCAGCGGGCTCGGCCTGTCCATCGTGCAGGCGATCGCCGCCGCACACGGCGGGCATGCCATGCTCCGGTCCCGGCCTGGGGCCGGCACCATAGTGCAGGTGTGGATCCCGTTCAGAACCGAGGACAACGAACGTACTGCCGCTCAACCTCTGGTGTATACCTGATCGTGCTCATCGCAATATGCCCCAAATCGCTCAAGCCGGAATAACGTGTTCTTATGGACGACCGCGAGGCTGTCGCCGCCATCGTGGCGGGCGACCAAGCGGGTCTAGCCGATATCTACGACCGGTACGCGGCGTCCCTGTACGGTTACTGCCGGAACATGCTGCACGAGCCGGCCGACGCCGCCGACGCGGTGCAGGACACGTTCGTCATCGCCGCCGCCCGGCTGAATGGGCTCCGTGATTCGCACAAACTACGGCCGTGGCTGTACGCGGTGGCGCGCAACGAATGCCTTCGCAAGCTCCGGTCCCGGGAAACGCCGAGCGAGATAGCGGAAACCGAGGACGTCACCGCGGCCGAGGTCGGCGAGTCGGCCCAGCGCGCCGAACTACGGGAACTGGTGCGAGCCGCCATCTCGGGGCTGAACCCGCCGGACCGCGAAGTCATCGAGCTCAACCTGCGGCACGACCTGGACGGCGCCGATCTCGCCACCGTGCTGGGGGTGTCGCGCAGCCACGCGCACGCGATGGCGTCGCGGGCCCGCGGCCAGCTGGAGAGATCGCTCGGCGTCCTGCTGGTGGCCCGGACCGGCCGCCGCGCCTGCCCCGCGCTGGACCTGATGCTGACGGACTGGGACGGCCGGCTGACCATCCTGCTGCGCAAGCGGGTGAGCAGGCATATCGACCAATGCGAGGAATGTGGCGAACGGAAACGCAGCGCACTGCGGCCGGCCATGCTGTTCGGCCTCCCGGCGCTGCCGCTGCTGCCGCCTCGGCTCCGCGACCGCGTGCTGCACCTGTGTGCCGACGAGACGCCCGCCGGCGTGGAGACGAAGCGGTCGATCGTGAAGCAGGCCGGCTCGTTCGGGCCAAATGGTTTTCCCCGGCCTGCGCGTGATCGCCGGCATGGCATGGGGGATCCAGCCGCGGCGATGGTCGCGGCGGTCTCGGTCGCGGTCGCGGCGGCGGTCATCATCGCGATGATCGTGCTGCGCGGCTCGGCGCCGTTGCACACGCTGGATGCCAAGGCGGGCACCGGAGCCGCCGGGGCGGCGGTGAACTCCAGCACCGAGGTGCCGCCCAATTCCTCGTTGCTGTCGCCGACCGTTACGCGGCCGGGCTCGCGATCGGCGGCCGTGCGTCCGCCGGTCGCGAGCCCGGCCTTCCCGTTCAGTACTGGTGCGCCTGGTGCTTCTGGTGCGTCTGGTGCGCCAACGCCGAGCCGGTCGCACCGGCCGCGGCCGTCGAAGTCACCCAAGCCTTCGAAGTCCCCGTCGCAGTCGCCGTCGCCGTCCCCGTCGCCGACGACCACCTCACCCAGCCCATCCCCCTCAACCACCCCGCCTGTCACCCACTCCCCCTCGCCACCCCCCACCACTCAGCCCCCACCAACCACCCCCCCACCCGGCACCGCCTAACCCGCCCGGGCGCACCGCGCACCCGCGCACCGCGCACCCGCGCACCGCGCACCCCGTCCGGGTCCCCGCGCACCCGGTCCGGGCCCCGTCCCAGCAGCAGGCGTGTCCGCCCGCCCCTTCCGGGCCCCGCGCCCCAGCAGCAGGCGTGCCCGACATTTCAGGACTTGCACCTTCTGTGCGTGGCACGTCGTGGAGGGAAAGGGCCTTGTGGAGGATTGGGCGCCGGAAACCGGCGCCTTTCCCTCCGCGGGGCTCCAAACTTCCACGAAATCGCGAGGCGATCGGCTGAGCCAGGGGGGCCATTTCATGATTTGTCCGACTTGCGCCGACGGAAGCGGGGTTGACCGAGGGCGGGGGTTGACCGAGGACGGAGAGCTGCCCGCACGGCCGCAATGCACGAACGGGGAAGCGCGGTACGCAACTCTGGCCCCAGCGCCCCTTCGCACAACTCTGCCGCAGCCCGCGGCGCGCAACTCTGCCCAAGCCGCCGGTGCAACTCTGTCCCGGCCCGCCATCGCGCAACTCTGTCCCGGCCCGCCGTCACGCAACTCTGGCCCAAGCCAGCCAGCTCACGGCATTAGGGGTACGTTGCGCCAACCATCCCCACCCATGGGGTACGTTGCGCCAACCATCCCCTTCCGCGAGCACGTCTTAGCTCGCCGGGGACGCGGCCGCGGCAGCAGCCTCGGCGGCCGGGGCCCGGCCCGCCGTCGCGCAACTTGGATAGAAGGTGCATATCGCCGCGTAGTCCGGGGCGTCCGGCGGAGGATGAGTGCGGCCCGCGAAGGCGACGCGAGCTCGCGGGGGGCATGGAGTTAGCCGGGGGTGGAGGCGGGGCCGGGGGCGGGGGTGGTGGAGAGCAGGATGGGGCGGCGGGGTGGCTGGCGGAAGTCGAAGTCCGCGGCCAGGTTGCCCAGGATGCCGGCGTTCTCGCGGACATCGGGCCGTGGGTCCGGGCGGCCGTCGGTGGCGGGGTCGAGCCTGGCGCCGCCGAGGAAGTCGTCCTCGATGAACTTGTTGTATGCGTCAAAGGAAAGCGTCTGGTGGTCGACGTAACCGGACCGCGCGAAGGGGCTGATGACCAGCGACGGAACCCGCAAACCGTAGCCGTACGAATCGACCTGCGGCGGCACGACGTGGTCATAGAAGCCACCCCAGTCGTCCCAGGTCAGGAAGATCGCGGTGGAGTTCCAGTCCGGACCTTTCATGATCGTGTTGATGAGGTTCGTGACGTAGGCCTGGCCAGTGGCGAGGTTCGCCGGCGGGTGATCGCTGTCCGGCTGGGACGGGGCGATCCACGACACGGCGGGCAGGGTCCCGCGCGACGCGGCCGGATAGAAGTTCTGCAGGTTCTGAATGTCCCCGAGCTGGCCGTCGGCCTTAACGTCGGTGAAGGACGGCAGCGGGTTCCAGATAGACGGGGTACGCGCACCCTGGGCGACCGGTGCGCAACCTGCGGCGGTCTCGTCAGGGTTGTCGTCGCAGTCCGGCTGAACACCGCTCTGCACGTAATACGCCCAGGACACATTGTCCTTGTGCAGCAGGTAGGTCAGATCGGTCCAGGAGTAGATGCCGAGGTGACGGCCCAGGCCGCCGCCGGCACCGGCCCCGCCCACCAGCGCCTCGCGTTGGGCCGGGGTGAGGTCAGCCTGGCAGGCCATTGCGGCGGAGATCACCGCCGGGCTGGTCAGGTTGGCTCGCTCGAGCTGTTTGACGCCATGCGCTTGCAGGCAGGTCAGGAATGACTGCGGCAGGCTCTTGACCTTTACCCGCTTGCCGCCCGTCTGAGCCGGGTCGCTGACACAGGTGTCCGGTTTCGCCGAAGTACAGTGGGCTGACCAGCCGCTGACCAGGTACAGATGCGATGGCAGGCTCCACGAGTCGACCGGTTCAAACATGTGGTCGTTGAGCACGAAGTCTTTTGCGTAGGTCCAGTAGTTCGGTATCTCTCGCGCGTCGTGGTATCCCATGACGTCTGGCTCGCTACTGGGCAGGCACACGGGATCCTTGGTGAGGGAGCAGCCGCGGCTGGCGGTCTGCTCCGCCTCGCGGACGAAGCCGTCCATCTTGCCACCGTCGATATCCGCTATCGCGTTGCTGAGGTTGTGCCCGGCACCACCGTTCACCAGGTTCGGATTGTGGTACGGCTTGTCGCAGGCGAGGGGGGTCCGGGGGGACCCCTCCCCCCGGTTAAGGAGCGTGCGGGGGTCGGGCACGCAGACGGTGAACTGGCCGTTCTTCGCCGGAATGCCGTCAGCGCCCGGATAGGTGCCGAAGAAGGAATCGAACGACCGGTTCTCCTGCATGATGATCACGACGTGCTTGATCTTTTGTATGCCGGTCTCGGATTGCGACCTGGCGGCGGACTGCGACGCGCTGGCGGACGGCTTCGGCGACGTGCACGCGGCCAGCAGCCCGGTGGTCAGCAGCACCATGGTTAGCAGCACCGGGGCGGCGATTCCGGCCGAGGTGGTCAATGACGTTCTGCGCATGCCTTCACTGTCCGCCCGGCAGCCCGCGCTCAGGCAAGGAGGGAGCCGGGGCCTCGGCAAGGGGAACCTGGGAAAGGCGCGGGGAGGCTGGGAGATAGAGCGGGGAGCCTGGGAGTTAGATGAGCTACGGTGAGCGTTCGCGGAGAGCCGCAGGCCGAATTCGCAGGTCGCATGCGCATGCCGCCTCCGCATGCCGCATCGGTGGCCGCATCGGGCCGGCGGGGCGGAGCGAAAGCGGATATTACGGTATTCGGTCGTAGTGCTCCGTTTACTTCCCGCCGATTTACCGCGAAATTAGCGTTAAAACGTGGATGACGCACAGGTCGTCGCGGTGATCTCGGCAGGCGAACTGGACGGGCTGGCCGCGGCGCTGGACAAGTACGCGGCACCGCTCTACGACTACTGCCACTCGATGGCACCCGAATTCGCCGCCAAGGCGGTTCATGACACATTCGTCGTTGCCTGGTGCAGGCTCGAAACCCTCCGGGACCCGGACAAGCTCTACCTCTGGCTGCAAACGATCGCCGGCAATGAGTGCTACCGCCGGATGCTGGCCGGTGACCCCGGTGAGGTCGAGGCCGGGCTCGGCTTGCCGCCGAGGCTCCCCGGGCAGGTGCTCAGCGCCTGTGTCGATAACACGCCGGCCGGCCGGGCGTACCGGGTGAGCGCGACGCACCGCGCTGGCCCATTCGGCCATGACGGCTTCCCGCGAGCAGCCGAGCCATCCGGAAAGTGGCGACACCACTTCCGGACGCATCCCCGGCTGGCTGCCGCAGTCGTCGCGGCGGTCGTGGCGGCGACCGCCGCGGCAGCTACCGCCGAGCTGCGGACGACCAGCGCTTCACACCCCGAGCTGGCGTCCGTGACGCCGCCGAGCTTTCAATCGAGCACCGCGCCCGGGGCCGCCGCGCTTCCGGTCACGCCAGCCAGCCCGATCCCGTACTCTCCGCGTACGACCCGGTCAGGCGCAGTCAAGGTGGCGAGCAAGCCGCATGCGCGGCGAGTGGGCGCGGCACCGCCGTCCGGAGCGCCCGCGGCTCCGGTTCAGCCGACCCCGCCGCCACCACCACCCTCGGTGGTGCCGCCGCCCGACACGGTGCCGCTGGTGACCTTGCTGCTGCAGCCCTGGCCGCAGCCGCCCATGCCACCGACAGTCATGCCAGGCAACGGCAACGGCAACGGGAACGGAAATGGCAACGGCAACGGCAACGGCAACGGCAACGGAAATGGGAACGGCGGCAACGGAAATGGCAAGGGAAATGGCGGCTAACGTCTGATTCCGCCCGTCGTCAGCCGCCGTTGGACGCCACCTTGGCCACCAGCACCGCGGGAGCGGCGAGCGCACCGGAGAGCTGGTAGCTCAGGTCGTAGCGGGAGGCCAGCCAGTTACGGTCCAGGTACGTCATCCAGACCCGGCCGGAGTCGTCGGCGGATACCAGGATCTTCAGCGGGAGGTCGAGCGCGGCCAGCGGCTCCGCGGCCATGATCGGGGTTCCCGCGGCTGGGTTGCCGAAGATCACCAGCTGGGTGTCGCGCAGCGACATCCCCGCCTTCCGCGCCTCGGCGGCCTGGTCGATCACCGCGAACACCTTCGCGCCCGCGGCCTCGATCACATCGGTCAGCCGGCTGACCGACTCGTCAACGCCGAATGGGCTGCGCTTGCTGACTATCCCGTCCGGTGGAACGGACTCATACATGACCGTCTCCCAGGAGTCGCGTGCGAGTGGGCCACAATCGTATGCCCCCGCGCGCCGCCGATGGCGAGCAGGCACAGCGCGCCGGTACAGCGCGCCGGTACAGCGCGAAGGACACCGAGCCTTAAAGCACGCGGTTGCCGTACATTTCGCCCAGCGGATCGGCCAGCAGTTCCAGGCGCGCGCCGTCCGGGTCTTGGAAGTAGATCGAGGCGCCGCTCTCCTCCTGATACGCCACGCCCGCTTCATCGAGCTTTTTCCGCAAATATGCCCATTTATCCGGTGTGATGGAGATCGCGATGTGGTGCAAACCGCCCAGGACCTCGGCGTACGGGCCGAGGTCCAGTCCCGGGAAGTCGAAGAACGCGAGCAGGTTCCCGTTGCCCACATCGAAGAAGAAGTGTGTCGACCCCCGGTAGTCCCGGTTCTCGATCACCTCGGTCAGCGGGAACTCCAGGATGCCCTGGTAGAACCGGATGGTCTGTTCCACGTTGGAGCTGAGCAGGGCCGTGTGATGGATGCCGCGCGCGGTGCTCGACGGCCGGCCGGCGGCGTCGGCGAGATACGAAGCCCGCAGCCGTGCCCGCTCTGCCTCGATGTCCGTGAGGTCCATGTTCAGATCCGGAAGAAGGAGTTGAGGAACCGTTCGGCCACCGCCCGGTCGCCGCGGATGGTCCCCGCGTTGACCCGGCCGAAGGCGGTCAGTACCAGGCTGCCTGGATCGAACTCGATCACGGCGGGCAGGCCGGAGATGTCCTCGGCGGCGTAACTCATCCCATCGGCGGTGATGCTCACCAGGTGGTCGCCGCCGTTGCGGCCCGACACCCGGATCCCGACCGTCAGCGACTCCGACTCGGACTCCGAGGCGGACGATTCCGCGGTGGCCTGCCACAAGATGAACATGAACGGCACCAGCAGATCGCCGGTGTCCCCAGCCAGGCCATGCGCACGACCGGTGCCCTGGCGGATGTCCCAGCCGTGCACGCCATAGTCCATGAGCTGGAACACCGGATAGAAGAAGGCGGGCAGCGGGCCCATGTACTTGTGCGGCACCATCAGCTCGCCCCACTCGGCGGGGCCGAGCGCCTCGAAGATGTCCATGATCTTGGCGAAGTCCGAGCGCAGCCGCTCGACAGCGTCGGCCCGGTCAAGCTCACGATGCGCTTTCGCGCCTTCGTCGAGGCGGTGCTGCATAACCTTCACGCCGAGCGCGCCGGCACTCGCCGCACCGGAGCGGGCGGCGTCGAACCCAGTAAAGTAACTCTCCGTGACATCGATCAGGTGCCCGATGATGTCGCGCACCTCCCATTCGGTGCAGGCGGTCTTCGCGGTCCAGCTATCGCTGTCGTCCGCCAGCGCCAGAAGTGCGTCCGCTTCCCGCCGGACGACGCGCAGCAGGTTGTCCTTCGCCGCGAAATCGGTTGCGTTCCACTCGTTCATGCCGACCTCCACTGGCCGCAGGTTCGCATCGCGAACGAAAGTTCATGAGGCGAACCTAGAACGATGTCCCGCCCGCGTCAACAGGCGATACCTGCTGGTCTACAGCAGCCGCAGCTCGACGCTGATGTTGCCGCGGGTCGCACGCGAATACGGGCACACCTGGTGAGCCGCCTCGGCAATCTCCCGCGCCTTCTCCCGGTCCAGCTCGGGCATCTGGATCACCAGCGTGACGACCAGCCCGAAGGCGTCGCCCTCCGGTCCGATGCCGACCTGCGCCGTGACGGTCGTGTCGCCCGCGTCCACACCCGCCCTGCGCGACGCCAGCCGCAGCGCGCTGTGGAAGCACGCGGCGTAACCGGCCGCGAACAGCTGCTCCGGGTTGGTCCCGTCGCCACTGCCGCCCAGCTCGGGCGGCATCGCCATGTCGAAGTCAAGGCGATTATCCGACGAGGTGACGTGACCGTTGCGGCCATCCCCCGTGGACGTGGCTTCCGCGGTGTACAGAACCTTGTCAGGCATGAGGAAACACTATCCATCACCGTGCAGCGATGCCAGAACCGACGGCATAGCGGGCGGCCCGCCGGCGATGAGGCTGGCGAGCGCCTCCGTGTCGAGGTGGTCGGCGACGAGATCGCCCAGCAGGTCCAGCCGCGCCTCGCGGATCGCCGCGAAGTCGGTGTCGGGTGCGGGGGTGAACTCCCGGCCAGCCAAGGCGGCGACCTCGGTGAGGAACGCACGGCGGAATTCGTCGTCCTCCAGCACACCGTGCCAGCTCGTGCCGTAGGTCGCGGCGCGCCGGCAGCCGCCGGGGAACTCGTCGGCTTCCTGGGTCACTGACACGACGCCGTGCCGGATCTCGTATGCCCTCCCGCTGGGTCCCGTCCGGGTCAGCGTCTTGTCGTGGTGGAATCGCACGGCGGCCGGCAACAGGCCCAGCCCCGGTACGCTGCCCTGGCCGGACTCCACCGCGTCGTCGATCTCCTCGGCCAGCATCTGGTACCCGGCGCAGATACCCAGCAGCGGCCGGTTCCGCCGGGCTCGATGGACGACCGCGTCGGCCAGCCCGCGCTCGCGCAGCCAGGCCAGGTCGGCCACGGTCGCTCGCGACCCCGGCAGGATGACCAGATCCGCGTCGGCGACCTCGGCGGGAGTGGTCACGAACCGGACATCGACCCCCGGCTCCGCCGCCAGCGCGTCCGCATCGGTGAAGTTGCTGATCCGCGGCAACCGGACAACGGCGATCTTCAAGATCTCATTTTGAACGAACGTACTGTCGTTCCTCCGCTGATCAAGTGCCAGCGAATCCTCGGCGTCGAATTGCAGGCCTTCTCGCCACGGGACCACGCCGAGTACCGGCCGGCCGGTCTTTTGCGTAAGCATGGCGAGCCCGCTGTCGAGGAGTTCCGGTGCGCCGCGGAACTTGTTGATCACGAACCCGGAGACGAGCTTCTGGTCGTCGGGGTCCAGCAACGCCAGGGTGCCGAACATCGCGGCGAACACGCCACCGCGGTCGATGTCGCCGACCACGATGACCGGCAGGCTGGCTTCTCGCGCCAGGCCCATGTTGGCCACATCGGTCTGCCTGAGGTTGATCTCCGCCGGGCTGCCCGCGCCTTCGGCGATGACCACGTCGTAGTCGTTTGCGAGTTTCGCGAAGCTGTCCAGGGCGATTTTCCGCAGTCGCGGGGCGTGCTTGCGGTAGCCGACCGCGTCGGCTTCGCCATCCGGGTGGCCTAGCACGATGATGTGGCTGCGCCGGTCGCTGCCCGGCTTGAGCAGGATCGGGTTCATGTCAGCGGTCGGCTCGATGCCCGCGGCGGCCGCCTGCATCGCCTGGGCCCGTCCGATCTCCGCACCGTCCAGCGTGACGAAGGAATTCAGCGACATGTTCTGCGCCTTGAACGGCGCCACCCTGACTCCCTGCCGGACCAGGTAGCGGCAGATTCCCGCCACCAGCACGCTTTTCCCCGCGTCCGAGCTGGTCCCCGCCACCATCAACGCCCCGTGCACGCGCCACCTCCGCTCACCGTTCCCGCCCCGCCCACAACCGGATGATTGTCACAAGGGTGGCTCCCTTAAAGTGACAGCCAGGTGCTGCTCCCTGGCCAGCGGCACCGATGGCACCATCGGGCACGCTCTAATAGCGCTACTGATCGGTTTGAGCGGCACCGATGGCACCACCGGCATGTTGCCCACTCTGGAGGAGCCGCACCCAAGTCACAACCATGTCGTCCCAGCACCATGAATGTGACATTCATGTCGTTGGGCCGCGGGCGGGCTGTGGGCGGGATAGAGCGATGAGGGCGGCTACGGCGGTGGCGGCGAGGGTGATGTTGCGGGAGAGGCGGATGGCGCGGGGGATGTCGACGGGGTCCGGGGGGCGGCCGTCGCCGAGGCCGGGACGGGTTTCCGTGATGCCGTGGTAGACGTTCGTGCCGCCGAGGCGGATGCCGAGCGCGCCGGCGAACGCGGCTTCGCAGCGGCCGGCGTTCGGACTCGGATGCTGGCCGCCGTACCGCCGCAGCGCCCGCCATGCCTCGCGAGCCGCTTCGGTATCGGGTCCGCGGTACTCGCGGTCACCGCGCAGCGCCCGCCACACGTCACGGACCGCGGCGGTGTCCCGGGCATCCGTGTCCCCGGCTGCCGCGTCCCCGGCTGCCGCCTCCCGGGCGGGCACGTCCCCGGCTGACGCGTCCTCGGCAGTCACCTCCCGGGCGGGCACCTCCCCGGCGGCCGCGAGCTTGGCGCATGGATGGCGCCATCCATCGCGCTGGGGCGGAACATTTCGGGCACCCACCGACATCGATGGCGCCATCCATCTCGCTGGGGCGGGGGCCGCTGTGGTGGGCGGGGCAGCTGGGAAGGAGGCTGGGGGGACGGAGGCCGGTGGGGCGATTGCGGTTGAAGGGTCAGCTGGGCTGGGTGGGGCGGGGGTGACCCTGGGGGCTGGGGGAAC
>Ga0213881_10000865_pt1 | contig 16064 bp, 17 predicted proteins | sample BarmaccoBMER_R08_FD_160104 | JGI IMG/M metagenome (GOLD analysis project Ga0213881, IMG submission 160104) | Barbacenia macrantha exposed rock microbial communities from rupestrian grasslands, the National Park of Serra do Cipo, Brazil - ER_R08 ... | reverse complement strand
CAACGACACGATGACGTCCCCCGCTGCCAGCCCGGATTGGTCACCCGGCAAGCCAGGCATGATGCCCGCGACGACGGGACCAGAGACGACAGATCCGTACCGATTCCCGGATCCGCCCCACTCGTCCGGCCCCTGGACCAGGATGCCAAGAATGCCGGTCGATCCGATATGGACGGTCGCGGAAGCGATGCCGGCGTCGATCTGCTTGCTGATTGCGATCGCATCGTTGATCGGAATCGCCAATCCCTCGCTTCCGGAGGACTGGAACCGGAATCCGGTAGAGCCCGCGGTGTCAACGCCGACGACCTGCCCGGCGCTGTTCACCAGGGGCCCACCGGAATCACCGGGCTGCACGTCGGCTTCGACCTGAATCAGCCCGGCGAGCTGCTGGGTACTCCCGGTTGTGTCGTCGCTGACAGTGATCGTCTGGTCCAGGGCGGAGACCGTGCCCGCTGCGATGCTCGGGGTACCGCCGACGCCACCGGCGTTGCCAATCGCCGCGATCCCGTCCCCGACCGCAACCCTGCTGGAGTCCCCGATCGAGGCGATCTGGAGGCCCGAGGCACCCTGCAGCTGGAGCACGGCGATGTCATGGCTGCGGTCATAGCCAACGACCGTCGCCGGGCAGGTCTGGCCGTTGCCCACATCGGTGACGGTAATGCTGGTGGCGCCGCTGATCACGTGATTGTTGGTGAGCACCTCACCGGAGGAACTGAGCACGATTCCGGTCCCGGCGCCTTCGGCGTTCTGATAACCCAGCTTGGTGTTGATATCCACCACAGCGGGCTCGACCTTGGCCGCGAGCGCCGAAAGATCCACCAACCCGCTCAACGCACCCGACGAGCTCGCCGGTGGCGAGGCTGCGGACGGCGCCCACGGCGACGATGACAGCGGCAAGGTGGAAGCGGTCCGCCAGACGGCGCGACCCACGCCGACCACCACCGCGGATACCAGGGCCACAACGAGCAGGACGACCAGCAGACGCAGCGGATGTCGTCTCGGGGACGGTGGGGCTGGCGGGGGCCAGTAGCCGCCCGGCGGGAACCAAGGCGGCGGTCCCCACCCGCCGCCGGGGCCGGGGCCACCAGCAGATCGGGGAAACTCCGCGGTCGGCCATGGGGCGTCGTAGGTTCCGGGCCCGGCTCCCGGGTAGCCCGGACGGTCAACCTCGCTCACAGCCCCTCCTCTTCGGGACTTCGGGACGGTCGTTCTCCACCGAGTAAACCGCCGCAACCTGAGAACTACCCGGGTGCTCGGCTGTGGGCCTGATAGGAAGCGCTCAACAGTCACAGCCCGTCCCGCCCGCCAAGGCCCTGACCGACGTTCTCCCAGCCGCGTTACATCAGCAAGCACAGCGCGGTCCAAACGGACCCGGCGGGTGATCGATACGCGGCTGGGACGCTCTCCCGGCCCGGACACGGCCTGCGCACCTGTTGATCAGGAAAACCCGCAGCTCAGATAGAGTAATGATCAGAAGCGGTAGTAGAGAAACGGGCTGAAGGTGCCGGTGGCGACCAGGAGTGTGGAATAGAGCAGGCCGACGGTCCTCACGCCGGCCCGTAGCGCGGTGGCGGGCCGTGACCGCACCGATTCGAGGTAACGGCCGGTGATTGGCTGGGCCGGTAGCAGGAACACCAGGGCGGCCAGCACCAGGATCACCAGTCGCTGGTGGGTCAGCGAGGCGTCCACCACGTCGGTCAACCCGGCGAGATCGGGGATCACCATGTGCTGCAGGAAGACCAGCGCGGTGCGCAAATTCGGTGATCGGAAAAACACCCAGCCGACCACCACGATCAGCAGGGTCAGCGCCCGGCGCGCCAACCGACGCTCCGGCTCAGCTGCCGCGACCGCCCACCCGCGGCGGCGCTCGATCACCAGTACCGTGCCGTGGTAGAGCCCCCAGAACAGGAAGGTCCAGTTCGCGCCGTGCCACAACCCGACCAGTGCGAACACGATCCACAGGTTGCGGTAGGTGGTCCGGGCGCCGCACCGGTTACCGCCGAGCGGGATATACACATAGTCGCGGAACCATCGGGACAGCGACATGTGCCATCGCCGCCAGAATTCGGTGATGCTCGCCGACGAGTACGGGCGCGCGAAGTTTTCCGGCAACGTGAACCCGAGCATTCGCCCCAGCCCGATGGCCATGTCTGAATACCCCGAAAAGTCGAAGTACAGCTGTAACGTGTATCCGATTGCGCCGAGCCAGGCATTCGCGGTGGTCATCTGATCGGCCGGGGTGGTGAAGCAGGCGTCCACCATGGGCGCAAGTGAGTCCGCGATCGCCACCTTCTTGGTCAGCCCAAAGGCGAAACGGGGAAATCCGGCGGCGATGTCGTCCAACCGGTGGCTGCGTGGCTGCGTGAGCTGATCTGCAATCTCCCGATAGCGCACGATCGGTCCCGCGACCAACTGGGGGAACATCGCGATATAGGCGACGAAGGGGACCTTCTTGCGCAGCGCCCGGCGTTCACCACGGTAGATGTCCACCACATAGGAGATGTGGTGGAACGTGTAGAAGGAGATCCCGATCGGCAAGATGAGCGAGACGGTGGGCAGAGCGAGCCCCGTGAGCGACGCCAACCCGGCGGCCTGCGCGCTGGCGAAACCAGCGTACTTCCAGACGATGAGCACCGCGACATCGAAAACGACGACGCTGATCAGCATCCGGCGCCGCCGCTTCGGTTCGCGCTCCCCGCCGTTGGGTTCCACCGCCGGCCCCATCACATAGTTGACGACCATGCAAGCCAGCAGCAACAGCGTCGTCGGGCCCGCACCCACCGCGTAGAAGACCAGGCTGGCGGCCGCCACGATGCCGTTGCGCCAACTCCGGGGAGCGATCAACAAAGCCGCGAGCACGGCCGGCATGAAATACCACAGGAACATCGGGCTGGCGAAAGACATGGCGGCCGCGCAGCCTAGCCGACGTGCCACCGCGTCCCGGTGAGCCGGGCAGGTCAGTCTCCGGTCACGGCCCGCAGTTGGGTGATGGTGGTGTGCTGGTATGGCCCGACACCGACAGTCCTGGACAGCGCGGCGGCGTGCGAGGCCCTACCATCGGGAGCTATGCATTTCATGACGGCTCAAGCCGGCCTCCTCGCCACCGAGCTCGAGGCTCGGGGTTTCCTCGCGGGCATCGGGAAGACCATCCTCATCCTGATCATCATTTTAGTAGTCATCGGGGCGCTGATCGGGTTCTCGGTAGCCCGCAGGTTCGGTCAACGCAGGTAAGCCAGGGCCGCCGCTAGGGTCCGCGCTACTGGCGCTGCGGAACTGGAAGCCGGTGGGTAGGGAGAGGTCAGGTCCTGCAACCCTACCCACCAGGCTGCTCGCGAGTCGCCGACGAGCATACTGTGGTTCGTTGGTCAGGGCCGATCGGTTCGACATCGCCGCGACCGTCGCTGTGGACGCCGCAGCGAGCGCCTGGGAATCCGGCGCGGTCCCCGGTGTGGGGATCAGGACTGGTGTTAAACCGTGGCGCGTGAGTTCGGCGTTGGCTTGGACCCGAGATCGTGGGCGCTCTGCGCGAGCTGCTGAATATTCTGCACTTGCGACTGGAACTGGGCGGCGTGCACCGCATCGGCGTCCGCGCGCTGCGAGAACTGGTCGGCGAGCATGGGCATCCGTCATCTGCATCACCTTGAGCCGTCCGATGCGGACCAGCCATGGTGGCCCCACGACCTCCACAGCGCCCCCAGTCTCCATCCCTCCTCCGTTCCGCGGCTTAGAAGGAAACAGCCGGGACACAAAGCGGGACCCATCCGCGCTCCCCGCCAGACGACTCGCCCGGTTCAGATACCGGGAGCCCCTATCCCGAGAACGTAGGAATCGTGGCGTTCTTCACGGCCTGATGGTTTGCTTCCCAGGCTTTCAGCACGGTGAGCGGCAACCGACCACGCTCGCTGACACTGTGACCATTCTGCTTGGCCCACTCGCGGATGGCCTTGAGCGTGTCACGGTTGTAGCCGCTGCGCGCAACGCCACCGTTGCCGGCCCCGCGGCCAGCCGAACGGTCGACGCCACGAACGCTCGGGCGCCGGGCACTGGTCTTGCGGGCAGCCGCGACGTAACGGGCCAAGTTGTCACGAAGCTTGGCGGCGTTGTCATCCGCCAGGTCGATCTCGTACGTGACACCTTCGAGAGCGAACTCTACTGTTGAAATCTCTTCAGCTTCCTCGCCGGTGAGGTCGTCGATGAAGGTGACGATGGTCTTCTGAGCCACGGGTACGGATTCTCCTTGTCGGGAAGAACACGGCATAGGCGCAACTGCCGTGTCGTGAACGCTGACCGCGATAAGATACACATTGCTCGGCGATCCGAGTCCGCGGCATGCCGAAAGCGCCCGTTTTTCAACGCTGCGCCTCCTGACCGCTTCAGCCGGCGCGACGCAAGCGCGCCACCTCGGCGAGCACAACACCGGCGGCGACTGACGCGTTGAGCGACTCGACCGGTCCCACCATGGGTATCGACACTGCGGCGTCACAGGTTTCGCGGACAAGCCGGGATAGCCCCCGCCCCTCCGAACCGAGGACGAGCACCAGGGGTCCGGTGGCCAGCGGGAAAGCATCCAATGGCATTGTGCCGCCAGCGTCCAGGCCGACAATCATCAAGCCGGACGCGGCGAAATCCTTGAGCGTGCGCACCAGATTGGTGACCCGAGCCACCGGCAGACGCGCAGCCGTACCCGCCGAGGTCCGCCAGGCCACTGCGGTCATCCCCGCCGACCGCCGCTGCGGCAGCACCAGTCCGTGCGCACCGAATGCGGTGGCGCTACGGACCACGGCGCCTAGGTTGCGCGGGTCGGTTACCCCGTCCAGCGCGACAAGCAACGGCGGCGTCCCAGACTCCCGTGCGGCAACCAACACGTCCTCGGGAAGCGCGTACTCATACGGCGGCACCTGCAGCGCCACCCCCTGGTGCAGCGCACCCCCGGCCAGCCGATCAAGATCAGCCCTGGGCACCTCGAGAATGGACAGACCGGCGTCGGCGGCCAACCGTACGGACTCGCCGACCCGGTCGTCGAGGTCCACCCCGATAGCCACGTGCAGCGCGGTGGCCGGCACCCCGGCGCGCAGACATTCCAGCACCGGGTTGCGACCGAACACGGTCTCCCCCGGCTCGCTACCGTTGCGACGGCGGGCCGCAACGGCCGGGTTGGCCTCGCGCTGCCCTGGAACCGGCTGCCGCTGGGCAGGACGGCGCTGAGCGTTTTGATGGTGGGTGCCCTGGCGTTGAGCCGGATGGCCGGGCCGCAGCTCGGCGGGCGGTGTGGCGCCGCGACCGCGCAGCCCCTTGGACTTCTGCCCGCCGGAGCCGACAACGGCGCCCTTCTTGGTGCCCGGCTTGCGCATCGCACCCCTGCGCTGGGAATTACCGGCCATGAACTCAGCTCCCCTTGACCGTCCACATCGGACCAACGGGGGTGTCCTCAACGGCGATCCCGGCCGCCAGCAACTGATCACGCACCGCGTCGGCGGTTGCGTAGTCCCCGCGGTTACGGGCCTCGGCGCGCTCAGCGAGCAGCTGGTTCACCAAGAAGGCCAGCGCCGCCGATGCGGCATCCGAGGTTGACGTCGAGCGCCACTGGTCAGCCAGCGGGTCCAGGCCCAGTACACCGGTCATCGCCCGCACCGAACCGGCCGCGCCTACCGCCACCGGGTGATCTCCGGTGTCCAGCGCTGCGTTGCCCTCGCGCACGCCTGCGTGGATCGCGGCCAGCGCCGCCGGCGTGCCGAGGTCATCGTCCATCGCCGCGACGAACTCAGCGCACCAAGGGAGCGGCTCCGGTACCCCGCACCGCTCCCGCACTCGGTGCACGAACGACTCGATCCGCTGGTAGGCGACCACCGCCTCGTCCAGCGCACCGTCCGAATACTCGATGGCAGACCGGTAATGCGCGGCAATCAGGTAATAGCGCAGCTCTACGGCACGGACCCGGCGCAGGGTAGCCGGGATGGACAGCGTGTTGCCCAGTGACTTGGACATCTTCTCACCCGACAACGTCACCCAGCCGTTGTGCAACCAATACCGGGCGAAGGCATCGCCAGCGGCTCGGGACTGGGCCCGTTCGTTCTCGTGGTGCGGGAAGACCAAGTCCAGCCCGCCGCCGTGAATGTCGAACTCCGGGCCAAGGTAGGTGGTGGCCATCGCCGAGCACTCCAGGTGCCATCCGGGGCGGCCCGGCCCCCACGGCGTCGGCCAGGACGGCTCGCCAGGCCTGGCGCCCTTCCACAGAGTGAAGTCCCGAGGATCGCGCTTGCTCGACGCGGCGGATTCACCCTGGGAGACCTCGTCGGGACGCTGCCCCGACAGCGACCCGTAGTCGTCCATCGTGGCCACCGCGAAGTAGACATCACCACCCGCGGCGTAGGCGTGCCCCCGGTCGATCAGCCGCGCCATCAGCTCAACCATCTGCGGAACATGGCCGGTGGCGCGCGGCAGCGCCGACGGCGGCAGGCAGCCCAGTGCCGTATAAGCGTCCTCAAACGCCCGTTCGTTCTGGTACGCCCACTCCCACCACGGCAGACCCGCCTCGGCGGACCTCGCGAGGATCTTGTCGTCAATGTCGGTGACGTTGCGCACCAACAGCACGTCATGGCCGGTGGCCATCAGCCAGCGACGCAGCACGTCGTAGTTCAACGCCGACCGCACATGCCCGATGTGCGGGACGCCCTGCACGGTGGCCCCACACACGTACATCGACGCCGCGCGAGGGCGGAGGGGGACGAACTCCCGCAAACTGCGCGTCGCGGTGTCGTAGAGGTGCAGGCTCACGGGGGGATCGTAGAGCGTGGTTCGTCGAGCCACAGCTGCCGTGCGGTCAAGGTAGCCGTGCGGTCAAGGTAGCCGTGCGGTCAAGGTAGCCGTGCGGTCAAGGTAGCCGTGCGGTCAAGGTGACAGGCGCGCACCCAGGTTTACGCTTCCACGGTGGAATGGACCCCAACCCGGATCCGCCTGTTCCGTGACGTGGGGTGTGCCAGTCCCAGCACGACTTCGGCCGGACTGCTGCCATGAGCGAAGATCAGTCGAGATCGCTGCTCTACCTCGTGGTCTGCGCCGCGCCACCGGCGCGACACATCGACGAACTGGTCGAGCTACTGCACCAAGCAGGTTGGCACATCTGCGTTATCCCCACTCCCCACGCGGCAAGCTGGATAGATCACCAGGTGCTCGCCCAGCAGACGGGCCACCCGATCCGGCACGATCACCGGCTGCCCGGTGACCCGGACTCATTGCCACGAGCTGACGCCATCGCCGTGGTGCCCGCCACCTTCAATACCATCAACAAGTGGGCAGCCGGCATCAGTGACACGTTCGCACTGGGCATACTCAACGAAGCCATCGGGCTCAAATTGCCTATCACTATCGCACCCTACGCCAAGCCGAGCTTGGCAGCGCATCCCGAATTTGACAAAAACCTGGAAAAGCTTGCAAAATGGGGTGTGAAGGTGCTACCGAACGAGGTGATTCGGGTGCGGGCGGAGGCACAGGATACCGAGATGGAGGGGGACGATAAACCAGCACTGCACTTCTCATGGCGGCCGGTAGTGGAGGCGGTAGCACGAAATCTTTGAGTCGCGGCGGGCAGCGCTGCGTGATCAACCACTACGCACTCTCGATAAGGGTGACATGCTGACCTTCGGGGGTGATCGTGATCCGCCACCGCTGTGGGCCGGGCCGTCCGGCGTGGTGCCACCAATGGTAGGCGGTCTCGAATTCGTCCCAGAGGTTGCGGGGCCCGGATTGATGCACCGGGTAAGGACCGGTGTCGGGCTGATGGACGAGATTGGCCCAGGAATCGGTGGCGGGATCCACAAACCAGAGCCGGGCCTGGTCGAGGTCGCCATCAGCGGGAACGTAGATAGTGGTGCAGTTCGGGACTTCCATGCCGATAGCCAGACTGGCGTCGTAATCGCTGGCGACGCTGTAGGGCGCCACGGTGGTGTGGCTGTGCCGGGCGGTGGCCTCCGCACTCTTCATCATCGACCGTGCTAGCCGAACTGGTGATGTAGTACCCGCTCTCCCCTGGCCCGGCGGGATGTCCGTCGTCGACCTGGGTGATCACCGCAGCGGTTCCATAGGCGCGTCGCATCCACTCCTGCGGGTTTTCGCAGCGGCGCAGCGGCACCAACCCAGTATCGTCGGTGATTCAAATCGTGTCCGGGATCCTCCCTACAGGCTATCGGTACATACCAGGGTGGCGATCCGGTGCCGCAGGTGCGCTACTTCGTCAAGGTGCTGGTGTGGGGCGGCGTAGCGGGACAGTTCGCGCAGTTCCTCGGCAGCGCGGTGGGAGCGGAGGGTGCCGGCGACGTCCAAAGCCTTGTGTCCGATGCTGGCGGCCTGGCTCGGGTCGCCCGTGACCATGGTGAGGCTGGCCAGCTTGGCCAGGGAGATCGCCCGGGAACGGACCGCGCTGGCACTGTGACCGGTCGCTGCTGCCGCAAGCCGGTCGGTGGCCTGCTCGGGGTGATGGCCGAGCATCGCGAGGTCGAACAGGACCTGCCCGGTGTTGCCGGCGAGAGCGGCGGCGTTCCGGCGGGCCAGGAACGGCGGGTCATTGTCCGGGGTGGCGTGGGCGAAATGGTCATCGGCGGTGCCGATGGCGGTCATGGTCTCGCTGACCCGGCGCATCTTGGCCAGCGCGCGGGCCCGGTCGGTGTGCAGCATGCACAGCCCGGTCGCGGTGAGCCGATCAGAGCGGACCAGAGCCTGTTCCGCCAACGTGAGCGCCTCGTCGGGTTGCCCGGTCCGGGTGGCCTGGTGCGCCATGCTGCCCAGGACCACGGCTCGCAGGGGCCAGTCCTTGGCCTGCTCAGCGCAGGCCAGCGCGAAGCGGTACGCCCGGCGGGCTTCCTTGTATGAGTTGCTCGGGGTGGGTTCGCTATCGCCCTCCAGGAGCGCCGCCACCGGCCCTTCCAGGGCGAGAGTGCCCATGCCCAAGGCGGTGGTGGTGTGGAAAAACTTGAATCGTGGCGCTGGGCGATCAACCGCTACGCATGAGTAGCACCGCAGCCACCGCGGCGATGCCCTCGCCGCGACCGGTCAGCCCAAGGCCGTCGGTGGTGGTGCCGGATACCGAGACTGGTCCGCCTAATGCGTCGGACAGCGCTCGCTGCGCCTCGGCCCGGCGAACGCCCACCCGTGGTGCATTGCCGATCACCTGCACCGCACCGTTGCCCACCACCCAACCCCGGATCGCCAACCTGCGGCGCACTTCGGTGAGCAGTTCGGCGCCGTGCGCCCCGACCCACCGCTGCTCGTCGGTGCCGAACACCGCACCCAGATCGCCCAAGCCAGCAGCGGACAGCGCAGCGTCACACAATGCGTGCGCAGCGACGTCACCGTCGGAGTGCCCGGCGCAACCCGGTAGCCCAGGCCAGTGCAGCCCGGCGATCCAGCAGTCCCGGCCAGGTTCCACCGGGTGCACATCGGTGCCGATCCCGACCCTCATGCCTGACCGGCGGCTCTCCCGCCGGCCACCATCTCAGCAACGGCAAGATCGAACGGGGTAGTGATCTTGAAAGCATGCGGATGACCCGGCAACGTGGTCACGGTCACCCCCAGCGCCTCGACGAGCCCGGCGTCGTCGGTCACCGGGCCGGATGGTAGCCGATGAGCCCGCCGTAGCAGGTCCCCGGCGAACCCCTGCGGGGTCTGCACCACCCGCAGGGCCGCCCGGTCCAGAGTGCCCACGACCCGACCGTCGGGGTCCACCTGCTTGATCGTGTCGACGACCGTCAGAACCGGCACCACAGCCCGTTGCCCGGCAAGTACTGCCTCCACCACCGCTTGGATCACGCTGACCGGGGTGAGACAGCGAGCAGCATCGTGCACCAACACCACCTCGGCGTCGGGCACAGTATGCAGGGCCGCCCGGACCGAATCGCAGCGGTGCGCTCCGCCCGTGACGATCCGCACTCGAGCGCCGACCTCGGCGACGGCTGCTCGGGCCCGGTCATGGTGTTGCGCACCGACCGCGACCACCACCACCTCGACGCGCTCGGACGCCAGTAACCCTTGCACACAGTGCCAGAGCAGCGGACGGCCCCGCAGCGGCACAAAGGCCTTCGGCATCCCGGCCGCCAACCGCATGCCCTGCCCTGCGGCCGGCACCACTGCCGCGACCCGAGGGGCCAGGACACGGTCGTCGACGTGGTCAGGTCCGGGTCCGGGTCGCTGCGACTCAGGAGGCAGCGGCGAGGACCTCGTCGAGTAGCACCTCGGCGTTGTCCTCATTGGTGCCCTCGGCGAGGGCGAGCTCGCTCACCAGAATCTGGCGGGCTTTCGCGAGCATGCGCTTCTCACCGGCCGACAGACCGCGATCGCGCTCGCGACGCCAGAGATCCCGGACCACTTCCGCCACTTTGTTGACGTCGCCAGAGGCGAGCTTCTCCAAGTTGGCCTTATACCGCCGCGACCAGTTCGTCGGCTCCTCGGTGTGGGGTGCACGCAGCACCTCGAAAACCCGATCGAGACCCTCTTGGCCAACCACGTCCCGGACACCGACGAATTCGGCGTTGGCAGCGGGAACACGGACGGTAAGATCACCCTGAGCGACCTTGAGGACGAGATACTTCTTCTCCTCCCCCTTGATCACTCGAGTCTCAATGGCCTCGATGAGAGCGGCACCGTGGTGCGGGTAGACGACGGTCTCTCCGACCTTAAAAACCATGTGTCCTCTGCCCCTTTCGCTGCGCCTAGGTTACCACGCCCGGAAATCGTGGTGCGCGGGGTATGGAGAGCGTCGTCGCAGGTCAGAGGATTCGACCACAGTCCCGCACCAGGCAACTGGGTGCTGCCCAGCTCACAGTCACTCCACTATGGACCTACCTCGGTAGGCCGGGTGCGCCGATGCACTGTGCCTAACCGGATGGGCCTCCTTGATGGCCTCCATGGATGGGCCTACCGGATGGACCTGTCGGATGGACCTGTCGGATACGCTTCGTTGATGCGGGTCTTCCTCACCGTCGCGGCTCGCATCGTGGCCTGCTGCGCCGCAGCGTTGGCGCTGGTCGGCTGCGGTGCGGGCCAGATCACTCAGACCGATCGCCAGGTGGCCGCCGTCAACGGGGCCTTCGGCAACGTCGGAAACGCCATTGCGCTGCGCGACGTGCTGATCCCTTACCCGCACAATCAGCAGGGCACCTACCCCGCCGGGTCGACCGTTCCGGTGGTGCTCACCATCATCAACCAGGGAAACAGCGCCGACGAGCTGATCGCCGTGGCCAGCCCAGCGGCCAGCCAGGCGCTGGTGCTGGGCACTACCCAGATTCCGCCCGGTACCACCGTTCTCAGCACTGCCGGTGCCCTCCCCGTCAATGGCGAGCCGACCAGCCCGCTAGCCGTGGGGGAACTGCGCGTCGTGCTCACCACTGCCCAGCCGCTGCACGCCGGGCTGAACACGCCGGTGACATTCCAGTTCCGGAACGCCGGCAAGGTGACCCTGCCGGTACCCATGGCGGCCCCGCCGAACTCGGCAGGCTAGGCCTAGCCTTCGGCGCCGGGTTGCGGCGCGGCCGGACTGTCAGGGTGGGCGGATAGCGTGCGGAACCATGGTGAGACCAACCACAAACGGCCGAGCCACTCACCGGTGTGGTGATTGCGGCTATGAGGTCGCCAAGTGGGTGGGGCGGTGCCCGGAGTGCCACACCTGGGGCAGCATGGCAGCGGCCGGTCCGCGGCCGGTGCCGGCAGTCGCAGCCGGTGTGCCGTCAGCCCCGGCCCGCCCGATCTCCCAGGTCGACCTGCACTCCGCGCAGGCCACCGCCACCGGCGTGACCGAGCTCGACCGGGTACTGGGCGGCGGTCTAGTGCCCGGCGCGGTGGTGCTGCTGGCCGGCGAGCCCGGGGTCGGAAAGTCCACCCTGCTGCTGGAGGTCGCACACCGTTGCGCGATGGCCGGCCGGCGCACGCTCTACGTGACCGGCGAGGAGTCCACGGGCCAGGTTCGGCTGCGGGCGCAGCGCACCGGAGCGCTGCATGACGAGCTGTTCCTCACTGCCGATTCCGACCTCGCCGCGGTGCTCGGTCATCTCGACGCCGTCGATCCGGGCCTGCTGATTGTCGACTCGGTGCAGACCATGTCCTGCCCCGGCGTCGAGGGCAGCCCAGGCGGGGTGTCCCAGGTTCGCGCGGTGGCTAGCGCGCTGATCAACGCTGCCAAGCAGCGCGAACTGCCGGTGGTGCTGGTCGGGCACGTCACCAAAGATGGCACGGTGGCCGGCCCCCGGGTGCTGGAGCACCTGGTCGACGTGGTGCTGCAGTTCGAGGGTGACCGGCACTCCACGCTGCGGATGGTTCGCGGGATCAAGAACCGGTTCGGGGCCGCCGACGAGGTCGGCTGCTTCGAACTCACCGAAGACGGCATCACCGGCTTGCCCGACCCGTCCGGACTCTTTCTTACTCACCGCGATGGCGCGGTGCCTGGCACCGCGGTGACGGTGGTCGTGGAGGGCAAACGGTCGTTGCTGGGCGAGGTCCAGGCGTTGGTCGCCGAATCCGCGCTGGCTAACCCCCGCCGTGCGGTGAGCGGCCTGGACTCCTCCCGGGTAGCGATGATCCTGGCGGTCATCGAACGCCGCGGAGGCGTGCGGTTAGCGGGATCAGACGTGTACACCGCGACGGTGGGCGGGATGCGCGTGGCGGAGCCGGCGGCCGATCTCGCCGTCGCGCTCGCCGTGGCGTCGGCGGCCGGTGACCTGCTGCTGCCCGCGCACACGGTGGCGATCGGGGAAGTCGGGCTGGCCGGAGAGATCCGGCAGGTGACCGGACTACGCCGACGCCTGACCGAAGCCGCCCGGCTGGGCTTCCGGAACGCGCTCGTGCCACCTGCCCCAGACAGTGCTGCCCGGCCGGACGGGATGCGCCTGCATCCGGTGGCTGACCTGGGCGCGGCGCTGCACTGGCTGCGTCCGTGGTGTCGTAGCTAGACTCGCCCAGGGCTGCGACTACATTCACATCGTTGCTGGGCTATATCATTGCAAGACTCCATCTTGCTACTGGGTTTGGCGGGGTGCCATAGATGGCGAATCAAGGGGCAGTCATGCAGAAGACTTGTGAGCCGGTCTGGCACTCGGCGGTATCGGTGGCTTCAACACCCACGACGCCGGCGTATTGAAGGCTCTGTACGACTGCGAGGCCGTGGGCACAACCGGACGTCGACGCGGAGGGTCCGAGCCGCCAAGACCCAACCGGATTGATGCATCCGCATCGGCTCGATGAGGTGGCTAACCGGTGGATCTACCCAGCCGTCGCGAGGCGCGCGAGAGAGAACTCCACGCACGCCGCATTGCAGGATGGCTCGGATCATAACACTCCCAGGAGAGCTCCAATTGAATTGCTCTTCGACCCCCACGTTGCAGCTAACCGGTTACGGTCCTAGCATTAGCTGCGAAGGGCCAATTGACCGATACCCTTAGCCCGCTCGCCACAGCTTCTTCCACAAACGGCCTCCACAGGTCATCACTCATTTTTGGCTTTGGCCCGAGACCAATGCAGATTTCCAATCCTCTCGGTCGCATAATATGGAGATCGATAGTCGGCCACTCTCCGGCTAACGTTCCGGCCCGCGCAATATACGGGTGGCCAATGTCCCAATTCGGGTCACCCAACTGACGGTCCGCCGTAGCCAGCGCGGACCCACCTGTGGCACGCGCCAACGCAAACGCGAGGTCAGCTGTGCCTCGCTCAGCAATCTTCTCAATCCCATCGCGCAGCTGCGCCGCCTCGTGGGGGGCAGAAAAGAGCAGCCCGTCTCCCCGGATCAATTCCCACGGACCCTTCGGGCTGAGCTCGCGGTCTCGCGGGCCAGCGGCCAGCTGTCGCAGGTATTCGAGTTCTTCGCCACGTAATCCCTCCTCCTCTGGAATCAGGGGAACGATGTCACCAAAAGCAGTCTCCAAAGCCACGATCATCATCGTACCGACTACTGAGAGCGTGTACAATCCACACAATGGAGGACATCATGGTGCTGCACTATCCCAGCGTGCGAAATTCCAACTGGGAGTTGTTATGCAAAGCTGCACGGGCCCGCGGTATCCGGCTCACAACTTGGGAACCTCACCGGCTTCAAGTTCACTGCATGGACGGGGAGATCTCGGGCTGTTACGACGGCAAGCCGGTACGGCCAGCAATCATTCTGCATCGTACGGTTGCGGCATTTCAAGGGATCGTGATCCCCGCATTAAAACTGTGGGCATCCGAAGAAACCATCATCCTGAACGAACCGGACGCCGCGTACCGTTCGAGAGACAAGTTGTTGACTTATCTTGCGTTGCACCGCGCACAGGTACCGATCGTCCACACGATCGCTTTCGTTGAGCCGAGCGAAGAGGCGATGCAGCCTCTCACAGGCCATTGGGGCGTGATTCTGAAGCCCGCCCACGGGATTCGGGGCGAAGGAATCCGCGCTTTTGGGTCGACGGGTGAACTCTTGGCAGCTTGGGAGGACAATCTCGAACAACAGCCTCCTTTATCACTCGCGAGGGAGCACTACGTTGTCCAGCCTTTAGTTGGGGGAGGTGGCCGCGACTTGCGCGCTTTTGTGGTGAATGGTGCTTGCGTGGCGTTAATACAGCGCCAAGCGGCTCCCGGCGAGATTAGGGCTAATCTCACCCTTGGCGCAACCCCTACCCGGCTTTCCCTCGATCACCCGGCGGCGTCCACTGCGGTAGCAGCATTGGAAGCCTGCCGACTTGACTATGGAGGTGTCGACCTGATCGAGGACGACGACGGAACCGTTCGGGTCCTGGAGGTTGACGCGTGGGCTGGCTTCGCGGGTATTTCTGCCGTGACCGGCGAAGACGTCGCGGGCGCTATACTCCAACTCGCCATGACGCGTCGAGGAGGCACTGCCGCATGACGCTTGGCATCGCCCGCAACCCGTATGCCACGAACGTGCCTACTCGGCTTGTCGAAGCGGCCGCCGAACTTGACATTCCCGTTCGAGTTATTGACCTTCCGACGCTCACTGTCGACATCAGCTTACATGGAGAAGCAGTGGTCCGCGACACGGCGGGGGCTATTGACATTACCAGCCTTGCTCCTTATTTGCTTTTTGGATACCCGACAGCGGTACACGCATTCCGCATACTCTGCCAGCGAGCGTACATGCAGAACCCAGTAGATAGCGTGTTGACAGCGGACGATAAGGCGGCGACAGCGATCCAGTTATCGCACGCCTCGCTTCCTCAGGTACCGAGCACTATCTGTTCGCTTGACTTGGAACGCACACTCTCGGTGGCAGAAGAAATTCAGTACCCGGTGGTTATAAAGCGCACTCACGGGGCGCATGGTCGATGGGTTCGTCGCGCTGAACACGCCGCCTTCCTGACGCAAGCCTTTTATGAACTTAAATCCGAAGGACCTGGGGCTCTGATCTTACAACCGGAAGTTGCAGAATTCTATGGACGCAGCATCAGGGCTGTGATAACGGGTGGGCATCTACTGGCAGCGACTCTACGGACAGCCACCGGAAACGAGTGGCGAAGCAACATTGCGGGCGGAGCAATGCAGTATCCTGTCGACTTGACACCGAACGAGCGCACGTTGGCTGAAAATGCGGCCCGCACCCTTGGACTTGGCCACGCCGGAATCGACATTGTGCGAACAGCACGTGGTCCGCTCATACTTGAGGTGAACTCTTGTCCCGACTTTACTAGTATGCTGCCCTTCTTCGACGAGGATCTTACCCGTGCCGTGCTGTTGGCATGTCTACCCTCGTCAGGCAGAATCGGACGCTCAGTTCGTCGATGAGCACCGAGAGGCGTTCGCGGGCTCGGAACATCCGAGGCGGTGCGCTCGATTCTCACGGCAACCTGCACGGGCCCGACCGTCGCCTCAGCTCGCGCATGTCGCGCAGCCCGGTAGCACGCACGGCCCGGTAGCACGCAGGCACGACCCCAGTGCCTGGGACGCTCATGAGAAAGGACTGTCTGTCCGGGTGCCCTGTCGATATGCTGCTCGGATGGGGGGTTCGGGATCACGAGTTCACGAGCCTCGGCGGCGGTAGGTTCTCCAGCAACACGGTTTGCTGATCGACACAGTTTGCTGACCGACACAGT
>Ga0213881_10000864_pt1 | contig 16071 bp, 15 predicted proteins | sample BarmaccoBMER_R08_FD_160104 | JGI IMG/M metagenome (GOLD analysis project Ga0213881, IMG submission 160104) | Barbacenia macrantha exposed rock microbial communities from rupestrian grasslands, the National Park of Serra do Cipo, Brazil - ER_R08 ... | reverse complement strand
TCCCCGCCGGGGCCGCCTCTGCTGGCCTGGCCGCCTGCGGCGGCCCTGCTGGCCCGGCCGCCTGCGCCGGCCCTGCTGGCCTGGCCGGCTGCGCCGGCGGGCCCGAGCTCTTCGCGCCCCTGGCGACGATCCTCCCCGACGTCGAGGGGACCCGGTTCGCGCTGGCCGGCCTGAGCCTGGCCGCAGGTGAGAGCTTCCTGCACGTGGCGGCCAGCGGGATGCCGGAGCTGGTCGACCGCTTCACCGCCAACTGGCGGCCGGGGTTCTCCTGGTGGGTAAGGGATGAAAAGGGCTGGCACGTGGCGGTGATCGCCGAACCTTCGGCCCGCGCCGCGGGCGACGCCGAGTTCCGGCTGCGGCTCGTCCCGCCGCTCACCGACCCGCCAGACACCATCGAGGTGCAGGTCGGCGGGAGCTCGACCCTGGTCAGGGCGGTGGTGCCGGTACGCGCCCCGGGAAGGGCGGACACTTAGGACATGAACCGCGAGGGCGCGGAAACCTACCTGCGGCTGCTGGCCGAGGCCAGCATGCGCGAGGCGCTGGCGTACGCCCCGGATTCGCCCCAGACCTGGGGGCCGGGCGGCAGCCGGGGCAGGATCTCGGTGGTGGGACAGGTCCTGGTCATGGTGGGAGCGCTCGACACCGAGGCCTTCGAGGACATTGTCACCGATTTCGACTTCGCCCTGAACGTGCGGATACGACGCGAGCCGGCGGCCAAGCGAACCTTCATCGCCGGGTCGGCCCCGCCGGGCAAGGCGACCTTCCAGGCCGTGGCGGCGGCGCGCTGGGCCGCGCAGAGCCCGACCGTCCGGTCCGGGCCGCGGCGCAAGGCGGGCAGGCTCGGGTCTACCGCCGGATCCGCGGAACGGGCGGACCCGGAGCCGCCCGGGCCGGGCAACGGCGACGCACGGGCCGGCCGGTTCGTCCCGGTCGGGCTGACGGTCCCGTTCCACCACGCGGGCATCGGCGGCGAGCTGCACCTGATGTCGTACGCGCACACCGGCTCGGGCGCGCGCTTCGTCGTGGCCTGGGGCATGCGCACCCCGCCGCTGCAGCGCATGATGGGCATGCAGCGTCTCGACCTGATCCCGTTCGAGCAGTTCACGGTCACCGACGACCGCGGCACCCGGTACCAGCTGGACTGCCTGCACGCCGGCGACCCCGAATGGACCGGCGAGCTCAGCCTGCGCCCGGCCCCGCCGCAGGACGTCCGCTGGCTCGACGTCACCGCGCCGCCCAGCTTCGCGGTGCGGGTCGACCTGCGCCCGGCGGGCCCGGCTTGTGATGAGCCGCAGGTCACCGACGTCGGGCACAGCCCGGGCGAGCGCCTGCTCATCGTCCTGGCGGAGCGGCTGCTCACCACGACGCCGGAGTGGCAGCAGCGCCGGCCGCCGGCCGAGAGGATGCGGCGGATGCCGTATCCGACGGCGACCAACCTCGGCGATATCGTCGCCGCCCTCGAGGCCGCCGACGTGCTGTCACCGCTGAGCCCGGTGCCCGCCCGGCTCGCCGCGCTGTGCGCCTGGCTGGACTTCGACGGGCACGGGCTGGCCGTGCCGGCCTCGCCGGAACTGCCCGAACACTGGCTCAGCCTGCTGGCTCACTACCAGCGCAGGAAACCGGACCCGCCCCCGGTGCACGAGAGTTACGCCGGGCTGGCCGCCGACCTGCCCGAACTGGACGGCATCCGGCTGGCCCTGCTCGGGCTGCACCACACCGGGGAAGGTTCGTCCCTGGACGTGCTGGCGCGGGGCCTGATACCGGAGAGCAGGCCCGGGCCGCTCGGCATCGACCGGGGCTTCCCGCTGTCGATCTGGCTGCTGGACAGCGGCGGCCGGTGGCACGCGACCCGCCCGGCCGACCGGCGCTGGACCGACGGCGAGTGCATGGCCCGGCTGCAACTGGTGCCGCCGCTGACCCGGCCCACGGACTGGGTCGAGGTGCTGGCCAGCGGGCAGTCGGCTGAGGTCCGCACCAGGCTGCCGCTCCGCTGGGGGTTCCGATGATGAAGGACGGGCCGAACGATCCATGGTTCGCGTCCCTGCCCGGCTGCGAGGCTCAGCTGCCGTGCGGCTCGGGCCGGCACGTCATCCGCTGGGAAGCCGGGGAGCTGCGGCTGGCCGACCACGCCGATCCCGAGGCCGAACTCGTGCTCGCCGCCCTCGGCGGGGAGAAGGCCAGGTGCGTCGAGGTGGCGCAGGCGTGGGCGCGGCACACCGAGGACCTGACCGTGCTGGCGGTGGGCCCGCGCGGCCCGGCCGACGAGATCGTGGTCAGCTGGGAGGACATTGACGCGGCCGCCCAGGGCGTCGGCCGCGGCGGGGGGCCATTGCCTGGGCCGACGCGGCTGACAGTGCCGTTTTCCGGCCCGCCGGTGGCGGCGATGGCCCAGGCGGCCGCGCGGCGCGCGCAGGCCCAGCGCGGCGGCGAGCAGGCCTGGCAGCGCAGGAACGACCTGCTGTCGCTGCTCGCCCTGGGCTACGGGTTCCAGACCCGGCTGATCGGGCAGGTGGTCGCGGCGCACGCGGACAGGCCGGACGAGGAGGACGAGCAGGGGTCCGGGAATGGACGCAGCACCGGGCCCGCGCTGACCGCTGCCCTGGCCGGGCGGCTGGCGCCGGTGGCCGAGCAGTGGCTCGGGATCGATCCCGATCAGGTGGTGGTGTCGCTGCATCGGGGGGCAGGGTGGGGTTCGGTCGAGCTGACCGGGCGGGGCGAGGAGCGGCGGCTCCAGGTCAGCCTGCCGGCCGACTGGCTGGCCCGGGTGTGGGCGCCGGGCCTGGCCCTGGTCGGGCGGCACCTGGTCGTCGCGGTGCGGCGGGCCGGCTGGCCCGACGCGCGGGTACTGGCCCTGAGCGCGCCGGGCCGCGAGCCGGTTTCGCTCCAAGCGCACGCCGGCGACGGTTCGTCTGGTGCGGCCGATAGACCACACTGGGAGATATGAGCGCGCGCAATCCGGCGGTCGAAGCGCTCGGCGTCGCGGTCGCGGCCCGGGTGCCGGTGCTGCTCTGGGGGGCGCCCGGCACCGGCAAGACGTCCGCGATCCGCGCGATGGCCGAGGCCATGGGCCTGCCCTGCGAGACCGTGATCGCCTCGATCCGGGAGCCCTCCGACTTCGCCGGGCTGCCCATCGTGGTCGGCAACGAGGTCCGGTTCGCTCCCCCGGCCTGGGCCCGGCGGCTCGCCGAAGCCGGGCAGGGCCTGCTGTTCCTCGACGAACTCTCCACCGCCCCGCCCGCCGTCCAGGCCGCCCTGCTCCGCGTGGTGCTCGAGCGCGCCGTCGGCGACCTGACGCTGCCCGACGAGGTGGCCGTGGTGGCCGCGGCCAACCCGCCGGAGCAGGCCGCCGACGGCTGGGACCTGTCCGCGCCGCTGGCCAACCGGCTGTGCCACCTGGCCTGGCAGACCGACCCGCGTTCGGTGGCGGACGGGCTCGCCGGCGGCTGGGCGGCCCCGGTGGTGCCGCTGCTGCCCGACGGCTGGCAGGCGGAGGAGATCTTGTCCCGTGGCCTGGTCGCCGCGTTCCTGCACGTCCGGCCCGGGCTGGCCTGCGCGCCGCCGTCCGACGCGGCGTCCGCGGGACGCGGCTGGCCGTCCCCGCGGACCTGGGAGATGGCGGCCCGCCTGATGGCCGCCGCGGGCGCCGCCGAGGCGGGTGAGGACGCGCGTTCGGCTCTGATCCGGGGCGCCGTGGGCGACGGGGCGGGCGTGGAGTTCCTCGCCTGGCTGGTGGAGATGGACCTGCCCGATCCGGAGCAGGTGCTCGCCGACCCGGCCTCGTTCCGGCTGCCCGAACGGGGCGACCGGGCCTACGCCGCGCTGGCCGCCATCGCGGCCGCGGTGGCCACGGACCCGACCCCGGAGCGCTGGACGGCCGGCTGGCAGGTCCTCGGCCTGGCCGCCGACGCCGCGCCGGACGTGGCCGCCGTGGCCGCGCGCGTGCTGGCCAGGTGCCGCCCCGAGGGCACCGCGCTGCCCGCAGAAATCCACCTGTTCGCCCCGGTGCTGCGGGACGCCGGCCTGCTTCAGGCCTGACCATGGCTGACCGCGGCATCGAAGGCCTCGCGGCGGCCCGGCTGTGGGCCGCCACCAGGTTCCCGTACCTGGCCAGCGGGGTGTTCGGCGCTCAGGTGATCACCGACCGGGGCAGCGGCACCGTGTCGGTGGACGAGAACTGGCGGATGCGCGCCGACCCGGAACTGACCGCGGACTGGACCCCGGCACAGCTGGGCAGCGTCCTGGTCCATCACGTCTGTCACCTGCTCAGGACCCACGGCGAACGGGCCCAGGCGATCGGCGTGGGTCCGGACGAGGCGCGCCTGTGGGTGCGCGCCGCCGACGCCGAGATCAACGACGACCTGGTGCCGGCCGGGCTCGACCTGCCCGGCCGGCCGGTGCTCCCGCGCGACCTGCGCGCCGAGGACGGCCTGCTGGCCGAGCAGTACTTCGACGCGATCCGCCAAGCCCGCCAGGCGGGAGGGGGACAGCGGGGCGCGAGCCAGGACCGTTCGGCGTCACATGACATGGGGGACACGGCGGGGACCTGGCTCGACTGCGGGAGCGGCGCGGACGGGATGTCCCGGCCCGGCGAGACCCCCGGCGGCCTGTCCGGCTGGCAGGCCGAACTGCTCAGGCGGCAGGTCGCGCAGGAGGTCATCGCGCACGGCAAGCAGGCCGGGACGGTGCCGGCCGGGCTGCTGCGCTGGGCCGCCGAGATCCTGCGCCCGAGGGTCGACTGGCGCACGCTGCTCGCGGCCGAGCTGCGCCGGGCCGTAGCCGAGGTCTCCGGGGCGGTCGACTACTCCTACCGGCGGCCGTCGCGCCGGTCCGCCGTGGCCGGCCAGGTGGTGCTCCCGGCGCTGCGGCGACCGGTGCCCGAGGTGGCCGTGGTCTGCGATACCTCGGGCAGCATGACCGAGGACCTGCTCGCCATGGTGCTGGCCGAGGTGGAGGGGCTGCTGCGGGCGCTCGGGCTGGCCCGCCAGGTCCGCGTGCTGGCCTGCGACATCGCGGTGGCGCCCGCCCAGCGGGTCAGCTCGGCCCGCCAGGTGCAACTGATCGGCGGCGGCGGGACCGACATGGGCGCGGGCATCGCCGCGGCGGCGGCGCTGCGCCCCCGCCCGGCCGTCACGGTCGTGCTCACCGACGGGTACACGCCGTGGCCCGCGGCCGCGCCCAAGGGCATGCGGGTCGTGGTCGGCCTGCTCGGCATGGGCGCCCCCGAGGCGCCGCTGTGGGCGCGCGCCGTGCGTGTAAAACCTTAAGGATGAACACCAGGCCGAGACAGCAGATCATGACGCTGATCGCGATCGCGCTCACCTTCGGGTCGGGCGCCACGGACGTGGCCAGCTTCACCCGGCTGGGCGGCGTCTTCACCAGCGTCATGACCGGCAACATCGTGCTGTGGGGCCTGTCCGCGGCGGAGCGGTCTGTGTCGCTGGCCAGCCACACCGCGGTCTCGATCGCCGGCTACATCGCCGGGGTGGCCGGCGGCACCTGGATCGCGCACGGGTTCAAGCTGGTCAGCCAGGGGAAACCCGCCGACGAGGAGGGCCGGGCCAGCGTGCTGCCCGGCCACGTGAACTGGACGCTGTTCGGCGAACTCGTCCTGCTGGCCGGGCTCACCGTCGGCTGGGAGATCACCGGCGCCGACCCGGCCGGATGGGCGCAGTTCTGCCTGCTCGCGGTGACGGCGGCGGCCATGGGCATGCAGTCGTCCGCGGTCAAGGAGATGGGGATCACCGAGGTGTCCACCACCTTCCTGACCGGCACCCTGACCGGACTGGTCAGCTCGCTGGTCAGTCCCGGTCAGGACACGCCGCACGGGCTGCGGCGGTTCGGCGTGCTGATCGGGCTGGCCGCCGGCGCCGGGCTGTGCGGGCTGCTGGTGGCGACCGCGGCGGACCTGGTCCCGGCGCTGCCGCTGGCCGCGCTGATCACCACGCTGGCGCTGGCCTCGGTGCCGCTCCCCGCGCGCTGACGCGGAATGTCGGTGGGCGGTGTCAGCATGCTGGCGTGAGACCGGTACTGAAGGCGGGGCTGCTGCCGCTGTGGCGGGACCGCGACACGCTGCAACTCGGCGTGGACCCGCGGCGGGCGATCGCGGTGGCCGGGGTCGGCCAGACCGCGGCGGTGCTCAGCCTGCTGGACGGCAGCCGCGACCGCGACGCGGTGATCGCCGACGCGCAGGCCTGCGGCGTACCACCCGAGGCGGCCAGCCGGGTGCTCGCGATGCTGGCCGCCGCGGGCGTGCTCGACGACTTCCCGGGGCGGCTGCACGCCTCGCTGCCGCCGCAGTTGCGCGCCCGGCTGGCCCCGGAGATGGCCACCGCGTCGCTGGCCTACGCGGACGGTGACGGCGGGGCGCGCACGCTGGCCCGCCGCCGGGCCGCCTACGTCCGGGTGTACGGGGCGGGCCGGACCGGCGCGTGCGTGGCCAGCTTCCTGGCCGCCTCCGGCCTCGGGCACGTCAGCTGCGCCGATCCCGGGCTCGCCGAGCCCGGCGACCTGGCGCCGGCCGGGCTGCTGCTGGCGGATCTGGGCTCGCCCCGGCAGGAGGGCGCGGCCCGTGCGGTCGGGCGGGCCGCACCGGAGGTCAGGACGGGCGACGACGGCAGCGTCCCGGACCTGGTGATCCTCACCGGGCTGACGCTGCCCGACCTGACCGGTCAGCTCATGCGCGAGCGGGTGCCGCACCTGGCGCTACGGACCGGCGAGGCGATCGGCGTGGTGGGGCCGCTGGTGCGGCCGGGGGGTTCGGCCTGCCTGAGCTGCGTGGACCTGCGCAAGGCCGAGGCCGACCCGGGCTGGCCGAAGATCTTGGCCCAGGCGACCTTCGCCCGGGCCGGGACGCAGGCCTGCGACACCGTGCTCGCGGCCATGACGGCCACGCTGGCGGCGGCGCAGGCGCTGGCGTACATCGACCGCCCGGACACCGTCCCGGTGACCGCGGACGGCACGCTGGAGGTGGTGCTGCCCGACTGGCAGTGGCGGCGCCGGACCTGGCGACCACACCCGGACTGCTCCTGCGGCGCAGCGGCGCGCGGATCGCGCTGACGCTTGACCCGTACCGGCCGCCCCCGGCCATGCGGGACAATGATCGGTGTGAACGATGTGCCCAAGAACCCGGTGACCCGGGCCGCGAAGATGGCCGGGCTGCCGATCGGGCTGGCGGGCCGCACCGCCATCGGGATGGGGAAGCGGATCGGCGGGCGGCCGGCCGAGATCGTGGCGCAGGAGATACAGCAGCGCACCGCCGACCAGATCTTCCGCGTCCTGGGCGAGCTCAAGGGCGGCGCCATGAAGCTGGGCCAGGCACTGTCGATCTTCGAGGCGGCGCTGCCACCGGAGATCTCAGGACCGTACCGGGCCACGCTGACCAGGCTGCAGGAAGCCGCGCCGCCGCTGCCCGCGCGCACCGTGCACCAGGTGCTGGCCAGGGAACTCGGCGAGGACTGGCGGGACAACTTCGCCCAGTTCGACGACAGGCCCGCCGCCGCCGCATCCATCGGCCAGGTGCACAAGGCCATCTGGCAGGACGGCCGGCGGGTCGCGGTGAAGATCCAGTACCCGGGCGCGGGACGCGCGCTGATCAGCGACTTCACCCAGCTGAGCCGGGCCGGGCGGCTGTTCGGCCTGCTGATGCCCGGTCTGGAGGTCAAGCCGCTGCTCGACGAGCTGAAGGACCGGGTCACCGAGGAGCTCAACTACGAGCTCGAGGCGATGTCCCAGCAGATGTTCGCCGACGCGTACCGGGACGACCCCGAAATCTACGTGCCCGATGTCGTCCTGGGCACGGACCAGGTGCTGGTCTCGGACTGGATGGATGGCACGCCGCTGTCGAAGATCATCAGCGACGGGAGCAAGGAAGATCGTGACCGGGCTGGCATCCTGCTCGTTCGGTTCCTCTTCTCCGGTCCGTCGCGGGCCGGGCTGCTGCACGCCGACCCGCACCCGGGAAACTTCCGGCTGCTCGACGACGGCCGGCTTGGCGTGCTCGACTTCGGCGCGGTGGACCGGCTGCCGGGCGGGCTCCCGCCGCTCTTCGGCCGGCTGCTGCGGATCATGCACGACGATGACGCGGACATCGAGGAGGTGGAGCGCGAACTGCGCGAGCACGGGTTCCTGCGGCCCGGCATCGACGTGGACCTGGACGCGCTGCACGCCTTCCTGGCGCCGCTCGCCGAGCCGTCCAAGGTCGAGTGCTTCAAGTTCAGCCGCGAATGGCTGCGCGAGGAGGCCTCCCGCGTCACCGACGTTCGCGCCAGCAACGTCACCCGCCAGTTCAACCTGCCGCCCTCCTACGTGCTCATCCACCGGGTGTCCACGGCCGGCATCGGAGTGCTGTGCCAACTGGAGTGCGAAGGCGAGTTCCGAGCCGAGGTGCTCAGGTGGATGCCGGGCTACTTTTCTGGCGACAGTTCGTGAACGGCTCACGGTGGCGGAGGTGACCCGACGATGCGCCACGGGACGCTCCTGCCGCCGGTCAGGCCGCTGCCCGCCGCCGCGGCGGAGCTGAGATCGGCGGTCCGCGGCTTCCTGGCCGCCGAGCGGGCAGCCGGCCGCTTCGTCCCGGTCTGCGACGCCTGGCTCTCCGGCTGGGACGAGTCGTTCAGCCGCCGCCTGGCCGCCCGCGGCTGGGTCGGCATGACCATTCCGCCGGAATATGGCGGCCAGGGACCTTCGGCGCTGGAACGCTACGTCGTCATCGAGGAGCTCCTCGCGGCCGGCGCCCCGGTCGCGGCCCACTGGGTCTCCGACCGCCAGGTCGTGCCGAACCTGCTGCGCTACGGGAGCGAGGAGCTCAGGCGGCGCTACCTGCCGGCCATCGCCCAGGGCGCCTGCTACTTCGCCATCGGCCTGTCCGAACCCGACGCGGGCTCCGACCTCGCCGCGGTCAGGACGACCGGTACCCGGGTGGACGGCGGCTGGCGGGTGTCGGGGGTGAAGATCTGGACCAGCGGCGCCCACTGCGCGCACGCCCTCATCGCCCTGCTCCGCACCGGCCCACGCGACGGCCGCCAGCGTCATGTCGGGCTGAGCCAGCTGCTCATCGAGCTCGGCCAGCCGGGCGTGACGGTCCGGCCGATCATCTCGATGACCGGTGAGCATCACTTCAACGAGGTGGTGTTTAGCGACGTGTTCGTGCCCGACGCGCAGGTGGTGGGCACCATCGGCGACGGCTGGGCGCAGGTGACCTCGGAGCTGGCCTACGAGCGGAGCGGCCCGGAGCGGCTGCTATCCACCTTCGTGCTGCTGGACACGCTGGTCGGCGAGCTCGCGTCGCGGGCGGGCGACGCGCGGACCCAGGACGCGGTCGGCCGGGTGGTCTCCCGGCTCTGGGCGTGCCGCCAGATGTCGCTGGCGGTGGCCGGGGCGCTCGCCGACGGCGAGGCACCTGAGATCGCGGCCGCGCTGGTGAAAGACGTCGGGACCCGGCTGGAGAGCGAGATCATCGAGGTGGCCCGGATGCTGACGGCGGCCGAGCCCGATCCCGCCGGCGCCGGGATCGCCGGGATGCTGGCGCACGCGGTCCTGCACGCACCCGGGTTCACGCTGCGCGGCGGCACCAACGAGATCCTGCGCGGCATCGTCGCCCGCGGGCTGGCCGTGCGATGAGCGAGCGGGACCTGCTGCGCGATACGGTCGAGCGGCTGCTCGCCGAGCACGGCACGGCCGAGCGGATCGCGGCCGCCGCGCAGGCCGACTGGGACGCCGCGCTGTGGCGGGCCCTGGAGGACACCGGCCTCACGCTGGCCGGATCGCCGGAAGAACTCGGCGGCAGCGGCGGCGACCTCGTCCCAGCCGCCGATATCGCGCTGGCCGCCGGGGCGGCCGCGGCGCCGGTGCCGCTGGCCGAGACCCTGGCGGCGGGCATGGTGCTGGCGCGGGCCGGGCGGCCCATCCCGTCCGGCCCGCTCGCGCTGGCGGTCGCCGCGGGTCGCGGCCAGGCGCTCCAGCGGGTGCCGTACGGCCGCCTGGCCACGACGGTGGCCGCGGGGGCCGACGGGACCGGTGACTGGCTGGCCGTCATCGCCCGGCCGGCCCGGGTTCAGCCCGGCCGCAACGTGGCCGGGGAACCGCGGGACGACGTGCGGCCGGGCGCGGACGCCGAGGTTCACCCGGCCCCGGCGGGGACGGCGGATCACGCCCGGCGCCTGCTCCGCCTGTTCCGGTCGCTGCTGATCGCCGGCGCCGCCCAGCGGGCCCTGGAGCTCACCGTGACCTACGTGCGGGAGCGTGAGCAGTTCGGCCGGCCGCTGGCCAGGTTCCCCACGGTCCAGCAGGAACTCGCCCGGATGGCCGGGGAGGTCGCGCTGGTCAGCGCCGCGACACAGGCCGCCGTCGCGGCGACGCAAGCGGCCGGCGCGGAACCGCCCGCCGGGGCCACGATGTCCGCCGTTCTCGCCGCGAAGGCTCAGGCCAGCCACAGCGCCGGGATCGTGGCCGCGATCGCGCACCAGTTGCACGGCGCGATCGGCACCACCGAGGAGCACCGGCTGCGGCTGACGACCACCCGGCTGTGGTCCTGGCGGGACGAGGACGGCCCGGCTTCTGAGTGCTTCGCCGAGCTCGGCCGGGCGGCGCTGCGGGCCGGGGCTGGCGGACTGTGGCCGTGGCTCACCCGGGAGAGGTGAGCGTTCAGCCGAAGAGCCGGGATGGCCGCGGCGTCAGCCGAACAGATCCACGACGGCCTTGGCCCCCATGTCGTCCCGCAGCAGGCCGCGGCCCACCACCTCCATGTGCGTCCGCCAGTGCCGTTCGGCGCCGCCGGCGTCGCGCGCCTCGATCAGCAGGACCAGCTTCCTGTACGACCGGACCAGCCTCCTGAACTGGTCCTGGGTGTCCGGGCGGTCGAAGATGCGCGGGACGACCGTGGACAGGTGCATGGCGACGACCTCGCGCAGCACCCCCGCCTGGACGGCCAGGGTCCGGTTCCCGGCGCGCTCGAGGATCAGGTCGTGGAACCGCTGCGTGGCCTGGGACCAGGCGTCGGCGTCCTTGAAGTGCTCGTCGCTCTCCACCAGGCTGGCCAGGTACTTCACGCAGGCGTTCAGATCGTCGAGATCCTGCCGGGAGCGCCTGGCCGCCAGCAGCCCGGCCGCGGCCGGCTCGATCAACGTGCGCGCCTCGTACACGTCGGCGATCGTCGTCCCGCTCACCTGCAACAGCAGGCCGACGTACCGGGCCGCCACGGAGATGTCCGGGGACACCACCCGGGCCCCGCCACGGGCGCCGCGGCGGACGCTGATCAGGGATTCGGCTTCCAGGATGCGGAACGCCTCACGCAGCGTCGGCCGCGACACGCCGGACATCTCCATCAGCACGGTTTCCGAGGGCAGCGAATCGCCGGTCTTCAGGTCGCCGCGGACAACCTGCCCGCGGATGTAGGACGCGATGAGCTCGGCCGTCTTGGGCGCGCGCAGAACCGGCCCGGCCGGGTCACGATTCGAGAGCACTGGAGCACGTCCTCGTCAAGCCCTCACTGAGTTAACCAAGATTACCGTTAGCGGCCCTCGAAGGTCGCCTGATGCGGGCGGGCCCGGGCAGCGATAGGGAAGCCTCAGCGGCGCACACGCTGACACCGCACTGCGGGGACTGCGGCTGTCCTGGCGTGCGGCGTAAGGTCTATCAGCGTGACCTCCGATGAGCGCTGGCTGGCCGCGAACTGGCCGTTCGTGCGGGCCTGGCTCCCGGCCGCGCCTGCCCGGGTAGCCGAGATCGGCTGCGGGCCGCTGGGCGGCTTCGTCCCCAGGATGCAGGCGGCGGGTTACCAGGCGACCGGTATCGACCCCGAGGCCCCGCCGGGACCCTCCTACCGCCAGGTCGAGTTTGAGCGGTACGCAGAGCCCGGCCAGCTGGAGGCCGTTGTGGCGTGCACGTCGCTGCACCACGTCGCGGACCTGGCCGCGGTGCTGGACCTGGTGGTGGCCGCGCTGGCGCCGGGCGGCCGGGCGGTGATCGTGGAATGGGCGCGCGAGCGGTTCGACGAGGCCACCGCCCGCTGGTGCTTCGCCCGGCTGCCCGGACCCGATGACGACCCGGGCTGGCTGCATCAGCGGCAGGCGCAATGGCGCGAGTCCGGCCAGCCCTGGGATGCCTGCCTGCGGTCCTGGGCGGACGCCGAGGGCATGCACGCCGGGCAGGACATCCTGGATCAGCTCGATGCCCGGTTCGACCGCCAGGTGCTCGCCTACGGGCCGTACTTCTTCGCGGACCTGGCGGGCACCAGCGAAGCCGGCGAGCAGGCCGCCATCGACAGCGGACTGATCCAGGCCAACCGCATCCAGTACGCGGGCCGGCGGAAAAGCCACCAGCCAGCGTAACTGGCGCACCGTCCTGTTACGCCGGCCCGCTTACGTCGGCTTCTCCGGGGACTTGGCCGGTGTCCGCGCCGACGCTATGGACTTGACGTCGCGGCGCGGGGCAGTGGTGATATGCCCGGGCGAAGCCGGTACTTCCTCCCCGAAGAACTGGGCGATCATCCGGACGGCGGTCAACGCTCTCGGGTTGAGTCGTACGCCTGGGACCAGGGTCGCCCGGATGCCTCTGAGGATCAGCGTCGCGAACGTCTGACGGGTGTCCTGGCGCGCTAGTTCATTCGGATTACGCGCGATGACGGACTCGGTGACCGTGGTTATCTGGGAGACCGGCAGCTGAAGCGGGACCGACCAGTCTGGCGCCGGGGACGTCAGCCGCGCGTAGTAGTCGGACAATATCATGTGCTTGCTGTTATATTCCTCCATCAGCCTCTCAGCCATTGCTTCGGCCGTGGGTCGCGGTAGACCGATACGGCGCAGCAAGGTGGGCATACGGCCGGCCGCCTCGTCTGGGCCGGTTGCTTCAGCCATAGCGCTGAACGCGATCGTGGGGACCACTTCCAGCAACTCACCCTGAAGCGGGAAGGGTTCCAGGTCATTAATAGCCATCGGAAGCGGCTCGGCCAGCAGGCGGCTGCGGGTCCTGTCCCCGAGGCCCGTGCCTTTCAGAGCGGACTCGAGAACGACACGGCTCTCAGCTGAAATGGAGCCGTCTGGTGCCCGGGCGGCAACCCCGACTATCTGGCAGATCATCCGGGCATCGGCGATCCGCCCCTTCCGGTCCTGGTACCGCTGCACCCCCGTCATCGCCCCGGCCACCAGCAAGTGCGCGAGTGTGCCCGCGACCAGTGCGCCGGTTCTGACAGCGAAGTCCTCCTGGGCCCGCCGGTGCGGCAACGCGCCGATCCAGCGCTGGAGCCGCGGGCGTCTGGCCTCGTTCCGTCGCTGGATGGCGATAGCCGACGCAAACGCTGCTGCGACCCCCGCCACCTGGGGCGCGGCCGCAGAATCCACCGGCGGAAACCGCCGGGAATTCGCGGCTGTGCCGGGGACGCCCGGGACGGTGGTGACGCTCACCTGGGCGGCGTCCTCTCCTGCCTGGTCACGGTCTGCGCCGTCGGCCGCCAGCGGATCCTCAGTGCTGTCGTCGCGACCGTCCTGTGAAGTCTTGGCGGCCATCGGAACATTCCTCCGATCCGTTAACCTCATCGGGTATTATTCTAAGTAGTGACGATGTTCCCGGCAAGCTCTCGTAAGCGCGGTGTCAGCAGGGCGAATAACTTACTGCGCCGGGCTTCGGTACCGTGCCACTCCGCGTACCTCGCGCTCCCAAAGCAGATCGCATCATAATTGCTTATGCTCTTAACGTTAAGCAATTCCCACCATATCCGTGCGATCACACGGTCTCCTCATGGTTGCCCGGCAACAAATTCAGATGACCGTAACGCGGCAGCTTAGTTGCCGGCCGCCGACCCCGCAGCAATGCCTCGCTGAGGCACAGTCATCAACCGCGCATGCCGCCAGGAGGGTGAAGGTTAACCGCATGCGCAACTGGACTCGACTCTGCGAGTGTTACGATGACGGGGTTCGAGACAACGGCCTCGAGTAAACAACATGACACGATGAGCTGAGAGCACGTCCCCGGTGCGACTGTTCGTCTGATGTGGTCGTGACAACGGAGCATCCAGAGTAGAGCAGTCAGTCCGGGTGTCTCCTGATGGCGGACCGGGCCCTCGCGATTATCCGTCACATTTGGGTTCGCTAGGCGCGGGGAAGGGGAGGCGTCACGATGCCGACTCAGATTTTCATCAGCCACATCACGGAAGACGCTGGCATTGCGGCAAAGCTGAAACTGAGGATGACAGAAGACTTTCTCGGCCAGGTTACTGTCTTTCTATCCTCTGACACAGAAAGTATTGCCGCAGGAGAGGTATGGCTCTCATCTGTAAGCGATGCGATACGTAATTCTTCCATCTTCATTGTGCTATGCAGTCCAATCGCCGTTATGCGTCCGTGGGTTAACTTCGAGGCGGGAGCGGCCTGGATGAAAGATATACCGCTGATACCTGTGTGTTTTTCAGGACTACGGCCGCGAGACCTGCCTATGCCCCTTTCTGCTCATCAGGGACTGGAGCTTGACGCACAGGGTTTGCGGAAGCTGTACACCAAGATCGCGCAAACCCTCGGCTGCCAGCTCCCGGCGAGGGATTATGATGCATTGGCGGCCGAGCTCATCGCTCCGGATGCCGGAATCAATGCCGATACAGCAATCAAATCGAGGATCGATGAAGCCCTGAGCCATCCTCGTTACAAATGGCGCTCGCTCGATAAGGTAGCCGCGGCCGCGGCGATCTCCGTGGATAAAGCAGCGGCGCTACTCCAGGCAGATAACCGTGTCCGGTTCAGCCGTGGAAGGTCAGGCAATACAATAGTCGGGCTACGTTCACGAGTGGACTAATTGGTTCGCCGGCATGAGGCGATTGCACCCGCGATCGCGCAGGAACATGTCATGTCCCTTACCCGGCGGCACGGCGCGCGCCGGGGCGGGCTGGCCTGAGTGGGCTGCGGAGCGCTGGCCCTCGCTGGCAGACGGCTAGGCCCGGCGTCGGCCCGGATGCACGGCACACGGAGACGGCCCGCGATGGCAGCAGCGGGCCGGTTTGCGCGCATCGGCGAACAGGCGTTTCCGCGGAGACGCATCGGCGAACAGGCGTTTCCGCGGAGACGTCTTGTGCGTGATTTCACAAGCCGTCTCCGCGGAAACGTCGCTTCCGCCGCGATGATGCCGCATGCTGAGCCTGATCATTCCAGCTCTGCGGCTACCTGGTGGTGTGAGACCCGCTCGTCCCAGCGGCTCAGCGCCCGCCGGGCGGTGTCCTCGACAACGGCCTGCTCGTAATCGTTTCCGGCAAAGCCGCGAACGGCGTCCAAACTGGTGAAGAACGTAATGGAGGTGAACAAGACCTCCCGGCCATCCTCGCGGCGCAGCAGGCGGGCGCCGCGAAAGCCGCTGACCGTACGCAGATGCCCGCTGACCTCAGATTCATAATGACGCTGATAGTCATCAGCGGTAGCCGGCGGCGCCCATCCACGCCATATCCGCGCGATCATATGTTCTCCTGACGAGCACGCCCGGGACGCAATCTGTACGACACCGTAACGCACCAGGCAGCCGCCGATCGCCGGGCCGCCGATCGCCGGCCACCGGGCGAGGGGGATCTGCTTGAGCTGGCCGCTAGGCCCCGGTGAGCGCCGCCCCTGCCGGGCTGGCGGGGTGGCCGGGGCGGATCGCCGCCTCGTTCGGAATAAAAATGGTCGTCACGCCGTCCCGCGGGTCAGGGCCGCGTCGAGCAGGGTGGCGGCGGCGGCGCGGGCCGCGGCGGCCGCGGCGAGGTCGTGGTCCATCCGCGCGGACTGCCCGCTGCCGTCGTAGAGCAGGTGCAGCTGGCGGGCCAGGACCTCGGGCTCGGGCACGCCGGCCTGCGCAGCCAGCTCGGTCAGCAGCGCGCGCACCCAGCGACGGTAGGCCTCGGCGGCCTGCTCGACCAGGTCGCCGGGGTGGGATTCCGCGCTGGCCCGGGCGAACGCGCAGCCGCGGTAGTCCGCCTGGGCGAACAGCTCCCCCTGGCCCTCGAACACCGCCAGCAGGCGCTCGCGCGGGGTGTCGTAGCGTTCCACCGCCTGCGTGATGCGCTGGGCGACGCTGGCGTGGCGGGTCTCCAGGTAGGCACGGACCAGCTCGTCCTTGCTG
>Ga0213881_10000863_pt1 | contig 16073 bp, 10 predicted proteins | sample BarmaccoBMER_R08_FD_160104 | JGI IMG/M metagenome (GOLD analysis project Ga0213881, IMG submission 160104) | Barbacenia macrantha exposed rock microbial communities from rupestrian grasslands, the National Park of Serra do Cipo, Brazil - ER_R08 ... | reverse complement strand
CGATTTACTCTCCAGGTCTAGACCTAAGGACATCTAATTCCATGTAAGTGCCTTTCTTTTCCTTCGAGTCACTCGCTGCCTCAAGCAAGCAGCCCGTGAAAGACCAGACCAGAAGAAGGTCAAGTCCAATCCTATTCATACATAATTAGGCCTTCGTTTGCCCCTTTCTCAACTCGGAGAAAGCCAGGCAATGTAGCAGATTCTCGGCATCTTATATATATGTTCATATATGATTCAATAGCATCGGATTATGTAACAGTTGGCAAGTCTCATCATATCCCACTAGATGAGATGATGTCCAGCTAAAAGCTCCCCTTAGGAAAGGAAGCTTCCGATTCAACGAGAATAGGAAAACTTGTATGGTATTCATCTAAGGCATACGCAATGGTAACCAGGCAGAAGTATTTCAGATCCTCCAAGTGTTCCGATCCTGCGGAAGATGCCTATTTCTTTTTTTTTTTAATGGAGCTCCGTGCCTTCGATTGCTTTCCTGCTTGTGTTCTTTCCCGATAGCGATTGGTAAGACGAGTTGCGCTTGCTAATACACACCTGCTTGCTGTTTTTCCTTCGGTTGCTTTCCTCTTCCTATTCATTCATACTAACCACTAGTAGATCTAGGAGAGAGTGACCATTTGTTCTCCGGAGGAGTAGTTGCCTAGTAGCCAGCTGACTGACGAGTACCAGCAGCAGTGACGGTTACGCTTTCTTATGCCGATTCCTATTCCTAGTGTAAAAAAGGGATAACAATAAGTAAGGAGCTCTCCTAAGCCACGTGGAAAAGATATACTTCAATCCGGATGGGGAATCCACTCCTCCCAATGCAATTGAGTAGGACGATGCATAAACGGAGCAAGCTTGTTGACCCGATTCTTGAGAAAGTTTTTTTATCCAAAAAATTGGATAACTAAGAAAGCAGCAAATCCTTTGATGAATGAGAGTTACTCGCTCTGTGTTGGCCCGAGGATGAGATAGAGTTGACTCCCGCAGGGAAGAGGAAGGAAATAAAAAACTTCATATTTGATTCACCTCTCTCAAATGGATGAGATAGCGAAACTTTATTCCATCCATCTTGAATCGGCAGAACTATGGGGTTTGATTTTTACAGAATGAAGGATCAATCAGTCAGTCGACTACCTTATCCGTGGGCTACTCGACCAGGATCAGTTCAATGCATTCTAACTTCGCTTGCCCAGTTGCGGCGAGGAAACCAAGACCACTACCACTTCCTCCTTCCCACTTTTGACTATAGCACTAGTCACAACTAAGAAAAGAGAGATAGAAAGCAGAGAGTTCACTAATCAAGTTCATGAGTTATTGGAGCTCCGGTAATGAATGAAGCAATAGATCTTAGGGAGAGATAAGTTATTGATGTGATGACAAGGCATACCCGAGTAGTGCCACTCGGGACAATTCCTATTTCTTTGTTCTCTGTCCTCTTCTCTTGAAGCCCTTGCTTGGTATCATGTCTCGGTAGTACAGTACTCGGTATCGATAGTCTTTCCCCTCTCCGTGATCCAATTGTGGTTTCCTTTTCTGATCGAGAGATTAATAAGACTGGAATCTACCGAGGGAACTTCTCGATAGGGAACTGGTCATTAATTTCTGTCTCAACGGAAGTGCGAAAGCCTACTTTTTGCTTTGAATACGAGATCAGAATAAGCAACCATCTTCTTTTCTTTTTTAGAGTATATTGTCAGCGGTGGTACCGGAATAGAATGAAATGGAAGAGTTCCCCCGAAAGAACAAGGTTGGTAGTAAGTAGAGGAGATCTATAAGGTTGGGATGAATAGTTTCAGTTGGAATGCCAAATCATTAGCGACTGGCGCTGTCTTCAATAAGTACCATTGAGGTATGTAGGGTCAGGTTAGGGAAAACTTTAGCACATAGCTGGGCTGAAGCTCAAACCAAACAACGACATGGTAAACCAAGCTATTGGTGCGGAGTTCCATCTCTCTTTGCCTGAAGCTCTCTTCCTTGAGAGTTTGGACTGGAACAGAAGCTGGAATTGACCAATGGCACTAGTCCCGATGTCTTTTTTGAACACCTGCTACACTTCGATATTACTATATCTGACCATATCTCGTACCAAGGCTGAAACAGTACCGAGATGAACCAGAAGTAGAGGGAAAGACTCCTACTCAGCTCTTCATTGCCAGCTAGCGCAGACTAGCGGTTAGACGTAGACGCTTCGTGTGAATTATTCCACGAAAGCTAGAGTTCAGGTATAGTGAAAGTAACTTATAACAATAATTTGCACTAGAGCTTAGCTCACTCACGAGCTCTTTCTCAGCCCAAGTTGGCCTTATCTTTCTCTTTTTTCCTGAAGCGGGAAAAGTTCGTCCCTGGGTGAACCCGAGTGAGAAGATCCTTCCTAAAAAGCCAAAAAGGATATTCGATATCCAAAGAGAAAAGGATTTTCCTCTTGGTCTTGAAGGTCAAAGAGCCTAATCCCGGAATATCACCTAGTATAGTGGCTACCCTTGCTCTTTCAACCGTGGTATACCCCAATGATCCTTTAGCTTCGGTTGATGTGGTAGTAGTGTGACACCCCTTTCAATTGAGAGTCTCAAGGACTATATTTTTGACCCTGTATTAGTTATTTCAATGCTTTTTCGCCGGGGCGAGCATACTCTGCTCAGCTTACTAGCCCGTCAGGTATTTATAGGCTGAGACTGAGGCTCAAAAGGGCCCTTTGTGACACAAAATGATACCGGTAGTTATTATGGGGAATGCACATACAAATGAGGAACCAGCCTCTGTGAATTTCAAGGGATTCGCTTAGATTTTTTGTTAATTGCAAAAAAGCGAGCCACCTCATAGATAGTATGACGGATAGCGCAGAGTTGAGGTCCAGATGGTATCGCCACAAACCCTTGATCCCAGCTGCCTCGCTAGCGAAGGATCTTCCAAGCCCTGAGCGAGCTGAGTGTTTTTTTTACAGGGCGGAGTCAGAATCGAGAAGCTCAGATGAAAGGGGCTATTGAAAAAAGGGAATCGTTCTGTTCATTCCACTTTCAGACAGTTCCTACTCCCGTCCGGAAGGTAATGAATACAGAAATCGCTTACCTGATTGCGCCATAAAGAAAGGAGTGCTACTGATAGAGGAAATGCTTACGGCTGGATTCCTTGCTTGCTTTGATTCTATTGGGTGGCGTGGCGGGAAGGCATAGTGGAAGCCCAGCCCGCACCACACGTTCTCTGATTGAAAGGAAACTTGTTTTCCGCTCCGAACAGAGTGATACTGATTCAGCAAACGGACTCAACATTTCACTTACGAAAACAGAAAGAGTGTTCGGGAAGAAAAATTCAGGTACAAGAATGAAGGAGCACTGCTGCACTTCCACGACATGGCAACCCTTGAGCCCTAAAGAAAGAAAAGGTGCAAGGTGAGAAGATATCGAGAGGTAGAATAGGTGAAAAAAGTTCAAAGGAATTAGTTAAGACACGCTTCTTTAGCACAGGCCACGGAGTGAAGTTGGAAGGTTCAATGAGCTAGGCGAAGCTGTGGTGACTCGTGGAGTAGGAGCATCATTGATGAAACTTTGGAGACTTGGTCTTGTCAGTTTGGTTTTGCCGTGAACAGTTTATGCTCCTGCGGGCCAGGAGTATTACATAATGGGGGGACAGTGACGGCTCGTATCAGGGAGCCTTTTTATTATTATGAAAGGGTAGTCATTTTTCAGGAATAGAGTCTTAGTAGGAGGAATGATTTGTTCGTCGTCCATGGCCATTTGAGTAGACTTTTTCCTTCCTTTCTCTTTCCCTTGTACCGCCCAGGTCGGAAATCGGTAGTTCTTCACAAAAGTGAAATAATAGTGGACCTTTGCGAGACTAAATGAAAGCACCGTAGGTTTACTATTTCATATGTTAAGAAAATGGTGCTTTGGCTTATTCTCATTGGCTCTCATTCCTGTGACGTAGAAGGGTTGAAGGACTAAGACCCTCGTGTACCCCAGAGATAAGAAAAGGTAGGCAATCAAATGAGAAAGACGAGATCACCACTCACTTTAATAAAGTCATAAAGCAGCGCGGGAAAAAAAAAGATTCTGACATAGAATTCCCCGTGTTAAGCATATGGGCTCTCTATGAGAAGCCCCGCGAGCACTTTCAGACGACTGACTGAATCAAATAGGACAGGCGGCCGGGAACGACGGAAGCGGAGTTGCAAACTGCTACTAAGCACATGCTAATAGATGTCAAGGATCCTACTATACTTTCGCTGGGCGGAACAGAAGAGAGAGAGCTTAACATCATGCCGGAAGAGAGGTCTGCCAGAGCTATAGCAGTATGGGCAGCAGTGGAGTTGTCAAGAACAGGAAGAGGCAAATCCCCATCTTCGCTGCGAGAGTATGTCTGAGGAACGGGGGGGCTCAGAGGGAGGTTGAATACTCGACCGATAGGGAGAGGGAGGTGTGCCACAAAACAATAAAAAGGATTTTCAGGATTTCGAAAAAGGACTGAGCAGGCTCGGAAGTGGGCTGATAGGAGGTCAAAGAGTGGAAGGTAAGATTCTCCATAGAATCACATGGCTATAGACTCAGAGGTGACAAGCATTGACTAGGAGGAGGGACAACGATAATCCGTGTGATTATCAGCTTCAGAAAGCCAACTCTCGAAAGAAAAAATTTCCCGAGGTTTCAAGTAGAATAGAACAAGTACTCCCAAAGACCTTGAGGCAAGAATGGTTGGGGGGAGTCCGAGAGGATAGGGGGTTCGGGGAAATGTCAGAAAGAACGGAAGACGAAAGAGGGTTCATCAGATAGACGAAGGTTAGGACGACCTCTGCCCAGAACTCTCGAAGAATAGAGGTATAAAGCGCATGAGCTTGAGCTGTCTCAAAAATGTTGCAATGATTTCGCTCAGCTACTTCGTTATGTTCGGAAGTATGCGGGCCGATGAAGAATGCGTCGAAAAAGAGACACAAGACCCTGGAAAGCAAGCAAAGGAGCGAAAGGGTGGGAGGCATGGCATATGCCCTATTCTAAAGACCGCTCTTAGACCTTTTCTAGTTAAAGTTAATAAGTACTGCTTGGTCTCAGTTACCCGGTTGGAGGGTTTTGACCTCGGCAAGCCGGCCTTCATGTGGTCACCATGAGGAATGATTACCGAAGCAATCAGCGGTAGCTAGCCACTCCGTTCTCTTATCAGCTATACCTTAGTCTAACTGTATCAGTCGTATAGCTGATAGTGACTTGGCCTAATACGAAAAACCCGTCGGACAGGACTTTCCTCTGTTAGTAAAGGGTCCTTCGGTCATAAGATGGCTTCCGAAGCTCTGACCAAAGAACCCTATTTTAAAAGGCAGTCGATGGGGAACCTTCGGCTGGATCGAATCCCTTCTCCTCTCAACTCATACGGCAGAGGAGAACAGGTATGAGAGGTAGCAAGGAAACTTAAATGTAGTCTTTTTCCAAGGCGAGGCCACTCCGAAAGGGGTGGAGAAGGAGGCCCTCCGCCCGCTTTCTTTTTTTCGAGGTGGTTTTAGTCTCTTTACGGTCAATCAAAAAGAGTCAAGAGTGGATGGAAGATGCATTTTGGTTTAAGGGTTTAGTTTAAAGGGCTGCCCCTATCTCTCATGGGAGTCAGATCGGCTTTCCTTTCCGTTCGGACTAGTGTAACTTGAAAGCTAAAAAAAGCGGTTTTCTGTACCCTCGGTGCCTGCTCTTGCTTGTCTCTACTACCTTTCCTCTCTGACATATTTCGGGCTCTTGTCCCACCTGAACCCGACCCTCACTCTCAAAGATCTATTGCTTGCTCTGGTCGACGAAGCCTATTTTCGTCTTATTCCGTATGGTCGATCAACAAGACTGGATTTCGGTTGGCTTGAAACTGTGACTTTTTTGAAGTCCCACACCCTGCTGCTTCACTTTGGGAATCTATTCGTCAAGGTCTTTTCGAGGGACCTTTCCTTAGAGGAAGTCATGATGGGTAGGACTGCACGACAGGTTTCCGGTCCACGAAAGCTCTTGGCTTACCCCAGAGACAAAAGGCGGGATTTCTGCACTTGTTGACCTCGTGTGGAACTTTCTACGGAACTATTCATTCAGTAAAATACACCTGACCCAAGAATTTTCTCAACTGATCTACTACTCTACAAAAGCAAAAAGCCAAGATTGCATTGTGGCTCATCACTCCGGTCGGTCCCACTAAAGCTGTTTGACGGTTGGCTTGGATAGGAAAGCTATAGCTCGGCTCGATCAGCTCTTGAACCTAAGGGACTGAAGCTATTTCGCTTTCAGGGAAGCGAAAGCTATTATCGATAACCCTTAAACCTAAATGTGGACGGTGACACGACCTATTATGCTATGCGTACTGACCCATGATTCGCTGTCTTTCCATGGTCGATCCTCCAACAAACAAAACGGAAGGATCCTATCCTTAGTTACGTTACGAGACTTGTAGCACAATTGTTTCTGCTTCCCTGGAATGGAGATTTCTCTCTTTGTCACAGCGCTATTGCTCTATAGCGAGCTTTTCCTTCAGATGATGAAGTGGTCGATCGAGTCCAATATTCAAAGCAAAGCAAGAATGAAAGAGACCGAACGAGACTTCTAGTCTTGCCCTAAACTCTAAAACCTCGCGCTCAAAGCCCGGATCCTGATTCTTTATCCATATCTGGAAGGTTTTGGTCTTTATCCAGCTCGTAGTCAAAAGAAGGAGATAGTCTCGTTAGTTAACAGAGAAGTAAAGAACTAGGCTACAGATTGGGCTACGAAACCAGGTACTGACGGCCGGCCTAACCACTACCGATTGCCTCATGTGGAGGTCGGGAAGACGGAAAAAAAAAAGTTTTCAGACCTGAAAACTTTCAGGTTACCCCTTAGGTAACGGCAATCGCTACAAAAGTAGTCAGGTGATGGGTGGGGTCACCAATGCCCTTGTACTTGTTGAACTTCGGTACCTTCATGCCAGAGAGTATGGTGACATCCGAAGCAAAAATCCCTGAACCCAGGGAGGTGGTGGCACTAACAATAGCCCGGACCCCTTCTTCCAGGTCTTCTTCACTGTATACAGGGCGACGTCCAATCCCGGACCTCAGAATAGATCTTGTGGCGCATGGAAGGGGGTGCGATATGCCGGAGTGAATGTCGGGTTCTGAAACGTCCCTGATCTTTTTTTTGAAAGATAGGAAACGAAGTTCTTTTATATGGAGTAATCAAAAGGGCTCAGAATCTGACCACAGTCACTGGTACCCACTTCCGTGCTCGTAGGTTGACTCCCCTATGCTAAGGTATCACAAACGTGCATTTCCCTTATGCATGCAGCCGCTTCACTTTCAAGTGAATAGGTTATACAAAAGGGATGTTATATTTATGCGCCTTCCTTCTTCGAACCTTTTGGTATGTATTGCCCCCTAACTATGTTAGATCAGATCTCAGATCCACCGGACGAGAAAGTCAATTCCGCACTGCTGCTGAGTCGTCGGACTTATCCACCTCAGGCATTCTTTGAAAGTCAGTTTTTGAATTGCGTTGGGGGAAATCTACCAAAGCTAGGCAGATAGATAGACTCCTTTCCCGCTGCTAAGGGAGAGCAAGAAAAAATATCAAATGATTGTTTCCAGCGCCCCTTTTTTTGCGGGTACTAAGAGTCCTCTCACTACCAACCAGCAGACATCATCATCTGGCTGGGTCTTGCCGGTATCAACAACGAGAAAAAACAACCAAATGGAAACAGCAACTAACTATGGCTCTTGGCCCAGACAACGTCCTAGGCGTAGGGGAGATCAGAGCAAGAGGGAAGCCCGTCCTGGGCTGCAGTAAGTAGATCGAGAGGTCGTTCCGCCCCTTGTCCCCGAAGATGGGTAATATGTTCTCATACAATGTTGCTCCAACTTTCTTCGTCAGGGCCTAGCTGGCGAGCGATCCCAGTCTGCGGCAGAGAACAAGACAGCAAGCGAGCGTACCTTTGTTCGCTTCTTCTCCACCAAGCACGGAAGTTTAAGGATAACTGTAGGTCGGTGGCTACCTAAGGAAACTCCGATTCGATCCGCCCCCCGGCTGGGAGGCATCTACCTCATCCCGATCACAAGGAGAGGTTCACCATGATGGGGGGTAAGGTACTTGAATTCGATCCGTTCCGGAAAGAATGAAAAGCATAGGGGACCATCCATTTTTTTGCGGCATGCTACGATCATTTACGGATTCGCAGGGGGCCTCAGGCCCTACTTAGTTTACTTACAATGACAAAGCGAAAGAATTGGAATGGAATCTTTAGTAGTCTATCAGTGGTGCGAAGCGGCTTTGCCCCGGGGAGCGAAAGGTTATACCTTAGTAAAGTAAACGAGGCCCCAACTAAGTTACTTTGCGTAGCGTAGTAGAAAGAAGGCTAGGCACCGACGCTCTCTTATCCCTGCGGCCTAAGGCTAACTCGCTCGCCTACTAAAAAGAAATAGTAGGACTCAGCCGCGGACTTCGACTGTACTGTAGTGGGCTTTCGTCGCCTTTTCCTTTTTGCTTACCGCCCTTTCTCATGTTTCAAGTAGGCGAACCCGGTTTAGTAGCGTTGACAAAGAAGAAGAGCCGAGACAGCTAGAATATGGAATATATAGGCCGACAAGCTACCTTTCCTCTTGATCTGAGGTCTCTTCGCATTTTTCCACTTCTCGATCCCGGCCCGAGACCGACCAGGGTTGATGAATGAAAGAAAGGGTTTATGAGCCCTAGCCCTGTAAGCCCACACCTGTGTAGAGTAGATCGTTCAACACCTGCGGCACAAACCCTTTTTTGACCAATTGGTCCGTCTATCATAGGCGACCGAACGGCCGCCCCCCTAATTACTAGACCGACCTGCTATAATAATTCCATAAACACCTAGCGAAGATATGGCAAACAAATAAAGTAGCCCTATGTTCGGATCTGACAATACCATACCATAATCAAAAGGTACAACGGCCCGAGCGACCAGACTTAACATAAATGTAGCCACTGGAGCCATTCTAAAAAGGGAGAAATTAGCACTACTTGGTGAAATAGGTTCTTTTAGAATCAATTTCGAACCATCTGCTAGAGGTTGTAACAATCCGAACGATCCCACTACATCAGGACCCTTTCGACGTTGCACAAAAGCCATTACTTTACGTTCAGCTAGCACTAAAAAGGCTACTCCTAGTAGAAGTGGTAGAATTAAACCAAGTATTTCCGCTGGAACTGCAATGTACGTTTTCGATTTTCTATTCACTCATGATCGGGTTTGGTCGACCCGATATGGATATTTCACTGTTGATCTGGCCTGGTCGACCCAATCAACATATTGAAGGATGGGACCTTTTCTCGAAAAACTCCGGATCCCATTTGAAGATGGTGCATTAAGGAATCCTCTTATGTTACTTCGAATGGAATCTCCGCCTGCCTCACTTGACTGAGCATAAGCTAACCTTTGCGAAAGCTCTCTCTTCGCTTCGTCCTCGGGGACTCTTTCCGTTAACTGCGGCACGTTCTTGTACCCTAGAGGAATCTCGTCGTCTTACCCCGTCGATCTCCGCTCCTCGGTTTTCTTCTCTCTCTCTGTCTGATGGTGCTAGTAGATTTTGATGATATGATGATTATTCACCCCGTTTATTAAGTCCATTGTTCTCTCCTCGAGTAAGAGATTCTAAGAATTGTCCATTCGTTCGCTATGCACGTTCCCTGATGACCTTCGAACTTTGCCTTTTTGACTAAAGCAGCACTGAGTGAAGAGAGGGAGAGGAAGATTTTTCCAATCCCCTCAGTCGCCGGGGAGGAAGAGAGGGGAGAGACTGAAGGTCCTATCTTCCGCTCGATAGAAAGCATGACTTTTCTCACTAACAAAATCGTAGGGTTCAGCTCTCACCTGGCTCGAGCCCTTAGGCTTTTACTGAGTACCATTCGTTCTTCACTCTACGCAATTACACGTGAGAGCTATAGCAAGTAAATCTGGCTAGACCAATATCCCTATTCGTTACCTTCCAGCCGCCGGTCGACCGCCATTCTCAACCTGCCTTCCGTCCCGTGTCAGCCTCCCGTACCAGCCAGGTTTCACTTACGTTAGGGCTCACTTGCCTCCCAATGAGGAAGGGTGGCAGACAGTGTTAAAGGCTGTCTCGCAGGAGCACCGCACGTGAGGACGAATGGGACCATTAACGCAATGAGGCTTAGCCTCAAGGCCGGTGGGGTCCCAAGGCCCACTGGGGAGGTCTTAGTCGCACACTGAGGATAGGAGCATAGTGGAAGTTGGGCGGCATCAATAAGGCCGGTCAGCTCTACATCACCTACGCTATTTGCGAGGCTGACATGATGATAGACGCTTCTTTATCAAGAAGCCTGTTTCCTCATCAATGCAAGCTAACATGATGCTCTTTTCTTCTTCGATACTGCTTTCTTTAACAATGTGATCATGGTCTTGTCTTCCGCGTCACCGAACTGGACCGTGGACGCCACGCTTTCTATCTTGAACTTCTCGCAGAAGCGGTAGAAGCGGGAGTTGATGAACTGGGATCCGTTGTCGTGGACGAAGCGTCTTGGGACCCCGAAGCGGTACCCAACATTCGTCTGACGGAATTTGATGAAGGATCTTGTATTTACTTCTTTCGGGCCATTTGGAGAAGTAGTCAGTCACTGTCATCATGTATTTGTGTCCTTTTTCCGAGGGTGGCTTAATAGGACCTACCACATCCATTCTCCACCTTTCAAATGGCCAAGACGGATGTAGCAATTCTGACGCCTGGTGGATGAAGTTCGCGTGGTATTGGCAAGCTTCACACCTCCTGGCCTATTCCAGCGAGTGAAGGATCATGATCTGGTCTTTGTCAGTCGTTTGGAAAGCCATCATCATAGTCAGGCTCAGTGACCTTGGCGGATATGCTAGCTAGAGCGAGAGCGGGTCAGACAATAGAAAATGACAGGGATACCGACTGGCTAGGGTACTGGCCAAACCAACCCATGGTCTCCCGGCCTTGCTCTGGTCACAACTCGGGACCCCTGGTTCATGTACTGATGGTGCAACTTTGCATAGGGTACGACTGCTTAACTAAATCGAATCGGGGAAGAGAAGGGCCGGTTGGCGAAGCAGGAACTCGTAGACTTTGAATTCTCCGCTATAGATTAGGGGCAATGTTTTTTCTGGTACGCAAAGCAGCGGAGGAGCAAAGGTAGTCTGATAAAAAGACTACGTGCGCTAGTTAGTGCACACTCCGCCTTTTTGGTGGGAGGGGAAGGTCAAGTAGGAGTAGGTCTATCCTGGCAGCTTTGAGAAATTCAGCACAGCACTACTTTCATTAGAACATAGTTCAGCTGATCACACCTTATTTGTTTGTCAAGCGCTCTCAGGTCCTTGCCGTTGAAGTTTTTATACATATATAATGTAAATAATCAAATTACCGGCAATGATTCTGCTGCTATTCATCAAACGAAGCAAGAGCAAGCAGTTTCATATGGTCCTCTAACCAGGATTGAAGTTTTTCGGTCTCCGGGTATGCATCTAACTCAACAGAAGTATGCCATGGATCTTAGTTGCCGCCATGGAATGCTTCACAGGTTGCCCTGTGTGACTCCAGCTTAATGCTAAGCTGTATTCTCATGATGGTGAGCTGCTATCAGATCCATCGGCCTATAGAGTATGGTGGGTGGTCTCCAGTACTTCACTCTGACTCGCCCAGAGATTTAGTTTGCTCTTGGACTTGAGAAATTCGGGTCCCTCATTTAGTAGCTGCTAAACGTATTTTGAGATATCTCAAAGCTGTACTATAAAGTACACCGGCGCCATTACTGCCTACCCCTATTCTATTAGTCAAGCTTGGCAGCCCCTACAATTGAAGAAGGAAGGAACTGGGAATCCTGAAGATCGGCCTTCTACAACAGGGTATTGTGTATTTCTTGGCCCAAATGATCTTTATTGGCAGAGCAAGAACCCAACCACTTAGAACATGGGATAGGGGGCTCTCGCTCAAGTACGGAAGCTGAGTATCGCGCCATGGCTGCCACAGCTGGGGAAATCGCGTGCTTGATCTATTTCGGGACTTGGTTCTTTCTCTTCTCCAGTGACTCTTAAGAGTGATAACAAAATGGCTCTGGCCTTAGCTTAGCTGCAAATCCACCTTTAGAATGCTCGCTACTTCGATCAAATGCTTGCCGGTGGGTTAGGTGCTCATAGATCGTTCGTTCTGAAATCGAGAAATCCATAGATGGTTCGGAAGGTCGGTCAATCAACGAACCGTACATGTAAAAGCCAGGCGAACTCGATCTCTTTGACACCAAAAAGGGAAGTTCGAGTTCATGGTCTCGCCTTAGGGACCTTTGCTCCGCCCGAACCGGCTGGTCGGTGGAATATAGGTCAATGACCCACCGGGAACAAAAAAAGTGGAACAACCGGACCTCGAATTCGACTCAATCAACACCGAAGGCGGTGGGATGCATGGGAACGAATCTATCTATCAATCTCGGATCCGGTGGGAAAGAAAAAGAAAGAGAATGACTATCTTCCGTCCTCAGCTTCAGCAACTCAGTTGGTAGGGTGGGAAGTAGCTCTCTGTCTTTCAATCTCGGAACAAATAGTTGTTTATTACTCGACTCGACCCGCCTCCCCCACTCGTGGTTTTGGAGTCAAACAATCCAATCCCGGCTGGGAGGAGAAAGCGACTTACCCTGCATGCAAGACTCCAATGGAAGAGACCCCCTGGCGCCTCTTCCCCGATGTTGTCTATTTGGACGGGCTCAGACAGTATGAGATCTTGACCTTCCGGTCTTTGTTCCAAATGCACTTGTCCTTGAAAGCAAGTTCGCTCCTCTCGGTAAAGGCTTAAAGTTGCTCATTCAAGCCAATTCACGACTCAATCTTGAGGAAGAAATGTTCCGGACGAACTACTGTCCAACCTTTCCCGCCTGTCGGAATCTGCGGAAACGAAATATAGTTGTAGGAACGGAACAAAAAATGCTCGGAATGAGACCGCTGGTCCCTTCTCCAGTTCTGGGGATACGGAGGACGTTCCTACGGGGTCTTCTCCATCAATGGATTGAAAGATGGGGGATGTCGGTTCTTCTGATAGCGGAAAAGCACCCTTCAACCCCTAAGGTGTTGATCACTCGACCCCGAGCCAACCGATCGCCCAACAGCGAGCATTGATCCGCTTAAGTCCACCGGCAAAGAGTCGAGCTTTGAGATCGAAGGAAAAAAATGACTGGGGCGCGGTTTTGTTATATGTCCCGTCAGTCGGAAGACGACGAAGCACATCCATCACCCAATCATGTAAAGGCCGGACTAAGGCCTGAAACAGAGGATTTGCAATGGCAAAGACCCTCACCTTCCCACTACCCTGACGCTTGACTCCGAACTTACCTAATTAAGACATTTACAGAGGGGCTCCTTTCATGTTAGCAGCTCGTCTTTTTTCTATTTTGACCACCCCCTCACAGGCAATGTTCAGGTCTTAGTGTGCTTGACGCCTAGCAACAAACTCTATCAGATTCAGCAGGTGCCTTATGCATCAGCCTTCGCTGACGACGAGTCAAAACCCGTGAAACCATCTAAGTAGAACTTCCAAGGATTGGGAGATCAAACTGCGCTTCGAGTGTGTTAGGAGGAAAAAGTCCTTTAGCACCGACCGTGACAAGGTGGACGAAAGTAAACAAGCGAAGGCCAGAAGAGAGCGGTTCTCTATGAATCGAGGGACCCGGTCGGACCGCATCTAAGGCCCGGTTCATTTCCTATTTCTCAGGAGCGTTCTCCAGGACAAAAAATGCCAACACGACTTCGAAGAAGGAATATCTACTAAATCCTAAAGCTCCATAGAAAGGAAATTGATCTTATACATAGCTGTTATGGAGGAAAAGAATGATGAAAGAAATTTCATTTCTTATTTAAGCCGCGGTGGATGCAGAGAACAAATACTCGCCTATCGAGAAGATGTGCCTAGACTTATATTCCCAATCAAAAAGCTCAGGCATTATCTCTTGGCCCATCAAAACCATGCTCATATCCAATCCATTAAATACATCATGACAAGATCAGCACTATCGGGGAATTTAGTCAAAAGGGCAGTCTTACTAAAGGAATTTCATATCCTATATGCCCCAAGCGATCAAACCCTTGCAGACTTCCTGGCAGCGCATCCAGTTCCAGACCCCTGAACACGGACCTTCCTGATGAAGAAGTCTTTACGGTCGAGGCCGGATTTCCAAAGTGGGAAATTGACTTTGGCGGCGCACCAATGGAAGGTCAAACTCCACCGTTCAGGCGCAGGAGTTGTATTCGTCAGAGCACAGAAAGGCCTTATACTTTTATCCTTTGCCTTACTGAAAGGCTGTTCAAACAATGAAATGAAGCTGAGTACGAAAGGCTCATTGCCGGCCTCCTGGTAGCCTTACAGGGTATAAAGGTCCTCATGATCTATAGGGATTCGCAGTTAATCATTCGCCAGCTCTAAGGCAGACGCATTAGCCAAGTTAGTAGCCGCTGACGCAGCCCCCCCGATGGCAGAACAGAATAAATTATACATGACAGGGTCCTTTTCCCAGACCTGAAAGAACTTATCCAGGATTGCTACGCTGCCACCATAGTGGAAATGGCTCCCTGCATGGAATCTTCCATCTTCCGGTGGGAATAAGAAAGCTCAATGACGCAGTTTTGGTACCTCTATTAATTATGTGGGTGGGCCTAGCCGAGTTGGGCGTGTGGTTAGGAAACCTTCGCTCACTCGGCTTATGGATCATTACCATAGCCATGGAGGCTAAGAGAAGGGAGCGTAGGGCTAAGAAAAATGGGATACGGGAGTGAATTCGACCCTGGAATGATTGGAATTCTCTATTGAGAATCGTCATTTGAAACTTAAGGGCACGCTGATCGATCTTATTGATCTTGATCGCGCTTCTGTGCCTTCATCTCAATACTCTACCCGTGAAATTTCAGTCCTCAGCCAGGAGATCGGACAAAGAGCAGAAAGAAGCAACAGCAAGAACTCGACCGAAAGATAGGCACTGTCTGTGAAAGAAAGAGTGAGATAGACGTGACAGATAAAGTGCTAGCCAGCAAGCATTCCTTTAGCCATGAATTCGATTCGGGGATTAGTTCCACGCAATTTGAGGATTCCACTGGACAATGTGAAATCAATTGTTTTAAGCTCATGTTGGTTGCCTGGCGAAGAATACCAAGACAGCTCGGATTCCCAGATGCAGGAGAGAGTGAAGGGGCTAAGTCGCAGAGGGACAAAGAAGACCGGTCTTTTTCCTCAAAGTCTCTCCCACCTGTTCATCCCGTCGTAAGGCTGGTTGTCATTCCGATTTCCTCCCTTGTCTCAGAAGGCAAGGAAAATCAGTGAGGGCCAGTCAAGCAAGTCAAATCCATTCATTCAACCGACAGGCCAACCATTCCCTATGCCTACAACTACGATCTTTATATCATATCATATTCTTAGCTATATAGCTATAGCGATAGATAAGTCAGAGAATCTACATCACTGAGATGGAGCATCGGTTGAGGCTAATAATTAGGGCTTTCTATTTGTCACTGACATCAACTCGACTCCCCTTCCAACATTCGTTCCGCAGCTTGTCAATGTTCCGTCCTTCCCTTTCATCCGAGCCAATGCAAGGCCTTCCCATCATGCCACAAACCAAAACCAACTTTCCCTTTCGACTGCCGCCCTGTCAAAGTCCTTCTATTGGCTTCACAGACAGACAACCGCGAGAAATTAGCTCAGAAGGAAAGAGAGATTGCCGAGAGATACAAAGAGATGAAATCAGAGTTTGATGCTAAGAAGAATACAGATAAAGGGTACCACACTCAACCAAGAGAAGACATACAGAATAGTAGAAAAGAAGAAGAAGAACCAACAGAGGGAAGAAAGAAGCAAGAGAAGATACCAACTAAAAAGAAAAAACAAGAACTGAGAAAGCGAAACACCATAAAAGAGAAAAGAAAGTGAGAAGAGTGAGTGATTTTGGAAATAGGCCTGGAGCTGCTACTTGACTGATTCATTGCCTGGTAAGACAGCTGAGCTTATCCGTTGAGATGGAGTAAGCATCACAGAGCTGCCTAACCTAAGAAATGGCTGGGAGGATTTCCTGTCTGAGACCTCGAGGGATCGATGTGGGAAGGGGACTTTCCACTATATAGCTAGG
>Ga0213881_10000862_pt1 | contig 16091 bp, 13 predicted proteins | sample BarmaccoBMER_R08_FD_160104 | JGI IMG/M metagenome (GOLD analysis project Ga0213881, IMG submission 160104) | Barbacenia macrantha exposed rock microbial communities from rupestrian grasslands, the National Park of Serra do Cipo, Brazil - ER_R08 ... | reverse complement strand
AACTTTCCGCATTGAGCATTCAACATTCAGCATCCAGCTTGGACGAATGGCCGTACTCATCGCCCCGTCCATTCTCGCCGCCGATTTCTCGCGTCTCGCGGATGAGATTCGCCGGGTCGAAGAAGGCGGCGCGGATTGGATTCACTGCGACATCATGGACGGCCATTTCGTCGATAACATCTCCTTCGGCCCGGCGATGGTGAAAACGGTCCGGCAGCTCACGCTGCTGCCCGTGGATGTGCACCTCATGATCGAACGGCCGGATCATTTCGTACCGCGATTTGCCGAAGCCGGCGCGAACTCGATCACAGTGCACGTGGAGCGCGAATCGAAACACGACGTTTCCGAAACGCTCAAAGAGATTCGCGAGCTCGGCTGCCGTGCTGGTCTGACGTTAAATCCCGAAACTCACTTTAGCGCCGTCGAACCGTACCTCAGCGTTATCGACCTGCTGCTGGTGATGACGGTTCATCCTGGATTCGGCGGTCAGCGCTTTTGCCCCAGCGAGCTGGAGAAGGTGCGCCGAGGCAGCGCATGGAACCGGGCTAACGAGTCGCAGATTACCATCGAGGTAGATGGCGGGATTAACGCCGATAATGCGCGGCTTTGCATCGAAGCTGGCGCGAATGTCCTTGTCGCGGGAACATCAATCTTCAAAGCTCGGGAGTACGCGGCTGAAATCCGCGCCCTGCGCGGCGGCTGACGTTTCGATTGAGCGGCAACTTAAGTACGCGCCGAACTACTCGAGTTACTGCACAGCTCTTATCGTCCAGAAGTCCGCCGCCAGGTCGGGATTAACAAGGTAGCCGTAAGGAAGGGTAAAGTAGCCGCGCATGCCCCAGCTTGTTCCCCAGCTATTGCGGCAGATAAACCAGCGCTTCGTCTCATCGTAGCCAACGGCGCACACCGCATGTCCGCCAAGCACGCGCTCGCGCGCTCCCGGCATGGGCGCGTGACCACTCCGCGCCACTTCACTGCTCTCGAAACTCTCGTAAACAGTGAAGCCAAAGACAAACGGATAGCCTGAGGCGAGGCAACCCTGCATTTGCGACAAACTTTGTACTAAACGCTGGTAGCTAACGGCAGTATGCTTCGCTGCTTCGGCGTAGCAGGTCGGAGACGGCTTAACGTTGTACTTCGAAACGACATATGGCCATATTGTTTCCGGGCAAGCTCCCTGCTTCGCAACCGCCTTGATCCCATCGCGCAACATGGCGCCGGAATCTGAGTTCACACTGCCTTCGAGCACGCGCTCGTTGTAGTAGATGAACAGGCGCGAAGGTACAAACACCTGCGGTAGCTTCTCTTTCATCTGGTCGAACTCGATCGCTCCGCCAATTGCATTCGCCGTGCAGCTCCCAAGTTGTCCCTGATCATAGATGGGCGGGCATTGCGTCCTGAGATCCACCTTGTCGGGCAGCGCTCGGAGGAACGCCAGCGGCGCGGCATACAGAAAATCGCGCTGGTCTGGGATGTCCGGGATCCAGCCGTAACCCTTGCTAGTACGCGTGGGCGTACTTTTCTGCGCAACCGCGTTGCTGTTTTTCCGAGTGGCCGTGCTACGGCTCTTGCGCTTAACCGCTCTTTTCCCCGTACTTTTCTGACCCTTCTTCGTTGCCATTGGGCAGATTACAAAACTGTCACGTTCTGTCCAGACTGGCTCGCTTCTCGCCGGGATCCGTTAAGTACCGGAAAGGGCTACGATTTCTCGATCGGCATTCCCACTCGGTTGCCCCACTCCGTCCAGGAGCCATCATAGTTGCGCACGTTCGGCAACCCGAGCAGATATGTGAGGACAAACCAGGTGTGGCTCGAGCGCTCGCCGATGCGGCAGTACACGATTGTCTCCTTCTCTTCGCTCAACCCGCAACCTTGCAGGTAAAGCTGCCGCAGCTCGCCTGCGGACTTGAATGTGCCGTCGTCGTTCACAGCCATCTTCCACGGCACGCTTTTCGCGCCCGGAATGTGACCGCCGCGCAGCACCCCTTCCTGCGGATACTCAGGCATGTGCGTGACTTCGCCGCGGAATTCACCCGGCGAACGCACATCAACCAGCGGCCTGCCCGCTTTGCTTTGCTGAAGCGCGTGTTCAGCAAAGACGCGAATCTCCTGGTCGTGCCGCCGGTCGGGCACGGGATAATTTGTGCGAGCGGGCCGGGGCAGATCGCGCGTCATCGGCCGGCGTTCTGCTATCCATCTATCGCGACCGCCATTCAGGATTTTGACCTTTTCATGACCGAACAGGCGAAACGCCCAGAGCGCGTAACAGGCCCACCAGTTCGATTTATCGCCGTAGAAAATGCAGGTCGTCTCCGGCGTGATCCCGCTTTTGCTGCAAAGCTCGGCGAACTTCTGCGGCTGAATGTAATCGCGGATTACCGGGTCCTGAAGATCGGCCCGCCAGTCAATGTGCACTGCGCCGGGAATGTGCCCGGTATCGTAGAGCAAAATGTCTTCGTTGGATTCGATGATGCGAATGGCGGGATCGTCGAGATGCTTCGCGAGCCACTCGGTTTCCACCAGTGCTTCAGGGTGTGCATAACCATTACTGGCCATACCCGACTCTTAGCGACGCACCGGTTTCAGGCAAGAACGCGAATAGTTTCGCCGGCAGCGGCAGTCGAGTACGCTCGCGTTCTGTTCGGCTTTCCTTTTCCTGCGTTCCTGCTTTCGTGATTTTCGTAACGTGTGAAACCGAAGCTGCTCAAGATCGGCAACGTACTCATTGGTGGGCGCGAGCCCGTGTTCATCCTCGGACCGTGTGTCATCGAGTCGGACAAATTCGTTTGGCGCATGGCGCGCAAAATCGCGCAAATCGCCCGAGACGAAGATGCGCAGTTCATTTTCAAGGCTTCCTATGACAAAGCGAACCGTACTTCGGTGAAATCATTTCGCGGCATCGGCGTTCGCGAAGGCTGCGAGTTACTCGGCGCGATCAGGAGCGAGTTTAAGATTCCCGTAACCACGGACGTGCATTCGCCGTCTGAAACAGAGATGGCGGCGCAATTCATTGACCTTCTGCAAATCCCTGCCTTTCTCTGCCGGCAAACCGATTTGCTCGAAGCCGCGGCGAAAACCGGGCGCCCGGTGAACGTAAAAAAAGGGCAATTCCTCGCGCCCTGGGACGTGCGTAATATCGCCGAAAAGCTGGAAACATTTGGCGCAAAACAGTTCCTGTTTACCGAGCGCGGCACCACTTTTGGCTACAACAATCTGGTGGCCGATATGCGTTCGCTCGCCTGGATTCGTGAAGCCGGGTACCGCGTCATCTTCGATGCTACTCACTCTGTGCAACGCCCGGGAGGCGCGGGCGACAAAACCAGCGGTGACGGTGCCCTCGCGCCGGTACTCGCCCGCGCCGCGGTGGCGGCTGGCTGCGACGGCATTTTCATGGAAGTACACGACGATCCGGCGCGCGCGCTTTCTGACGCTGCCAGCCAGGTTCCGCTGAAAAATTTGCCGAAGATTCTGCGCGTGTTAAAAGCTGTTCATGCTGCGGTTTTCTAGGGAGCGTGCGCGGCGCGTTCTCTTTTGCACTCTCATCTGGGGGCACCTGCTGGCGTCATCTTCCCCCGTCGTCGCGCAGCAGAACCATAAAGCGCCGAAAAAGAAGGGAGCCGCTGCTGATTCCGCCTCGCCCAGCACTACGCCCGCTTCAGAAGTACCGCTCCCCGTCGGCCACGAAGCCAAGGGGCTGGTGTTTCCCGATTTCGACGAGAATGGCCAATTGCGCGGCCGGTTTACCGCGGGAACGGCGCGTCGAGTCGATCAGGACCATATGGAATTCCGCGACCTGAATATCACGACCTACACGGTGGATAATAAGGTCGATCTCGAGGTTAACATGACTGAGTCAATCCTCGACCTGAACACGCACGTACTTAGCTCGCCCCGCCCGACCACGATCAAGCGCACAGATTTTCAGATCACCGGTGATCGTGCCCGCTTCGACATCGCGGCGCGACACGGCACCCTCACCGGAAACGTGAAGATGGTGATCACAGACGCGGCGAAGTTCACTTCGGAACAAAACCGGTGAAACGGCGCCTGCTGCTCTTATCCTTCGCTTCGTGGGCGCCGTTTGCATTTGCACAAGCGGTGCCGGCGACGAAAACCGCGAATACCACAGCCAATCAGCCGGTGACCGGGAAGAAGAAGCTCGACAAACCGGAAGGCCCAATCACCACCGAGATTTACGCAGACGAGGCGTACTTCGATTCCAGCAAGAACATCGGGGTGTTTACCGGCCACGTGAAAGTGATCGACCCGCGGTTCAACATGCAATCGGACAAGCTCACCGTGTACTTGCATCGCGGTGAAGAGCAGGGGCTGGACAAGGCCGTGGCTGAAGGAAACGTCGGCATCGTGCGGGACCGGCCGAGTACAGAAGGTGGGCCGCCCGACCGTGCCATCGGCCGCGCGGACAAGGCTGTTTACACTTCCAAAGACGGGAACGCCGAGCTCACTGGAATGCCCAAGGTGCAGCAGGGAGCAAACATGCACGTGGCGATGAGCCCGGACACCGTGATGATCATTAACCAGGATGGGCAGCTAACGACTCACGGCCCGAGCCGCACCGAGATTCGGCAGGAGCCGAAAGAGGAAAAGCCCACGCCCGCGCCTAAGCAATGATTGCGGTAAGTTCCCCAGACGTTCCCGCCAACACCCGGACGGCGGCGGCGCCGGACGTTCTTTCCACGCGCGAGCTGGTGAAAATCTACGGCGGCCGCGCGGTGGTGAACGGGATCAACGTAAACGTGAAGTCAGGAGAAATCGTCGGGCTGCTCGGGCCAAACGGCGCCGGAAAGACGACGACCTTTTACATGATCGTCGGTCTGGTCCGCCCAAATAGCGGCAGCGTCATTTTCGGCGATCACGATGTGACGAAGTACCCGATGTACAAGCGAGCCCGGCTGGGAATGGGATACCTGCCGCAGGAAGAATCGATTTTCCGCAAAATGACGGTCGAGCAAAACATCCTTGCCATCCTGGAGACTCTGCCGCTCACCAGGTATGAACGCCGGCAGCGTTGCGAGCAGCTTCTGCATCAGTTCGGCATCGAAAAGATCGCGAAAAATACCGCCCTTACCCTGAGCGGCGGCGAGAAACGCCGGCTGACCATTGCGCGCTCATTAGTGACAAGCCCGAGCCTGCTCATGCTGGATGAGCCGTTCAGCGGAGTGGACCCGATCGCGGTCTACGATGTACAGCAAATCGTGGTGAACCTGCGCAAGTCTGGGCTGGCCATTCTGATCACAGACCACAACGTGCGTGAGACATTATCCATCGTCGATCGGGCGTACTTAATCTACGAAGGACGCGTGGAGAGTGAAGGCTCCAAAGATTTCCTGATCAACGACCCGATAAGCCGGCAGCTGTATCTCGGCGAACGGTTCCGGATGTAGGCGGCGCGCGTACTCAGCGCAGCGGTCTGGCTTCCCTTCGAAAGCGCCGGTGGAAATTGAAGTGATGAACAGCTAAACATCACCTGGCGATGCCCCAAACTGAAACGAGACAAACCATCACCTCGTCAGGCGAGCAGCGGAAAAGCGTGCCAGTGGTGACGGTGGAGAGCTTTTTCCAGGCGCACGGCGACAAACTGGCGCTGCGCCTGGAAGGAGCTTCGGTGGGTTTTCACCGCAAAATTCGGGAACCGACGATCAACCGTCCCGGCCTGGCCTTGAGCGGTTTTTTCAGCTATTTCGCCGATAAACGCGTGCAGGTGCTCGGCGCCGCCGAAAGTACCTACCTCAAGAGCCTCTCGCCCGCCGTGCGAGTACGCCGCTTCCGCGCGTTATGCGCACAGAAAATTCCCTGCGTGGTGATCTCCCGCGGCTTGCATCTTGATGAGCGGATGATGGCGGTGGCGGAGCAAGAAAAAATCGCCGTGTTCCGCACTCCCATGATCACGATGAAGTTCATCAACGCGGCGACGATAGCGTTGGAGATGGATTTCTCGCCTACGGTGACTGAGTTCGGCAGCATGGTCGATATTCTCGGCATCGGCGTTTTGATCCGCGGTGAAAGTGGCATCGGCAAAAGCGAGTGTGTCCTCGGCTTGATCGAGCGCGGCTACAGCCTCGTGGCGGACGACGTCACCCGCATCACTTCACTTGAGGCCCGGGAGTTGATGGCGACGGCGCCTGAGCTCACGCGCTACCACATGGAAGTACGCGGCATCGGCATAATCAACGTCGCGACGGTGTTTGGGATTGGCGCGATCCGGGCGGAAAAACGGCTCGACCTCGTGGTCACGTTAAAAGATTGGAACGAAATGGAAGAGTTCGATCGCACCGGACTCGACCAGGAGGTTTACGAGATTCTCGGGATAAAAGTACCACACGTCACCATCCCGGTGCGGCCCGGCCGCGATATGGCTCGGCTCATCGAAGTCGCTGCCATGGACCAGAAACTGAAGAGCCTGGGCCTGAATGCCGCGTTGGAATTCAATACAAAGCTGCTCCATTTGATGGAAACGAAAAAGCGCGATGGGATTGCTTAACCGCAAAGGCGGCTCGGATGCCGAGTCGCGGAAAATCGAGAAGGAAATCACCGTCGTGAACCGGCTGGGCATGCATGCCCGGCCAGCGGCGCTTTTCGTGAAAGTGGCGAGCCGCTACCGCTGCGGCGTGTGGGTGAAAAAAGAAGACGAGGAAGTAAACGGCAAGAGCATCATGGGTTTGATGATGCTGGCCGCGGGCCAAGGCTCGAAGTTGCAGGTGCGCTGCGAAGGACCTGATGCGGATGCGGCGATGAAAGAGATCGAGCAGCTCGTGAACGGGCGCTTCAACGAAGATTGACGCGGCCTCGCCTCGCCCTCGCGCGCGCGAAGTTCGGGCAGGCTGGCAAGCTCGCCGGGCGTTGACATTCGCGCTACTCTGCCTGCGTGAAGGCCGATCCCGCGACTGCTGAAACTCGTTTCCAGGGCATCGGTGTCTCGCCTGGCGTGGCCCGCGCCACTTTGCAGGTGATGCGCGATGAGTTTGAGGAGATCGAGCGTTACTCGATCGAGCCATCGCAAATTCCGACGGAGATCGCGCGCTTCGAGTCGGCGCTGGTGCAGACGCGGATGCAGATACTCGAGATGCAGCAGAAGATCGCGGAGGCAATCGGCACCAAGGACGCGGGCATTTTCGATGCGCACCTTCTCGTGGTCGAAGACCGCACACTCATCGACGAAGTACTGCGTAAACTCGAGACGGAGCGGACAAACGTGGAAGCGGTGTTCCACGATGTGGCCGATCGTTACGCGCAGACGCTGGGTCAAATCGACGATCCTTATCTGCGCGAGCGCGGCCTCGATATTCAGGACGTAATGCGGCGCGTGATCCGCAACCTGCAAGGCAAAGCACCGCGCATGATGCCGCTGCACGGCGAAGCGCATATTCTCGTGGCCCACAACCTCACCCCGTCAGACGCGGCCTGCATCGACCGTCAACGCGTGCTCGGCATTGCGACTGATCTCGGCTCTCGTACTTCGCACACAGCCATCATGGCGCGCTCGCTGAATATTCCGGCGGCCGTCGGTTTGCACGATGTGACCGAGAAGATCACGAGCGGGCAGGTCGCGCTGCTCGATGGCTACAGCGGCCGCTTGATCGTGAATCCTACGCCGGAGACGCTGGCGTACTTCGGCGAAGTCGAGCTGCGGCAGAGCCGCGTCTCGCGTGAGCTGGCGGAGTTGCGCGAGCAATCCTCCACCACTCGGGATGGCGATCACATTGTACTCTCGGCCAATATCGAGCTACCGGCGGACATCGCCACCGTCGCGGCCAACGGCGCCGAAGGCATCGGCCTTTACCGCACGGAATTTCTTTATCTCGATCGCGATTCACTCCCCGGCGAGGACGAGCAGTACGCGACCTACAAATGCGTCGCGGAAAGCGTCAGCCCGCATCCGCTCATCATCCGTACTTTCGACCTCGGCGGAGACAAAATCGCGGGCGGCATTGATGTGAGTGACGAGCTCAACCCGTTCCTCGGCTGGCGCGCCATCCGCTTTTGCCTCGAGCACACAGAGATTTTCAAGCCGCAACTCCGCGCCGTCCTACGCGCCAGTGCAGCCGGTCATGTCAAGCTGATGTTCCCTATGATCTCGGGAACGGCCGAGCTGCGGCGCGCATTAGCCGTGCTGGACGAATGCAAGCGCGAGCTGACTCTGGCTGGCATTCCCTTTAATTCGGAGATGCAAATCGGCGCAATGATCGAAGTTCCCGCTGCCGCCATTTGCTCGCAGGCGATCGCGCAGGAAGTCGATTTCTTCAGCATCGGAACAAACGACCTGATTCAGTACACCGTCGCCGTCGATCGCGTGAACGAGCGCATCGCGCATCTTTACGAGCCCTCACATCCGGCCGTACTCAGGCTGATCAATATGGTGAGCGAAGCGGCGCACAAACATAAGATTTGGTTCGGGATTTGCGGCGAAATGGCGGCGGACATAGAGCTCACGCCGCTTTTGCTGGGTCTCGGGGTTGATGAATTAAGCGTCAGCCCGGTGCTTGTCCCGCGGGTAAAATCGGCCATCCGCGCGCTCTCCCGGGCCGAATGCTGCGAGCTGGTGGAAAAGGTACTGCCGCTGGATACGCCATCGGAAATCCTCGAGTACTCGCGGCAGCTCGCGCGCGAACGTTACCCGATGTTGCTAAGCTGAGCGCTCGCCTGTTGCCGAACGGCCCGCTCCCGGCCGACTGGACCCCTACTCGCGAACCGCCGTCGCTTCTTTGCCTTTGCGCTCGCGCAGATAATTCAGCTTCGCCCGCCGGGCCCGACCTTGTTTTTCCACTTCAACCTTCGCGATGCGCGGAGAGTGCAGCGGGAAAATACGCTCGACACCTTCACCGTAGGAGATGCGGCGCACAGTGAAGCTTTCGTTCAAGCCGCGACCTTTGCGCCCGATCACAATCCCGGCAAAAATCTGGATGCGTTCCTTGTCGCCTTCGATCACGCGTGTGTGCACGCGCACGGCGTCGCCAACCCGGAATTGCGCAAGTCCATTCTTGAATTGCTCCTTTTCAATGGCATCGATGACAGGGTTCATGGCGGCGTTCAGTTGCGGGGCGCTCAATGTCCGCAGATCGGCGCCGAACGCAACTGCGCGCCGGTTCTGCTGAAACCGGTGCTTCCCATCGTGCCGCTTCCTTTTAAATTGCGCGAATGACGCAGCCCGCAACGACCTACAGCCGCAGCAATCCATTTTCAGGCCGAATGCTGGTGAATCGCCAGCTCAGCGGCGCAGGCTCCGAGAAAGACACCCGGCATTTCGAGATCTCGCTCGGCGATTCCGGATTCACCTTCGAGCCGGGAGACTCGATGGCCGTTTACGCGAGCAACGATCCGCAGCTGGTGGAGGAAGTGATCGGCGCAATCGGAGCGCGCGGGGATGAGCCGGTGCCGGTGGGAAAAGGCCAGACGACCACGTTGCGTGAGGCGTTGCTGCGCAATTACAGCGTGACCACGCCTACGCCGAAATTCTTGAAAGCAGTCGCCGAGCGCGCCACCGCTGCGCCATTGCTCAGCGATCTGCTCGACCCGGAGAAGAAACAGGAATTGCAGGCTTACCTCTGGGGCATGGAAGTGATTGATTTCCTGCTTCAGCATCCTTCGCTCAAGTTCGCGCCCGAAGAATTCGTTAGCTTCCTAACGAAGTTGCAGCCGCGCCTGTACTCAATCGCGAACAGTCTGCGCGCCTTTCCCGATTCCGTGCATTTCATCGTCGATGTGATCCGCTACGAATCGCACGGGCGGCAGCGCAAAGGCGTCGCATCCGCTTTTCTGGCGGAACGTTGCGAGCAAACGCCCGTGCCGGTTTATCCCACCAGCGCGAAGCATTTTCATCTGCCGGAAAATGAGGTCGATATCATCATGGTTGGGCCCGGCACTGGGATCGCGCCGTTCCGCGCCTTTTTGCAGGAGCGGAAAGCGCAGGGCGCGCGCGGTCGTAACTGGCTCTTCTTCGGCGCCCAGCGCCAGAAATGCGACGCGTACTATGGCGACGAATTCGAGGAGATGAGGCGCGACGGCATTCTCACCCGCTACGATTGCGCTTATTCGCGCGACCAGGCGCACAAGGTTTATGTGCAAAATCGCATGATGGAAAACGCAGCGGAGTTGTGGCGCTGGCTCGATAGCGGCGCACAGTTCTATGTTTGCGGCGACGCTTCACGGATGGCGAAAGATGTGGACGCCGCCCTGCGCAACATCGTGCAGGAACAAGGGGCGAAATCTCCTGAGGAAGCGAATGCCTACGTCGAGCAGATGAAAGCGGACAAACGTTACAAGCGCGACGTTTACTAAGCGCTCGGCAATCCGAATGATCGCCCTACGGGGATGCAGCTCTGCGCCATGCCAGCAGCAGGCCGGCGAACCACATTACTGCGCAGCCGATCCCGACGGCGCCGCCATAAACGATCCATGGCGGCCGATAAACTAGCTGAACTGTTCCACGACTTCCGGCCGGTACTTCGACCAGTGGAATCAGATTGCGAATCGTCCTCACCGGCAGCTCGCGGCCATTCAGCGAGGCCCGATAACCGCGGAAGTACGGCCGTGAAAACGCGAGTAGCGCCGGGCGTTGATCAGCCGGCACTTCGACCTGCGCACTCACGCGATTCCGCGACTCCGCGATTTTTGTCACCTGCGCCATTGCGTGGTTCCCGTCCCGATCAACCGACCGCACGCGCGCGAGCGCCGCGCCCCGCCGGTGGTAAATGCGGCCTTCGTCATTGCTGAAAACGAGCTGCCATTCGCTAGCGGGCAAAGGAGCAAACTCGTACTCGCGCGCGACGATCACGCCATCGACGCCGAGGCGCTCCAGCAAGCCATCAGGGTGCGCTTCACTCCAGGCGAGCCATTCGCCTGTGTTCGCGTCGATCTCGCCGTGAATCGCGCTGGCAAATTCGCGTGCGACGCCGGCAGGCCGGATCGGGCTGTAGCCATTCACGAAACGCAAGCCGGCCCACATGGACATGCTGCCAGGCCGGACAATTTGGCCGGCTGGGTGCGGGTGAACCTCGAGACGATATGCCAGCTCAGGCGCGGGATAAAAGCTGATGTAAAGCCGTTGCGCGTCCAGCGGCGCGGGATTGAGCAGCGATTGTGCGAAGTTGTACCTTGGCACGCCGCAATTCGGCGGGATGCACAAGTAGGTAGCTAGCAACGCGATGAACGCGACCGCGACAGGCAACCATTCCCGGAGGTGTTGCACAAAGCCGGCCAATAGCCACGCGATCGAAAGCGCGATCAGAATCCAGCCAAGCGGAAACAGATGCTCGCCACCGAATCCAAAGAAGTGCGCGGCGAGCACGAGCGCGACGATGAACAGGAGCGCGAGAGACGCGGGCAAGTTCACCACAGAGCGCACAGAAGGCGGAGAGAAATTCCTTCGATCTTTCTCCGCAGCGTCCTCAGCGATTTCTGTGGTTAATTTCAACGCCTCGGCCGCGCACAATGCGAGCACGAGGTGAAACAGCGGCAGCCAGCGGAAGCTCCATCGAAAAACGCCGGCCGTCGGAACCATCGTTAGCGCCGCGACGATGATCAGCAGCGCCAACTCCCATTTCGTGGCTCGTAAGAACGCGCGCGGCTTACTCATGAACGCAGCGAGAATCAGCGGGACAGGAATTAATCCGCAGGCCAGCTCAGTCCCGGTGTGCGGCATCAGCCGGGATGAAAAATCCACCCATTTCACTGTCCAGCTCGGCAGTACGAGCGCCGGCCAGGCGTTCCACGGCACCAGCCATTGGAAATGCGACGCCGGCTGCAACGCTTCGCGGGCCGAGCCGCGCACGTACTCAAACAACGCGAGCCATGCTGGAGCGGCGATGCCGAAACCGAGCGCCACTCCGAGGAGCATTGGAAGTACACCCAAGACCCGGCGCGTGCGCGCGATGTCGCGCAGCGTGAGCCACCCGATGACTAGCAGCAGCATCACAATCGTGTACGGGAAGCCACCGGTGACGAGCAGGTAAACAAACGGCGCCGGCCAAAGAAAACGCCATCGTGTCCGGCGGCGGTCCAGTGCGCGTTCCGCTCCCCACCACGCCCATGGCAGCCACGCGAATGCCCCAAGCGCGCCGAACCAATCGCTGGCGCCCCAGCAGATGATCCAGCCGTTCAGCGAGGCAACGATGGCAACGAAGAGCGAAATCAGGACTGAGGAACGTCGCTGGCGCGCGAGCATGAATGCGCCACTGCTGAGTACGGCCAGGTGTGCGATTGATAACGCCGCCGCCTGTTGAGAGAAGACCAGCGGCAACTTCCAGACAGCGACGATCAGCGCGTTGATGAAAACGGAAAACGTGCCGTACTGAAATTCGCCAGCGAGATTGCCGCAGATCCATGAGAACGGACTCAGCAGCGGCAACTCACCGTGGCGCCAGGCGCGCGCAATATCCGCGCACACGGGCAGAATCGAGATTTGGTAATCGTCATTCCAAAAGACGAACGGATCGCGGGCGAGCAGCAGCAGACAGAACAGTGTGACGATGCCGCCGGACGCCAGCGCCCCTAACGAGTTCCGGATGGCAAGTGATCGGTGATCTGTGATCAGTGATCGGACTTCGTCTTCACGGTTCACTGATCACAGATCACGCTACAACAACACCGGCTCGCCTTCTTTCATCACCAGCACCTTCTCGGCGATCCCTGCTTCCCGCGCGCGCGAGAGCAAGCGCGTGAGCGGTTCATCCAGCGGTTCGTAGCCCAGGCGAAATGTGCCGTAATGCATCGGAATCAGTTTTTGCGCGTGCAGTTCAGTGAAAGCTTGCACCGCCTGCTCCGGGTTCATGTGTACTTCGCGCCCGCTCGGCGGATCATAGGCGCCGATCGGGAGGAGCGCGATTTCGATGTCGTTGCGCTCGCCGATTTCAGCGAAGCCGGGAAAGTACGCGCTGTCCCCGCAATGAAAAATGGTGCGACCATTCGCCTCGAAGATAAAACCACCAAAGCCGCGGTGCCGATCGGCCAATAAGCGTGCTCCCCAGTGATGACAAGGCGTCAGCGAAATCTTCAATCCGTCTAATTGGAGGGTTTGCCAATAGTTCAGCTCGTGCACCAGGTTGAACCCGAGATCATGCACGAGCGTGCCGACGCCGATTGGAACGACAATCGGCTGGTCGGCCGCGATCCGCCGCAGCGTTCGCCGATCGAGATGATCAAAATGCGCGTGCGTTACCAGCACGAGGTCGATGTCCGGCAAATGGTGGAGGTCAAACCCCGGCTGCTTCAGGCGTTTGATCACCTTCAGCCATTTTGCCCAGTTTGGATCGATCAGCACGTTTCGATCGTGCGTCTGAATCAAAAACGAGGCGTGGCCAATCCAGGTGATGCAAATCTGCCCCGGCTGTACTGCCGGAAATCGCGGTGCCATGTCGCCGCCGGAGCGGCGGGTAAATAGTGACGGAATTACCACCTCGGCGAGAAAACTGCGGCGCCGCCATGCGGGCCCGGGCTTGAGCGTCACGCGCGTTGATTGTTTATTGCGGGCGCCGTTCTCGGACGTCTGCCGCACCACGCGTGTTTTTCTCGCAAAAGGAATCGGCACCCGCGGCACGATATCGGCGCGGACGCGTAGTTCAAAGGGTTTCGCTCCTGACGCTGAGAGATTTGCGGCTGCCGTCAAAAATGTTTGGAAAATTTTATCGGCTTAACTTGACGGCATCGGCCGATGCATTATTGTGGCCGTCCCGCTGAGCGCGGGATTCCGGAAGCACCAGTGCGGATGGAAGATGTTCTCGCACATTTTGGGACTGCAAATTGAGGCTCAATTTTGTCCCGGGTTGAAACGGAAACGATTCAAGTCGGGAGACAAGGTTGAGTTTTTTTGTGCCTCGGAACGTGCGGACTGCTGGTTCTTTGACATCTACATACAGGGTAGTAAGAAAGTACAACTTTAAGAGCTGAGTCTGAAATAAGCTGTCAGTTTGTAGAGGCGGGTGTCACCCGCAGCGATCTGGCAGAGAGAGTTTCAGTTATCATAAGAATCTCTGGTCCCGCTGCTTCGAGCGGTGGGTTAGCTGCTGTCACAGCGAGTCATCAGCCGCGCAGCAAACAATTGCGCAGCGGAATCGACCTTTCGAAGCAGTGGGATCGGAACAGATTGATCAAGCTACAAAGAGCGCATCATGGATGCCTTGGTGCCAATAGGCGATGAAGGACGTGGTAAGCTGCGATAAGCTACGGAGAGCGGCAAACACGCTTTGACCCGTAGATTTCCGAATGGGGTAACCTGAGTGAGGTAATACTTGCTCGAGCTTCTGTGAATACATAGCAGAAGCATCGCGAAACCCGGTGAAGTGAAACATCTCAGTAACCGGAGGAAAAGAAAAAGAAATTGATTCCGTCAGTAGTGGCGAGCGAAAGCGGAACAGGCTAAACCCGGCTACTTCAAGTTGACTTGAAGTAGGTTGAGAGGTTGAGCGGTTGAGAGGATTTGAATTCCGAGTCCTCTCAACTTCTCAACCAGTCACTTCTCAACCTACATAGAAGTCGATTTGAAGTAGCCGGGGGTTGTAGGAGCCCGTCGTGGTAGTGCAAAGGTTAGGTGAAGCTTCTGGAAAGCTGCGCCATAGAGGGTGAAAGGCCCGTAACCGAAAACCGGAGCACGCCTAGGGATTTCCTGAGTAATACGATGCACGTGAAACTTCGTATGAATCTGCGCGGACCACCGCGTAAGCCTAAATACTAATTGGCGACCGATAGTGAACAAGTACCGCGAGGGAAAGGTGAAAAGAACCGCTGTGAGCGGAGTGAAATAGTACCTGAAATGATGTGCTTACAAGGTGTCAAAGCCGGGTCTATTCTGCAGGCAGAATAGACCGCGGAGTTGATAGTCTTTGGTTGAGAGTTGAGAGCGACGGCATGGTAATGCGACACGGCATACCAAACGACGGCTCTCAACCATCAACTCTCAACTATCAACTTCACCGGTCTGCAGAGCAGACCCGGTGATGGCGTGCCTTTTGCTTAATGAGTCTGCGAGTTACTATCAGTGGCGAGCCTAAGTCGTTCTGCGATGGAGGCGAAGCGAAAGCGAGTCCGAAATGGGCGAAATTAGTCGCTGGTAGTAGACCCGAAGCGGAGGTGATCTACCCATGAGCAGGCTGAAGGTTGCTTAACCGCAACTGAAGGGCCGAACCCGTGACGGTTGAAAACGTCTGGGATGACTTGTGGGTAGGAGCGAAAGACTAATCAAACCCCGTGATAGCTGGTTCTCCCCGAAATAGCTTGAGGGCTAGCCTCGTGTGCTGACCTGCGGAGGTAGAGCACTGGATGAACTAGGGCCCATACCAGGGTACCGAACTCAATCAAACTCCGAATGCCGCAGGGTGTAACACGGGAGTCAGTGCGTGAGGGATAAGCTTCACGCGCGAGAGGCAAACATGCCAGACCAGCAGCTAAGGTGCCCAAATACCGTTCAGTGGAAAGGATGTGAGGTTGCTTAGACAGTGAGGATGTTGGCTTAGAGGCAGCCATCATTTAAACAGTGCGTAATAGCTGACTCATCGAGCGATCTCGCGCCGATAATGATTGGCGATAAGCGGTATACCGAAGCTCTGGAAGATATTCTAGTTCGCTAGGATAGATTGGTAGGGGAGCGTTGTAGCGGCATTGAAGCCGTGGCGGAAGCCGCGGTGGAGTTTCTACAAGTGAGAATGCAGACATGAGTAGCGATAAGCCAGGTTAAATTCCTGGCCGCCGTAAACCCAAGGTTTCCTGGGGAAGGTTCGTCCTCCCAGGGTTAGTCGGGACCTAAGCTGAGGCCGAAGGGCGTAAGCGATGGAGAGCAGGTTCAATATTCCTGCACCGGCTGTGGTTAAGTGCGTTTGCTGACGTTTGAGTAGAGTGGGTCCGCCGGTTGAAAGTGGCGGTCTGCCTGCAAGGGCAAGGACGGGGAGGCTTCGGCCGAACCGGATCCCGTAAAACTTGAGCCAAGAAAATCGAACGCATGTTCCCACGGTTGCCCGTACCGTAATCCGACACAGGTGGGTGGGTAGAGTATACCCAGGCGCGTGAGTGAAACCTCGTTAAGGAACTCGGCAATCTAGCCCCGTAACTTCGGAAGAAGGGGTGCCCGCTGCATTTTGCGCAGC
>Ga0213881_10000861_pt1 | contig 16102 bp, 15 predicted proteins | sample BarmaccoBMER_R08_FD_160104 | JGI IMG/M metagenome (GOLD analysis project Ga0213881, IMG submission 160104) | Barbacenia macrantha exposed rock microbial communities from rupestrian grasslands, the National Park of Serra do Cipo, Brazil - ER_R08 ... | reverse complement strand
TCCTGCGGTTGGGCATGGCGTTCTGGGGATCAAAAACCCTGCTCAGCGCGGTGGAACTCGGGGTTTTCACCGTGCTGGCCGACGGACCCAAGGACGGAGCCACCCTGGCGAAAGAAGTGGGCCTGCATCCTCGAAGCAGCCGCGATTTTCTTGACGCGCTGGTTGCTTTAGGCATGCTCGACCGCGAGCAGGATGTCTACTGCAACACACCCACCACAGACACCTTCCTGGACCGGCGCAAGCCCTCCTACGTCGGGGGATTGCTGGAAATGCAAAACACCCGGTTGTATCGCTTCTGGGGCTCGCTCACCGAGGCGCTGCGCACCGGTCAACCACAAAACGAAATCAAAGGCGGTGAGGACCTGTTCGCGGCCCTCTACTCCGACCCTGCTTTGCTTGAACAGTTCTTGGCGGCGATGACTGGTGTCAGCACCGGAGCCGCACGTGCCCTCGCGCAGAAGTTCCCCTGGGATCGGTACCACACCGTGGTCGATATCGGCACGGCGCAGGGCTGCCTACCCGTTCAGCTCGCCCTGGTACACCCGCACCTGCGCGGCGGCGGGTTTGATCTCGCTACCGTGCGTCCGGTTTTCGAGGCCTACGTGAGCCGGTTCGAACTCGCTGACCGCTTGCAGTTCTACCCTGGCGACTTCTTCACCGACGAACTGCCATCGGCCGATGTGCTGGTCATGGGCCACATCTTGCACGACTGGGACCTGACCCAAAAATGCACCTTGCTTGACAAAGCGTACGCGGCTTTGCCTACCGGGGGAGCACTGGTGGTCTATGAGGCACTCATCGATGACGACCGGCGCACCAATACCTTTGGACTATTGATGAGCCTCAACATGCTGATCGAGACCACCGGAGGCTTCGACTATACCGGCGCTGATTGTCGCGGCTGGATGCGGGAGGCAGGTTTTACCCAAACCTATGTACAGCACCTCCTCGGCCCGGACTCCATGGTGGTCGGCATCAAGTGACACCGGCACCTTGGCTGCGCGCCCGCATGCGCCTGCCATACCAGACGTTCCACGTTATCAGCAGTGCGAATGCCACCAATTGGAGAACTGTGGACAGCCCCACCATGACGTCGATTGGCAATACATAGATCAAGGGAATTCGCACCGCCGCTTCAACCAATAATCCGGCTCCCCACACCAACGACATTACCCGGAAACCGCGTCGAAATGCGGGACTAGTTTGCCACATATCGTCCCACCACATGTCGCTTCGACCGCTGGTGGCAACAAACCGCTGTGCGGCGTAGAAACTGATCGGCCGCCCAACCACGCAGGTACCCAGGAAGATCAATCCAGCGATTGCGGTACTGGCAGAGTCCTTGGCGAGCATAAACCTGGCGTCACCGGTGGCAAAGGACAGCGCAAGCCCTACTGCGAAGATGGCCATCATGAAGGCAGCGAAACCGTCCAACTTCCGGTGATGGAGGGCCACGAACCCTAGCCGAAGGCCCGCCACAACCGTCGCTGCCAGGAGGGCCCAGTAGTCACTGACGCCGATCGCATGCAGGCCGTAGTAGGTGAGCACGGGCAGGCCCACTTCGACCAGCATCATGCGAACCAGCCCCGCCATGGCGGGCTTGGTCGGCTGCGCACGACCCGGATCGGCAGCCGGCTCAGTGGTCTCCGAAGGGCTAGACACGGTTGGTTGCGGCGTCCCTCAGTGGTCGGTGACGCCCGGGTTCCACTCGCTGGAGCGACATTGTTCTGACGGAGGCTCCACGAGGCCGGGGACAGCTAATCATAATGCGGGCCGGCACCTCGCCGAGCTGTCTTTCGCTACGGCCGTCTCAAATTCTGCTAGGCGGCATCTGTAGTTTACGGATTGGTCCCCGCTGCGCACCGACCGTTGCCAACTGACTTCTGCGCCGGCGCACCTTTCCGCGCGTATTGATCCGTCTCCTCCGCTGATCAGCTCTTCTTGCGCTCGCGGGCCTTGCGCGTCTGGCGATCACTTGCCTTGCGCAGGGCCTCGACCAATTCCGCTTTGTTCATCGACGAGCGGCCGCGCACCCCAAGTTTGCGGGCCTGGTCAAGCAGCTCCTGCTTGCTGGCGTTGGCGTCAACCCCTCCAGCGGTTTTACCACCAGGCGGCTTCCCGGTCTTGGGATCAACGCCACCCTTGGCGCGCTCATCGGACGGACCCTTACCGTTCTTGGGCTCCCAATGATCGCCGACTTTCTGATGGGTGTGCTTCAGCGCGGCAAATGCGGTGCGGTGAGCACGTTCACCCTCTCCATAGGTCTCCACCGCCGAGTCATGGGCCTTTGACCAGGTCCGTTGCGCCTTGTCCGGGGAGCGTTGCAGCGTGCTGGGCATTTCATCCTTGGCCGGCACCGGCCTCACCTCCTCCTGGTTGTTTCGCTACGGGATACCCGGTAGAGCGCCTATACCAACATCAGGTGTCCAGGATGCGCGGCGGGAAAGGATGTCGAGCATGGCATTTGGCCCACAACATGGGCGCAGCGATTGCGGATGGCCGCTGAAACGCGACCGGGGGTGTGTCACGAAGTACCGTGACACACCCCCGGTCGCTGGGGCCTTGCCTGCGACTGTGGTCAGGCAGTCTCGATCACCTTGGGCTCGCCGCCCGTGGTGATCTCGATCTTGCGGGCCTTGGCCTTCTCGGCGACGGGGATATGCAAGGTCAGCACCCCGGCGTCGTAGCTGGCCTCGACACGGCCGGTGTCCAGGCTGTCGCTGAGGAACAGCTGCCGGCTGAACGTCCCGCGGGGCCGCTCGTTGGCCTGCAACTCAATGTCCTCGCCGTAGGCCGGCTTGCGCTCGGCCTTGACGGTGAGCACGTTGCGCTCGACGTTGATCTCGATCGAGGACGGGTCTACCCCAGGCAGGTCAAAATGCACAATGAACTGCCCGTTCTGACGGTATGCGTCCATCGGCAAGATCGCCGAGTGCGACCTGGTGCCATTGGCGCCAAACACGGCTTGGGTCAGCCGGTCGAGCTCCCGGAACGGGTCGGTACGCATCAGCATCGTGGTCTCTCCTTTGAAGGGATGCGGTGACATCCGCTGACACCCGTGCCAACGCACCAGACCGCAGAGCTGTTCCCCAAGCAAGCACCTTTCTTGACAAGAGTTGACTCAAGGCACGGTGAGGGGGTCACGTTGCTTCACATGGCGGGCGCAGAGCGGCCCACAACCAGTACTTGATCCGGTCTAGGCCTGGCCCACGGACCGACCTCGCCCGTGAGGTTCGGCACCGGCTACAGCCGATCCGCGCACCGCTTGATCAACATGCCAATTACTTCGACTGTGACCGAATGGTCGCAGCCCTAACGTTGGAGTCAAGACCGATGTCTTCGAGGTCCACACCGACCCTGCACGCCACCTTCGGTGTGCCTTGACCCCGGTAAATGCCACCCCGCCGCCGGCCAGGACCGGGGCGGCACGCGATTCGAAAGGGTTCGACCATGGTCACTACGCATCTGCACGACACCCTTCCCGAGTGGGACGCCTTCGCCCACGCCATACAGGCCCGCCGACCCGACGCCGGAACCTGGTGCGAGGCATGGACCACCCGCGACGTGCTCATCCACCAGACCGGCAACGCGGAAGAACTTGCCCGAGTGCTGCGCGCGCACATGGCAGGAGACCCAGTCCGGACACGGGGCTTCGATCGGGAAAACCCGTACCGCGGCCTCACCGACCCCGAACTGTGGTCAACGTTCATCGACCGCTGCGAAGAACTCGTCGACATCACCAACAGTGCCGAACGAGACCTTCCCGCAGATGAAGAGATCATCTGGACGGGCCGGGTGGCGAAACCACGCTTTTTCGCCGAGCACATGCGCGAGGAACTGGTGTTGCACCGCTGGGACCTCACCGGCGACGACGCCACGACGGTGCGCGCGTTGGCCGAACCATGGATGACCCGGCACAGCGTCTACGACGTGGGCAAGCCGCTGCTCGCCAAGGGCACCGCCGGGCTGGACTTCACAGCGCAGGGCCGGATCCAGGGCCGGCTTCGAGCGCCCGGCACCGACGACGTGATCGTCACCGCCTCCGCGGAGGGCAACAGCATCGAGTTGGGCAAACCCGAGGGGCCAGCCACGATCGAAAGCGATCCGGCCGTACGAATCCTCTTTCTGTGGGGTCGCCGACCCGCCGACTTCACCCGTTGGCACAGCCAGGCCGGTCCGGAAGCGCTAGGGAAGGTGCGGATCCTGCTGAGCGGTTACTGATGCGCTGTCGACCCGAATCACTGGTACCGGAGGGCTTCGACCGGCCGTAGCCGAGCGGCTCGGTTGGCGGGGTAGCCCCCGGCGATGATCCCGATCGCCAGGCTGATCCCGAATGACAGCAGCACGGACGGGATACTGACCGCGGGCGCAAAGTTACTCAGTGTGGGCCCCAAACTGGGCGCGAGATGAGCGCCGAGCACGGACAACCCCACGCCCACGGCAATGCCGATCAAGCCGCCGAGGCCGGCGAGCACCACGGCTTCGATGAGGAACTGCTGGAGGATCGCGCGACGGGTCGCGCCGATCGCTTTCCGGATGCCGATCTCCCGTGTCCGTTCGGTGACCGACACCAGCATGATGTTCAGCACACCGATGGCGCCGACGATCAGCGAGATCGAAGCCACGGAGGCGGTGAACAGGGTCAGAATTGACAGGATCTGGTTAAAGGCGTCAAGCCGGCTGCGCAGGGACTGAACCTCGAAGTCTCGGTTCGCGGGATCCTGAATCCGGTGCCGGTCACTAAGGATAGTGATCACTTGGTCTTGAACAGCGGGCACGTCGGACGCCTGATCGGCTTGGACGGTGATCTGGTTGAGTTTGTCACCGCCGCCGAAGAGGTAGCGGCGCGCGCTGTCCAGTGGCATGACCACGTTGTTGTCCGCCGGCTCCCCCGCTGACTGCATCACCCCGATGACTTGGAACGTCTGATGGTTAAAGCGGATTGGCTTGTGCAGCGCCGCCTCGGATCCGCCGAACAGGACGTTCGCCACGGTCGGACCGAGCACCACCACTCGGGTAGCGGACCGTACCTGGGCCTGGTCGAAGAAGGCACCCACTTCCAGGTCCCGGTTATTGATCCCCAGCCAGTCTTCGGTGGATCCGACGACGTCCGCGCGGTACTTGTTAGTGTCGGTCTCCGCCAGGGTCTGGCCGGTGACGGCCGGGATAACGGCGGCAGCATTAGACAGCTGCCGCGACAGCACCTCCACGTCCCCGTCTATCAGATCTCTCGGAGGAGCACCACCGGGAATCTTTCCCGTTGTCGGCGTAATGGTGATCAAATTAGCCAGCGGTTGGATTTTTGCGTTGACCGAGGCCTGGACCCCGTTACCGATAGCGACCAGCAGTATCACCGCCGCAACACCGATAATGATTCCGAGCATCGTCAACACGGAACGTAACCGGTGGGCGCGCAATCCTCGTAGCGCGATGCGTACGGCCTCCCGCAGATTCATTAGCTACGACGCTAACCAGTTATCGGCGCCGCCCACAAGTGGTTAGGATTCGGCGGTTGATTTCGGCCGGATCTGCCCAGCGCCGCATTTGATGCAACAGCCAGCAACAGGCAAGGAGAACCACGATGCCCGAGCCCGGATCCTGGCATTGGTTGTTCGGGCTGACCGTCTCGGTCTGTTGGGGATTGTTCGTCGTGACCTGGCTCGCCGGAGCGATCTACAACCTGCGGCGTGCGCCGGCCGTGCGGGAACGGTCTGCCGCGGCGTCGCCCTGGCTGGTGGGCCCCGCCGCGGTGCTGGTGCTCACCCAGTTCGCGCCGGCCAGCCTGTGGCGTCCGATCACCATCGACGCACAGTGGTTGGCGGTACTCGGCGTCGTACTGCTCGTCGCCTGCACCGCATTTACCCTATGGGCACGGGCCGCGCTGGGCACGATGTGGACGTCAGCGGCGGTCATCAAAGACGATCATGTACTGCACACGTCCGGTCCGTACGGCATCACCCGCCACCCGATCTACACCGGCCTGCTCGGGATGCTGGCGGGCACCACTCTCATCGAGGGGCTGGGCCGGTGGGTAGTGTTGTTCGGGCTCGGTGTGCTCGTGGTCACGCTGAAGATTCGGGCCGAGGAACGGCTGCTGGGGCGCACCCTCGGCGCAGCCCATGCCCAGTACCGCCAGCGGGTACCGCTGCTGATCCCCAGGCTGCCAGGCGGACACAAGTAGCCTGACCGGCCCACAAAACCCTGCCGCGCCGCACCGGGGTCGCTACGCTGCGCAAGCGCGCCGATTGTGTACCCTCTCCCGCGACCTATGGTCGCAAACCGGCGTTTACGGAGGAAATCCGCATGCACCACCGCCTCGTGAAAGCCCGTCGCTATCGCCCCCGTACTGCGGCGATAGCGTTGACCTCGGCTGCGGCGGCGGCGCTAGTCGGTGTGCTGATGCCCGGCACCGCGTCGGCTGGGATCCCGGTATGGGCGCCTTACGCGCAGGCCACGATCCATCCCGGCGTGGTGACCAACACGGAAGGTGGCGGGGAGTGCACCGCCAACTTCATCTTCTACAACGGCATAGACGTGTTCATCGGGCAGGCCGCGCATTGCGCCGGGACCGGGGCTCCGACCGAGACCAGCGGCTGCACGTCGGCCACCAAGCCGTTGGGTACACCGGTCAAGGTCACCGGCGCCAGCAAGCCGGGCACGCTGGTCTACAGCTCCTGGATCACCATGGCCAAACTCGGTGAAAAGGACGCCAATACCTGCGGCTACAACGATTTCGCCCTGGTGAAGATCGACCCCGCTGATCGCGACAAGATCAATCCGAGCGTGCCGTTCTTCGGCGGACCGACCGGTATCGCGACGGGTTCGACTGCGTTCGGAGACCCGATCTACACTTACGGTAATTCACCGCTACGGGCCGGGATTTCCGCACTGTCCCCGAAGAGCGGAGTCAGCCTCGGCGATGGCGGCGGCGGTTGGTCACATACCTGCTACACGGCCACGCCCGGCGTCCCCGGTGACTCTGGCAGTGCGGTCCTGGCCAAGGACGGAAAGGCGCTGGGGGTGCTGACTTCGCTCGCACTGGCCCCGCTGGCGGCCAGCAATGGGGTAGGCGACATGTCCCGAGAACTGGACTATCTCAACGCCCACGGGGGCTTGGGCACCGTCACACTGGCACTGGGAACTGAACCTTTCCATCCCGTCGCCACTTAACTGCTGCCGCTTGACTGTCGCGGTTTGCCCGGTCCAAGTTGTGTCGCCCCGGGACTGTGCCACGCTGTTGCTGTGCAACTCGGGATGATCGGCTTAGGTCGCATGGGCGCGAATATCGTGCGGCGGTTGCTGCGCGATGGGCATGAGTGCGTGGTCTACGACGTCAATAAGACGTCGGTTGACCAGCTGGTCGCCGAAGGCGCGACCGGCGCCGGTTCGCTGGCAGAATTCGCCGCCGCGCTGGGCCGGCCCCGGGCCGCCTGGATCATGGTGCCGACCGCGCTGGCCGGCCAGATCGTCGAGCAGCTCGCCGGGCACTTCGAACCGGGCGACATCATCATCGACGGTGGAAACAGCTACTACCGCGATGATGTGGACAGGGCCCGTGCCCTAGGTGACCGGGGCATCCACTACGTCGATGTCGGCACCAGCGGCGGCGTGTGGGGCCTGGAGCGCGGGTACTGCTTGATGATCGGCGGCGAGACGGAGCCGGTCGGGCATCTGGACCCGATCTTCCGGACGCTGGCCCCGGGCGTTGCGGGCGCCACCCGGACCCCCGGGCGCGAGGGAGAGCCCAGCACCGCCGAGCAGGGCTACCTGCACTGCGGACCGCCCGGTGCAGGCCACTTCGTCAAGATGGTCCACAACGGCATCGAGTACGGGTTGATGGCGGCCTACTCCGAAGGCTTCAACGTGCTCCAACACGCCAATGTCGGCCGCAACAAGGCAGCGGCCGACGCCGAGACCGCGCCACTGCGCGACCCCGAGTATTACCAGTACGAATTCGACCTCCCCGCGATCGCCGAGCTGTGGCGGCGCGGCACCGTGATCGCTTCGTGGCTGCTCGATCTGACCGCTAATGCGCTGCGCGAGTCGCCCGAGTTGACCGAATTCAGCGGCCGGATCTCCGATTCAGGTGAAGGGCGCTGGACGGTGCTGGCCGCCGTCGAGGAGGGTGTCCCCGCCACCGTGCTCAGCGCCGCGTTGTACGAGCGCTTCAGCTCACGGCGCGAGGGCGACTACAGCGGCAAGCTGATCTCCGCGATGCGTAAGCAGTTCGGAGGCCACGTCGAGCGCCCCACCGGCGAGTAACTCCCCTTGCCCGCCGGCGCCCGGCATGGAGACATAGCGGGATCAGAGGGGTCGGCGTCTGCGCATTAGTGCCCGTCCCCAGGTCGGGCGAGGTAAGCGCGCTGGATGCGGGAGTCGGCGCGGAGTTGCGCGGAAGGGCCGGTGAAGGCGATGGTGCCGGTTTCCAGCACGTAGCCGCGGGTGGAGACCGACAGGGCGATGTCGACGTCTTGCTCGACCAGCAGGACGGCGGTGCCGGTGGCAGCGATGTCCGGCAATGTGCGCACGATGTCGTCCACCACGACCGGCGCCAGGCCCAGCGACAGCTCATCGATCATGATCAGTTTGGGCCGGTTCATCAGGCCCCGCGCGATGGCGCACATCTGCTGCTCGCCGCCGGACAGAGTGCCGGCAACCTGAGTCAGTCGCGCAGCCAACGGCGGGAACAGCCCCAGCACCCGGTCGATGTCGGTGCCGCGAGTAGCCCACCCGCCCAAGCGGAGGTTGTCGCGCACCGTCAGCCCGGCGAACAGCCGCCGGCCCTCCGGAACATGCGCCACCCCGCGCCGGACCACCGACTCCACCGGATGCCCGGTGATGTCGGCGCCGGCGAAGCAGATCCGCCCAGCCGTTGCCGCAACCTGCCCGGAAATGCTGCGTAGCAGGGTGGTCTTGCCAGCACCGTTGGCGCCGACCAGCGCGATGATCTCGCCAGCCGCCACCGTCAGGTCCACGCCATGCAGTACCTCCACCCGCCCGTACCCTGCGGTCAGCCCTGCCACTTGCAGCAGCGTCACGATGAACCATCCCGCTGCGCGTAGCGGGTGCCCAGGTACGCCTGCACGACCCGGGGATCGGACAGCACGGCCTGCGGCGCCCCGCAGGTCAGTACCTCGCCGTGGTGCAGCACGCAGATCTCATCGCTGATCGCCACGATGGCCTTGATCACGTGCTCCACCGCCAGCACGGTGACACCCTCACTGTCCCGCAAGCTTCGGATCAACTGGACCATGGAGTGGATCTCCGCGTCACGCAGCCCGGCCATCACCTCATCGAGGAGCAGCAGCCGCGGCCGAGCAGCCAGCGCCCGGGCCAGTTCCAGCCGCCGCGCGTCGCCGACTGGCAACTCAGCCGGGCTGCGCGCCGCCAGCCCCGTCAGGTCCAGCCGGTCGAGCATGCCGTCAGCCAGCTCGAACGCCATCCGCTTGCTCATCCCCCGGGCTGGCCCGTACATCGCCGAGATGGCCACGTTCTCGCGCACCGTCATGCCACGAAACGGTTTGACGATCTGGAAGGTCCGGGCTACCTGGGCGCGCGCGATCCGCCACGGCGGCGCACCCGTGACGTCCACGCCGTCAACGCAGACTGTGCCAGCGGTCGGCCGCAGGTGACCGGTGATCACGTTGATCAGGGTGGACTTGCCGGCGCCATTCGGCCCGATCACTCCCAAGATGGTGCCGGGCGCGACGGTCAGCGACACCCCCGACAGGGCCCGCAGCGCGCCGAACCGGCGGGTCAGATCGCGGGTTTCGAGAAACGGCGTCTCCAGCGCCCGTGGAGTTTTCGACGGCGCAGTCACAGCCGGTAGGCCCAGATCGCGTCGAGCAGCCCGGTCCTGCCGGCTACCCCGGTCAGACCGGACGGGAACAGCAGCACGACCAGGATGATCACCGCACCGAGCACCAGGATGTGTTCTTGCGGGTAGTGCTGGCGTAGGTATTCCGAGACGAACTGCAGCCCGACCGCCCCGACGATCGGCCCGAGCACCGTCCCCGCGCCGCCGATCACCACCATGACAATCATGATGACGGTGATATCTACGTCGAACAGGCGCTGCGGGTAGATGGTGACCTGCTGGAAGGCATACGCCGAACCCACCAACGCGGTAATCGCTGCCGAGATGGTCAGCGCCAGGACCTTCGCACGGGTGGTGTTCACCCCGGCCGCCGCCGCGGCGTCCTCGTCCTGGTTGATCGCCCGCAGCCCGTAGCCGAACCGGCTGCGCGCGATCAGCGTGGCCACCCCCACAGCCAGCCCAGCCAGCGTGAGGAACAGCAGGTAAAACCCGTCGTTGCCGAGCCACGCGGTACCGCGCCCACCCACCGTCGGCACGGTGATGCCAGCGCCCCCGCCGGTGAGCCAACCCAAGTTGGTGACCACCTCGCGCATCCCTTCGGCCACGCCGAGCGTGGCGATGGCGAAGTAGTGGCCGCGCAGCCGCAGCAGCGGTAGCCCGATCAGTGTCGCGAATGCCGCGCAGCCGAGCGCGGAGACCGGTAGCGCCGCCCAGAACGACCAGTTCGCGTGCTCCATCAGCACCGCGGTGGCGTAACCGCCGATCCCGAAGAACGCCACCTGACCGAAGCAGGCGTACCCGGTGAAGCCGCCGATGATGTTCCACGCCTGGGCCAGCGCGACGAACATCAGCACGGCGGTCACCACCCGCACCTGCCCGGTGTAAAGCTGGCTGGGCAGCAGGACCATCCCGGCCACGACCACCGCGGCGCCCAGCGCCCAAGCCACCGCCGAGCGGCTCATGTCGCTTCCACCCGGGCCTCGTAGAAGGCCCGGCCGGCCAGCCCGGATGGCCGCACGATCAGCACCGCGACCAGCACCGCGAAGGCCACCGCGTTGACCCAGGTACCGGGCAGGTACTGGCCGGCCCACGCCTGCACCACGCCGAGCACCAGGCCGCCCAGCAGCGCTCCGTACATGTTGCCCAACCCGCCAAGCACTGAGATCACGAAGCTGAGCAGGGTGAACCGGGCCGCGTCGGGTGGGCTGAAAGTGCCCACCAGCCCCACCAGTGCGCCGGCCGCCCCGGCCAGGGCCGCGGCGATGCCAGCGGTCAGCGCGTACGCGTGCCGCGCGTTGATGCCCATCAGCCGGGCCGCGTTGCGGTCCATCCCGGTGGCCAGGATGGCCAGGCCGGTGCGGGTCCGTCGCATGAAGGTCACCAGGACCACGGTGGCCAGGATGGCTACGCCGAAGGCGAGCAGCCGCCCGGAGGGCACCCGCACGTCCCCGATGGGCAATGACTCCGACGCATACCACGTCGCGATCGAGCGGTAGTCGGCGCTGAACACCACCGCCATGCCCTGCACCAGCACCAGCTGCAACCCGAACGTCAACAGCAGGGTCAGAAAGATCGGCGCGTTGACAACCTGGTTGATCAGCGACCGCTGCACCGCGTACCCGGCACCGAACATCACCAGGCCCGCGGCCACCGCACCGAGCAACGGGTCCAATCCCCAGGCAGCGTGCAGCTCCCAGGCGATGTACGCGCCGAGCAGCACGTAGGCCCCGTGGGACAGGTTGATGACGTTCATCACGCCCCACACCAGGGAGAATCCGATCGCGATCATGGCGAGCAAGCCACCTTGGAGCAGCCCGTAGCTGGTGGCCTGGAGAAACGAGGTCACCCGTTGGTGCCTGGCCAGATCAGCCGACCGGCAGCCTGGTCGGCGGGCCAGACGGTGACCAGCTTGCCGTTCTGGATCTGGACCACCGACATCGATTTGGTGACGTTCTCGCCCCGGTCGTTGAACTTCAGCGCTCCGAAAAACGACTGCTCATCCAGCCGCGCCAGGGCATCGCGCACCTTGCCGGGGTCGGTCGAGCCGGCGTTGCGCACGGCGAGCACCATGGCCAGGCAAGCTGCGGTGGCCTCGGCGTTGTGGTACTCCGGATCCTGGCCGAACTGGGTTCGGAAACCGTTGCGGTAGTCAGTGGCGGTACCGAACAACGCGTCCGAGCCTTTGACCTCGGGCACCCACTGGCTGGAGCTGAGCACGCCGTTGGCCTTGGTGCCCAGCGTGGTGACGAAGTCAGGGGTGGGTGGGGCGACCGTCTCGGCGAAGCCCCCGGTCGGCGTCACAGCCAGCTCGGCAGCCTGCTTGATGATCGCGATCCCTTCGGCGAGATGCACCGAGCCGACGATGACGTCCGGCTTGCCTGATTTGATCCTGGTCAACGCGCTGGACACATCAGTGGCGCCGGCCGGGAACTGCTGCCCCGGCAAGACGGTCAGGCCGAGGCTCTTCGCGCGGGCTTCCCCCGCTGCGGCCACCGTCTTGGAAAACCCGTCGTCGGCAGAGAGAAACACGATGCTGCGCGGCTTGGGAGTGGCCAGTTCGTTGACGGCGTCGACGATGGACGCCGCGTACACCGACGCCGGTGAGAGCACCGCGAAGGTGCGCCGGTAACCGCGGTTGAACAGCGTGTCGTCGGCGCCGGAGCTGTCGACCATCACCTGGCCGTTGCGCTCGACAACCGCCATGGCAGCACCCGTGGTGGCCGAGCCATACGGGCCCAGGATCAGCTTGTAGCCCTTGTCGTTGAACTGGTCCACCAGCTGGCCGGCGGTATCTGGCTGGGACTGGTCATCCTGGTAGTCGATGTGCAGCCGCAGTGACCGGCCGCCAACGGGGATGCCTCCCTTCGCGTTGACCGTGCTGACGCAGTAGTCATAGCCCTGCTGGGTCAGCTTGCCTTCCTTTTCCAGCGAACCGCTCAACGACATCGACGCGCCAAGGTTCACCGTGTCACCGGTCGAGGTGGGGTTCTGGGTTCCCTTCGAACCGCAGCCTGCGAGCACCAGCGCGAGCACTGCACCGGCAACCAGTATGCGAGGCGCCCGCGACCTCATCGGATGGGTCACGTTGCGAGCATAGGGCCGAGCTAGGGCGCAGTTGAGCCGACCAAGCTGGCCAACGCACCGGCTGCAGCGGTAACGACCGTTGGCAACGTGGTGTAGGAACGCACTGGCGCAGCGGACAGCACGATCACCACGTAACGCCAATTCGGGCCGACCAGACCGGTGCTGTTCATCACGGCGTCGGAACCGCTCGTTCCCCAGCCCTGCTTGATCGCCCAGCTGGCATTGGGCATCCCGTCCGGAATCCCGAAATATTGATCAAAACCATCTGCAGCAATCTTCGGGGCATCAGATAATGCACCAAGGATTAAATCCTGATCAGATTGAGATAGCTGATCGGCGAGGTACCGATAAACAGTAACCATGTCCTGCGGCGTAACCCTTGTGTCGCCCCACTCGCCGGGATCGTCGGGTGGCGCGGTTCCAGTGAGTCGCAGCAAGCTCGCCATCCGGGTCACGATGGCCGGACCACCACCAGCGGTCCACAGCTGGTTGGCGATCTCGTCATCGCTGTTGGCCAGCATCTGGTGCAGTTGCTGCTGCGTGCCGGCATCGGGCGGCGCCCAGTTATTCCGGGCCAGCACGTCGAGCGCGATCAACAATTTGACCACGGACATGGCCGCCACTTGCTGGTCGGCATTCTGGCTGACCAGGATGCTGCCAGTGGTGCGGTCGAAGACCTCGTAGCCGACCTGAGCGCTAGGTAGCACCGCCTGCGTCGCCTGCTTGACCTGCGCCGCCGTGGCTTCCTGGTCAACAACAACGGACACCGGCGCGCTGACTGCGACCACGGGCGGGCTAGCCGGCAGCGAGTTGGCTTGCGGTGGCGTGCTGGCCGGCGCTGGCGTACTGGCTGGCAATGGCGCACTGGCCGGCATTGACGCACTGGCCGGCAATGGCGCGGTGGCCGCACGATGAATGATCGGAGCCATTGCCCCCGACGCCAACCCGGCGCCGGTAATGCACAGCAGTACCGTCATGGCGGGTATCAATAGGCGTCGCATGCCCGCTACGTCGCCGCCGTGGGCGGTATTTTTACGGCTTTTAGGCGTTTCCCAAGGAGTTCACAGCAAGATTACAGATCAGAGTCGGCAAATCTGGCTGCCCGCGAGAATGCGAATACAGACAGTAGCGCGATATAGCTGCCGAACGATTAGCGGGTATACCGGTGCTTAACTCCGGGCGGGAAGTATTCCGGATCACGATTGCGATGCAGCGTTACGTACGGCAGCTGGCGTTGCGGCGGCGTGTAGTGGGCGAACTCGCTGTTGAGCCGGCGCAGCTGCGCGGCGATCGACTGCGCTACCACATCCCGGATCTGGTCGCTTCCAGCCACCCCGGGAGCCAGCTCGACCGCAATCCCCAGGTATCGATCGCGATCAGCATCCTCCCTCGACTCCATGACGAACTTGCCGGTCACCCAGGCCGCGACCGGTGGCTGCTCCAGACCCACCATGACGTTCTCCGGGTAGATGTTCGCCCCGTAGTACGACACGGCGAACTGCGAACGCCCGAAGACGTGCACGAACGGAAGCTCGCGGATGCACTCCCGGGCACGGCCCCCGAACTCGGTGATCGGATCGAAGCCGTGATCGGTGAGGAAGGTGAGCATGTCATCGAACGGCGTGAGGCCGCCGGTGTCCGCGATATGGTAACGGATCAACGGGATCCCGTTGTCGCCGCTGAACAGCAGCGTGGCGCCGTGTGTCTCGAACAACCGGGTGCGTGGGTCGTACTGGGCGAGAGTCGGCAGCCGCGACTGGCCGAACAGCTTCCGCGCGGCCTCCGGATGCTGCGCCAGGTAGCGGCGGATGCAGATGGACAGCGGGGTCTCGGTGGCAAGGACACCCGCATCGGCGGTGCCGTACAGCGATGCCGAGTCGAAGTACGGATCGGTACCGCCGGCCCGCTGGCCCATCAGCGTGCGCCATTCCTCGCTGAACACCTCGCCGGCCAGCACCAGCTTGACGCGGTAGTCCGGCCACGGCACGCCTCGGGCCAGGCCCATGTCGATGACACCTTTGAGAAACGGCGGGTAGCCGAGCAACACCACCTGCTCGAACTGCGGACCGAGCGCGGTGACCACCCGCAGGATCTCGTCGATGTCGCTGCCCGGGGTGATCACCGTGATCGGGTACTCCTTGGCTGCCAGGTGCCGGCAGCAGCTCGCGGTGTACATCCCACCGACCCAGCTGCCCAACGCGAAGCACACCACGGCCAGCGTCGTGCGCCGATCGGCCTCGAAACTGTCGTGGAAGACCTGCTCGAACCGGGTGGCCACGGTGAACTCGTCGGCCACCGACCGCGGCCAGAAGGTGGGCTCTCCGGTGGAGCCGGAGGAGACGGCAATCATGTCGCAGCCGGTCAGCTGGCCACCACGGCACAGCTGCGCCAGCGGATGCCTGCGCAGGTAGTTGTCCTTGGTCAGCAGCGGCAGTGCCCGGAAGTCGTCGATGGTCCGCACCGCAGCCGGGTCGATCCCGTGCTCGGCGAGAAACGCCTGGTACGCAGGCACGGTCGCGACCACCGATGTGAATAGCGCCAGCGCCTGCCGCTGCGTGTCCCGCGGATCCGGCCGCGCGAGCATCTCATCCAACCGGCTGTTCAAGAACCTCTCCGTCGCTTCCCGCACAAGTCACGCCCCTCAGAACCGCGTGCTGGATGCAGACTGCTGTTTAAGCACGCCCGAAAACAGCAATCTGCATCCAGAACGCGGGTGGGCGAGAACCCGGGGAGGTGAGGTAGGTGGCAGAAGATGACGTCCACAGGTACCGGGCTGGGTGTCATTGGGAGGGTTCGACCGGCGCCGGGTATGAGAGTTACGACAGGGCGCACCGGGGTGTGGTGGTACCCGCGGTGAACCCGATCGACCTGAGCTCGGATCCCACCTTTCTCGGCGACCCGCAGCGATGCAACCCTGAGCAGCTGCTCGTGCTGGCCGCATCCTCATGCCAGTTGCTGTCGTTCCTGGCCGTGGCTGCCCGCGCCCGTATCGACATACGCGGCTACGACGACGAGGCCGAAGGCGTCATGCCCGGGAACGTCAAGCCGGCCCGGCTGACCGCGATCCGGCTGCGTCCCACGATCACCGTGGGATCCGGGCACAGCCGCGAGCGCCTGGCTCGCCTGGTGGAGGTAGCGCATCGTGAGTGCTACATCGCCAACAGTCTCACTTGTGAGGTCACCGTCGAGCCAACCTTCCGG
>Ga0213881_10000860_pt1 | contig 16109 bp, 13 predicted proteins | sample BarmaccoBMER_R08_FD_160104 | JGI IMG/M metagenome (GOLD analysis project Ga0213881, IMG submission 160104) | Barbacenia macrantha exposed rock microbial communities from rupestrian grasslands, the National Park of Serra do Cipo, Brazil - ER_R08 ... | reverse complement strand
GAGACCTGCGTGACGCCGTGGCGCGCGAGCTGCGCGCCCTGCGCGGCGTGGACATCCCGCGCGACGCGTGGGATACGAGCAAGCTCCCCGCGCATCTGCGCATCACGTTCCGCGTCCTGGACGATCGCGGCGATGCCCGCTCCGGTGGCCCGCGGGTTCTGGGGAGCGCGGAAGACCTGGCCACGCTGCAGCGGCAGCTGGGATCCAAGCTGCGCGCCAGGCTCTCGGCGGCGGCCGGTGACCTGATCCGGTCCGGGCTGACCTCCTGGAACTTCGGGCCGCTGCCGGAAGTCTTCCGCCACGACGATATCGTCGCCTACCCCGCCCTCGCGGACACGGGCAGCGCGGTGGACGTGCGGCTGTTCGAGACCGAACGCGCGGCGCGGGCCGCGATGTGGGCAGGCACCCGGCGGCTGATACTCCTCGGAGTCCCGTCGCCGGTCAAGCCGATAGCGGACACGCTGCCCACCTCGGCCAAGCTCGCGCTGAGCCACAATCCGCATGGGGGCGTCGCGGCGATGTTCGCCGACTGCGTCGATTGCGCCGCGGATTTCCTGATCGCCCAGGCGGGCGGGCCGGTCAGGGACGCTAGTGCCTTCGAGCGCCTGCGAAACGCGGTGCGGGCTTCGCTGCACGAGACCACCGCCGAGGTGGTGCGGCGGGTGGAAACCGTGCTCCGGCTGGCCCACGGCATCGCGGTCCGCCTTGACGAGGCACGGGGCGACGCGGTCCGCGCCGCCGTCGCTGACCTCCGGGCGCAGCTGTCCGGGCTGGTCTACCCGGGCTTCATCGCCGCGACCGGATATCGCCGGCTGCCGGACGTGGCGCGTTACCTCCGGGGTATGGAACGGCGGCTGGACAAGCTGCCGGAGAACCCGGGCCGGGACGCCGTCAGCATGGCGGTCATACAGCGAGTGGAACGGGCCCGCCAGCAGGCGCTCGCTGACCTGCCGGCGTCGGCGGACGACGACCTTCGCGCGGTGCGCTGGATGCTGGAGGAACTGCGGGTCAGCCTGTTCGCGCAGACCCTGGGAACCCCGGTTCCGGTGTCGGAGAACCGGATCATGGCCGCCATCGGGCGGATGCGGGATTAGTACACACGTTCGTACGATGGCAAGTTGTTGCCGTTGCGGTCGGCGTGTCGTTCGCATGTATGCGTCACTCCAAGTGCTACGTTCCTGAGCGAGTAGCACGACTCACATATGCGGTCAACCCGCGGAGAGGCAGGAACGGTGGCTGGAGAACCCCCCGTGCGGCGCCGGCTGGTAGGCGGAGCACTGCGCCGGTACCGGGAGAACATGGGATACGCGCTCGAGGACGCGGCCCGTGTGCTCGAATGTGATCGCTCCAAGATCAGCCGGATCGAGACCGGCCAGCGCGGCATCCGGGCCAAGGAGCTGCGCGAACTGCTGTCCGAGTACGGCGTGCCTGAGGGCGAGCAGGCCGCCCTGGTGGGCCTGGCCCGCCGCGGCGGCGCCCACGGCTGGTGGGACCAGTACGCGAACGTGCTGCCCGAGGCGTTCGGGGATTACCTCATCATGGAATCGGCGGCGGCCGAGATCATGATGTACGAGTCGCAGCTGGTGCCCGATCTCCTGCAGACCGCCGGCTACGCCCGGGCCGTCGCGTCGGCCGCGGCCGGATATCAGACGGACGGCCAGCGGGATCTGGTCGTGGCCGCGAAAGTGGCACGGCAGGAGGCGATCCTGGGCGGCGGCACGCGGCTGTCGATCGTCATAGGGGAGGCGGCCCTGCGGCAGGAGGTGGGCGGCCCGGAGGTGATGGCCGCCCAGAGAGCCCGGCTAGCCGAGGTGGTCCGCGACCTCCCGAACGTGACGCTCCAGGTCCTGCCCTTCTCCGCGGGGGCGCACGCGGCCGCGGGCAGCGCGTCGCTCGCCGTCCTCAGGTTCCCGGACACGCCGAGCCTGGGCGTGGTGTACCTCGAGGCGATGTCCGGCGGCGTCTATCTGGAGGGCCAGGTGGACGTGGCGAACTACATCCGCGCTTTCGCGCTCGTCCGCGCCGCGGCGCTGACCGCGGCGGACACCGAGCGCTTGCTCCGCGAATGGGCCGGGTGATGCTTTCCAGCGCGTGAAGGCTCAGTCAGCTGTCGCCGTGACCGGGGTGACGCAGTTGCTGGTGACGGCGGCGAGTTTGTCGACAAGCTCCTGGATGTCCTGTACGTGCTGGAATCGAGGCTGGGGTCGGGACAGCCGGTCGGCCGTGGCGGCCTGATCGGCGTCCTGGCCCGGCACGGTCTCCGCTAGTTCGTTCGCGGCGGGAGCACAGCGCGAGTCAGCATCCTGCACGCTGTTGCCGGAGTTCATCTGCGGTATCTCCTGGAGGAAGGTTGAATGCCGTGCTATCCGGGGAAGGCGGCCATGTCGATTCAACGTGAGCAACGCTATGCTACCCGCAATTACGCCGGTATGTCACGTGGCGTGTCAGACATAGTTATCCAGGCGTTCTCAACGTGGCGAAATTGCATCACGCAACGCGCCGGTAGCTCGTCCCTCCGTGTGCGAGCCCCCTCCTACCTGCTGATATACCGACGGCATCGCTGCCTCAAGAGCCGTCTCCCGGGTTGCGTAGCGTCAATTGGCGCAGTTAACCCGGGGTGCTAAAAGATCGATTGCATAAATGTGCGCGTTAACACTTCGTACATGCACGTGCATACGCACAAACAAGTTCAGTTTGCCGGCTGTTCGGGTGGCCCCCGGCTCCTGCTAGCTTAGGCCTAAGCGGAGAAGGCTTCTCCAGATTGGGCGAAGGCCATGCCTGAAGTCAACCGTCCCGAGGTCGGCGGTCTCCCGGAGCCAGACGCGCGCCGGTGGTTCATCCTGGCCGTCATCGGCATCGCGCAGCTCATGGTGGTGCTGGACGCCACCGTGATGAACATCGCGCTGCCGTCGGCGCAGCGGGCGCTGAACTTCACCACCGCGGACCGGCAGTGGGTGGTCACCGCTTACACCCTTGCCTTCGGCAGTCTGCTCCTGCTCGGCGGCAGGCTCGCCGACCTCGTCGGGCGCAAGGTGATGTTCCTGACCGGCCTGGTCGGCTTCGCCGGGGTCTCCGCGGTAGGCGGCGCGTCGACCAGTTTCGCGATGCTGGTGACCGCGCGTGCCTGCCAGGGGCTGTTCGGCGCGATGCTGGTGCCCGCCGCGTTGTCGCTGCTGACGACCACGTTCAGCGACTCGAAGGAACGCGGCAAGGCGTTCGGCGTCTACGGAGCGATCTCCGCCGCTGGCGGAGCCGTGGGCCTGCTGCTGGGCGGTGCGCTGACCGAATATCTTTCCTGGCGCTGGGCGCTGTATATCAACCTGGTCTTCGCCGGTGCCGCGTTCGGCGGGGGATCGCTGCTGCTCCAGCGACAGCCCTCCAGGGCCAGGCCGAAGCTCGACATCCCCGGCGTGATCTGCGTGTCCGGGGCGGTGTTCTGCCTCGTCTACGGATTCTCCAACGCCGCCACGCACAGCTGGCACACGCCCTCGACGTACGGGTTCCTGGCGGCCGGCGTCGTACTGCTGGTGACGTTCGCGTTCTGGCAACTGCGTGCCGCGCACCCGTTGCTTCCCCCGCGGATCGTGCTGGACCGCAACCGCGGCGGCGCTTACCTGTCGGTCCTGATCGCGGCGTCGGGAATGTTCGCGACGTTCCTGTTCCTGACCTATTACCTGCAGCAGACGCTGGGCTACACACCGGTCGTCACCGGGGTGGCGTTCCTGCCCATCGTGGGCGGGATCGCCGTCGCGGCCAACGTGTCGACCATCGTGCTGATGCCCAGGACCGGCCCCAGGCCAGTCGTCGCGGCCGGCATGGCCACGGCGGCGGGTGCGGCGGTCTGGTTTACCACGCTCGGCGTGCACACCGGCTACGTCGACGGGGTCCTCGGGCCGGTCATCCTCATCGGCACCGGCCTGGGCATGGTGCTCGCACCGTCGATCAACACGGGCACGTTCGGGGTGGCGCCGCAGGACGCGGGCATCGCCTCCGCCACCGTGACCGTGGGCCAGCAGCTCGGCGCCTCCATCGGGACATCGCTGCTGAACACCATCTTCGCCAGCGCCGTCGCCTCATACCTGGCGGCACACATCGCGACGGCGGGCGGGCATGTCACCCCGGCTCTGCTCGGCCTGGCCTCGGCGCACGGATACGACATGGCCTTCCGGTGGATCGCCGGGATACTGGCGGGCGGGGCGCTGCTCGCCGGCCTCCTGCTTCGCCGCGGCCCCCTCGTGTTCCCGGCTCAGCCCCTTCCGCCCGCCGATGCCATCACTGGCGAACCCGCCGTGGTGGAGGAAGCAGGCCCGTCGTTCCCTGGATAAGAACGCCCAGCCCCGGTGCGAGCATAAGCGAATGAGCTGGGACGAGGGCTGCGCGGATCACTACGCCGGCTGGTCCGCCCATATGACCGCCGACATCGCCTTCTACACAGCGCTTGCCCGCGAAGCCGACGGCCCGCTGGTTGAACTGGCGATCGGGAGCGGACGAGTCGCGATCCCGGTCGCGCGGGAGACGGGCAAGCGCGTAACGGGAATCGACACGTCGCCCTCGATGCTCGAGCAGGCCAGGAGGAACGCGGCTGAGGCAGGCGTGGAACTCGACCTCCGCACCGAAGACATGCGGAACCTCGCCCTGGACCAGCGCGCGGCGCTCATTTACTGCCCGTTCCGCGCGCTGCTGCACCTGCCAACGTGGGCCGACCGCCGTCGCACCTTCGAGCGGGTCGCCGCCTCGCTCCTGCCGGGCGGCCGCTTCGCCTGGAACGCGCTCGCCTTCGACCACCGGATCGCCGCACGCCTCGACGGCGTGCGGCAACCGGAACCGTTGCCGCACACGATCAGGTACGCGGTTGGCGACAACCGGATCGATATCGTCCGCGAAACCGGCGCGAAGAGTTCGCTGTGGTGGGCGACGAAGAACGAGTGGCTCGGACTCCTGGACGTCTCCGGCCTTGAGCTGGAGGCACTGTACGGCGGGTTCGGCTTCGAGCCGTTCACCGGCGACAGCCAGGAATACGTCTTCGTCGCCCGCCGGCCATGAGCAATGGTCAGCGGCCCTAGACGACGGACGCCGGCGCCCTCGTGGCGGCGGCCGCCCGGACAGCCGCCGCGGCCTGACCGGGGCCGCCGGGCAACCCGAACGACAGCCGGGCGAACTCGGCCGCGATCGCATGCCACAGGTTCGCCCGGCGGAGCATCGGGTGGTCGCCGCCGCGGACCTCGAGCGCCGTCACCGAGGTCACCGCGCGGGCGCGCTCGGCGTAGGCCCAGGTGTCGCCGGGACGGGTGACCGTGTCGGCGCTGCCATGCGCGAGCAGCACCCGCCGCCCGGCGAGCTGACCGACGGGTTCCCCGGCCGGCAGCCACGGCGCCAGGCCGGCCACCGCGCATACCGCCGGATGGCCCGCCGCCCGGAAAGCGGCGCGCGCTCCCATCGAATGACCGGCCAGGACCACCGGAACGCCGTCGTACCGGGCCCGGACGCGGTCGAGCAGCCGGCTCAGGTCACCAGCCGGCGAGGCCTGATCACCGTTCCAGCCGCGCACCTCGAACCGGTGCCGCCACACCGCTATCCCGTCACCGCGGACCGCGCGCCCGATCGCCCAGGCCACCGGAATCATCCGCAGCACAGGCGGATCCACCGCCGTAACGGGCCGCGTGCTCACCTCACGGCCGCCGTGGGCGACCACGACTATGCCCGCTGGACTGGTCATCTCACCCCGCACGCTACTCCTGTCGATCCGCGCGGCGGTGTCATCCTCGGGAACGATGCGTTGGAAGGACGTGCTGGTTACCGTCGTCTAGTGGCTACGCATCGTCCGGCTGAGCGCGCTGGGGTACTGGCCAGGCGCTGGTTTCCGCTGGAATCGCGGACAGCATGCGGGCGGGGGCAAGCGGCTTCGCTCAAGAGCCGGCGATGACGGCGCCGCCGGCGGCGATGTCGGTGCTGGAGTTGTCCTGGCTGGCGCCTACGGTGAAGGCGCCGATCCCGGTGCCGGCCGCGCAGTTATAGGTGCCGGTGACGGTTACGGTGCCGTCGCCGGGGAAGGTCAGGGACTCGCCGGGGTCGATGACGGTCTGGCCGGTGATGGTGTCGGCGTCGCTGACGGCGGTGGCGTCGCCGAACATTTGTTACCCCTGCGAATTTTGCCCATCGGGCAGCGGGTATTCGGCTTTAATTGCACGCAATACCCCGGCTACAGTAATGGGTCCTTCTGTCCCGATTTTGACACAGATGCCAGCCAGCACCTGTCCTGGCGGCGCGGCAGTTGGAGGTAAATTATCCGCCCTCTGGCGCGCAGAGGTATTAAGATCGCCTCAGCAGGCGGGTATGCCGGGAATTCTGTCCAGCCGCACTGGTCCCAGCCGCAGAAGGCAGCCGAAAAGCGTAAAGGACAATCTAATGCGTAAAGTCATGTTCTTCGGAGAACCACCGATGCGGGCCAAGTTCCGCACTCGCCCGGCCCGGGGCCGTCTGGTCCTGCTCACGGCCCTTCTCGCCGGCACCATGCTGGCCAGCGCCGCCCCTGCCTCAGCCGCACCGCTGCCACCGGGCACCTTCGTGATCGTGCGGTACGACGGTGATTGCCTCACCCCCGCCACGGGCAGCCCCAGCAACCTGGTGTTCACGACCTGCCAACTGCTGAACCTGGGCCAGCAGTTCACCTACGACCGGCTGTCCCAGCAGATCCTGTCCGTCGGCCAGCCGGGCAACTGCCTGACTGTAACGACGCTCACCAACCCCCCGCTTACCAAACTGACGCCGTGCACTCTCAACGCCAACCTCCAGCAGTTCCAGCAGTCCGCGCCGAACATCGGCCTGCGGTCCGTGCTTTATACGCCCGCGGCACCTATCCTTCCCGGGACGATGGGGTACTTCTGCGCCACGGCAGGGAACTCCCCGTACTGGTCCGGCTGCATCCCGGACACCGCGCACGCCCAGCCGAACCAGCTGTTCACCTTCCCGCTGATCTACTGACGGGTCGGCCCCGCCACGGCCAGATAAGGAGGAGGGGGACCTGGACTTGCGGGAGCGGTGCCGGTCCCGGTCGGCGACATTCTGGTATCCCGCGATTTCGCTGGTCACGGCCTGGTAGCTGTCGCGTCGGTCCCGGGTCCGGGACTCGCCACGTGTCGGTGATGACGCGCCACCGTCCGTTCGTTATAAGTGCCTTTCATACCGAACGGACGGTGGTTACTCGTCCCCGGGCCAGGAGGCCGGGCTGGGATTGGCCGCCCAGGATGGGCTAAATAATCCTCTAATTACCAGGAATCAGGCGATTCGGATTACCGGAAATGCCGCCGCATTATGGTTTACGGAGGCCTCGCCTGGTACGATAACGTTCATCAACCAGAGAACTCCCGGGCACGCACGCGCCCGGGATAAATACAGTGGGGAATCGCTCATGCGCAGAATACGCGCCATTTCTGACGGTAAATTCCGCCGCATTCTCGCCGGAACCGCGGCCGCGGCCCTACTGGCCGCTGGAGGGGCCGTCGCGGCCGGGCCGGCCCGGGCCGCTACCGCCGAGGCGATCGTGTGCCCGGTATCGGCGCAGCTCACCTTCACCCCGGGGCTCCGCCACAGCCCGTCCCAGCAGGTGACCGAGACGGGCACCGGCAGCTTCAGCGACTGCCAGACCCTCGGCGGGCAGCCTTCATCGCGGGCCGGATCGTTCACCGTCAGCGGCAGCGGCAGCGCGTCATGCAGGTTGCCGCTGCGGAAGCTGACCCAGCACATCACCTGGGCGGATGGGCGGACCAGTACCGTGGCCCTCGGCACGGCACGGCTTGACCTGACAGCGTTCAGTGCGTTCTACGGTCCTATCACGGCCGGCTGGGGCAAGGGCGCCGCTGAGAATATCGTCGCCCAGGTCTCGCCGGACCAATTCCGCGCGTGCGGCAAAAAGGCCGGGCTGACCAGCCTCAAATTCACCGGGGCCATCGAGTTCAGCAAGATCTGACCGCCGGCCGGTCCCCGGTGACCGGTCCCGAGGGAGGCTGCCGTTCCGGTAGGCGCGGAGGCAATGCTGCCCGCGTCCCAGGGCCTCTTCGCAGCGGGCCCCGGCCGCGCCGTTGACGTGGACTAGAACACGTTCTACCGTCGCCTGGTATGCCGTTCCTTCTCGTGGCCAAGCCCAGGCCGCATGTCACGCTGGTCACGCTGAACCGCCCGGAGCGGATGAACGCGATGTCGTTCGACGTGATGATCCCGTTCCGGCAGGCACTGGAGCAGATCAGCCGCGACAACGACACCCGGGTGGTCGTGGTCACCGGCGCGGGGCCCGGATTCTGCTCCGGGGCCGACCTGGTGGATTCCGGCCGCGTGCCGGATATCGACGGGCTGACCCTCCCGGGCATCTCGCTGCGGGCCATGGAACTGCTCGACGACGTCATCCTCGCCCTCAGAAAGATGCACCAGCCGGTGATCGGGGCCATCAACGGTCCCGCGATCGGCGGCGGCCTGTGCCTCTCGCTCGCTTTCGACATCCGGGTCGCCGCGGACGGCGCCTTCTTCCGCGCGGCTGGCATCAACAACGGGCTGTCCTCTGCCGAGCTCGGGCTCAGCTACCTGCTGCCCCGCGCTATCGGCGCCTCCCGCGCCTTCGAGATCATGCTCACCGGGCGGGACGTGGACGCCGCCGAGGCGGCCCGCATCGGACTCGTGTCCCAGGTCACCTCCGCCGACGAGCTGCTCGGTACCTGCTATGACATCGCGGCGCGGATCACCGGCTGGAGCCGGGTAGGCGTGGAGCTGGCCAAGCGGCTGCTGTGGTCGGGCCTGGACGCCGCCAGCCTGGAGGCACATATGCGGCACGAGGGCATAGCTCAGCTGTACGTGCGGAACCTGACCGGTAACTTCGAGGAGATGATCAGGGCGCGCAAGGACCACCGCACCCCGGTGTACCTGGATGACAGCAGGCAGAAGGACATGTGAATATGCGGCTGCGTCATGCCTGCTGGCCTGGTGCTGGCGGGCGTTTACATGTCGAGGCCGGCGGCGCGGACGAGCGGGCGGAGTTCGTCGCGGATTTCGGCATTGTCGAGGCGGGCGGCCTGCTGGGCGAGGAACTCTCCTGCCTTGCGGCGCAGGGCGTCGCGCAGGGCCGCCTCGACGACCGACTCGGCGAGGGTGCTCAGGCGCTGCAGGGACTCGGTCAGCGGGCGGACCTGGCTGGCCGGGAGGCCGGCCGCCACGAACGGCTCCCACATGTTGCGCTCGAAGACCCTGGTAAATCGTCCGGCGATGGTATCGGCCGCGGCCCGGAGAGCTTCGAGTTCGTCCAGGGCCTCGCTGACCGGGATGCCGGAGCGGGCCAGCTCAAGGCCGATCTCCAGCAGCTTGGGACTCTTGACGGTGACCGCGATGCCGTCGAAGCCGATCAGCCGCATCCGCACAGCCCGGCGGATGATCGCCGGGGTGATCGCCTGGCCGCCGAACAGCTCCTTGAACTGCGCGAGTTTCAGCCGGACCGGCGTCTCCGGGGCCCAGGTGGCGGCCACCTGGGCCTCCAGCCCGAGGACGTCATCCAGGCCGCGCCCGCTCTCCCATGCTTCGGTGAGCCGCTTGATGCTAGCGAGCGAGAAACCCTGGTCCTGCAGCTGGGCGATCAGCCGCAGCCGCGCGAGATGCCCCTGGCCGTAGTAGCCGATCCGCCCGCGTCGCTGCGGCGGGGGCAGCAGGCCCTTGGCCTGGTACATGCGCACGGTGGTGGTGGCCGTGCCGGCCTGGCTGGCCAGTTCCTCGATGGTCAGCTGGCCCTCATCGTCCATGAGCTTTATCGTACTCTTGCAGAGTTAACACTATGAGAGTATATACTCTCATAGTAATACTCGAGTTTGTCGTTACCGGCGCGTGGCCGAGGGCGCTGTGCTGAGCCCGCACCAGCCAAGGACTCAGTGATGAACCATTCCGGCACCAGGAAGCACCACATCGGCAGCTTGATCCCCCAGGCCGGCCACGGGGGCCCGGCCCGGGTCGGGCCGTGGGCGGTCGTCGGCCTGCTGGCGGGCCCCTGCCTCGGCTGCGGCTACGGTCTCCTGGCCGGGCTAACGGCCGGAATCGCGAGCGCCGCCTTCGGTTTCGTCATCGGCGGCGGGATCGGGCTGATAGGCGGGCCATTGACCGGCCTCCTGATCGGCCTAGCGCAAGTACTGCTGCGCCGGACCGCGATCCCGACACCGGTGATCGCCGTCGCGGTCACCGAAATGGTCCTGCTCCCGCCGCAATTCCTAGCCGCCGCTCACGGCTCGCCGCTGGAAGCCGCGTTGTTCGTCTACATCCCGTCGGTGCTCAGCATCGGCACCGCGGCGGCACTCGGCTTCCTGCTCCCGTCGGCCAAGCGCCCGCGCCGCCGCCGGGAGTCATACCCTGGCACGCCGCAAACCCCCCGCAACACCCAGCCGTTCGGCGTCACCGGACTGCGCCTGCGTGCGTACGGGCACCGGCCGCGCCGGCGGGCAGTCAGCTGAGGCGTGCAGATGGGGCCGGCTAGCAGCGATGCCGAGCAGCCTGCCGATGGGCTACCGGCCGAGCTACCGGCTGGGCTACCGGCGCAGCCAGTTGCCGGGCATCTCTGCTTCTACTTTCAGGTCTCTCCGCGCGGCTACGACGAACGCCTGGGCGTGCTCGGCGAGGGACGCTGGTGCCACGAGGCGGACCTGACCCCATGCGGCGTCGAATCTGTGCCTGGCCTGGCGGAAGTCCTCCCACCGACTGAGGTCACGCAGATGCGCATCGGGGCCTTCAGTGAGGAGGATGTCGATTGCCTCCACGGCATCATCGGTCGCGGCGACAAACGCTCCGTAAACTCGCGGCGCTGCTGCTGTCTCCACGCTGCGAGGGCCCCGAGATAAGCGATGGCGGGAGCCCCGATGACCGACATGAAGGTCGTCACTGCCTCAGTCGCCGATACCGGCGGCGGTCATTTCCGGTGAAGCGCGGCACCTGGAGATAAGTCTGAAGGGGGATGTGGCAGCTGTGGCGCCTTGGCCGATGTGCGCGCCAGGCTGAGAATTTCCGCGTATCACCACACATATCGGACACACTGGCCAGCCATCTTGTGGAAGTTCGGAGCTCCGTGGAGGGAAGGGCGCTGGAAACCGGCGCCCTTCCCTCCACGGAGCTCTAATCTTCCGTCCGTCCGCTGCGGTCGCAGTACATATAACGGTCATATCCCGGCAAAGCCGACAGCGGCCGACGACCGGCCGAAAGCAAATGCTGATAACAGCAAGAAGCGTCCGCGCTCTAGGGGCCGAGAAGCGTTCGCGCCCGGGGTCTGTGCCCCTGTCTCGGCAATCTGAGACTGGGGCGTGTTGAGCTGGGGGTTTCAGGATTGCAGGGTTGTTGCAAGCTTGCGGTAATAAGTTGCAATTTACCGACTTTTCATCTTTATATTGCAATGTAATGTCGGGGAGCTTACCGTCTGGGTTACCTCGCTTCACCCCGCCTGATCGCGGCGCCGGCCGATCGGCTCCGGCGTCCGCGCCGAGAGGAGCAATGGTGTTTCACGCTGTCAGAAATCCGAGGCGGATGCTCGTCTTGATCATCGGCACGCTGTCGCTACCGGTCGCCGGCCTCGCAAGTGCGGGGGTCCAGTCCGCGTCCGCGTCCGCGTCCGCGTCGGCGACGGCGACGGCGTCGGCGGCAGCGACTGGCGGCAGCGGTGCCAGCCTGCCGTACGCCGAAGTACAGGCGGAGAACTCCGCCACCAGCGGAACGGTCATCGGCCCGAGCTACACACAGGGTCAGCTGGCCGACGAAGCCTCGGGCCGCAAGGCGGTGACGCTGACAAGCGGCCAGTACGTCAGTTTCACCACCCCGGTGGCGACCAACTCCATCGACTTCCGGTACAGCATCCCGGACAGCCCGGACGGGTCGGTCTACACGGCGCCGCTGTCGCTGTACATAAATGGCGTAAAGCAGACCGACTTCACGCTGACCAATGCGTACAGCTGGTTCTACGGAAGCTACCCGTTCACCAACACGCCGGGCAGCAACCCGCATCATTTCTACGACGAGGTGCACCGCCTGTTCGGCACGACCTATCAGGCCGGAACCACGTTCAAGCTACAGGTCGACGCCGAGGACACCGCCGCCTCGTACACCATCGACCTCGCGGACTTCGAGCAGGTCGGGGCACCGCTGACCCAGCCGTCCGGCTCGGTGTCGGTTACCAGTGAGGGTGCGGACCCGGCCGGCGTGAACGACTCGACAGCCGCGTTCAGCAACGCCATCGCGGCGGCCGGGGCCGGCGGCACGGTGTGGATCCCGCCCGGCACCTACAACATTCCCGGGCACATCAGCGTCAACAACGTCACGATCGCGGGCGCCGGGATGTGGTACTCGACCATCAGCGGCACGGCCCCCGGCTTCTACGGCAACTCCGCACCCAGCCCCAGCACCGGCGTGCACCTGGAGAACTTCGCGATCTCCGGGAATGTCCAGGACCGGTGCGACAGCTGCCAGGTCAACGGCATCGGCGGCGCGATGAGCAACTCCACCGTGTCGGACATCTGGATCGAGCACATGAAGGTCGGCGCGTGGATGGACGGACCCATGACCGGCCTGACCTTCAGCGGCATGCGGATCCGCGATACCACCGCGGACGGCATCAACTTCCACGGCGGCGTCACCGGCTCGGCCGTCACGAACAGCGACATCCGCAACACCGGTGACGACGGCATCGCCACCTGGGCGGATTCCAGCATTGGCGCTGACGCCAACGACACGATCTCAGACAACACCGTGCAACTGCAGCAGCTGGCCAACGGCATCGCGATCTACGGCGGACACGACAACACCGTCAGCGGCAACCTGGTGGCCGACACCGGCATCACCCAGGGCGGCGGCATCCAGGTCGGGCAGCGGTTCACCTCGACCCCGGTCGGCACGACCACGATCGAGAACAACACGATGATCCGGGACGGCGACCTCGATCCGAACTGGCAGTTCGGCGTCGGCGCGCTGTGGTTCGACGGCAGCCAGGGCGCGATCACCGGTCCGATCAACGTGACCAACGCGCTGATCGAGCAGAGCCCGTTCGAGGCGATCCAGTGGGTCGAGGGCACCGTCAGCGGGGTCAACCTGAACAACGTGACGATCGCCGGCACCGGCACATTCGCCCTCCAGGAGCAGACCGGCGGCACGGCGAGTGCCACCAACGTCACCGCCACCGGGGTGGCACAGGCCAACGAGGGCAACCCGCCGAGCTACAGCTGCGAAGGCACCAGCTTCACGATCACCGACGATGGCGGCAACTCGGGCATCAGCCCGACGCAGTGCAACGGCACCAACCCGGCTCCGGTATACCCGCCGTACCCGGACAACGGCGTGACGGTCAGCCCGACCGCGCTGAACTTCGGCTCGGTCGCGACCGGCACGACCAGCGGCGCGCAGACCGTGACGGTGTCGAATCCGGCCAACGCGGCGGCACCGGTGTCGTCGATATCCGCCAGCGGCGACTTCGCCCAGACCAGCAACTGCGGCTCGTCGATCGCTGCGAACGGCTCGTGCACCGTCAGCGTGACCTTCAAACCGACGGCGGCCGGCACCCGTACCGGGAGCCTGACGGTCAACGCCGGCGGGGTCACCAGCACGGTGAGCCTCAGTGGCGCCGGTACCGCTCCCGGCCCCGTGCTGAACCTCAGCCCCGCGAGCCTGACCTTCGCCAAGACCGTGGTCGGCTCGACCGCGGCCGCGCAGGCGGTCACGGTGACCAACTCGGGCACCGCATCCGCGACCGTGTCGGGCGTCGCGGTGACCGGTGACTTCAGCCAGACTAGCAACTGCGGGACCGTCGCGGCCGGCGGCTCCTGCACGGTGAGCGTCACGTTCAAGCCCACCGCGGGCGGATCCCGTACCGGCATCCTGACCGTGACCAGCAACGCCAACAACAGCCCGGCCACCGTCGGCCTGAGCGGCACCGGCATCGACAGCACCACCAACCTCGCGGCCGGCCAGCCGGCGTCGGCCAGCTCGGAGAACGGCCCTTACGTCGCCTCGAACATGACCGACGCCGACCCGTCCACCTACTGGGAAAGCGCGAACGGCTCGTTCCCGCAGTGGGGTCAGGTCGACCTCGGCCAGAGCTACAGCATCGGTAAGGTCGTCCTGAGACTGCCCCCGTCCACGGCCTGGGGCGCCCGGACCGAGACCCTGTCCATCCTGGGCAGCACCGACGGATCCAGCTTCACCACGATCGTGGGCCCGGCCGGATACACCTTCGATCCGAACGCCGGCAACAACACGGTCACTATCACCTTCAACCCCGCGACCGCCCGGTACGTGCGGGCGGACATCACCGCCAACACCGGATGGCCGGCCGGGCAGATCTCCGACTTCGCCGTCTACCCCGCGGCCGGCCCGGGTACCGGCCCGGTGAACCTTGCCCTGGACCAGCCGGCCTCGTCGAGCGGGTACACCCAGGTGTACGCGCCCGCCAACGCGGTGGACGGTAACACCAGCACCTACTGGGAGAGCACCGACAACGCATTCCCGCAGTGGCTCCAGGTCGACCTCGGCGCGACGAAGAGCTTCAGCCGGATCGTGCTCGACCTCCCGCCGTCCACCTCGTGGGGCACCAGGACGCAGACCCTGTCCGTCCTCGGCGGCGACGACGGATCCGGTTTCACCACGGTCGCGGGGCCGGCCGGGTACACGTTCAACCCCGCGACCGGCAACACGGTCACGATCACCTTCTCCTCGGTGAGCTACAGGTATGTGCGGCTGAACTTCACCGCCAATACGGGATGGCCGGCCGGACAGGTCTCCGAGTTCCAGATCTGGAACGGCTGACCGCTGATGGTGAGCCACCGCCGTTCGCTGAAAAGACCTTGAATTTTGAACGGCGGTGGTAACACCAGCTGGCTAGCTGACCGACACCGAGCCGACCGTGGTGCTCGCGTTGACCTGGTAAGCGGTCCCGGTGCCGTTCTGGAACGAGGCTCGCGCGGCGAACCCCACCACTCGGCGTCACCCGGCCTCGGCTCAGCCGGTCACGGCGAAGTCGGAATTCACCGGCGACGGCGACGGAGCAGGTGACGCCGGGCCCGGGCTCACCGGACTCCCCGATGACGCCGATGATGCCGATGACGTCGTGCCGCTCGGCGACGACGAGCGGGAACCAGGGCCGGTTCCGCTCTGGGAGGGCGACGACGAGGAGCTGGTGCCCGGCGCCGGGGCCACGCCCGTGCTCGTGTATGAGGCGCCGTTGGCCGAGTAGGTGATGAACGTGCTCATCGCCGGATGCGAGGTTCCGGTGAGGCTCGGCCCGGAGAAGCAGATGACGACGAGCTCCTGAGTGCCGCCATTGGGGATGCCGCCCAGCGACTTGATCAGTGAGATGGGCGCCTGCAGCGTCCCGCTGAACGGCCCGGTCACCGTGTTGGTGGCCGGCGAGATGCTGTTGGTCGTGGTCCCATCGGCGTGGACCTCGCGGAAGACCGCGGATCCCCGGAATCCGGCCGGGCACGCGGCATTGGTCGACCAAGCGGGCCTGCCGCTCGTCGCCCCGCCGGCCGGGCTCAGCGTGACCGCACCTGGCATCGTGCCCATGGAAGCCTGGGCGGCCGAGGCAGCGTACACGCCGAGCAGCGCCCCGCCAGCCGCGGCAGTGCCCGCAAGCGACCAGCCCATCAAGCGCCGGTTTCTGCTTTTCCGCACGTTATCCCGTCCTTCGGAGGTATCAAGCCGGACCTCCGTCCATCATGCAGGAAGAAGACGCACAATCTGGGGCGCAGCCGCTGCGATTCATTTAAACCATCTATTATTAAGGTCGTGTTCTACTGATAGTCAGCTCATATTCGGCTGTACGATGCCGGGCGATTAGGCCGTACGCCCCAAAAATATACATGTGTTATTCACGTTGGCCCGCATTGATAATTACGCCTTTCCCGGCAAATCGCCTCGTGTTGCCCGCCTGCCGAGGTGCCCGCCTCCCAAGGCGTGTTCAGAAAGCGGCCAGGGTGGAGGCCATTAGGGGATGGTTGGCGCAACGTACCCCCTGGGGAAACACTTCAAAATAAGGTGAGTTTCGGGCGTGTCGCGTGCGAGGATTCTGGTATGGGCGCGAATGCTGAGCTGGTGGGGCTGATGGGGCCGCAGCT
>Ga0213881_10000859_pt1 | contig 16122 bp, 17 predicted proteins | sample BarmaccoBMER_R08_FD_160104 | JGI IMG/M metagenome (GOLD analysis project Ga0213881, IMG submission 160104) | Barbacenia macrantha exposed rock microbial communities from rupestrian grasslands, the National Park of Serra do Cipo, Brazil - ER_R08 ... | reverse complement strand
ATTGCGATCGCTTGTCCAGCCATTTATTCTCCGCCGACTTAAAACCGACCGAGAAATTATTCAAGATCTTCCAGAAAAACAGGAAATGACTGTGTTTTGCGGTCTAAGTGCAGAACAGGCAACACTTTATCAACAAGTTGTCGAGACATCTCTAACTGAAATTGAGTCAGCTGAAGGATTACAACGACGAGGGATGATTTTGGCATTACTCGTGAAGCTCAAGCAAATCTGCAATCACCCGGCGCAGTATTTGAAGGAAACTACCATAGGACCAAAGCATCACTCTGGCAAACTCCAGCGCTTAGAGGAAATGTTAGAGGAGGCTTTATCAGAGGGTGATCGCGCTTTAATTTTTACCCAGTTCGCCGAGTGGGGTAAGCTGCTCAAACCCTTCCTTGAGCATCATTTAGGTCGAGAAACCTTGTTTTTGTATGGTAGTACCTCTAAGAAACAACGAGAGGAAATGATCGACCGTTTTCAGCACGATCCTCAAGGTCCCCCACTCATGATTCTCTCTCTGAAAGCGGGTGGTGTGGGGCTTAACCTTACAAGGGCTAACCATGTCTTCCACTTCGATCGCTGGTGGAATCCTGCAGTGGAAAACCAAGCTACTGATAGAGTCTTTCGCATTGGTCAAACTCGTAATGTCTTAGTACATAAATTTGTCTGTAGTGGCACTTTGGAAGAAAAAATTCACGAAATGATTGAAAGTAAGAAGGCGCTGGCTGAGCAAGTCATGGGAGCTGGGGAACAGTGGCTGACTGAATTGGATACAGACGGGCTACGTGACTTACTACTGCTTGACCGTAGTGCGGCAATTATGGAGGAGGACGAATGACAGATTATAACCTGCAAGCTAGTCGGCAATGGTGGGCACAAAGGTGGCTCGAACTCTTAGATTCCTATCGTTTCAAAAAGCGTCTAGAGCGTGCCCGCAACTATGCCCGTGAAGGAAACGTACTCAGCATCGAGTTTAAAGGTGCAAAGGTGTTGGCTAAGGTGCAAGGTACAGAGCCGGAACCATATCAAGTTTCTCTCTCCCTAGACCCATTCTCTGACGAGCAGTGGGGTTACGTTATTGAAACAATGTCTCAACGAGCAATTTTTGCCGCAAAACTGTTAGCAGGAGAAATGCCGCAAAATATCGAAGAAGTCTTCACGGCTAATGGTTTATCGCTTTTTCCCTTTACCCTGACTGATATCCACAGCAAATGCTCTTGTCCAGATAAAGCTAATCCCTGTAAACATATTGGGGCTATCTACTACCAGCTAGGCGATCGCTTCAGTGAAGATCCTTTTGTCTTATTTCAGTTACGAGGTAGAACAAAAGACCAAATCATCATTGCTCTGCGTGAGTTCAGAGCTGCTAGAGTTGACAACCTTACTTCTCCTGTCTTATCCCCCAACGCTTCTATGGTTAACCAGGAGGAGATTGATGCTTCCGCCATCATGACGGACGGTAAAAAGAAGCGAGGCTCCTTAGCAATTAACCAATTCTGGCAATACAACGAGCCATTAGAGTCAACCCTTGTTGTAATCGCACCACAAAGCAGCGAAACAGTTTTAGATATCTTAGGACCAATTCCTCTGCCAACATCAGAGACAAGCAATCATGAAGTGACTGATTCTGAAGCAGTCATGCAATATTTAGATACAGTCTACAAAGCCGTTAGTCAGCAGGCTGTTGTATTAGCGATGAACGTGATAGGGAGTGGCGCATCCAGAGGTTGAATAGAAACAACTCCCACTTAGGCTTAGATGATGAAAGCTATACTGGTGAGAAATCTGGGTCTTCACCCTCCAATGCTCGGTTTTTTGTTATTATTAATACATAGAGTTCCTGAGACAAAATGAACTTGTATGACCTCGACTACAGTCTATGGCTTGAAGATCAAATTACTAATCTCAGGCATCGTCAGTGGGATTCCCTCGACATTGATCATTTGGTTGAGGAGCTAGAAGCATTGAGCGCCAGCAATAGACGCGAACTATACTCATATGTAGTTATTCTCCTGGCGCATCTACTTAAGTGGGAATTCCAACCGTCGTACAGGTCTGGTAGTTGGAAGGGTTCGATACAAAACAGCAGGAGACGAATCGCTCGGCTGTTCAAAGACCAACCGAGTCTAAGACCCTACTTATCTGAAATTCTGCTTGAAGCCTACCAGGAAGCTTGTGAGTTAGCTCAAGATGAAACTGGGTTGCGATTGTTCCCGTTTGAGCTGCCCTATGGGGTTGAAGAAATTTTGAGCCTGGAGTTTTTTCCAGGACAGCCGTCTAATTGAGTGTGGAGATCGATACATCCTCTGAGGGTGGTCATTGCCAGAGTTAGTCTCCATACTGCTCAATAATGGACTTGAGCCGTTAGTCTTAGAGCCAATAACAATCATTATTCCATGTCAACTGCCGCGCCGACAAGCGGACGCGGCTTGTAACTGGTTATCAACACATACGAGGTGAGCATAACCGTTACGATTGGACAATTGACTGTGCCCTGCTCCTCCGTCCACTGGGGTAGAGGAGAGAATATAGCGGTCACGAATGTTGTAGGCAGCGTTAATATCTGCATGTTCGCGATAGCCGCATGATTTGCAATTGAAGCGAGATTTCTTCCGGTTAGTACTAGTTTGATGCCCACATCTACTGCACCGTTGACTAGTGTATCTAGAATCTACATATCCCACTGTCTTACCTCTGGCTTCAGATTTGTAAGCCAGGAATTGTTCTAGTTGGTAGAAAGTCCAACTAGCCATCCACTTATTCATTTTCTTGTTACGACGCTGGTTTCTAATACTAGTCAAATCTTCTAGAGCATATTTGCTAATGCCAGGAAGGTTGGCTAGTTTTTTGCTTACACAATGATTAATATCTTTCATGAACCGCTTTTCGCGTCCAGACATCTTCCTCAGATGACGTTTGGAACTGCGAGTGCCTTTTTGTTGGAGTTTCTTTCGATTGTGTAAATAACGTCGCTGTGTGGCGCGAATCTTACTACTAGAGAAGAATTGTTTCTCGCTAGTCACTGCCAGATGATATAGACCTCTATCAATCCCTAAAACATCACCTTTTTCCTCCTTGGGTGGGTCATTTTTTTCAAACACCAACCTTAACCAAAACTGCTTTGAGTGCTTTGAGTAAGTAACCGTAGCACCACTGAACTCCCAAGTCTCGTATACTTCCTTGAAATACTCAGGGATGTGCAGGACGACCTTAACTCGCTTGCCAATGCAGGAGAGGGTTAATGCCCTACCCCTTAGAGTAATTGTTCGGTCGTCATAGCGTAGTGCAGAAGTAGGTTTCTTTCTGGGTAAGCGTTTGAACTTGGTCGCTTTAACTGCCTCCAACGCCATGTCTCTCACTGTTTGGAGCAAGGCACTGGGAATAGTCGGATATTCCAGCCGGAGCCGCGCATACAAGTCTTTGTGAGCGCGGCTTTTATTGTACGTCTTGTTCGCCAGTGCCCAGTCAACATGCTGATTAAAGATCTCAGCACAAAACCCCATGAGAGGTAGGAACCGCTCACGGGGTAAGTTGACTGGAATGGAAACAGTACGCTTCATTTGATACACTAAAGATTTCTTATATAATCAGGCAATATGCAAATTTTGTCAAGTAGCCACGCACAACATTCTTTGGGCTATCACCTGATTTGGTGTCTCAAATATCGTCATGATGTTCTCTCTGGTGCTGTGGAAATAGAGCTAAGGCACATCCTCACAGAGATTTGTATGACCTACGACTGGAAACTACACGCTCTGGAGATTATGCCTGACCATGTTCACATTTTTGTGCAGGCAGACCATACGACTGCACCTGTGGAGATTGCCAGGACTATGAAATCCATTAGCGCCGTGTATATATTCACTAAGTTTCCTGACCTGAAGCGCCGCAGATTTTGGGGGTCTGGCTTGTGGAGTAAAGGAACTTTCTATGCATCTGTTGGTGGCGTATCTGAAGAGGCAGTAAAACGCTATATTGAGACTCAGAAAGATAGAGCTTAACTGTTTGCAGCAAATATTATTGGGAATTAGGATGGCATTGAGCCACCCTAATTCCCACAGCGATCATCCGCAGGGATGAACCCATGCGGTGTTACGCCGATTTCATAAATTTTGTTTCCAAAAAATAGAAATCCCTTTATTTGTAAGACGACTGACAGCGCAGATTGGATTTATAGCTTATCTCCTACAGACTTCTTCAAGTATATGCATTTTTAGTGCTTGGAAGTTTACAGCTCTAAAAGCTTCACCTCTTCAGGTTTTAAATTGCTGCAATGTTGATTTTGTCTAGATCTCATTCTCGATTTATCCCAAGATCTTACGAGCTGCTGACTAGTTCAACTGCGTAATTCCTATCAAGTTTACACAAGAGTTTACCATGAAACGTCTAATAATTAGTGGATTCTCTGTTCTGCTAGCAATTGCCGCAACTGCACCTGCTTTTGCCCATGGAAAAGTGAAGGAGCCCAACACAGGAGACAGCCAATCTATTCCTTTAAGCACTTCTACGCAACCCTCAGCACCAGAGTCGATGACGACACAGTCAAACACAAGCGAGGCACAACGCAGATAGGGAATGCAGCGGTTGTGGGGTCGAAAAGTATCAGACTTCGCTTTTAGAGACTTCATGTCAATCCTGGAATGGGTTGCCAACAAAAAAGGACAGATTGGCTGGCGTGGTGTGATGAGGTGATGCAAATCCTGGGGAATGGCAAGACCAACTCAAGGATTCGCTCTCAGTAGCAAAGAGCAACTCAAGAGCGCAAGCTCAACCTGAAGCTTTATAATTCAAGCCAGGACACAAAAACACAGTCCGGTTGGTAGTCCGGATGCACCGCTAATTCAAAAGCAGTGTCGTATCCTTCCCCCTCGGGATGTCCAGTGTTCTATGCAGCTATGCAAGAGGGGAAGTATGAAGCTCACAATTCTATTTAATGGTCAATTCTGGGAAGGAGTCGTTGAATCCCAGCAGGATGGGTGTCTAAAAGCTGGAAGACATATATTTGGGTCGGAACCCAAAGATTCTGAAGTTTTTGACTTCGTCAACCATTTAGCGCTCAAGTTACTGGAACGAGCGAGTGCATCTAAGGTAGAGGTTAGCGTTGTTGAGCAGCAAAAAGTTAGTCCCAAACGTTTAGCAAGGGAAGTTGCCAAGGAAATGTCTGTTAGAGGCATATCTACCAAGGCTCAGGAAGCAATCCAACAAGAACTAGAACTGCAGAAACAGGAGAAGAAAATGCAGTCGAAAGCTGAAAAAGAAGCTGAAAAAGAGCAAAAGCGGCTGAATGCACGCCACAAAGCTAAAGAAAGACACCGCGGCAGAGCTTAGGCCAATCCAGCTAAAATTAGACTTGGGCTACGGCCTCTTTCCTGCTTAGTCTGAAAGGAGGTAAGTGTGGAGGTTAACATAAATTGCGCAGAAGCCTGTGTTAATGGTTGTGTTTTAGGTGATCGCTGCCCAAACTTAGAGCACCGTCAGGCTGCCTCAAAGTTTATAGATGAAACTCCGCTGGACAAAATGTTGGAGATTGCGGAGGAGAGTGTGAGAAAGAAACTCTCACAGCCACCCCAATGGGTTTTACCTGAAGAGCCATAGGGATCGACCCCTAACCAATAGCTTGCCGTCGTTAAGAATGTGATTTATATCACAATTTATGACGATTTGCCTCATAAACAAGAAATGAGCGTAAGATTTTTTTGATTTATTGGGTCAACGAAAAACGATGAATAATGTGGTGAGGATGCCATATCCCGCTAGTCGGATGACGGAAATAGTAGTTATGAAGCCACATCGGTTTGAAGAAATGCTCCAGGTGATTCAAGTACTGCGGCAAGGTAAGCCTGTAGTTCTCAACCTAACAACGATGAGTGTGGAGCAGGCGCAGCGAGCTATAGATTTTGTTGTGGGTGCTACCTACTGCCTGGAGGGAAATCAAAAGCAAATCGGTCAAAGTATTTTTCTGCTCACGCCTAGCTGTGTTCAACTGACATCCTCCCTCAATCACGCAAGGGCTTCCTAACGTCCTCCTTGCCACGACTCTTCGTCGGGGGCTTGCACCCTTTAGGGTGTACCCTTGCAAATCTTTCCTTACACCCATTCGCCCACACCCTATTCTCGGTTAGTCATGGTGGGCGATAGGCTCTTATAGGGACACTCGTTTTAACAGAGGCATTCTGGGGATTGAAGATTAAGCTTTCTATTTCAAGAATTTTTTGAGAAGATCGTTAGGACTTGCTTAACCCAGAACCAACCATGTCTAAAGTTAAGGCAACGACTTCAGAACTTAACCTGAGTGACCCAAAGTATTATCTCAACAGGGAGCTGAGTTGGCTAGAGTTCAATCGCCGGGTGTTACACGAGGCCCTCGATCCCCGGACTCCACTTTTAGAGCGGCTGAAATTTGTCGCCATTTTTTGCTCTAATCTGGATGAATTTTTCATGGTTCGAGTATCGGGGTTAAAAGAGCAGGTAGAAGCGCAACTTAGAGAGTTGACCCCAGATGGGCGTACCCCTGAGCAACAGCTAGACGAGATCACCCAGCATCTCCGCCCAATGGTAACCCAGCAGCATCAACTCTTTGAGCAAGAACTACGCCCTCAGCTAGCGACTATAGGTGTCCATGTCCTCAACTATACTGATATTAATCAGGAACAGCGTCTCTACTTGCAAGGCTACTTTGAAGCACGGATTTTTCCAGTCTTAACTCCACTAGCAGTAGATCCGGCTCATCCGTTCCCCTATATATCTAATCTGAGCTTGAATCTGGCGGTGGTTGTTAAAGAGCCAGAAACTGGGGAAGAGAACTTTGCCCGAGTCAAAGTGCCAAACAGTCTACCCCGATTCGTCCCCTTCCCGCAGGAATTGCAGCAGCAGAATGAGCAGCTGAGTATCTGGGCTGGCGTTCCTCTGGAACAAGTGATTGCCCACAATCTGGGGTCTTTGTTTCCGGGAATGAATGTCCAGGAGTGTTCCTTCTTTCGAGTAACTCGGGATGCTGATTTTGGGTTGGAATTAGACGAAGGTGATGACCTGATACTAGCGATTCAACAAGAACTGCGTCAGCGCCGGGTAGGTGGAGCTGTGGTGCGGCTCGAACTTCAAGCCTCTACTCCTACCTCTGTCCGAGAAACTCTGATGTCAAAGATGCAGCTAACGGAGACGGATGTCTACGAGATTGAGGGATTGCTAGGCTTAAAAGACTTGATGTCTTTTATGGCACTGCCGTTACCTGAATTCAAAGACCCACCCTGGACACCCGTGATCCCGCGACGACTGCGATGGTTTAATGAGGTTGCTGACACTCGTTCTACTCTGGACACAGAAGAGGCAAAAGATATTTTCTCAGTGATTCGCCAACGGGATTTACTGTTGCATCATCCATATGAGTCCTTTACTGCATCTGTAGAACTATTTATTACGCAAGCTGCTCTTGATCCACAGGTGCTAGCAATTAAAATGACGCTTTATCGCACCTCTGGTGATTCGCCAATCGTCAAAGCCTTAATTGCCGCCGCGGAGAACGGCAAACAGGTTGCTGTTTTAGTGGAACTGAGAGCTCGCTTCGATGAGGAGAGCAATGTTGGTTGGGCACGCCAGTTAGAAAGTTCGGGCGTGCATGTGGTGTACGGACTGATGGGGTTAAAAACTCATACCAAGGTGGTGCTAGTCGTGCGTCAAGAGGGGGATCATATCCGTCGCTATGTTCACATCGGAACAGGCAACTACAATTCCAAAACAGCGAAGCTATACACTGACTTGGGCTTGTTGAGCTGTCAAGACGACCTAGGGGCTGACTTAACGGATTTGTTTAATTACCTTACGGGTCTGTCTAAGCAAAAGTCTTACCGCAAGTTGTTAGTGGCTCCAGTGACGCTGCGCGAAGGCATGGTTGAACTCATCCAACGTGAGATTGAAAACTGTCAGAATGGTGGCTCTGGTCGTATCGTCACCAAAATAAACGCGCTGATTGACACCCAAATCATTAGGATGCTATACAAAGCCTCCCAGGCTGGAGTGCAGATTGATCTGATTGTACGCGGGATGTGCTGTCTACGTCCAGGCATTAAAGGTGTAAGTGAGAATATTAGAGTCATCAGTATCATCGGTCGTTACCTAGAACACTCCCGCATCTTCCACTTCCACAACAATGGTCAGGAGAAGATATTTATTGGCAGTGCAGACTGGAGGTCTCGCAATTTAGATCGGCGGGTGGAAGCAGTGACTCCAATAGAAGACCCTGATGTTGCCAAAGAGCTGAAAGAACTGCTAGACATTTTCCTAGCAGATAACCGCCAAGCCTGGGAGCTTCAGTCAGATGGCTCTTACATTCAGCGTCGCCCGACTGACCATCATCCAGAACAAAGTGCCCAAAATATTTTGATGGAGCGAGCAAGGGCAGAGATAGCGCGGGATTCATTCTCACTAATATAGCCACAATTTTAGCCGTTGCTTTCAGGTATGGTCTTGTTAGTTAAACTAATGTCTTCGTAAAGCTGCTCAATGGAAAACCGCAGGTCAATGCTGGTGAGGTGAATTTCATCACCTGCTGCGTAGGGAGTGAGTTCCCATTTCCCTTTTTCATTCAAACGAAATATTTCAACGCTGATGTCTTCACTACTAATAAGAACGTATTCTTTGAGGCTTTCAATCCGTCGATAGTGAGCAAATTTTCCGCCCCGGTCATAAGCTTCTGTACTGGGGGAAAGCACTTCTGCAATCAGGCTGGGATAGCGGGTAAATTTGACAGCAGTGCGATCGCTCTGGTCGCAGGTTACGCTGACATCAGCATAGAGGAAAGGACCGTTTTCGGTAATGCCAACTTTGGCATCGGAACCTAGAATACGGCACCCTTTGCCTCTAAGGTGGTTTTTAAGAAGGGTTGTCAGATTAACGGCAATTTCGCTATGGGGCAAGGTGCCACCAGTCATAGCGTAAACTTCGCCGTCAATATACTGGTAGCGAATGTCTTGAAGAGGTTCCCAATCCAGGTACTCTTGAGGGGTGAGATGGGGATGTTGGAGTGTCGCGACCATACCTTTATAAACTAAGCGATTTAGATACTGAATAACTATAAAATATGAACCGCAAGCATTAGGCAACAGCTTCTGGGGTAACCAGGTTAACCAGCGCAGAAGCAATCGCCTCTACAGGCAACACAAAATCTACTTCTCCTGTGGCGATTGCCGCTTCCGGCATGTTGAAGAACTCAGAGGTTGATTCATCCTGAGCGATCGCTATGCCCCCATGCTTATTGATAGATAGCACGCCCAGTGCGCCATCAGTGCCGCTGCCTGTGAGAACAACAGCGATCGCTCGTGACTTGTAAGTGGTTGCCATTGACATAAACAGTTTATCGGCAGCAGGGCGGACAAAGTTCATTTTGGGTGTATCTGAAAGCAGCAGCGTGCCGTTAGGCTGAACCAGCAGATGTTGCGCCGGAACAGCAACATAGACGGTGCCTGGACGCAAAACATCTCCGGTTGCAGCTGGCTTGACCCGCAACGCTGTCCGCTGGCTTAAAATTTCAGGCATCTGGCTGAGACAGTTGGGATTGAGGTGCTGGACAACCAGAATGGCTGCCGGAAAATCGGCAGGTAATGCAGACAAAACAGTGCTAACCGCTGTTAACCCACCCACAGAAGCTGCTAATGCCACAGCATTAAACGCAATATCTGGAAAGTGAGAGAAAATGCGGTGCTGCGGAACCTGAATCAGGGCGCTCATATGGGTGTAATCCTAAGGCGGCTGCCAAATGTTGAATTGTACTCAACCGTACAAATGCTTCTCCCTGTATTGTACTCCCACGTACAATTTCTGTTTACATTGATGTTCGCCTTGCGCTAGAGGTTCTTCCCCAGGTTCTGCGATATCTTGTGAGATAAGAGTGATGTAATCGGGCTAAACACTTGTGTCCCAAGGCTTTTCAAATTCTGTCAACAATCGGCTCCTGGCTAGCTTGCCCTGGGAGGAATATGAACGGCTTCAGCCCTATCTAGAACCCATTGCTCTCGACTTCAAACAAGAGCTTTATCTGCCAAACGTGCCGATCGAGTTCGTTTACTTTCCGTTAAGAGGAGTTTGTTCACTACTGTCACTGACCTCGAATAGTGAACTGATTGAAGTGGCAACGATAGGCAATGAAAGCATGGTGGGGCTACCTGTATTTCTGGGAGCCAAGCAAATTCCAGGACTAGCCATATGTCAAATTCCAGGGTCAGCCTTGAGGATGCGAGCTGAGGATCTGCGCACTCAAGTCACCGCCGGAACAGCACTGGATGAAGTGCTACGCCGCTACACGCAAGCATTGTTTAATTTCATTTCACAATCAGCACTATGCAATCGGGTGCATTCGATAGAGCAACGCTGCTGCCGCTGGCTGCTCCTAACTCGTGATCGCGTCGAAAACGATGAGTTTCCGCTCACCCACGAGTTTTTGTCGCAAATGCTAGGGGTGCGGCGGGCAGGCGTGAGTGAAGTGGCTATCAGGTTACAAAACGCAGGTTTCATTTCCTACCGTTATGGTAAGGTAACGATTTTGGATCGAGAAGGGTTAGAAGCAACAAGCTGTGAGTGTTATGCAATCATCAAAGCGGAGTTTGATCGCTTGATTGGTGATAACCATATGAACTAAGACAGGAAATTCAAACGACTTTACCCTTCGGTCAACGATTGACAAAGAAGGGATCAGGATTGCTGGGAAGGAAAACAAACTTCAGTTGTGGAATTGACCCAAAAATTAGATATTTTGCCAATGTCTCTTGCTCCTTGGCGATCGCCTCTCGCTCGTGCTTTACATCAAAACCGTAGCCTTGCCTATGCTCGTTACCTACAACTAGCAACTGTCCGGGCTGACAATCGTCCAGCAAATCGTACCGTCGTCTTTCGTGGCTTTCTCGAAAACGCTGACCAGTTGAAGTTTGTCGTTGATGCCCGAAGTGAGAAAATTGACCAAATTGCTCATCAGCCTTGGGCAGAGGCTTGTTGGTACTTTCCCAACAGTCGAGAACAATTCCGCCTCACTGGCTCTTTAACCTTGGTGGGAGTAGATTGTACCGACTCTGCTTTACAACAAACCCGTATCTCCACTTGGCAGGAACTAAGTGACGCAGCGCGGTTACAATTTGCGTGGCCTCATCCAGGTAAACCGAGAGCTGACGCTGATGCCTTTAAGCCATTACCACTAGATGCTAACGAGCCACTATCAGATTTTTGTCTTTTATTGCTAGAACCTGTGCAGGTCGATCACTTAGAACTGCGAGGAGATCCTCAAAACAGATGTCTTTACTGCCGCAATGGTGAGCAAGGCTGGTCTACTGAAGCGGTTAATCCTTAACAAAAAATAAGTGACACATCGCGGGAGCAAACTCATTATCTTATGTACTTTGTTGTTGTTGCTAGCCCAACCAGTTTGGGCAGCCACAGCACAACCAGAACGCACAGTCTTAACCCTGGAACTGCTGCAAGAACGACTCCAATTGCCGACAAACCGTGACGGCATTCCTACCCTCGACCTACGGCAGATGGCGATCGATCTGCGACCAGAAAATGCTGAATTCCGAGACTCTTTCTACCAACTTCTGCGTACCCAACTGCAACGGGCTGGATCGAATCCTCTAGGCTTAGACCTGAGCTTTTCTCTGATCCGAGGAGACTTCGTTGGTAGCGAGTTAGGTTTAAGAACTCCGCTCTACGGACAATCACTCGCTCCTATCTTTACGCCAACTCAACAAGAACAAATACAGCGCGATTATGCTAGGCAAACCCTGCGCCAAAGGCGCTCCTTGGCTCAGTTTAAGGAGCCGCACTCGTTTCTTAGCCCGACGCTAGCCGCCCCTTCACAAATTACAGTCTTCCGTGGCCCTCTGAAACTAGAGCAAACCCACTTCATGGGATCTGTCAATTTTGCTAATACATTCTTCCTTCAACCAGTCGCAGCACAAGGTACCATATTTAACCAGGAGGCAGACTGGACCGAGACGAGATTTAGCAGTGGCGCTAGTTGGGCTGGTGCTACCTTCCGTCGAGCAGCAAGTTTTCGTGGCAGTATCTTTTTTGCCAAAGCTGAGTTCAACCAGGCGCAATTTCAGGACGGCGCCATCTTCAGCGATAGTACTTTTGGGGACATTGCCAATTTCGTACAGGCAAGTTTTAAACAGGTAGCTAACTTCAGCCGCGTTCAGTGGCTGGGGAATGCGGATTTTTCCCAGGTTCGTTATTCAAGCCAGGTGCTGTTTGCAAAAGACCGCTTTAATCAAACCTTTTCACTCACAGAAGCAACCTTTGAACAAGCTGTGGCGTTCCGGGAAGCCCAATTCAATCAATCGGTGAATTTGCTTGGTACCAGTATTCAAGGGATAGCAGATTTTAGCGATGTTGAGTTTGCCAAAGATGCTGTTCTAAATGTGGCTGGTCTCACTTTTGACTCTGATAAAACGAAAATTTTAGGTAATCCAGGTCAGATTGGTCGAGTCATGCGGGTGCCGACTCTGCAAGGGAATGAAAACGTTCTACGTAATCTTGTACAAAATTTCCGTGCCTTGCAGCAAATTGCTGATGCAAATCAGCTAGAGTACGTCACACAGCGGCTACGTCGTAGTGAATTACAGAGGCACCTACTTGGTATTAATATTAACACTGCTTCACCTAAGCTGCTGGTGCAGTTGGGGTTTTCGGCAACTCAAGCAGCAGCGATCGCTGAATATCGCAATCAGCAATCTTTTCGCAACCTTACTGAACTTATGACCTTAGAGGACATTGATTTAGAAACCTATCTCCAAATCAGCGATCGCATCGTTGCTGGGGAAGCGCTCTCAGTACCTGAGTGGTTGCTAGAAGGTTTGCACTGGCTAGGATTAAGCCTACTGCTGCTGTTAAGTCAGTACGGTACAAGTTTTTGGTTGGTTTTTGCTGTAGGAATGGTAACATTCGCTTACTTCGGTGTGCTGTTTTGGCTCGTTGACAGATGGCGACGAGTTCTTCCTCAGCGGATTGTGCCAACTCTCCAAGAAACTATCTGGGTACTCAGTAGTTTTGGCTGCTTATCACTGTTTGGTCTCGTCACCATTTTTCGCATTGCTGAGCAGCCTTGGCTCACAATAGGAAGTTTAGCCACTGTCGTCTTGCCCATTCCAGTTTTCCTACTATTACGTCTCTACCAAAAAGGTCGATATCACGATCTGATGGACATCAGCTACCTTGTAGAAGATGGAAGTATGCGGCAACTGAGATTACTGATTGGGCGGTTACCAGTGATGCCACGGTTTCAGTTATTCCGGGAGCGTTACATGCCCCTGTTGTGGCATCGTAAGTGGAACTGGCTCAATTACTTCGACTTTAGCCTCAACAATTTGCTGAAGTTAGGCTTCAACGACATTCGCCTCCGAGACGAACATTTACCTGGCACAATCAGCAGTCTTGCCTGGTATCAGTGGAGTTTAGGTCTACTCTACATAACCCTGCTTTTGTGGACTCTCTCCCGCACCATTCCAGGACTCAACTTGTTGTTTTACCTGAAGTGACATCCTAACCGTCTATCTCCAACACAAGATCAATCTATCTCCAACACAATATCAACAGGATTCAGCACACTCAGTGTCAAATTAATGCTGGGCGATAGCGAAAGACTTCTGACAACCGAAATGACGAAAATTACAACGGATAAAAACTTAGTAACCCTGATCAACGTATTCACCGTTGAGCCTGAAAATCAGCAGCTTTTGGTAGATATATTTGTGAAAGCAGGCGAAGCAATGAGTCAACAGCCTGGTTTCATCTCAGCAAACATTCACAAAAGCTTAGATGGCACGCGGGTCATAAACTATGTTCAGTGGCGGAGTCAAGAAGACTTAGCAGCGATTTCTCAAAATCCAGAGACGACAGCGCACATTAATGAAATTAAAGAGTTGGCAAAGGGCAATACGTCCCTCTACGAAGTCTGCGCGATCTGTGAGGCAAAGCAAATAGAAATATGAGTGCTGAATTAAATTGGGGTAAGAGTAACCTTGAGGTACACCTGAAGCTTAAGGGTGGTTGGGGAATGGAAAACCTCACTGGCGCTTGCGGCTGGATTGCTAACGGTGTGCGCTGGCGTACTGCTAAGAATTCAACCTTTGTCATTCATACTGGTCGAGGCTTTGCAGATAACATTGAGGCAGTGCTTGAAGGTACGGTAGATTTCGCTTTTACTACGCCTATCGTTGCAGCTGATATGGCATTGAAGGGGCGGGGAATATTTGACACTTCACATCCAAACCTGCGGGCAGTTGCAGTCTTGCCACATCGCGACCGACTGGTTTTTGCTGTTGATGCTGAGGTAGCTGATCGCTACGACTTACGCACTTTCCGTGACTTTGTTACCAAATGTCCGCCACTGCGCATTGCTACCGCGTTGAACGATGGCGGCAACTTTGTTGGCTACTCCGTCGCCAGGGTACTTAACGCTTATGGTATGTCATGGGAAGACCTTGAGCAATGGGGTGGGCAATGGCTGACAGCAGAAACACCACGTCCGGCTATATCTTGGTTTGCTAATGGTGATGCAGATGCCTTATTTCATGAAGCAATTATGGTCTGGCCGAGGTTTATTGGACAGAAACTGCTGCGATTGTTGCCGATTGAGCTAGCGGTGCTGGAGCAACTGCATGAACAATATGACTACAGGCGGGCAGATATCGAGCCAGGGGACTTTGTAGGAGTGGAGGAGCCAGTGCCAACTTTGGACTTCAGCCAGTGGTTACTGGTAACCAGAGAGGAAGTGCCTGATGAACTCGTTAATTTGGTAACAAACGTCCTTGTGGAAGACAGGGAAATCTTCGAGTCCAGGTACCGACAACAGCCACTCAAGCAAAGCCCGTTGTACTATCCGATCCAACCCGAAGCAATTTGTCAGACTGGTTCAATACCATTACACTCAGGGGCAGATCGTTACTACCGCGAACATGGCTTGCTGGAGTAAAGGTACCGATAACACATGCAGCAAGAGAGGAACCTATTTATGTCCGAGATAAGTTCTAGCAGCAACGGCAGGCAGAGCAGGCGTCAGCCGATGAAAACTAATGTTTTCCAGCATCTGATTAGTCATACAGGAGTACCTGGGATCACGTCACTCTTCCCCTACCTGCATCCAGGTGCGATTGTCATGGGTGGAGTCTATAGTCTTAACTACCCTGGCTCTCCTGAATACAACTTCCATCACACCAACGATTGCGAAGAACTTTTTATCGCGTTGGTCAGTAATGGTGTTCAGCGACCTTTTGGCATGCTAGCAGTAGGAGCCAGGACACATGAGGTAGATAACCATACAGGTCCGCAAGAGTCTAACCCGGATGCTTATACTGTGGCGCTGGTGATTCAACGCAACAAGGAGAAGCCACCTCAAAGGGAAGTTTTCTCAATCTATTGCCCTAACGAGGAATGTAAGAAACTGGTTTTCCGCAAAGAGATGGACAACTTTGAGGGCGAGGAACAGCCTTACTATCCCGAATTTAAGACAGTTACTGTACTAGGACCTGACGCAGTGAACGAATTCAACCAGAGCGATCGCACTTGCCACAGTTGCGGGACTGTTTTGCCCCACTTCCCCATCGAGAACATGAGTTGGAGTCTTTACACTCGCCAAGTGCGGCTAGCTAATCGAGCCCGGGCAGATTACGAACGATTTCTAGCTAACCAAAGTGCGTCTAAATCAGCGTTGAACAGCAACCCTGGCGCAGGCGCAGGTCATAGTGCTGACGGAGGACAATAGATGAGCGACGGGAAACAACAGCTACAAGGTCCTCTTGCTGAACGAGGTCGCTTTCTCAATATTTTTGGCGCTGCTAACCGGACGATTGGCTCTTACGATGACTTTCCAGTCCTCAATCCAGGCCTTGATCCGATGGTTTACCTCAGCCGTAACAGAGTGCCACAACCGTTTTGGCTCTCGTCAGACAAGGATCAGACAATCCTTAACCTGAGCGGTTACTGTCGCATTGAGTTCAAGGACTGTGAGTACAACTATATGCAGCTAGAGCCAGGTGATGCTGTCTACCTACCAGCGGATATACCAAATCGCTTAATACCAGGCGGTGAGTGTCTGCAACTGCGCTTCAAAGCCGAGCCTCCAGGTCACGAGAAGATTAGCTT
>Ga0213881_10000858_pt1 | contig 16128 bp, 16 predicted proteins | sample BarmaccoBMER_R08_FD_160104 | JGI IMG/M metagenome (GOLD analysis project Ga0213881, IMG submission 160104) | Barbacenia macrantha exposed rock microbial communities from rupestrian grasslands, the National Park of Serra do Cipo, Brazil - ER_R08 ... | reverse complement strand
ATGCCCAGCCGCCGCTGGATCTCGTCGAACCGGGTGACCCCGAAGAACACATCACGCACGATCAGCAACGACCACCAGTCGCCCACCACCTCCAAGGTCTGGGCGACCGAGCAGTTCAAGCCCGCGAACGACGCGCGCCTCATGATGCCAGCGTAGAAGAAGGCCGGTTAAATCATCTAGTCATGCAACCTTAAAATGGTGACATGACCTCGTGGAGTGAGCCCGACACCGCCGCCCTGCGCAGCATCCTGCGCGACACCGAATCGATCGCGATCGTCGGGGTGTCACCGAACCCGGGCCGGCCGAGCAACGGTGTCTACGACTACCTCGCCTCGGCGACCGACTACGAGCTCTACCTTCGTCAACCCGACCATCACCGAGCTGGATGGGAGGCGCGTCTACCCCAGCCTCCGCGACCTGCCGGCGATACCCGACATGATCGACGTGTTTCGCCGTCAAGAGCACCTGCGCTCGGTGCTCGACGATGCGATAGCCGTCGGTGCGAAAACCTTGTGGTTGCAACAGGGACTGTGGGACGAGCAGGTGGCCCGCGACGCCCAAGCGGCGGGCATGCGGGTGGTGATGGACCGCTGCCTGAAGGTCGAGCACGCCCGGCTGGTGTGAACGCCGCTACAGGAACCCAAGGTCGCGTCTGCGGGCGCCGACCGACGGAGTCGGGTCGGTGCCGATGGTGTGGGAGAGCAACGTGTGATAGACGTCGCGGAAGTCGCCGGTGGCTTTGAGGTCCCCGTCATCGAGGTCGGTCAGGCTTGGCTCGTCGCCGTAGAACCCGCCCTTGACCGGCTGGCCGGCGACGAAGACCGGACCTGCGGTGCCGTGATCGGTGCCCTGCGACGCGTTGGCCCGCACCCGCCGTCCGAATTCTGAGTAGGCGAGCACAACAACGTTTTTGCCGTACTTGTCGGTGGCCATCTGGCGCAGGAAAGACGCCAGCGCGTCGTCCAGGGTCTGCAGCAACCGCTGCTGGGTCCCGCGCTCGTCGGCGTGGGTGTCGAAGCCGCCGAGTTGCACCATGTACACCCGGGTCGGCACCCCGGCTTTCACGCACTTGGCCACCGTATCCAGTTGGGTGGCCAGCGCGTTGCGGTTGGCGGCCGCCGCACCGCTGCGGGCATCCACCGACGAGAACGTCTTCTCGGTCGAGGCGGTCGCGCGGTAGGCGGCGCAGACCGCCGCCATCGCCGGGGTGTCATGCGGGTCGTCGGCTCCCAGAGCCGTCATGGTGGCGGCGAGCTGGCCCGAAGCGGTGGTGCTCGCGCCGGTTGAAAGCGCTGCCGCTGTGCGCTTCTCACCGACCGCCATCGGGGGAAGGACAGCCCCGATGTTCACCGCGCGCAGCGGGTCGTCACCGGTCGCGTCGAGCCAGCGGCCGATCCAGCCGGTCGGCACAGGCTCGGCCGGCGACGCGGTCTGCCAGATATCCATGGAGCGGAAATGGCTGTGATCCGGTTGGGGGTAGCTCACCCCGCGGACGACCGCGAGCCGTTGGTCCTGCCAAAGCCGGGCCAGGCCTTTGCATGCCGGGTTGAGGCCGAGCTGGTCGTCGAGGTGAAGCACGTCGGACGGCGCGTAGGCGAGCTCCGGCCGGGCGTCATGATATGCGTTGTCGCCATAAGGGATCACGGTGTTGATACCGTCGTTGCCCCCGTAGAGCGTGACGACCACCAGGACGCCGCTGCCCTCGGCCAGTGGCCGATCCATCGCCGCACGACGCAGCTCGGGCCAGGTGACCGCGACGGTCCCGGACAGCAGGCCAGCCGCGCCTACTCCGGCGCTGGCGATGAGGAATTTGCGTCGATTGATCTCAGGCATCTCGAATCTCGTTACGAAGTAAGGTATTCGGGTGTGTTGACCGCGGCGGCGACCAGCTGGGCCGGCGCACCGACCAACGGTTTGAGTGCTGCGGCGGTACGGTCGGACCACGACCCCACCCCGATCAGATAACCGACGGCGTCGATGCGGTTGCCCGGCGAGGCCTGCTCCACCCTGGACAGATCGCCGGCCGCCGCCAGCTTGCCGGCGGCCTGCAGTCGCACACCAGCGCTCGCGGTGGACAGCCACGCCTGACCGCGGGGCCAGCCACCGACGTCGGGTGGGTAGAACGGCTGCTGCCCGAGGATTTTCAGGGACGCGGTGACCGCCTTGAGCCGGTCGGGCGTGTCGATGGGAACCTGCAGTGTGCGGATCACCCCCACCAGCCACTCCACCGGGGTGTTGACCACCGCTGCCGGGTTGTCGGTGAATTCGGCGTCGGTGAGAACGGCCGTGGTGAGAGCCCGCAGATCGCGACCGGACCCGTACGCGCTGATCAGGCGGTCCAGCGCCTGATCCGACGGTGGGGTGTCGGAGGCCAGCTGCTGCCACAGGCGCCCGGCTACGAATCGTGCCGAGTTCGGTTGTGCCAGCACGGCATCGCAGAAACCAGCCGCGTCGAGGTCTGCGGTGACCCCGAGGACGGTCTTGTTGCCGGTGTCGTGGCGTCTGGCCACAACGGAGGGCTGCCCGTCGCGGCGAATCGTCCACCCGGTCAGCGCCCTGGCGCCGTTGCGCACGTCGGCCTCGGTGTAACCGTTGCCATGGCCAAGCGCGAACAATTCCATGAACTCGCGGGCGAGGTTCTCGTTGGCGGCTTTGGCAGTGTTCAACTGGCCATCCAGCCAACGCAGCATCGCTGCGTCGGTCAGCATCGCGTAGGAAAGAGTGTGGAAATCACCGAGCTTGAGGGTGCGCAGCTTCTGGTTCTGAGCCGCCATCCAGCCGGCCACCCGGACCTTGCGTGCCGACGTCGCGAAGTGGTTGTGCCACAAGAGCGTCAGCTTTTCGTGCACCGGCTGCTGGACGGTGACCATGCGGCTGAGCCACCAATCCGACAGTTCGGACATCTGCTGGTTGAGGTCCTGGTTGTACTGCCGGTGGGCCGCGGTGCTGGCGCCACGGCCGGGCGGCGTTGGCGGTGCAGCGAACTGCGGCATCGGCGTGGACACGGCGCCCGGGTCCCGATCCGGATCGGAGCCGAGTGCCTGCTCGATGTAGGAGCCCGGTCCCATCGCGGTGGCGGCGTCGATCTGAGGCCCGCCGGCCCCGAAGCCCATGCGGCGCAGAAGCCGGGCGGTCGCAATCCACTGCGCCGACTGAGTCGACATCGCGACCTCCTGCCCCTGCGCCGATCTCACGGCGGCCAACAACCAATCCCACTATCGAGGCACTGGCTTAAAACACCCTGAAAACAGCCGTCGGGTAGGTGGATCTTCAGCCGATCTTCAGCTCTGCGGCTGTCCCTGGTCACCGCTCAGCGGAGGGATCGGCGTCACGTCGAACACCTTCCACTGGCCGTTCTGCTTCGACAGCGTGACCCGCAGCGCCAGGATCGCCCGATCCGGCGCGGCGTTGGGCGTGGTCTGGACAGCCCGCATCACAACCGCCACGCTCGCCGCGTCCGGGCTGATGGCCTCCACGCCCGCAGACACGGTGTTCGCCTGCGCGGAGATGTTTTTGGCCGCCAACTGCTGGGCGGTCCTGGCGAAGGCGTTCTTGTATGTCTCGGCCTGCTCGGGACCCATCAGGGCCGCGGCCCGATCGATCGACGACGTGGGGTCCTGAGGCGAAAACGTCGCGCTGGCCTCCGACACCTGGCTGGCCAGGCGCACCACTTCGGCCATGTTGGAGTCGCGTTCACGATCGGGCACCGTCCACTCGGCGTAGCCCACCAACGCCGCCGCCACCAGCGCCGCCGTGGCCAGGCCAACCACCGCCAACCGCAGGCCCGGGCCGTCATCGTCGGTACCGACAGTGACCTTGTCGCGGCGCGCCAGCACGAAGTCGGCCACCATGCCCTCGACGATCAGCAGGCACAGCACCGAGCAGACCGCCACCCACCACACCCGCCAGTCAAGTGCGACACCGATCAGCAGCAGCGCGGCGATCGCGGCGAGCGGCGCGGCGACGTCGAACGCGAACACCCGCCAGGCGTTCCTCACCGGATCGGCTCCAGCCGGGAGATCATCAACTTCCCGTCAACATCCGAGACGCCGACCCGCAGGTTCCAGTGCACCGTCTGCGGTTTGGCGTCGACGTTCTGGCTGACCGAGGTGGCGACCACCAGCACGGTGTCGGTGCGCGACGCGAAGTCCGGCACGGGCTGCGGCGGCGGGCTACCCGGCTGCGCGTCGAGGTCGTGGTGCACCGCCTCGATCGACACCGAGTTGATCTGGCCTGTGGTCTTCGATTGCAGCGTTTGTACGACGGAGCGGTACGGCTGCATCACGGCCTCGAAGTCGTTGTTGAGCTCACCGACCGTGCCGTCGTGTAACTTCTGCAGGCTGCTGTCGATGTTGTCCTTGTTCATGTTGATCAGCACACCCGTCCAGTCGACAGCGGCCTGCGCGACATGGCTCTGGTAGCTCAGCCGTTCGTCGTTCTCGCGGTGGTGGGACCAGATGATCGCCGCCAGCACAGTCGCGGCCACCGACAGCAGGGCCAGCGCCGTCGAGGCGACGCCGAACGCCGAGAACACCGGCCCTCGTTCGTCGTCCGCGGTCCGGGGCGCGGAAGCGGCTGACTCGACTTCCGTTCCTGCTTTTGCGCTGGGTTGCCCCTCTGGCACGAAGGCAAGGGTACCCAAGCAACCCACCGCGTGTTCCGCATCCACCGCGCGGGCAAGGAGAGCTCTGCGCGGCGCGTGGAAAGATGGCAGCGTGACACGTTCCGGCATCGACCTCGCCCACGTCGACCCCCAGGCCCGTCCGCAGGACGACCTGTTCGGCCACGTCAACGGCCGGTGGCTGGCCGAATACGAGATCCCCGCCGACCGAGCCACCGATGGCGCGTTCCGGTCACTTTTCGACCGGGCCGAGGAACAGGTGCGCGACCTCATCACCGAGGCGGCCGACGCGGAAGCGCCCAGCGGAACCGACCAGCAGCGCATCGGAGACCTGTACGCGAGCTTCATGGACACGGACACCGTGTCACGGTCCGGTGCGCGTCCGCTGTTGGGGGAGCTGGCCGCCATCGACGCGGCCGAGGGTTCGGCCGCGCTGGCGAGGCTGCTCGGCGCGTTGCAGCGCAGCGGCGTGGGCGGAGGCGCTGGCGTGTACGTCGACACCGATGCGAAAAACTCGGCGCGCTACCTGCTGCACGTCGCACAGTCGGGGCTTGGACTGCCCGACGAGTCCTACTACCGCGAGGAGCGGCACGCCGAGATCCTCGCCGCCTACCCACGGCACATCGCCGCGATGTTCGGGCTGGTCTTCGGCGGGAGCGCGGACGACTACGGCGACACGGCGGGTCGCATCGTCGCGCTGGAGAGCAAGCTGGCCGCCGCGCACTGGGACGTCGTCAGGCGCCGCGACGCCGAACAGACGTACAACCTGCGCAGGTTCACCGACCTGGCCGCGGAGGCGCCCGGGTTTGACTGGCCCAGCTGGATCACGGCACTGGGCGCGGCGCCGGAACGGGCGGACGAGCTCGTCGTACGCCAGCCCGACTACCTGACCGCGTTCGCCGCGCTGTGGTCGGGCGAGGATGTCGCCGGGTGGAAGGACTGGCTGCGTTGGCGATTGATCCATGCGCGAGCGTTCCTGCTCACCGACGAGCTGGTGGCCGAGCACTTCGCGTTCTACGGCCGCACGCTGTCGGGCACCGAACAGATCCGGGACCGCTGGAAGCGCGGCGTCGGTCTGGTCGAAGGCCTGATGGGCGATGCGTTGGGCAGACTGTACGTCGAGCGGCACTTCCCACCGCAGGACAAGGCCCGGATGGACGTGTTGGTGGACCACCTGCGCGAGGCCTACCGGGTCAGCATCAGCCAATTGGGCTGGATGACGCCGGAGACGCGCGGCCGGGCGCTGGACAAGCTCGCCAAGTTCACTGCCAAGATCGGCTACCCGAAGAAGTGGCGCGACTACTCGCGGCTGGTCATCGACCGCGACGACCTGTACGGCAACTTCCGCCGGGGCTATGCCGTGAACCACGATCGCGAGCTGGCCAAGCTCGGCCACCCGGTGGACCGCGACGAATGGTTCATGACGCCGCAAACCGTGAATGCTTACTACAACCCCGGCATGAACGAAATCGTCTTCCCTGCGGCGATTCTGCAGCCGCCGTTCTTCGACGCCGAGGCCGACGAGGCCGCCAACTACGGCGGCATCGGCGCGGTGATCGGACACGAAATCGGGCACGGATTCGACGACCAGGGCGCCAAGTACGACGGCGACGGGAACCTGGTGGACTGGTGGACCGACGAGGACCGGGCCGAATTCGGCTCACGGACCAAGGCGCTGATCGAGCAGTACGAGGCATACACGCCCCGCGATCTGTCGAACGGCCACCATGTCAACGGCGCGTTCACGGTCGGCGAGAACATCGGCGACCTGGGCGGCCTGTCAATCGCGCTGCTGGCCTACCAGTTGGCACTGGGCGGTAGGCAAGCACCGGTGATCGACGGGCTCAGCGGCGTGCAGCGGGTGTTCTTCGGCTGGGCCCAGGTGTGGCGCACCAAGTCACGGCAGGCCGAGGCGATCCGGCGCCTTGCCATCGACCCGCACAGCCCGCCGGAGTTCCGGTGCAACGGCGTGATCCGGAACATCGACGCGTTCTACGACGCGTTCGGGGTCGCAGAGTCTGACGCCTTATACCTCGCCCCGGCCCGGCGGGTGAGGATCTGGAACTGACGGATCAGATCTGCCAGTCCTGCGCTCCGTCGTTCTGGGTGTAGCTGCCGACGGAGTTCTTCACGACGATTGGATCGCCACTGCCGAAGTTGTCGAAGAACCACTGGGCGTTGTCCGGGCTGATGTTGATGCAGCCGTGGCTGACGTTGCGCTTGCCCTGATCAGCCACCGACCACGGGGCGCTATGCACGAAGTTTCCGCTGTTGTCGAATCGGACGGCCAGCTTGACATGCACCTTGTAGCCCTGCGCCGAGGTGTTCGGCACGCCGTAGGTCGCGGAATCCATGACGATGTCGGGGAACTTCTCAAGCACGTAGTAGGTGCCGTTCGGGGTGTCATGACCCGGCATGCCCATCGACATCGGCATGGTCCTCACCACGGTCCCGTTGTGGGTCACCGTCATCTGGTGGGTGGCATTGTCGGCCGTCGCCACCCAAGCGTCGCCAACCCGGAAGCTGGACTTGGTGCCAGCGGCGTCGATGTTCACCGCGGTGCCGGCGGGCCAGAAGTTCAGCGGCCGCCACCGCACCTGGCTGTCGTTGATCCAGTAGAACTTGCCGGGTACCGGGGGGGTTGACGAGATGTGGATCGCTTGCTCGGCCATCGGCCGGTCGGCGATAGGTACCGCGAAGTTGATGACGATCGGCTTGGCGACGCCCACCATGGCGCCGTTGGCGGGATTGAACGCGGGCGGCCGGAACGGCGGGTCGCCGGTGAACGGTTGGGGGTTCTGGCCGGCGACAGTCGTCGCCGGCGTCGCGTTCTGCGGGTTTTGGGCGTTCGGGGCGTTTTGGGCGTTTTGGGCCGGGGGCGCCAGCGGGTCGACCGGCGCGGGTGGGGGCGCGGCCACCGGTGCCGGTGCCGCGGCGGCAGCGGCAGCTGCCGCGGGTGCTGGTGCGGGTGCGGGTGCGACCGGCGGGTCGGCCGGGTCGGGCGGCGGCGCGTCCGCAGCCGGCGGGGGTGGCGGTGCGCCGGGGTCCAGCGCCGGATCAGCCAGCGCCGGCGGCGTCGCGATGACCAGCGCAGCTACCGCCCCGCCAGCACAAAACATCGAGGTCAGTGCGCGCTTGGCCCGGTGCGACCAGTGCGCGGTCACCGTCGCGCCGGTTGCGGTATCCATCCCCACCTCCATACCTCTGGGTGAAATCAGTCTGGCACAGCGGAAAGGCTCAGCCACAACGGACGCCGTTTGCCGTACGCCGACGCACGGGGTACTCGACAGCGTTGATCAGGCGATTCGCCAGCGACATGCCCGATCCTGGAAATTAGTTGGGAAGTTGTGGATTCGACGGCGGCGGGGGCTGCTGCGGGCCCGCGGCGAGTCCCGGCGGCGGCGTCGCGTTGGGATTCATGGGGCGTTGCGTCAGCAGCATGATCGCCGCGTCTTTGCCGCTGATGTCTTGATCCTGGACCGCGTGCCAAAGCTGGCGCAGGAAGCCAATCCCGCCCTGACCAGGCCCGGGCGGCGCATCCGTGGTGTCCGGCGGCAGGTTGTCCGGGCTGCTCAGGTGCGGCACCCCGTCGGCTGGAGCCGGAGGCGGCGTGGGATCGGAGTCGGCCATCGCCAACGGGGCCGACATGATGAACCCCGTGATCGCCCCGGCCGCGCACACGGCGGCCATCGTTCGGGTATCGATCCCCAACATATTGTGTGCTTCTGTAACACCCGCCACTTTGTTACATCGCCGACAATCGGAACAGCCCGCGGTTGGACAGTACTCCCGCCAGTGCGGTCGTGACCAGAAGCGCGGACGCGGCGAGGATCGCCGGGACGCTGCCCCGCGCATAGAGCAGCCCACCACCCAGCGACCCCGCCATGATGCCGACCTGGAACGCCGCGACGTAGAGCCCGGACGCGCCGTCGGGATCGTTAGGTGCACTACGCATCACCGTCGACTGCAGCATCGGGGGCAGCGCGGTCACCGCGGCACCCCACAGCACGATCGCCGCGCTGCCGACCAGTATGGCCACCATGCCCGGTTGACGGGTCACGGCCAGCACGGTCAGCACCGCGAACGCCGCCAGCAGCGCCGACAGGCAGCCGCTGACCGCTACCCATGGACGGCGATCCAGCGGCCTCGCCAGCAGCCCCATCGACACCAAGCCCGCGATCCCGTAGGCGGCCAGCAGCCAGGCAAGTTTCGGGCCGTGCACCCCGACCACGCCCTGAATGATCACCACGATGAACGTGTAGGACACGAAATGGCCGGTGACGCCGACCAGCGTCAGCATCGACAGCGTCACAAGCCGCCCATTGCGGTAATGACGGTCGGGCGGCGGGGAGGTCTGGATGTGCTCGTTGGACAGCCCGGGCAGCATCAGCCACGCGGCGGCGGTGATCGACGCGGCGACCACCGTTACCACGCCAACCGCGAGCCGCCAGCCCCAAAGCTGGCTCATCGCGGCGGTCAGCGGGCTGCCCACGACCAGGGCCAGCGCCGTTCCAAGGTACACCGCCGTGGTGGCGCGGCCCACGTGCGTCGAAGGCACCAGCCGGGCGCCGATCGGTGCGATCACCGACCACATCAGGCCGTGAGTGACCGCGCACAGCACCCGCCCGGCGGCGAGGACCGCGAAGTTCGGGGCGAGCGCCGAGATCAGCTGGGAGCCTGTCAGGCACACCAGCGTCAGCAGGAGGGTTCGGCGACGCGGCCAGCGTGCGGTCAGCCCCACGAACGGCACCGTCGTCACCGCCGCGACAAGGGCGTAGGTGCCCAGCAGGGTGCCGACCAGCGCCTCGCTGACACGCAGGTCGGTCGCGATGGCCGGCAGCGCGGCCACCGGCACCATCTCCGCGGTCACGTAGATGAAGGCCGCGGCGGACAGCACGGTCAGTTGCGCCGCGATCCGCGCGCGCGCCGGGCTGAGGTCGGCGTGCGCCTGCGTGGCGTCGTGTACGGCGGTGGGCTGCATGCGTCGACTGACAACGGTATCGGCAGACGCGCTTCGACCCGGGATTACAGAGGGCGTGTGGGCGCGGCGTTTGGGACGTTCGGGCGCGGTGGCCGCGCGGCGGGGGCGCGGTGGGGCCTGTTGTGTCGGGGTCGGCTACGACCGGACAAGGCGGGCGATCGCTGCGGACGCCTCGGCGAGCTTGGCATCGGCGTCCTCGGCACCCGCGGCCACCGCGTTCGTGACGCAGTGGTTCAGATGTTCGTCGAGCAGCCCAAGCGCCACCGACTGCAGGGCGCTGTTTACAGCGCTGATCTGAGTCAAGACGTCGATGCAGTACTTGTCGTCATCGATCATCCTGGCGATGCCACGGACCTGACCCTCGATGCGCCTGAGCCGCTTGGCGTAGTCGTCTTTGCGCTCGAAATAACCCTGTCTAGCAGCCATTCACCCTCCCAGCACTTGTTTGATCTGGTCGATCGCGCCCTGCTGGTGCGAGATCATCGACTGCACCATGCGGAAGCCTATTGCCGAGAAGGCGACATCGCCGGCGTTGTGGACGCCCGGCTGTGCCTCCGACACGGGTGAAGGTCATGTTGCCACTTTAACCCATATACCCCATTGGGGTATATGGTGATGTGCCCGGGCATACTTGGTTGATGGTCGACATCAAGCCGCGCAGCCGTGACGTCACCGACGGCCTGGAGAAGGCGGCGGCCCGTGGGATGCTGCGCGCGGTCGGTATGGAGGACGACGACTTCGCGAAGCCACAGATCGGGGTGGCGTCCTCGTGGAACGAGATCACGCCGTGCAATCTCTCACTGGACCGGCTCGCCAAGGCCGCGAAGGACGGCGTGTTCGCCGCGGGGGGTTATCCGCTTGAATTCGGCACGATTTCGGTGTCCGACGGCATCTCAATGGGTCATGAGGGCATGCACTTCTCACTGGTGTCGCGCGAGATCATCGCCGACAGCGTCGAGACCGTGATGCAGGCCGAGCGACTCGACGGATCGGTGTTGCTGGCCGGCTGCGACAAGTCACTGCCCGGCATGCTGATGGCCGCCGCGCGCCTGGACCTGGCCGCGGTGTTCCTCTACGCCGGCACCATCCTTCCCGGCACCGCCAAGCTGTCCGACGGAACCGAGCGCGACGTAACCATCATCGACGCGTTCGAAGCGGTTGGCGCCTGCGCGCGGGGGCTGATGTCGCGCGAGGACGTCGACGCGATCGAGCGGGCGATCTGCCCCGGCGAGGGCGCGTGCGGTGGTATGTACACAGCGAACACGATGGCCAGCGCCGCTGAGGCGCTCGGGATGTCGTTGCCGGGCAGCGCGGCTCCGCCGGCCACCGACCGACGTCGCGACGGCTACGCGCGGCGCAGCGGACAGGCTGTTGTGGAACTGCTGCGGCGCGGCATCACCGCACGCGACATCCTGACCAAGGGGGCGTTCGAGAACGCGATCGCGGTGGTGATGGCCTTCGGCGGCTCGACCAACGCGGTGTTGCACCTGCTGGCGATCGCACACGAGGCCAATGTGAAGCTGTCGCTGGAGGACTTCACCCGCATCGGCGCCAAGGTGCCGCACCTGGCCGACGTCAAGCCGTTCGGCCGGCACGTGATGTTCGACGTGGACCGCATCGGCGGCGTCCCGGTGATGATGAAAGCGCTGCTGGATGCGGGTTTGCTGCACGGCGACTGCATGACGGTGACGGGCCGCACCATGGCCGAGAATCTCGCCCACATCGCGCCGCCGGACCCCGACGGCAAAGTGCTGCGGGCGTTGGACAACCCGATCCACCCCACCGGCGGCATCACGATCCTCGGCGGCTCGCTGGCTCCCGATGGCGCGGTGGTGAAAACCGCAGGGTTCGACTCAACCGTCTTCGAGGGCACCGCAAGAGTTTTCGACGGCGAGCGGGCCGCGCTGGACGCCCTGGAAGACGGGACGATCACCGCCGGTGACGCCGTTGTGATCCGCTACGAAGGACCCAAAGGCGGCCCGGGTATGCGGGAGATGCTCGCGATCACCGGCGCGATCAAGGGCGCCGGACTCGGCAAAGACGTGCTGCTGCTCACCGACGGCCGGTTCTCCGGTGGCACCACGGGGCTATGCGTGGGCCACATCGCGCCCGAGGCGGTCGACGCCGGCCCCATCGCATTCTTGAACGACGGCGACCGGGTCCGCCTCGACGTGGCGAACGCAACGCTGGACGTAATCGTCGATCCCGACGAATTCACCACGCGCAGCGAGGGCTTCGCCCCGCCGCCGCCGCGTTACACGACCGGAGTGCTGGCGAAATACCGGAAGCTGGTCGGTTCGGCCGCCAATGGAGCGGTGTGCGGCTGACGTCGAGCTAACGCACTCCGGCTTTCAGGTACACGACGCGCAGCACGTGTCGCACCTCGGGACCCATCACCGCGCCCGCGAGCTCGCAGAACGCGGTGACGAACTGCGGCCCATGGGGAGGCTGCGCGTCGCAGAGGTGATGTGCGATCTCGTGCAACACCACGAGCTCGCGCAGCGCCCAGGTGGTCTGGCGCTCCGGCACCGCGATGACAGCCGAGCTGTCGTGGCGTTCGTAGTGCGCCGCGGTGACACCACGCCGCGCCCGCACCGCCACCGGCCCGGTGCCGGGCCAGCGCTGCCGCACGGCCGGATGGCTCAGCACCGAATCCACATAGCGCTGCACGGACTGCACCGACCCGAAGCGCGCCTCGGGCGGCAACGTCAACTGGGTGCCGAAGAAGTCGACCGCACCCGAACCGTGCTCGGCCGCCCGGTCGAACAGCAGGCGCACGAATTCTTCGGCCGCATAGACCTTCGACCGCTGCGAATCCCGCCGGCTCACTTGCCCAACGCGCCGCGCGCTCCCGCCAATTCGGTGCTATTACCAAGGCGTGCCCGCCGACCCGCCCGGTCCCCAGCGCGTCGGGCCGCCGACGAGTACCCCGCCGAGGCCCGGCTGGCATACCATGTCCCGCGCGCTTTGGATTCCCGGCTGTAGAAGTCACGCAGCTCGAGCTCCTTGTCGCGCAAGGCGATTGCCGTGCCGGGCTGAGCACGCCGCTGGTCTCGCGCCTGTCGCTGCGCCTCCTCACGGGCCTCGGCCAGCCGCTGCCCGATCCGGGCGCCAAAGGCAAGCTGGAAATTCAGCCGCGCCGTGATCGTGGGCGTGGGCCGATGGGCGCCGGAGGCGATGTATACCTCCGAGCAGCGAACCATCTGCAGCACCAGGCTGGCGTAGAGCGCGTGGCTGGTGTCGATGTCCTCTTTGAACCCATAGGCATAGACGAGCGCCGAGTTGGACGCCACGTCGACGCGCACGTCGTTGGCTGCGGCGATCACCGCGAACAGCTGGACATAGGTGCGCAGCCCCTTCGTCCCGGCCGCACCGATCGTGATCGTGCGTTGGACGGGCGTTTGCGCCTTCGCGTGGGGAGGGGCGTGGGAGCGTGCGACAGCCAGGTCGATCGAGGTGGCGGTGGCCAGTCGTTGCGCCGCGGCCATGAAGGCCTCCGCCTCGTGCGCATTATCGGTGCCTTCGGCCTGGCGAAGCAGGGCAGCGATGCGCGCCAACATCTTGTCGTCGGTCATGGCGCCCACCGTAAACGACGGCTCCGACGAGCTCGTTGCACGCCGCCGGGCACGTCGCGATCGTCAACGCGACACGAACCCGTCCAGCGCGGCGACCAGCTGCGGCGACAGCGGCTGGTTGTTCGCGTAGTTCGCGACGCTGTCGGTGGGGTCGTCCTTGAGCACATGGCTGACCCCGCGGAGCCGGACGACGTCGAGATCGGTGTGGCGCAGCGCTGCGGCCAGCGGCCGCATGGCTTGGCAGTTGGCTTGCGCGTCGGAGTCACTGCAGGTCAACAACACCGCTGTGCCGGTCGGGATCCGACTAGCCAGAGCAACGGGATCGATGGCGTCGGCGTCGACGACGGCCTTGAGGTTGCCCGGATTGAGGATCGCGCTCAGGCCGGCAGGCAGGTTCGCCGGCACGGTGCCGCCGGCACGCACCTGCGCTACCGCCGCGGACCAGGAGGCCAAGGTCTGGTCGGCCTGTCCACGGGTCTGGCGGCCGGCGTTCACCTCCGCGTCGACGCTGGACCGCACCCGGCTGGTGATCAGGTCGAGATAGCGGCCGGGCAGTGGTTCCAGCAGGCCGAGCGAATGGATTCTGGGTGCGTCGCCGGTGTCGCCGGCCAGTGTCATCGCGTGAATCGTGCCCTCCCCCAGCGCGTAGACCGCGAGGCGCGACTTGTCGGTGCCGGGCTGCCCGGCCAAGAAGCGCACCGCCGCCCGTGCACCCGTCGTGTAGACGGCGCTGCCGATCTGCGACGGGTTGGCGGTGTAGGGCCCGAGTCCCGTCCGCCCGCTGCCAACCTTGTCGTAGCGGAGACTGGCCACGCCGCGGTCGGAGAGCAGGCCGGCCAGGGCGCGCATCGTGCCGACCGGGCCCGCCACCGCATTGTCGCCATTGCGGTCGGTCTGGCCGCTCTCGGAGATCAACAGTGCAGCCGGGCCGGCCGACCCGCCGGGCTGATGCCGGTAGGTTCCGTGCAGCGTCAGAGCATCGGCGACGAACATCACCTCGTCATCCACCCACGCCGTGTGTTTGGAGCAGCCCGCGACTGCGAGCACCGCCGCCAGCACCCAGCAGGCACCGAGGCGCCCGGTGCATCTCACAGATGGTCCCCGATCCATGACGCGACGTCGTCGAGCACCAGATCCTTCTCCGGTTCGTTGAAGACCTCGTGGTACAGCCCGGGGTAGATCTTGAGCGCAACATCGGTGGAGGCGGCGTTGTCCGCGAGCATGCGGCTGCCCTGGATCCCGATGAGCCGGTCCTGTTCACCGTGCACGATCAGCAACGGCGCCGACAGTTTGGCCGCCAGCTGGGACTGGTTCTCGCCGACCTGCAGCAGCGCACGCGAGATCCCGGCCGGCAGCCAACCGTGATACACCAGCGGATCGGCGTTGTATCTCGCGACCACGTCGGCGTCGCGGGAAATCGCGTCCGTCGGCAGCTTCTTGGCCGGCGCGCCGGGGAAGAACCTGCCCAGCGCCTTGCCGACCACCCGCAGCGCCAACGGCGCCTCCAGCTGCGCTGCCACCGCCGGACCGGACAGCACCATCGCGTGGTAGTCGGCGGGATGCTGGGCGCCATAGGCGAACACGATCCCGCCGCCCATGCTGTGGCCGAGCACGATCCGCTTCAGGTCGGGATGGTCGCGGGCAGCGATACCGACCAGCGCCGAGAAGTCGTCGGTGTAGTCCGACAACTGTTTGAGCCACACCCGCTTGCCGCCGGAACGGCCGTGGCCGCGGTGGTCGAGGGCGTACACGATCAGCCCGGCCTGGCCGAGGCGCTGGGCGACGTGGTCATAGCGGCGGGCGTGTTCGGCGTACCCGTGCGAGAGCACCACAACGCCCCGTGGGACACCGTCGGGGGTCCACACGTCGTACACGATGCGGACGCCCTCGACGCCGTCGAAGCCATCTTCGGTCCGGGTGCTGGCCATCTGCAGAGGGTAATGAAGTCCGGCGAGCGTGCGTAAGCTCGGTGCGGTGAGCGTCCTCGCAGATGAGGCAGACGACGAGTTTCTGGTTCAGGCCGAACCGCACCGGCGCGAGCTGCTCGCCCACTGTTACCGCATGACCGGCTCGCTGCACGACGCCGAGGACCTGGTCCAGGAGACATACCTGCGGGCGTGGAAGGCCTACTCCGGGTTCGGAGCCAAGTCGTCGCTACGGACCTGGCTGTATCGGATCGCGACCAACACCTGCCTGACGTCGCTGGAAGGCCGACAGCGGCGCCCGCTGCCCGCCGGCCTGGGTGCGCCGAGCTCGGATCCGATCGACGAGTTGACGCAACGTCACGAGGTGGCGTGGTTGGAGCCGCTCCCGGACGACGCGGCGGACCCCTCGGAGATCGCGGGCTCCCGAGAATCGGTTCGGCTGGCTTTCGTCGCGGCGCTGCAGCACCTATCGCCGCGTCAGCGCGCCGTGCTGGTGCTTCGCGATGTGCTGCAGTGGAAGGCCGCCGAGGTGGCCGACGCGATCGGAACGTCAACGGCGGCGGTGAACAGCCTGCTGCAGCGGGCCCGCGCCCAGCTGGAGGCGGTCGGCCCGAGCGCCGACGATCGGTTATTGCCGCCGGATTCCGCTGAGACGCGAGACCGGCTGACCCGGTACATCGAGGCGTTCGAGGCCTACGACGTCGAGCGGCTGGTGGAGATGTTCACCGCGGAGGCGATCTGGGAGATGCCGCCGTTCGACAACTGGTATCGGGGGCCCGAGGCCATCGGCCCGCTGATTCACCACCAGTGCCCGGCCAGCGGGCGCGGCGACATGCGGCTGATCCCGCTGCTGGCCAACGGCCAACCGGCCGCGGCCATGTACATGCGCGAGCAAGGCAAGCACCTGCCGTTCGGACTGCACGTCATCGAACTGACGGCGGAGGGTGTGTCGCATGTGGTGGCATTCCTCGACACCACCCTGTTCGCCAAGTTCGGCCTGCCGCCGGAGCTGTAGTCGATCGGATT
>Ga0213881_10000857_pt1 | contig 16130 bp, 11 predicted proteins | sample BarmaccoBMER_R08_FD_160104 | JGI IMG/M metagenome (GOLD analysis project Ga0213881, IMG submission 160104) | Barbacenia macrantha exposed rock microbial communities from rupestrian grasslands, the National Park of Serra do Cipo, Brazil - ER_R08 ... | reverse complement strand
CCCGCGCCACCCCCGACCCCGGCTCCGCGCACGCCAGCACGATCCGCGCCCGCTCCGCCAGCCACGGCAACCCGCCCCGCAACCAGCGGACAAGCTCAGCCCGATCCTCAGCACTCAGCACTAAAGGGCAGCAGTCTGCGACATGCCATCCAGGCTACAGACTTAACCACCAAATTTCAGGCTCGGGATACTAGTGCCGCGACCGATTAAGTTTGCCCCCGTCCGCCGCGTAGATCCGGTGCGGGGCCAGCCGGAGACGTGCCGTTTCTTTGAAGCCAGTTTCCTGAGCCGAAAATATTTTCGGCTCAGGAAATCGTAGTCAGCCGGATGGCACCAGGCCGGCCGTCGGCGGGCTGGCCGCACGCGAGGCCTGTGCTGCCGGCACCAGCCCCCTGCGGTCCAGCAGGCTCACCGCACACCAACGGGGCAAACGTAGACAGACGCGGCACTAGGTAGGAGGCCGCAGTCTGATCGGCGCTCGCTGCCGTGGGGTCCTCACCCACGACGGTGTCACCGTCGTGGGTAGCTAACGCGGCGTCTGGTCGCTGCTACCTCAGCGCGGTGAGCCGCGAATTGCCGCACCTGGGTGACGACGCGAGCCGGGCCTGGCTGGCAGCGTGGCCGCGTGCGACAACCCCCAGCGGGCTGCGAAAGGAGATAGCGCATGGGTTTCCCGGCAATCAGGAGATGGCCGCTACCCGTGAACCCCTATCCGCCGGGTGTGACGAGGCCGGTCTCATAGGCGGTCACGACGGCCTGTGCGCGGTCGCGCAGGCCCAGCTTGGCCAGGATGCGCTTGATGTGGGTCCGGGTGGTTTCCCCGGCGATGCACAGGGTGTCGCTGATCTGGGTGTTGGACATGCCCTGGGCGATCAGCACCAGTACTTCGGTCTCCCGGCTGGTCAGCACGTCGAGGGCGGCAGGGGCGGCCGGGACGGCGGGGGGCTTGCGGGTGAAGTCGGTGATCAGCCGCCGGGTCACCGACGGGGCCAGCAGCGCGTCGCCCGCCGCGACGACCTTGACCGCGTGGATGAGCTCGGCGGTGGTGGCGTCCTTGAGCACGAACCCGCTGGCCCCGGCCCGCAGGGCCTCGTACACGTACTCATCGAGGTCGAAGGTGGTCAGCATCAGCACCCGCGGGCGGCCAGGGTCGGCCGCGGCGGCCAGGATCTCGCGGGCGGCCTCCAACCCGTCCATGACGGGCATCCGCACGTCCATCAGCACGACGTCGGGGTCCAGCCGGCGGGCCTGGCGCACCGCGTCGGCGCCGTCCACGGCCTGTCCGGCGACCATGATCCCGGGTTCCGCGGCGAGCATGGCGGCGAAGCCCTCGCGGACCATGGCCTGGTCGTCGGTGATCAGGCAACGGATCACCCGGCCGTTCGCGGGGCCGCCGTCGCCGGTCAAGTCGGCCCGCCGAGCGGGAGCATAGCTGAGACGACGAACCCGCCCCCGGCAGTCGGCCCGGCTGACAGCGAGCCGCCGAGCAGCTCGGCTCGCTCGCGCATCCCGGTCAGGCCGTGCCCCGGCCGGTGGCCGTCGGCCCGCGGCCCGGCGGGAGTCCCCGGGCCGTTGGTCAGCTGAAGCGCAACGGTGCCCGCGCCGCAGGTCACGGAGACCATGACCGGGGCGCCCGCGGCGTGCCGGCCGGCGTTGGACAAGGCTTCCTGGATGATCCGGTAGGCGCACATCCCGGCGCTGGGCGGCACCTGGTCGAGTGCGGGCGATACGGTCAGCTCCACCGTCATCCCGGCCTGCCGGGCCGCGTCGATCAGTCCGGGCAGCTCCTGCAGCCCTGGCTGCGGGGCGAGGGCGGCGGGCTGGTCGCTGCGCAGCGCCCCGAGCAGGCGGCGCATGTCGGCCAGCGCCTGGCGCGCCGACCCGCTCAGCGATCCGAACTCGGCCCGCACCGGGTCCGGCATTTCTCCCAGCCGGTGCGGCGCGCTTTCGGCCCGGATCGCAATGAGCGACATGTGGTGGGCGACCACGTCGTGCATTTCGCGGGCGAACCGGGTGCGCTGCTCGAGCACGGCCAGCCGCGCCCGCTCCAGCTCGGTCTGCTCAGCCTGGTCGGCCAGGGCCCGCCGGGTGCGTCGCTCGGAACCCGCCCGGTCCACCGTGACTGCCATGACGGCGAACACCAGGCTGCCCGCCCCGGCGACGGCCAGGCCCGGACCGTCCTTCCCGGCCCACAGCCACCACGGGATCAAGGTCAGCGCCCACAGCCAGCACAGCGCCGGCCGCTCGGACCGGATCCCGGCCAGGCATGCCGCCGCCAGCAGCACCGGTGTCTGCACCGGATCCCAGGGCAGGCCGCCCCACCAGCTCTCATGGAGCAGCGGGACCAGCAGCAGCCCGAACCACCCGACCCGCCAGCCCTGCAGCGGGTACCGGACCCCCACCAGCAGCGGCGCCACCACGGCCAGGGCCACCAGCACCCGCGCCAGCACCTGCCCCACCGGTAGTGCCGACGGCACGGACTGCGTGCCGGGAAGCTGGCCGGAAAAACCGGATACGTTCGATACGTGCTGGGCGCCAAAGCCCAGGAGCTGCAGGCCGTGGCCGTCGCTCAGGCTGGCCAGGCTGGCGGTGCACAGCGCCACCGTCGCGGCGCCGAGCAGAGTGCGGGCGGCCCAGCGCTGCCCGCGCGGACGCCAGCGTCGGGCCACCGGCTCGGAGCCGGCCACGGCCTGGACCAGCCCTCGCCACGCTACGCCCGCGATCTGCCGGGCGCCTTCGGCGGGCGCGGTGAGGCCGGGTGTCCCTTGCACTCTGCCAGGTTAAGCCGCTGGCAGCACCCGGGACGACCCCCAGGGCGGTGTCACCGCTGTGGGGTAGGCGGCGTGGCGCCCGCGCCCGACTGCCCCAGCGCGGTGAGCCGGGATTTGCCGCACCTGGGTGACGACGCGGACCGCGCCCGCTTGGGAGCGTGGCCGCATGCGAGTAATCCGAACAATCCCGAGGATGCGAATGCGAATGAACGAGGAACCCGGTGGGTATACCCTGCGGTCGGCCCGGTCGGCCCGGTCGGCCCGGTCGGCCCGGTCGGCCCGGTCGGCCCGGTCGGCCCGGTCGGGATGGCCGGGAGCCATGCTCGCCATACTCGGCATTGTCGTGCTGGCGGCTTGCGGCAGCAGCGGTACCACCAGCACGAACGCGGGCAGCTCAACGTCAACGGCGTACCAGAAGGCGCTCGCGTACGCGCAATGTATACGGGCACATGGCATACCGGACTACCCTGACCCCAACAGCCAAGGTCAGTTCATAATCCAGAACGGAGCCAGTGCTCCGCCGAGTGTCAGCCCTGCTGTCGCGGGCGCGGCAGCGACAGCATGCCAGAAGCTGCTGCCCCCTTCCATGGCCTTGGGGTCCTCGAAGGCGCCGCCGGGATCGAACGCTCAGGCCTTGAAGTTCTCCGAGTGCATGCGCAGTCACGGTGAGCCGAACTTCCCCGACCCGGCCGCTAACGGCTCGTTCACTCTGCCGTCAGGCATGGACGCCGAGTCGCCGCAGTTCCAGAACGCGGCGAAAGCCTGCCAGTCGCTGAGGCCCGCTAACCCCGGTGGGGCGTCGGCGCCGTGAGCGAGACGACATCCCGTGGCCGCGAGCCGAAGGCCGGTCAGCGGGAGGACCGCGAGGACACCGTCGTAGTCAGGCAGCTCCCGAGCAGCCGGCGCCGCTGGCTGGGCGCCACCGCGTTGATCGTGGTTCTCGGAGCGGGCGCCGTGTGGTCCGTCGGGGCGTTCGGCTCACCTGGCTCTTCAGGCGGGAACACGGGCGCGCCGCCGCCGCAGACGTTCACTGTGACCAGGGAGAATATCTCGGCGACGACGGCGGAGAACGCGACGCTGGGCTACGCCGCGTCCTACACCGTGACCGGGCAGGGCGGGGGGACGGTGACCTGGCTGCCGTCGGAGGGGCAGGTGATCCGGCAGGGTCAGGTGCTGTACCTGACCGGTAACGGGACCCCGGTGGTTCTGCTGTACGGTAGCGTCCCGGACTGGCGGACCATGTCGGAAGGCACCACCGGCCAGGACGTCACGCAGCTCAACCATGACCTGGTGAACCTCGGGTACGCCAGCAGCAGCGATATCAGCTCGCTAGGCTGGGACTACTACTCGTGGGAGACCCAGTACGCGGTAGAGAACATGGAGAAGGCCCTGGGAGTATCGGGCCCGTCGGGATCGCTGACCCTAGGGTCGGTGGTGTTCAAGCCGGAGGCGCTGCGGGTCAGCCAGGTGACGGCCAGCCTGGGCAGTCCGGCGTCCGGCCCGATTTTCTCGGCGACATCGGACCGACACGTCGTGACGGTCAGCCTCAGCACTTCCCTGGAGTCGGAGGTCAAGCCCGGTGACGCGGTGACGGTCACGCTTCCCAGCGGGTCCACTACGCCGGGTGTGATCACCTCGGTGGGAACCGTGGCGTCCGGATCCGGCAGTTCGGCCACGGTCCCGGTCTCTGCGAAGCTCACCGACCCGGCGGCGGTCGGCTCCCTGGATCAGGCGCCGGCGACGGTGAACATCACCACCGCCAGCGCCCCGGACGTCCTCGTGGTGGAGGTGGGCGCGCTGCTGGCCCAGCCGTCTGGAGGGTACGCGGTCGAGGTGACCGGCTCGGGTAACTCCCGTCGGCTGGTCCCGGTGACGGTCGGGCTCTTCGACGACGCCGCCGGGCTGGTGCAGGTGACCGGGGACCTGACGCCAGGCGAGCGCGTGGTGGTGCCGAACATATGAGCGCTGTCTCTGTAGCCGCGCCGGTGCTGGAGTTCGACCGGGTCTCTAAGCTGTACCCTGTGTCTCCGCCGGTCCGGGCGCTTGATGACGTCAGCCTGGCGATAGCGCCCGGCGAACTGACCGCCATTGTCGGCCCGTCCGGATCGGGCAAGACCACGATGCTGCACCTGATGGGCACGCTGGACAAGCCGACCGGCGGAACGGTGCGGGTGACCGGGATCGATGTGGCGCACATGAAGGACAAGGAACTGTCGGCGCTGCGCGCGACCCGGATCGGGTTCGTGTTCCAGCAGTTCTTCCTGGCCGAGCACCAGAAGGTGCTGGACAACGTGGCCGACGGGCTGCTGTACGCCGGTGTCGGCCGCGCCGAGCGGCGCAGGCTCGCGCTGGCCGCGCTGGCCCGGGTCGGGCTGGCCCACCGGGCCGCCGCCCGGCCGACCCAGCTATCGGGCGGCCAGCGGCAGCGGGTGGCGATCGCCCGGGCGATCGTGGGCCGCCCGCCGGTAGTGCTGGCCGACGAGCCGACCGGCAGCCTGGACTCGGCCACCGGCGCCTCGACCCTAGCGCTCATGGAAGAACTCAACACCCAGGGCACCACGATCATCGTGATCACCCACGACCACGCCGTAGCCGCCCGGATGCGGCGTCGCATCGAAGTACTCGACGGACACATCATCGCCGACAGCGACCCCGTTGACCTGGTAGCCGGGGACCGTGCGCTACGTGAGGGAGCTCCATGACGATCACCCCAGCCCACGCGCGGCCCCACCGGCCGTCCGCGGCCCGTCTGCGGCCGGAGGACCTGGGCGCGCTGGCCAGCGTGGGCCTGCGTACCAGGAAACTGCGGGCGGCGCTGTCGGCGCTCGGCATCTCGATCGGGGTGGCCGCGATCGTGGCGGTTCTGGGCTTGGCCCGGTCCTCTCAGGCTGGGCTGCTGGCCGAGATCAGCAAACTGGGCACCAACCTGCTGACCGCCACCAACGGGCAGAGCTACACCGGCACTGCCGAGCTCCCCAAAGCCTCCCCGGGAATGGTCGCTGAGTTGCCCGGTGTCACCGCGGTGCAGTACACCGGGGCGCTCACCAGCGTCAACGCCTACCGTAGCCCGCATATCCCGGCGATCGACACCAACGCGCTGAGCGTGGATGCCTCCAGCACGGGACTGCCCGCCGTGGCGGGCACCAGCGTGGCCCAGGGGACCTACCTGAACGCGGCTACCGAGAACGAACCGGTCGCCGTGCTCGGGTACCAGGCGGCGCAGCGGCTGGGCATCGACCGGATCTGGCCGGGAGAGAAGATCTGGATCGGCGGGATGTGGTTCTACGTGGCCGGGCTACTGAACCCGGCCACGCTGACTCCGCAGATCGATTCCTCGGTTCTGATCGGATTTCCCGCCGCGGAGAAGTACCTCGGCTTCGACGGGCATCCCTCGGAACTCTATGTGCAGACGCAGAACAGCCAGTCCGTCACCAACAGGGTCGACGGCCTGCTCGGCTACCAGGCCAATCCAGAGGATCCCAGCGGGGTCAGCGTGTCCCAGCCGTCGGCCGCGCTGACGGCTCAAGCCGACGCCGCCGGCGCGTTCGACACGCTGTTCCTTGGCCTGGGAGCGGTCGCTCTGCTGGTCGGCGCGGTCGGCGTGGCCAACATCATGATCATCTCGGTCCTGGAACGGCGGCAGGAGATCGGGCTCCGGCGGGCACTGGGCGCTACCCAGGGCCAGATACGCATCCAGTTCCTGTCCGAGGCCATCCTGCTCTCGCTGATCGGCGGAGTCGTCGGCGTGGTCATGGGCGTGGTCTCGACCGCGGTCTACGCTCATGCTAAGGGCTGGACCATCGTGATCCCGGCCGAAGCCTGGGCCGGCGGGCTGGCCGCCGCGCTCGCAATCGGTGCTATCGCCGGGCTGCTGCCCGCCATCCGCGCCGCCCGCTTGTCACCGACGCAAGCACTGTGGAGCCTGTAGCGCCATAATCCGCGCCACGGGCGGGGCGCCGGGGTGCGGTCGGTCGGTGCCACGTCCAGCCCCCGGGGTGCCGAATCTGCGATGTCCCGCCCGGCCCATCAGGAGTGAACTCCCACAATGATCTCGTCACGTCCGGTGATGAACTGGTCCCGGTTGCGCCAGACAGAGTCTTCGGTGTAGGCGAGCGCGACCTTATCGGGGTCGCGGGTGTTCCAGGCGTCTTCGGCGGCCTGGACCTTCTGGCGGGCCGTTTCCTCGGTGAACGGCGGGAACGGTGGCCGTAGTGCCATGGCGTGCTCCTCTCATCAGGCTCGGCGGCCATATGTGCACGTCGCAGTAGCGCATTGAAACGATTCCCGGGCCAACTGCTGAAAACGGCCGTCCCGGCAACACCAGCGATACCGCGTGATGATGGGCGGACCGACCAGATTCCACGGCCGCGATCACGTGGCCGGCAGCTCCGCGGTGACCTCGAAGCCGCCGTCTGGTGCCGGGTCGGCCGCCGTGCCCGCGCCGGTGGTCACCGCTGGCGGCCCGCTGGTTGTCTTCAGCCGAACGACCGGTGGTTTCACCGCCGCGCTGATCCTGATCGCGGCGGTGCATCACGGTCACGGGATGCGGAGCGTGTGCGGTGCCAGCCCGGTCCGGGATCACCGCTCCGCGTCGGTGGCCGGGTGCCGGCGACCTGCCGCGGCAGGGCCGGCTACAGCCCCCGGTCGGTCCAGGACAGCCGCGGCCTGGGCTCGGCCCGGCGCAGCACGCCCACCTCGTGCCGTTGAGGACCGGGCCAGCAGGCTGAGCCAGGCAAACACGGTTACCATCAGCCGGTATGCCAGCGCGACAAACATGGGCGTCGATCATGCCGGTACCGTAGCCCCAGGTCAGACCCGCCCGCCTATGTTTTGGACGCGGGAAACCGGACTTAGCCAGTGAACTGGATGATGCTGGCCGTGCCAGCGGCCAGGGTGACGGTCGCGGACTGGCCAGAGATGCTCACCGGAGTGGTGGAGGGTACCGGGAAGGACCCGTTGGCGGCGACCGCATGGCCGCCCAGCGTGATGCCGGTGGTGGCGGACAGGCCTGCCGCCGAGCTGGTGGCCAGCAGCGCCTGCCGGCCGGAGGAGTAGGAGCTGCCCAGGCTGAGCTGGACCGTTGTCGGGCCGTTCTTCGCCGGGTCCGCGACATTGTCAAGCACGACGGTCAGGTGGCTCCCGTCCGAGACGGCGTAAGCCCGGATGGTAGCCGCACCCGGGTTCGTGACCTGCAGGAAGTGGCCGGGTCCGACCAGCGTCACTGCCAGCATGCCGTAGAACACCGGCTGGGCGACCAGGCCGCCGCCGCCGCACAGCGGCGAGTAGGTGCCGCAGCCGGACACGCTGCCATGGAAGTCGGCCTCGGTGATGCCGCTGCTGGCCAGCAGGAGCCCGTAGTCAAGAGCCCACAGGGAGGAGGCGTAGGTGTTGCTCACCCCGGCGGTGCCGCCGCAGGTGACCGAGTTCGTCTCGGTGATCGCGGGCGGGACGTGCAGCTGCTGGCCGGCCGCCACGGTGGCCTGGGCGGCCCCCGTCTCGTTCTGCACCGAGGCCGTGCCGAGCAGCTCGGCGATGGTCGTCTTGGCGCCGCCGCATGCGCTGAGCGGGTAGTGGTGGTTGGTGATGATGCTGACGTCAGGGTGGCGGGCCTCGTTGCTGGCGAAGGCAGCAAGGAACGCCGGGTGCTCGTGGCCGGGATCCGGACCGCTGAGCGGGACGCCGGGCACCGCTTTCCTGATCGCCGCGACGTAGGACTCGAACTCGGTAAAGTAGGCAGAGGTGGAGGTGTAGTAGTAGTTCGGCTCGTTGCCGATCTCAATGGCCAGCAGCGACGAGCCGAGGATGCTCACCGCATGTGAGGCCTCGTCCGCGGCCCTGGTCGGATCCGCGTGCTTGAGGTTGACGCCGAGAATGACCTTCCAGCCACTGGCCTTAGCCACCGATGCCAGCTGGTGCAACGATGCGGGCGTGATCGTGCCTTGCGACCAGGACGGTGGCCGCTCCCCGGTGGAGGTCCAGAAGGTGTTGTCCGAGGAGTTGCCGCCTACCCGCAGAACCCCGCCCGCGGGATCGAGGGTCTTCATGTAGGAGACCAGGTCGGCCGCCCCGAACTGGGGACGGGTGAGCTCGGATGCTTCTACCGACAGGCCTATCAGGTTGGCCGGCATGACCGCCCCCGCCGCGCCCGGATGCACGGTGATCGTGAGGCGGGCGGCGGGAGCCGCCGCGGCGACTGCCGTCTGGCATGCACCAGCGGCGAACATCGCCGCGGCGGCTACGGCTACACCGTGTCGTAGCCGCCGGCTGTATTCGCGCGTTCGGGCGCCTCTGAGTAGATACGCATGGCGCCAGGGTGATCGGTGATTGGTCATTGCGGCCTGCTTCTGTGCTCGATAGAGGTGTCCATGGGATGGCGAAACTCTAGGGCCGCAGAACCGCCGATGGGCGCGCGCATATTACGCGCTGGCTGGTGCCGGGGAAGCCCCGGCAACAACCGCAGGGCAAACGTAAACGCTTGAAACATCTGATGTCAACAGGAATCTGAATATTGATCGGAAGGTTTACTAAAATACTCAATAACTTCTCAGCTGGGCCATTGCCTGGGTTCTAGGTAAGCAGGTGACTGGGAACGCACGGTGAGTAAGCAGCTCTTGGTTGTTTACATCGGGTGTTTTCGCAGCCTCACGGGGAGCCAGCCCGTCTGGGATGCGGGGCCTGCCCGGCCGATGTCGAGGAACTGCCGTATTCTCACCTCCCCGGCCTGACGACGTCCCAGCGGGGGAGTCGCGCGAGCGCGGACGCATCGCAGGCAACGACAGCACTATCAGCAACATACTTCCCGGACGCGGTGCGGGACCGCAATGCCACCAGCCGCCTCGAAAAGATCGGGTCATTATAGGGCGGTGCGGAGACAGGGTGCTCAAAATTGCGCCTTGACAGGCGATTCATCCGATGTTTAGTGTTGTTCGCAATATTTCTTTCCTGTTTGGTAGCGACCGTCGTCTCTCGGGGCGGCAGCCGCTACCGGGTACCACGTGCCAGCGGCCGGCGCGAGCAAGGGAGCTCGGATGAAACGGTTCCGTTGGCGCAGGCTAGCTATTGCCGGTGCCGCGGTGGTCGCCGCCGCGTTGGTGACGCAGAACGCGGGCGCGGCGCCGGTGTCGACGCGGGCACAGAAGAAGGCTCCGGCCGCGGCCCCATCGTGGACAACGGCATGGTCTACATGGTCGACGGCAACTCCGGCGGATTCGGCACCGGTAACACCGGCGACCTGATCGCCTGGTCGCTGGACGGATAGCCATGAGCCCTGATGGGCGCGGCCACGGGCTGTCCCGGGCTCGCATACCTGGATTGCAAAGGATTACCCGAGGCGGATGCCACAGCGCCCGCGCGCGTTTACAACGGAGGTTTACGTAATGCACCTAAGATCGTCGAGATTCCGGCTGTTCATGGTCGGGGTGGCGTCGGCCGTCGTCGCCATGGGCGTCGGCGTCGTGCCCGCCGTCCAGTCGGCGCAGGCCGAGAGCAACGGCACGGGCCTGACCCCGCTGATGGGGTGGAGCACGTGGAACATCCCCGGCCGCGATCCGACCGCCGCCAATGTCGAGGCGCAGGCGCGGGCGCTGAAGAGCAGCGGCCTGCTGGCGGCCGGCTACAACTATGTCAACATCGACGACTTCTATTACGAGTGCCCGGGCAGCCAGGGCCCGAACGTGGACGCCAACGGCCGCTGGGTGGTCGACCCGTCCAAGTTCCCGAGCGTCGGCGGCGTCACTGGCCTGCAGGTAGTCGCCAACTACGTGCACAGCCTGGGCGAGAAGATCGGCTTCTACGTCACCCCCGGCATTTCGGACCAGGCGGTGGCGAAGAACACCAAGATCCTCGATACCAGCTACACCGCTAAGGAGATCGCCGACGGGGCCAGCGAGCACAACTACAACTGCCATGGCATGCAGGGCATCAACTACTCCAAGCCAGGTGCGCAGGCGTTCATCAACTCCTGGGCTGACGAGCTGGCTTCCTGGGGCGCGGACTACGTCAAGCTGGACGGCGTCGGCGCGGGCGACATCGGCGACGTGCAGGCGTGGTCCACGGCGCTGCGGCAGACCGGCCGGACGATCCACCTGGAGCTGTCCAACAGCCTGGCCATCGCTGACCACGCGACCTGGGCGCAGTACTCCAACGGCTGGCGTACCGGCGGGGACATTCAGTGCTACTGCGGCAGCCCGTACCCGCTGACCCGCTGGTCCAGCGTGCAGTCCCGGTTCGGCCAAGTGGCTTCCTGGGCGCCGTACGGCGGACCGGGCGCGTTCAACGACTACGACTCCATTGAACTCGGCGACGGCCCGGCCAAGCAGGGCATCTCTGCGGCGGAAGAGCAGTCGATGATGAGCCTGTGGTCGATGGCCGCCTCCCCGCTGGTCATTAACGCCGACCTGACCATCCTGAACCCGGCCGACGTCAGCTACCTGACCAACCGGGAGGTCATCGCGGTAGACCAGGACGCCACCGACGCCCGCCGGGTCGTCAACAGCGGCAACGACCAGGTCTTCGCCAAGACCGAGCACAACGGCGACGTCATCGTCGGCCTGTTCAACTACAGCGGGTCGGCCGCCACCACCGACACTGTGAACCTGGCCAGCGCTGGCCTGTCCGGCAGCGGCACCGCGACCAACCTGTGGACAGGGACGTCGATCGGCACCGTCAGCGGCACATACAAGGTCACCCTCGGCCCGGGCGCGGTCGAGCTGCTCAAGATCGTGCCTTCAACTATGCTTTCCTGAACTAATAGGAAACCTTCTTAAAGATTTACGCATACAGTTTTATGTACGTGCGCTCACGTCAATCGCAGTCCATCGCCGCGAAGGACGCCGAAATCAGGAGCAGTGACTTGGCCGGAGCGTTCGTCTACGCCAACAAGGACTACGACGCCAGCGGCACGCTCGGGAAGGCGGCGGTCGGCGGGCTTGGCTAGGCAGATGGGCTTAGCGGCTCATCGGCCACTGGGCGCCCGGGAGGGCACCGGAGCCGCCTGGGGAGGCCGCCCCCGGCGGTTGCTGGTTCCCTCCCGGGTTCACCCCGGCATGCCGGCCAGACGGCCGCTGCTGCCGCCAGCGGGTGAAGACCGCTCGATCCTGCGAACCTCCGGCAAGGGTGCTCGACGACAGCGGAGTACTTCTCGCGCGGGGATGCTTCGCATGCGGTCGCATATGTGCGATCGCGTGCGGAGTTGGGGTAGGTGGCTCGGCATTTGGTCCTGGCGCAGCCCTGCCCGAGTCCCAGATGTCGATTCATAGGATGAATCGCAATTCGTCAAGGCGTGGTCACGCCCCTTCTAGGGACGTGGCAACCTCGATCGCCCGCACCGGCAGCGTTGCATTCTTGCTGTTCGCGACACAGCCAGGCGGACCGCCTTGAGCCAGGCTAGCTCGGCGCATCACAGCATCAGGGACTTGGTCAAAACCTCAATTAATCCGATGTTTATCTTGACACCGGTTACGCCTGGCGACACACTTACCAACAAATAAGAACACTTACCTACGAGCGGAATAGCCGAACTAGCACCGGAATGAGAGGTGCGCACGGGATGGCAGGTATGGCTCCTGTCGTCGCGCAACCCGGTTGGGGGCAGGGATCGCGGCGGGGAGATTCCGATCGGCCCGTGGCCAACTCGCGGATATTCCCGGGTCTGGTTCTGGCCAGGTGTCTTGACCTTCGGCGACGAGGCCCTGTCCCGGGAACGCAGCTGATCCTGACGGTTGGACTCTTCATGTTGTCATCCGAAGCCGGGGCTCGCGGCTCGCGTGCGCTCCCCGGTGGAGCGCGAATTCCAGAAAGGAAGATCGGGTGCGTGTTCTCGCTTTCAGCAGGTTGAGATGGAAAGCCTGGGTGCTGGCTCCGTGCGCGGTGCTCGTGGCCGGAACCGCGGCAGGCGTGACGGCGCAGCCGGCAGCCGCCGCGAGCGGGGTCACCTTCTACGTATCGCCCACCGGTAACGACGCCAACCCGGGGACCTCGAGCAGCGCCCCGGTCAAGACCCTGCAGCGGGCCCAGGCGCTGGTCCGCGGGGTCAGCTCCGACATGACCGCTGACGTGACGGTGCGGCTTGCCGACGGGTTCTATCGCATGACAAGCCCGCTGTCGCTGACCGCGGCGGACTCGGGCACCAATGGCTTCAATGTGGTGTGGACGGCGATTCCCGGCGCACGGCCGGTGCTGGCGGGGTCGGATCAGGTCACCGGATGGAAGCAGATGAGCGCCGGCAGCCCGATCTGGGTGGCGCAGGCCCCGTCGGGCCTGAAGACCATGCAGCTGTACGTCAACGGCACCCGCGCGGCCATCGCACACGGGACGCTGCCGAACCCGCTGACCGGCCAGGATTCCACCGGCTACAGCGGCGGCGGATCCACCCTGGCCGGATGGCACGACCCGTCCGGTGCCAGCCCGAACCTGATCTTCGTGTACCAGCGGGGTCTGGGGGCCTGGACGGATCCGTCCTGCCCGGTGGCCGGGTTCAGTAGCGCGGCGGTGATCATGGCGCAGCCGTGTTGGACCAACTCCACGACGCGGGCCGGCTCGTTCCCGGACGGCCGGGCCTACAACCTGGTTGGGCGCAGCTCGATCACCGAGCAGCCGACCAGCGTGGAGAACGCCTTCCAGTTCCTGTCGGCGTCAACCCCCGGTCAATGGTTTCTTGACCAGGGCTCCAGCAAGATCTACTACGTGCCGCGGCCGGGCGAGGACATGTTCACCGCGGATGTGGAGGCTCCCGTCCTGCAGCAGCTCGTGGTGGGCAATGGCACGGCGTCGGCCCCGGTGCACAACATCGTGTTCTCCGGGCTCCAGTTCTCCTACGCGACCTGGCTGGGGGACACCTTCCAGGGTCAGGGTTCCAGCAACGGGTTCTCCGAGATCCAGGCCAACTACCAGGTGACCGGGGCGAACGGGGCAGCCTCTCAGGGGCTGTGCCACATCCCGCCCTCCTCCTACACCAAGGGGACCTGCCCTTACGGCGCCTGGACTCAGGTCCCTGGCAACATCTCCTTCACCTATGACCAGCACATCCAGTTCGCCGGGGACGCTTTCATGCACCTGGGTGCGGCCGGGCTGACCCTGGGCGACGGATCTCAGAACGACACCGTCCGGGGCAGCGTCGTGACCGACACCTCGGGTAACGGCATCCAGCTCGGCAACGTGGACATGCCCGCAGCCACCGGCGCGTGGCAGGCCTCCCGCAACGTGGTGGAGGACAACCGCGTCTTCGACACCCCCGTGGAATTCCTCGGCGGCATCGCCATCGACTCCGGGTACACCGCCCGCGACACGATCAGCCACAACCAGATCGACCACACCCCCTACACGGCGATCTCGATGGACTGGGGCGGCTGGCCGGACAAGGAGAAGGAAGCCCCGCAGCCGAACTTCAGCCAGGGCAACTCCATCTCCGACAATCTGATCTTCAACTTCATGAGCACTCTGAATGACGGCGGCGCGATCTACACCCAGGGCATTACCGGCACCTCGCTGGCCAACGGCGAGCACGTCACCGGCAACGTGATGCACGACATGACCGATGAGGGCCACGTTGTCTACACGGATAACGGCTGCACGTTCGAGACGATCTCCGGCAATGCCATGTACAACCTGGCCTCCACCGCGGTCGCCTGGGCTTCCCGGCACCACGACTACGAACCGGGCGCCACAACCACCGACGACCCCACCACGGTGACCGGCAATTACTGGGAGAACGGCGCGGGCAACAGCACCGCCGACGGCGTCACGGTGTCCGGCAACACCGCGATCACCAGTCCGAGCCAGATCCCGTCCTCGATCACCAGCAACGCCGGCCTGCAACCCGGTTACACCAGCCTGGAGAGCTGGACTCAGGCCCCCCTGCCCCCGCTGGGGGCCTGACCGCTGCGCGGCGGATGGCCAGGCGGTCCCGGCGTCCGCGGCGGCGGGATCACAGCCGCGAACGGAAAGGAGCGCAGCGGAACCCGATACAGCAACCGTCCCGGGCCCGCCCGGGACCAGGCCTTAACTGCCCTCCCGCCCAGCGGCCAGGGAGGGAGCGGTGAACCCCAATCCGCGCCGGACCGGGTCCGCCCGCGGGCGCATAACCCCTCTATGGAGAACCGCATGAGAAATAAATGGATCGGACCGACCCGGAGAAGAACGGCCGGCCGGGTACTCGCGGCGTTTTCGGTACTCCCTCTTGCCATCACGGCTTGGACGGGGATACCCCTCCTGACTGGAACCGCGCAGGCCGCCGGGACATTCAGCGTGCGCACCTACGGCGCTACAGGAAACGGCTCGACCAACGACGCGGCGGCGTTCAGCAAGGCGATCGCCGCTGCCAGCAAGGCGGGTGGCGGCACCGTGCTCGTCCCCGCGGGCCGGTATGTGATCGGCAACTCCATCCATATGATGAGCAACGTCACGATGGACCTGGCCACCGGGTCCACTATGCTCGGCACCTCCAGCGGGTACGATCCGCCCGAGCCGACCAGCTTTGGCAACTACCAGGATTTCGGGCACAGCCACTTTCACGACGCGATGATCTGGGGCGAGAACCTCACCCACATCGGCTTCATCGGATCCGGCACGATCACCGGCAATGGGCATTTCATTACCGGTACCCCGGCGAGCGGCCAGGCCGACAAGCTCATCTCATTGGTGGGTATCAACGGGCTGACCGTCTCCGGCATCACCTTGGAGAACGGCGGCCACTTCGCCATGCTGATCGATGACTGCACCAACGTGGTGTCAAACGACCTGAACATCCAGACCGCGTCCGACCGTGACGGCTGGAACAACGTCAATGTGACCAATGAGACGATCACCAACATCACGATCGCCTCCAACGACGACGCCCTGTCGTTCAAGGGCGACTACGCCCTCGGCAAGGTCCTGCCGAGCGGAAACGTGACCGTCAACGGCGCCCACCTGTCCGCGAAGTGCTGCAACGCGCTCATGTTCGGATCGGAGACCTGCGGCAACTTCTCCAACTACGACTTCCAGAACATCACGATCACCGGCGCGGGCAAGGACGGGCTCGGCATGGTGTCCGAGGACGGCGCCAACATCTCCAACGTCACGTATAACGGCGTCATTATGTCCGGCGTCGCCGGGGCGATCTACGAGAAGGTCGGTACCCGATTGAGATGCGGTGGTTCGCCCGCGGTGGGCAGCATCTCCGACATTCGGTACGAGAACATCACCGGCACTGGCAGTGGCACGTTCAGCCCGACGCTGTGGGGCCAGTCAGGCCATCAGATCAGCGATGTCACGTTCAGCAACGTGCACCTGGCCATGCCCGGCGGCCACGCCCCGATGAGCACCGGCGTCCCGACCGACAACGGTGACTACAACCCGAACAGCATTGGCACCCGTCCGGCC
>Ga0213881_10000856_pt1 | contig 16140 bp, 15 predicted proteins | sample BarmaccoBMER_R08_FD_160104 | JGI IMG/M metagenome (GOLD analysis project Ga0213881, IMG submission 160104) | Barbacenia macrantha exposed rock microbial communities from rupestrian grasslands, the National Park of Serra do Cipo, Brazil - ER_R08 ... | reverse complement strand
GTCGAACCTCGAGCCACTCGTGGATCGGCTCGCCGCCGGCCCCGGGAGCGGCGGATAGCTCCCCAGCCAGCTGGACCGCGCGATCCCAAGACTCCACGTCGATGACCATCCAGCCGGCGATGAGGTCTTTGGTCTCGGCGAACGGACCATCGGTCACCGGTGGGCGCCCCTCGCCGTCATACCGCACGAACGCGCCCTCGGGCGCCAGTGCTTGGCTGCCGACGAACTCACCCGTCTCCTCCAAGCGGGCTGCGAAGTCGTGCATGAACTGCACGTGCGCGTCGACCTCCTCCGGCGTCCATTGGTCCATCGGCACCCAGTCAACAGCGGGGGCCGGACCACCTCGGTAGTGCTTCAGCAGCAGGTACTTCATGGAAGTTCTCCTTACCCAAAAGCGTGCTGAGTTCTAGGACCTGCTTCTGGCCGTCACCGCCCCTGAGGGGCCCGTACCGACCAGCAGACTCCCGCTCAGTACAACCTGACCAGCGCAGCGTCCGTAAGGGGATCGTTATGTTTGACAGGTCCGGGTCTGTCCGGTGAACGGCGCCTCCCTGCTCCGACACGCCGAGTCTGCGGGCTTGGCGGGAAGGACCTGTTGTGACCGACAGCATCGAGCCGCCGCCGTGTCACTCGTCGATCCTCAACGATCGGGCTACGTCACAGCCCTCGTCGGCGAGCTGCTCGTCGCCGGCCCCGGCGATCACCGCTGCGCCCGCTCAGCACTTGCTCGTGTCCCTCGGCCGCGCACGGGCGCTGCTGGGCTGGTCGCCCGGCGATCCGGCTGAGCGGATCACCCAGTCAGTCGGGTGGCGCCTCGAGCAGCCACCCGACCCCCTGGACCGAAGATGACGCGACGAGCGACGACGACGCGCTGGCAGTCGCCGACGCGTCCCAGTGAGGGCCCTCAACCGGGACAGATTCCCTTCATCGAAGCTGCAGCCCGCCTGTCACGCCCATGACGGCTGCTGTGCCAGAGGGTGGGAATCCGGACGCCGGTCACGGACGAAAGGGTGATGATAGTGACTGACCTTCACATACCTGCGGGAGTGGGCTGGACCGCGTTGCTGACCGCATACGGCCGTGCGCAGGAATCACGAGACCCAGGCGGCCTGGTCTGCGACCCGTTCGCGTCGATGTTCATCCAGGCGCTCAGCGGCGGCCGGGTCAGCGGAGGTGATGGGCTCCCGCGGCTGGGACCGGCCGTGGATGACAGGTCTTCCACGTTATGGACTGCATGGCGGTTCTACTTCAGCCAGCGCACCCCCTTCTACGACCAGCGCATCATGCACGCCATCGGCGAGGGCGCCCAGCAGGTGGTGCTGCTGGCCGCTGGCCTCGATAGCCGCGCGTTCCGGCTCGGCTGGACCGAGCGCGTCACGGTCTTCGAACTCGACCAGGCTGCGGTGCTGGACTTCAAACAGGCGATCTTGACACGGCACGGTGCGTCCCCGACCTGCCATCGGGTCCCGCTGGCCGTCGATCTGCGTGGCGACTGGCCCGCGACACTGCGGGCGGCGGGATTCGACCCGGCACTGCGCACTGTGTGGGTCGCGGAGGGGCTGCTGATGTACCTGTCTCGTTCCGAGGCGGACTGGCTGCTCACCACAATGACGGCGCTGTCGGCTCCCGGAAGCCGGTTCGCCAGCGAGTACTTCAACAATGCCTGGCACGATGCCGACATCGCCAGCGACACCCTCGATGACCAGGACTGGGCCGCCTGGAACCTGGTGCGGGGGGCATTCCGCTACGGGCCAGTCACCGACACCCCCGCAGCGTGGCTCACAGGCCATGGCTGGACCCCCGACCAGATCACCACCCTCGTCGAACTCGCACGCCAGGACAACCGAACCGTCCCGCCGGAGTTCGGCAGGGCGAAGGCCCCGCAGGCATGGCTGTTTGACGGCGCATACCGGCCAGCCACCACGACAGACTGACGTGCGGGGGTCGCGCTGATCGCCGAGATGCTCTCGGCTGAGCGGCTAGCCAGTTGCCGCCGGGGAACGAGCTCAGCGAGGCGTTAACCCGGAGTCAATCCTGTGGGTGGTGCGGCAAGACGCAGGAGGCTCCGTCGGCGAAGCCGGCGGCTCGCACTCCCAGGGCTCGGTTGATCCGGGCTCGATGATTTTCCCAGGCGATGGTGGCTGCCACCTCGGTGAACTGGGCTGGCGTGAGATGCTCCAGGAGGGCATCTCGGAGCCGGTCAGGGATCTCGGCGGGCGTGCGGCACATGGCCACAGCCAGCTCTAAGACAAGCTTGTCCAGGGTGGAGAACAGTGGCGAGTGCTGATAGTTCGCCAAGGCGGTCAGCTCCGCGTCGGTGATACCCATCGCCCTGCTCACGGCAGAGCCGATGTCCATTCAAAAGGGGCAGCCGATGAGCGCTGAGGTCTTGAGTTGAGCCAACAGCTTGAGCCGGTCGTCGGCTCGGGAGCTGAGCAGCAGCGCTGTCTCGTAGCCCATCATCGCCGCCAGCATGACTGGGCGGCGGAGCAGGTATCGGAGCATATCCGTTCGGTTGCGCTTGGCCCCGGATAACACCTTCACCTCAGTCATGATCTTGTGCCACGTCCGCATCGCGTCCTCCCTCAGGCGTGGACTCCACCCGCGCCTGGCACTGACGGTAGACGCCGGGGCAGCCCGTCCCGTCCGCGCCTGCTGCCCGTATCCGTGCCGGGAGCGGCCCCCTGTCGCTTCCTTCTGAATTGCCCCTTGGGTTCACGGCGAAATCACTTCAGCCCCGAACCCACGGAATTCCAAGACGGTGAGTAGGTTCGGTTCCATGCGTATCGGATTGGGCATCAACTATACGGGCTGCTTCAAAGAGGTGGCTGCCGAGGTTGCCGACCTGGAGCGGGCCGGCCTGGACATCGTCTTTGTGCCCGAGGCCTACTCGTACGACGCGGTGAGCGCCCTGGGCTACCTGGCGGCTAAGACCGAACGCGTGCAACTGGCCTCGGGCATCCTGCAGCTCTACACCCGCACACCCACCCTCACCGCGATGACCGCAGCCGGTCTGGACTACGTCTCCGACGGCCGCTACATTCTCGGCCCGGGCGCCTCCGGGCCGCAGGTGATCGAGGGCTTCCACGGCGTCGCCTACGACGCGCCGATTGGGCGCACCCGTGAGGTCGTCGAGATCTGCCGCAAGGTGTGGCGGCGCGAACGCCTCGAATTCGAGGGCAAGTACTACACGATCCCGCTGCCCGCCGAGCAGGGCACCGGCCTTGGTAAGCCGCTCAAGCTGATCAATCACCCTGTCCGCGAACGGATTCCGGTGCTGCTGGCCGCGCTCGGCCCGAAGAATGTGCAGCTGGCCGCCGAGATCGCCGAGGGCTGGCAGCCAATCTTCTTCCTGCCGGAGCAGGCGGGCGAGATCTGGGGCGAGAGCCTCGCCGCGGGCAAGGCGAAGCGTGATCCCGTGCTCGGCGACCTCGAGGTGTTCGCGGGCCCGGCGCTGGCGATCGGCGACAACGTCGAGCCGCTGCGCGCATGGGTGAAGCCGTACCTGGCCCTCTACATCGGCGGCATGGGCGCCAGGGGCAAGAACTTCTACCACACCCTGGCCACCAAGTACGGCTACGGCGCCAAGGCCGACCGCATCCAGGAGCTGTACCTGGCCGGGCAGAAGGAGGAGGCCGCCAAGGTCGTGCCCGACGATTTGGTGCGCGACATCTCGCTGGTCGGCTCGGCCGGATTCGTGAAGGAACGGGTTGAGGCCTTCCGCGAGGCCGGCGTCACCGTGCTCAGCGTGGTGCCCATAGCCGGCACCGCCGCCGAGCGGGTCAAGCTGATCGAGCAGCTGCGCGAACTGGTCTGAGTGAATGCCCCGCCGTCCTATCCCCCAGACCCCTATAAGGTTCCGGCCGCGCTCGACGAGCTGCTGTGCTCTGGCGCGGGTGAGGGCCACTCGCGCCCCGATCACCGCGAAGCTGTCACCCTCACGATGCCAGCGGGCAGCGACCCGGGCCTTCTCGTTAGCCGATCCTCATCCGTACACCCCCGGCACGGCTAACTTGCACCACGAGACCCGACCCCGTCGAGGCGGCGGCCAGGGCGGCTTCGCTGATCCGCCAGCTTTCATACCCGTGTTCGTTGTCGACAAGGATTTCCACCAGACCAGCCCCCTTCAGGCACGCCATCGCCGCCTCGATTGCCTCTCGTGACAATGAGGTCTGCCGCATCAGACCGAACGGCGTCACATACGGCGTGCTCCGCGTCCCGTTCGACGTCGGCATCCCCACCGTCGACGTCCTCGCGGCGATTACCCCGAATACATACAGCGTCTGCGGGTCAGCGAGCGCATCGATCACAGCCTGAGCATCCCTGATGGCCATACACGCAACCATAGCGACCCAAGATTCGCCGGCCGGACGCGGCGGCAATCGCGAAGCAAACCCCACGAAACGGTGATGGCTACCAGGTCAGTACCTCCCTGAGCACATCTAGCGCGCAGCGGTGCCTGCCGGTGGCGCACCGCGGACGGTTCTCGGGTGCTGGCTCATATCCCAGCCACGTGCCGAGAAGGGTGAACAGGGTGTCCGCGGCAGCGTCATCAAAAATGATGACACAGGCGTCGGTGACATGCGGGTCGAAGATGATCTCGTCACCCTGCCGTTCCACGACCAGGTTGGCGAAGCCTCGGGGTCCCTGGCGCAGCGCGCAGGTGACCGGGATCGCTGTGCGGTTGTCGCGGGAGGCGTTCGCGGTCGCGCCTTCAAGCATGGTCAGCCTCGTTTCTCCGAGAGGGAGCGCGCGCCATAAGGTGGAACCTTGTCCAGAGGGGAGCGGCGGGGTGCCCGGTGCGGTCGGCGGGTCATGGGCCAGCTCCTCGGGCCTGGTGGTCGTGGCGTTGATGCCTGTGAGCGTGGTGTGGATCAGCGGTGGGTGGGTTCCGGTGTACGGGGAAACATGTCCTCGATCATCGTCTGGTCGTCTCTGGTCACCTCGGCGGGGTGCAGCTGGGTCACCGGGGTGTTGACGGGCTGGTCGTCGTGGACGATCTCGTTGATCGAGACCCGGGGTGCGCACTGGGTTCGTCGCCCGGCCATTCCGGGCAATTCCGACTGAACGGCGTCTGCTGTGCGTCTTGAAGAGGAAACGGGAAACCGTGGGGAAGCTCATGACCGCAGGGAAGTTCTTTGCCAGGATCGGAGGAGAATTTGCGGGAAACGCCGTCCCCTGGACGGCGGTGAATGCGGCGGAGGCCATGCGGTGACCAAGGCATGTGCGGCAGTAATGACTCGCAGTACGTCAGGGCTACCCGTACTGGACTGTTCGGGTGATTCGCTTTTCTCGCAAGTGTGTATGGAGGTAGGGGTGGCCGGGCAATGGATGTCCTTCGGTCCGGAACTCCGGAGACTGCGGGTCGCGGCGGACATGTCCCTCACTCGACTGGCCAGATTGCTGCACTACAGCAAGGGCCACCTCAGCAAGGTCGAGACGGGTCTCAAACGGCCAACGCCGGAGCTGGCCCAGCGCTGCGATGTGCTCCTCGACGCGCAGGGCGCGCTCGCCGCACTGGTTCCCGCCCGGTCCCCCTGGAACGTAACGGGGAAAGCGATGGCGAGACAAGAAACCGTCGATAGTGAGGTGTGGTTGATGACCGTGGCCCCGGATGGCACGAGCTGGCTTCAGTTAGTGGACCGCAGAAAGGTCCTGGTGGCGGGCCCCACCTCGGTGCTGGGCTTGAGGTTCAGCGACCGCGACGTATCTGCGGCAGCGCGGCAGGGCACGTCGCTTGAAGGCTTGCGCGTACTGTTCGATCAGTTCCGCCAGCTCGGCCACACCGCGAGTCCTGCGGTCGTGCTGCCCGCGCTGATCGCGCAGACGCAAACAGTACAGGGCATCGCTGCCCACTGCGATGCCCGCACGCAAGGTCCTGCGCTGAGGTTGGCCGCGCGGTACGCCGAGTACGTCGGCTGGATGTGCCAGGAGGCGGGCAGCAACGAGGCGGCACGGTGGTGGACCGAGCGTGCCGTGGAACTGGCCGCCACCGGCGGTGACCGTGACTTGGCGAGCTACGCCCTGGTGCGCCGGGCGCTCATGGCGCTCTACCGCAACGACGCCGCCGAGACCATCGAGCTCAGCCGTGCTGCGCAGCGAGATTCGGTGCTGCCTCGCATCCGCGGGCTGGCCGCGCAGCGTGAGGCCCAAGGCCATGCGCTCGCCGGTGATCACCGCGCCTGCCTGCACTGCCTGGATACCGCCCGTGGGCTGCTCGTGCTGCCACCGGCGGACCCGGCGGAACCGGTGCTCGGGTCGACCACTCTGACCGACCCCGTCAGCATGATCACCGGCTGGTGTCTGTACGACCTCGGACGCCCAGCGGAGGCCGCCGAGGTCCTCGACCACGAGGTCACTCTGGTGCCCGCGCATGCGCTGCGCGCGCGCACCCGGTATGGCGTCCGCCAGGCGATGGCCCACGCCGCGGCCGGCGAGGTCGAGCACGCCTGTGAGATCACCGAGTCGCTCCTCAGCGGCATCGGGGTAGTCGGCTCGGCCACCACCCGCATCGACGCGCGCCGCCTGACCAAAACCCTGTCCCGCTTCCGCACCACCCGCTCCGTACGCGAGCTGTCCCCACGGCTCACCGCAGCCCTGCAGGGTCCGCCGCCTGACCGGAGAAGGAGAACCCCCCGTGCCTGACATTTTCATTAACTACCGCACCGGCGACGAGGAGACCAGCGCAAGCTTGATCGAGCAAGAGCTGTCTCGCCGGTTTGGCTCAAAGAAGGTCTTCCGCGCCAGCAAGTCGATCTCACCTGGCGAGAACTACCCACGCGAGCTCCTTGCCGCGGTCCGGAGCAGTAAGGCGCTGCTCGCGATCATCGGATCCCGCTGGCTCACCGCAGTTGACAAACAGGGCCGCAAGCGCTTGGACGATGAGGACGACTGGACCCGCCGGGAGATTCTGGAGGCGTTCGAGCACGGGGTACGGGTCATCCCTGTGCTGGTCGGCGGTGCTCAGCGACTGCGTCCCTCCGACCTCCCGCCAGCGTTGGCGGGCAGGCTTGACGAGTGCCATTCCGTCAAGCTGGACTACCACAACTCGGCAGACGCTCTTCGCCGGTTAGGCGACGAACTCGCCGAGCTGATCCCCTCGCTCGTCGACAGTAACTACCCTCAGCGGGCCGCAGGACATACCAGCGACGAGGGAGCGCCCTCGGCGAGGTTGCGCGCGGGCGACCATGCCCGCCAGCAGGTCGGCACCACGAACACCATGGTCCACGGCAACGTTGACAACCTGAGTTCCGGCAGCGGGCACCAGTTCATCGGGGACGGCACGATCCACGTGGAAGGTGGTAACCGCGGGGGCATCCGGCAGAAGTTCGGCTCCACGCCGAAGCGTCCGGACGACCAGTGATGAGCGCCGGTACGGAATCGTTCATCGTCGGCCCTTCAGGGCCGGTCCATAGCGGTACCGGAAACCTGTATGCCGGCCCTACGTTCATCCTCGGCTCCCTTCAGCAGCTGGTACGCGTGGGGCGCAGTCCGCGGGCACTCGAGCGCGGGCACCTGCGCTGGCTGGAGCAGCGGTTCGTCGAGCCGGAACACTACGGCAGGGCACGGGGGCTGCTGGAGGACACCGGGAGCGTCCTGCTGACCGGAGCAGAGGGCAGCGGCCGACGCGCCACAGCGCAGGTGCTCCTGTACCGGCTCGACCTTACGGATGCCGAGCTGATCCGGGAGGTGCCGGAGGAAACAGACGACCCGTCCGAGAATCCGGTGCTGGACGCCGACGCGGTCGAGTCCGGGCAGCGCCTGCTGCTGGACCTGTCCGCCAAAGACAAGACCTACTGCGAAGTGGTGCTAAAGCAGCTGCCGTCATACCGCGCCGAAGTGCGGGAGCGTGGCGCGCACCTGGTCGTCATCCTGCCGCACCGCCGGGAGGACTACTTCGGCTCGGAACGCGGACCGTTGATTGTGGAGATTGTCCGACCGAAGAGCAAGGAGGTTTTCCAGCGTTACCTGCGCAGTGATGGCATCACAGGCTTCACCAGTGAGCAACTCGGTGTCGATAACCTGATGACCCAGTTGGGCTCCGGGCCGGTGCGGGAGATCGTCCGGCTGGCCGAGCTGGTGCGGGCCGCCAAGGAACGAGCACCCACGCGGACGTTTCCGGACTGGCTGCGCGAAGCACGTGCGGCGCTGACCGAGCGCAGCAGCGAAGTCGCCCAGCAGGTGCAAGGTCTCCACTTGGGTCGGCAGCGTGCACTGCTGCTGGCCACCGCGATGTTCAGCGAGGCGCACGCCGACGCAATCTTCGCGGCAGCCTCCACGCTGTGTGAGCGTGTCGAACATCCCGAGGATGACCGGCCCCGGCTGGAGTGGGAAGGACTCGCGGAGCGGTTCGAGGAGATCAAGGCGAAAGCAGACAATGCCGGACGGGTTCACTTCCCGCCGCTGGCTTACGACCAGGCAGTGCTCATCCATTTCTGGACCAACCGCCCCGATCTGCGGGACAACTTCCGCGATTGGGTAGGCACCACGCTTGGGCACCGCATGCTCAGCGACGCAGACCGGGACGCGGCGGTCATCCGGTTCGCCGAGCAGGCGCTGCGCACCGACCGGCCCGACGACCTGCGGCTCTTGGCCGAACACTGGGTGACGCGCACCGACTTGCTGCCGCAGGCCGCAACGGCTGTGGTATGTGGGCTGAATCACGAGCGCTACGGCCGATTGTTTCGACACCAGCTCTACATATGGTCGCGAGATGACGGCCTGTCAGCAGACCTTGCCCAGGTGGTCGTCCAGGTGTGTTCGGGGGTGCTCGCACTGAGGTATCCCCGGCAGGCATTGGTTCGTCTGCACCACATTCTCCGGCGCCACTCAGGTGCGACGGCTGGCGACGCGGCGCGCGACGCCCTGCTGGACCTCACCAGCCACGACCGTAGCCTATATCGCTATCTGCTCAGCCGAGTAATAGACGGCCCGACGACGAACCCGGCCGTCGAACTGGCTCTGTTCCTGAACCTAGCCACCTCCGACTGCCTCCTCCCGAAGCGGACCTCGCCGCTCATCACAGACCCGGCCATACAAGGTCAGCTCATTACCGGCTGGGGAGCAGCGCTGGACGGGTCATTCTCGCTGGACTGCACCGACCAGGTGCGGACTTGGCTAGCGGCCTGCGCGAACGAGCGGTACCGCGAACCTCTGCTCACCGTGCTGGTCCAGGCGGCCGGCGGGCGGGGCGAGCTGCTCAACCGCCTGTATGTCATCGCGCTCGACTGGGCGCACGCACCCGTGGAGAGTCAGCAGAAGCGGCGCGGGATCGCCGACTGCCTGAACAACAAGATCGATGCTGAACTCGGCCTGGGGGACCGCACCGAGGGGATCTCACCATGACCACCGAAGAAAAGACCCTGTTGGTCATCCTCACGCTTGCCGCTGTGCTGGTGCCGGTCGCCTTCGGCACTGTGCTGGGCTGGCCAGTGTGGTCGTGGCTGCTCCTCGACGTCCCGCTGCTCAGCATCCTGGGGCTGGTGGCTAGGAACATCCTGCGACGAGTGCAGCAGGAGACGTTCTGGCCGCCGCATTCCGCACCACCCGTCCACGTCGAGCAGCAGGACCAAGTACTGGTACCTGACGCCGCGCTGCGGAGCGCACTCGACGACTACCGTTTCCACTTCTCGGCGACGGTGTACTGGCGCCCCACAAGGGGCTCGAAGACCCCACACACGAACCCCGGCGCACTCGCGGCCGAGGAGATCCTCGCTCGGGCGGAAACAATCACTGCGGCGGAGCACCCGCACAACGTGGACGTCGTCCAGCACCGGCTGGCGAGTGGGCTCGGCGCTGTGCAGCCCGTCTCGTCCGGTGGCGTGGAGGCATGGGCCGACAATGTCCAGCTCACGCTGTCCGAGGCTGACCAGGAACGGCTGCGCAAACTGTCGGACGTGCGTAAGGACGTTGACATGTGGGATCGGGAGCGCGACTACGAGCGCCGCAAGCACCAATACCTCAGGGAGATGTTCACCAGTACCGGCAGCGCGGTCACCTGGCGGCTGGCGCAGAAAGACAACGATGTCGAGGACACCGTGCGCCTCCTCGGCGAGCTGGCCCAGCTCTCCGTCGCGATCAACGATCGGGAGGTCGTGCCTGGGCTGTTCCGTCATCTCCTTCCCACCCCCGCCGAGCCAGCTTCCCTTCGAAACGGCTCCTGCCCCGATGGGAGCCACCCAACCATCAGGTGCCCCTTGGTCGGTCTTCCAGCAGGGCCGTTCTCTGGCGTCAGCCCGGTCGCACTCGGGTACAGAGCGCTGATGGACGCAGCGGGCTTCGACGACAACCCACCTGTCCTGCTCGCTAGCAAGATCGCTTGGCTGTTCAACAAGTTCGAGAAACCCGACGCAGCCCAGGAGATCCAGCGGTGCTTTGTCGCACCCGCGACCGACGCGGAACCGGCAGGGCACCCTACCCCGGACGGCGAACTCCCGGACAAGCCCGCACCCGACGGGCAAGCACCTCGACACGAGGAGCCCTGACGAAACCCCCACTACCGACAGAATCGGAGCAGGACAGACAGCCACAAACCGATGAGCACCTTGCGTCAGAGCAGCTTGAGAAGCCGTACGACTAACCGGGTCGATCTTGATTCGTGCCCCTCGCGTGCCCGTTCACCCGGCGACTCGCGGAGAACCACCGGCAATGACGGTCAAAATCTCACTGACACTGCACCACGACCAACAGCATCGTGGAGACGAAGGGACTCGAACCCTCAACCCCCGCCGTGCAAAGGCGGTGCTCTACCAGTTGAGCTACGTCCCCCGCTCCAGGTACGCAACCGCGCCCAGCAGCGGCTCAGGAGGTCGGAGTGGTCGCCTCCCGCCAGAGGTCGGCCTCGGCCTTGGCCGAACGCTGACGCTGGACGAGGATCAGAGCAATCAGGCCGACGAGCAATAGCGGAATGATCTTCTTCACGATCGTTCTCCTCCTGCGACGTAGTTCTTCTTCCGTGGGCCTAGCTGGACTTGAACCAGCGACCTCATCCTTATCAGGGATGCGCTCTAACCGACTGAGCTACAGGCCCCCCGGCATTGACTCCGGCGAGGTTACCGCACGGCGCCACCGCGGCCCAACCCGCGGGAGGAGCGCCGCTCAGTCCGGTTCGGACAGGGTAACCTCAATGCCTCCAACGAAGTCTGCCGCGATGTTGTAGACCAGCGACCCGACGGTGGCTAACGCGGTCATCAGCACGATGTTCACCAAACCGATCACCATCGCCACTCCGAATACCCGTCCGCCGCTGACCAGATCGGTGCTCACTTGAGAGTTGTTCGCCGAGGTGAGATCGGAGTAGGTGCCGTTGATCTGGTCCCACACGCCCATCCCCGCGAGCACCCCGTACAGCACGCCCACGGCCACCATCCAGACCAGGAACCCCACGACCGACAACACCAGCGACAGCTTGAGCACCGACCAAGGTTCGAGCCGCTGCAGCTGCAGGTTCGTCCGCCGCGGGAGGCGCACCGAGCGGGTCTGGGCGCTCGACGAAGGTCCCGCGTCGGCGGGCGGCACCCGCTCGGGCGGTGTATACCCCCCGACGCGCACCGTGGACGGCGCCGCGCCGTGGCCGGGGGCGGCGGGACCGGGAGCGGGGTGACCGGCCGGAGGGCCGACGCCCGGCGAGAAGCCGTAGGCACTGCCCATCACCGGCTGCCGATCGGCCTGGTCCCGGACCGCGCCGCGGGCGTGCTCGGGGGCTCCCACCTGCAGCCTTACCGTCTTGGGATCCCCCTCGCCCGACGCGGCCCACGGGCGCTGCTGGGGAGGTGCGACCGGCCCGGCCGCGCCCTCGCCCGAGGGGCTCGTGGACGCCGGATCCGTCGGCGCTACCTCGACCCCGGCCTGCTCGGTGTTCTCGGGCCTCGTCACGGCTCATCCTTCATCGGTGCACCATCGGCGTCTGGGTCATCGGCGTCTGGGTCGCCGGCTTGTTCGGCGTTGCGGGCCACAGCCACCAGGCTCGCCCCCTCACCAAGGTTCATCAAACGCACCCCTTTGGTCTGCCGGCCGGCCTTGCGCACCTCCTTGGCGGTGGTCCGGATGACCCCACCGGTGGAGGTGATGGCATACAGCTCGTCATCGACGTTGACCACGAGCGCCCCGACGAGCTTGCCACGCCGACGGTCGTACTGCAGGGTCAACACGCCTTTGCCGCCGCGTCCTTGCACCGGGTAGTCGTCGATGGGGGTTCGTTTGGCGTACCCGCCCGCAGTCGCGACCAGAACGAACAGCCCCGGCTGCACCACCGCGATGGACAGCAGCTCGTCACCGTCGTTGAACCGCATCCCGAACACCCCCGAGGTGGCCCGCCCCATCGGGCGAAGCACCTCATCGGTTGCGGAGAACCGGATCGACTGGCCCTGCGCGGAGACCAGCAACAGGTCATCCTCGGCGGCACACAGCACCGCGCCGACCAGCTCGTCCCCCTCCCGCAGGTTGATGCCGATCAGTCCACCAACGCGGTTGGAGTCGAAGTCGGTCAACCGGCTCTTCTTCACCAGGCCATCGCGGGTGGCCAGCACCAGGTAGGGCGCGGCGGTGTAGTCCTTGATCTGCATGACCTGGGCGATCTGCTCGTCGGGCTGGAAGGCCAGCAGGTTCGCCACGTGCTGGCCACGGGCGTTGCGGTTGGCTTCGGGCAGCTCGTAGGCCTTCGCCCGGTACACCCGGCCCTTGTTGGTGAAGAAGAGGATCCAGTCATGCGTGGAGCAGACGAAGAAGTGCGCCACGATGTCATCGGATTTCAGCCCCGCACCCAGCACCCCCTTGCCGCCGCGCCGCTGCGCCCGGTACGCCTCGGTGCGGGTGCGTTTGGCATAGCCGGCGCGGGTGATGGTGACCACGACGTCCTCGACGGCGATCAGGTCCTCGTTGGACACCTCGCCGTCATAGCCGGTGATCGTGGTGCGGCGCTCGTCGCCGTAGCGCTCGACGATCTCAGCCAGCTCGTCGCGGACGATGGTGCGCTGCCGCTCGGGCTTGTCCAGGATGTCGAGGTAGTCCGCGATCTCCCGCTCGATTTCGGCGAGGTCCTCGATGACCTTGCGCCGTTCCATCGCCGCCAGGCGCCGCAGCTGGGTCTCCAGAATGTAGTTCGCCTGGATCTCATCGACGTCCAGCAGCTCCATCAGTCCGGCGCGCGCGTCGTCCACCGTCGCCGACCGCCGGATCAGCGCGATTACCTGGTCGAGGGAGTCCAACGCCTTGACCAGACCGCGCAGCAGGTGGGCGCGCTCCTCGGCCTTGCGCAGCAGGTAGCGGGTGCGCCGGACGATGACGTCGAGCTGGTGGCGCACGTAGTGGCGGATCATTTGGTCCAGCCGCAGCGTGCGCGGCACGCCCTCGACGATCGCCAGCATGTTCGCGCCGAAGGTGTGCTGCAGCTGGGTGTGCTTGTAGAGGTTGTTGAGCACCACCTTGGCGACCGCGTCCCGCTTGAGCGTGACCACGATGCGCATGCCGATGCGGTCGCTGGACTCGTCGTTGATCTCAGCGATCCCGCCGAGCTTGCCCTCCCGGGACAGCGCGGCGATCGACTCGACGAGGTTGTCCGGGTTGACCTGGTAGGGCAACTCGGTGATCACCAGGGTGGTGCGGCCCCGGGCGTCCTCCTCGACGCACGCCACGCCGCGCATCCGGATCGAGCCGCGACCGGTCCGGTAGGCATCGGCGATGCCGTCGGTGCCGACGATCAGGCCGCGGGTGGGGAAATCGGGACCCTTGATCCGCTCGGTGAGCGCGGCCAGCAGGGTGTCGTCGTCCACGTCGGGGTTTTCCAGCAGGTAGACCACGCCCGCGCCAACCTCGCGCAGGTTGTGCGGCGGGATGTTCGTCGCCATCCCCACCGCGATCCCGGAGCTGCCATTGACCAGCAGGTTGGGGATCCTTGAAGGCAGCACGACCGGCTGCTGGGTGCGCCCGTCGTAGTTCGGCTCAAAATCGACGGTGTCCTTGTCGATGTCCCGCAGCATTTCCATCGCCAACGGGGTGAGCCGGCATTCCGTGTTGTGGCTGACGAATCCGTTGGTGATGAAGGCATGGTCATCGGAGTCCACCCGAAGGCTGTACACCGGCTGCACGCCCGCGTCATCGACCGACGACACTTCGGCGTAGTAGAACCTGCCGTCGGTGAGTTCCTCGGCGATGGCACGGGCGTCGACCGAATCAATGTGCGAGAGGATCTCTTCGCGTCGATCCTCCCAGCGCTCGACGCGGTCAACGTTGTTCACCGACAGCCAGGCCCGGTCGACGGGCTTGCTGGCGCCGTGTGCCCGGAGGAACGCACCGAGACCCGGGACGTGATCCTTGCTCAAAGATCGACTGGGTGCACAAGCCCCCGCGAGGATCATCGACAGCTTGTCCTGTTTGGCACCGATGAAACCGATTCGTGTGCCGAACAGCACGGCGTCCCGCCGGTTCGTGATCACGACCTTGTACTCGCCGGACGCGTGGGCGTAGCGTGAGACAATCCCAAACTCCAGCAGCAACTGTTGGACGTCGGCGGCGAGCTGCCAGCTGCGGGTCGAGTAGGAGATCTGTACCGACTTCCGGGGTAGCGCCGATGCAGATCCGTCACCGGTGAAAAGCGCCTGCAAGAATGCTCGCTGCAGATCGGGTGAGCCCCTCCACACGAACTCAGGCACCATCTTCTCAGCACTGCGACCCGTTACCTCACTGAGGACACTTCGCCGCACGAAGCTGAGATCGTGGATATCAAGCTCGTGGAGGACTGAACCGGAGGCGATGGTCCTGCTCGACACATAGCGTCGCCCACCGACCGCAGTGTCGAAGGCGGCCAACACGAGCGAGAAGAACTCCTGGTCGACGTTATTGAAGCCAGCTCGGTGCTCGGAGACGAATCCCTCACTGATGAAGCCTCCGAGGACGATTCCCGCCGCCACCTCCGACCACGACGGCGTGCCCCACTCTTGCCGGGCAGTGCGCTGGATGACCACGCGGTTACCCGGCCTGATCTCCTCGTACAGCTTCCACAGCAGGGTCGGCACACCGAGCACGTCCACCAAGCACAGCACGGGGTGATTCGCCGTGCCGGTGAGCTGGTAACCCTCGACGGTCGTTACCCGAAAAGTCTGCTGCTCACCGGAGTGGAACAGCATCTCCGCCCGGACCGGGTCGCCGTGGCGGTCCAGGACTTTGAGGTCAATCGGATTGTCACTATGCGGCTGGGCGTCCGGAACGATGTCCGCGATACGGATGCTGCCCCCCTCAGCAGTCCGTACCCGCGACTCCCCCGTCACGCAGTACCTCATGGCGGCTTGCGGGTCGTTGCCTGGGGAACCGAAGTTTCCCTGCGGCTCAACCAGCGGATACCGCATCGCCCAGGGCTGGGCCATCCGCACCAGGGTGTCGTAGATCGCGGTGTCCCCGTGCGGGTGGTAGTTACCCATCACGTCACCGACGACGCGGGCGCACTTGACGAAGCCCCGATCCGGGCGGTAGCCCGAGTCGTACATCGAGTACAGCACCCGGCGGTGCACCGGCTTGAGCCCGTCCCGGACGACGGGCAACGCGCGCCCGACGATCACGCTCATCGCGTAGTCGATGTAGGAACGCTGCATCTCCTGCTGGATGTCGACCGGCTCGATGCGGCCGGAGTCCGAGGGCAGGATGGTTTCGGTCACGAAGCTTGGTTCCCTTCAGCGGCCACCGACGTGCACGCAACCCTGCCAGTCTATCGGGCACGCCCCGCGCCCCCCGGCCGGACGCGCGCGGCCAGCGCGGCAGCCGGGCGCGTGGACAGGATGAGGCTAGGTGTGCTTCTTGGGGCCGCATCTGGTCACGCGAAGACGGCTGATGTTGTCCTCGTCGTCATACCCCAGCTCGACGAGGCGTTCCCGTGCCTCCCGCGAGGGTAGGTCAGCGATGGGATAGTCCTTACCCGGCTCATCGCGGTTGTTGAACGCCTCAGTGATTGTCATCGTTTCGATGTCCCGGATGCGGGCGAGCAGTTTCTGCATCGCGTCAGGGGTGATCTTCGAGAGGCACCAGTTTCCGGTGGGTTCAGCCGGATCGGAGCGGTTTCAGCGGGAACTCACGGTGTCTTGGCGTGTGATGGTCCGAAATGCGGTGGGTTCGTGGGAAGTCTGTTGGTGGTGGGGGGTTCACTGATCAACT
>Ga0213881_10000855_pt1 | contig 16142 bp, 20 predicted proteins | sample BarmaccoBMER_R08_FD_160104 | JGI IMG/M metagenome (GOLD analysis project Ga0213881, IMG submission 160104) | Barbacenia macrantha exposed rock microbial communities from rupestrian grasslands, the National Park of Serra do Cipo, Brazil - ER_R08 ... | reverse complement strand
TCTTCCCCGTAATGCCATAAGTTCATTATGAGTCCCTGTTTCCAGAATCCTGCCATTTTCTAGGACAACAATGCAGTTGGCAATTTTAGCTAATGCGAGGCGGTGGCTAACCACAACTGCCATTCTGCCTATAGCAATTGTGCGCAAGATATTGTAGATTTCATGTTCAGTTTTGGGATCAAGAGCAGCAGTCGGCTCGTCAAACACTAGAAGTTCAGCTTGAGAGAGCCGCATTAAAGCACGAGCAATTGCAATTCTCTGCCACTGACCACCAGATAAGTCAACTCCGCCTTCTAACTGTTTGCCTAAAGGTGTATCTAAACCTTGGGATAGATGCTCGACGATATTGGCAATTCCGGCTTCGGTGATGGCTGCCATGATGGTGCTGTCATCCTGCAATTTGGGGAGTGAACCAAATGCCACGTTCTCGCGCACAGTGGTAGGGAATCGAGCATAATCTTGCATCACAACAGCAATGCGATCACGTAAAGTGTTGAGATCGAGTGATCGCAAATCCTGACCATTCCACTCAATTGCACCGCTTGTAGGATCGTACAAGCGACACAGTAACTTAGCTAGGGTGGTTTTACCAGCTCCGTTCTCACCCACAAGCGCTACCATTTCATTTGGGCAAATGGTGAGGTTAATGTCCTCTAGAATCTGGCGTTCGTCACCAGGATAAGAGAAGGATAGCTCTTTAATCTGGATGCCAGTCTTTGAGATTCTATCTCCCCAGGCAGGCAATGCCAACCGCAGTTGAGGCTTAAGTTCCAATAGTTGAAAGATTGGACTGGCACCAAGGGCAATATCGTACAAACTAGCGGTATTGCCAATGAGGATGGATAAGCTCCGGCGAACCTGAAGAATCAAACCCGCATAAAGTGCTAGATCTCCTAGAGTATAGCTACCACGTAAAACCCCTATTACCACATACACATAGGGCAACGCGGAACCTAAACCACTCAGCAAAGATAAGACAAGCACAGCAAGTGTTCCTTGTCTGCGTACCTGTAGCATCGCCTTAAAAAATCGTCCAAACAGCTCTTGCCACCGCTCTAGCAAGAGAGGTTGCAGGCGGAATAGCCGTAACTCCTTGGCATATTCTTCTCCTGTTAAAACTCTGGCGTATAGGTTCATTTCCCGAACAGTACTAGCTTGTGTCTTTTCAACTCTCCAGCTGTACTTCTGGTAACGCATCTGCACATAAATAGATGGTGCAGCTGAAACAACCATCAGCAGTGGCACCCACCAGGCAATTGCGGCAGAGAAGGACACAGAGGGAACAAAGGCAAATAAGCCAGTTAGTGTACTGCCAACGATCACTGCGAGTTGCTTGAGTCGCTGCAAAGCATTTTCAGACAGTTGTACAATGTTCAAAAGCTCAGGAGTTTCAAACAAGGCAATATCATCGAAATTAGCTACTTTGGATAGCACCTGCCCTTGCACATAGCCTTGAGTGCGATCACGCAAAGAAGACATGGTGAATACACTAACTGTCCCAATTGCGTCAACCAGCAGATTAAGGATAATTAATCCAGCGATACTCCATAGCAACCTTGGCTGGGAAAGTACCAGTGCAACTATATTTATCGTCTCGTGCTGACCAAGCAAGCGTGACACTTCATCAATCGCGATCTTATTTAAAAAGAGCACGGCAGCAGGTCCACCACCACCAATCAGATTCAGTAAGACCAAATAACGTAGCTCAATTGGCGCTGCCTGAATTACTAGCAGAATACTACGCCATAAAGCTTGGAATGGAGTCAATTGAATAGGTTGCATTGAGAATTATGCCATGTTTGTAATTTAAAAAAAATCTGGAGAAATTTGTGGTCTTGTGTTAAAATAAAAATAATAAAATTGTATGCTTTTGAAATTGATTATTTAGCAACTTTTACATAGCAACAGCACAAATATTTTTATTATAAGCTATTAGCAAAAGTACTGTTAAAAACCAGTGGATATCATTCAAATTCTGAAAGAAGACTACCAAAGGTTTCCTGTTGACCCGACATATAGCATCTACGCTGAAGACGTCTACTTCCAAGATCCGCTTAACCGTTTCCGTGGACTTGAGCGATACAAGCAGATGATTGCTTTTATCAACACCTGGTTTATCAAGCCAAAACTCGATTTACATAATATTCGGCGAGTAGAAAACAAAATAGAAACTCATTGGACTTTGAGCTGGACCACTCCCGTCCCCTGGAAGCCTCGGATCGCTATTCCTGGCTGGAGCGAGCTACAACTCAACACTGATGGCTTAATTACTTCCCATATTGACTACTGGCGCTGTTCCCGTCTCGACGTGCTAAAGCAGCACCTATTTTTTGTGCAGAATCGCTCTTAGATTAGCCTGCCCAATAATGGAGATCGAGCTCCTGATGTCGCCTGGGTGAAACTAGACCGATGACAATCGTTGAGTCAACTTGGCCTAAAGGTAGCGAAGCTGCTACCAGCCGCCACGCAAGAGCTAGAGCCTTTTCAGGACAAGGATTTCCAAAAAAAAATTCCAAATGCTTTAAATTTTCAAATCAAGGCAATTGAAAATTTTCTAGAAGCTTTATCCAAAGCTGGTTTCAAGGCTTAGGTGGCGGCTCATGACAGCTACGCTACTATTGGGCCGTTTAAGTTGACAGTACCCCGTCCTGTTATTCCGCATCTGGCGTGTTGTTCTCAGACCCACGAACTTCGGAGCCATGCACAACTGCCCAATCGTGCATGGTCAGAAGAACAGGCTCCAGCGACCGTCCCAGCGGCGTCAGGCGATACTCCACGCGCGGTGGAATTTCGCCAAAATCTTCGCGAACTACGAGGCCGTTCGCCTCCATCTCTTTGAGTTGCTTGGCCAGTGTGCGGTGTGTGATTCCGGAAAGATCACGCTGGAGCTGATTGAATCGGCGCTCACCTTTGAGCAGCCAGTAGATCACCATCGCCTTCCAGCGGCCCGAGATTACCTCAAGAGTGATCTCGGTCGGGCAGCTGACGTTCTTGGTCATGACAGTATCCTAAAAAACCGTACTTGCAACAAGATTTGTATCATCATATAGTATCTTATGGACAAAAATGAAGGCGCTTCGCAAGAGGATTCTTCCTCTTGCGCTGGGAGATACGGATATGAAAAACCCGTTTCGTCCAGGTTGCTCACTGAAATTGCGCCGCGCTGTTCATCAGAGCGGCGCGACTTATTCCATGAAATTGCTAGTTTTGCTCAGAAAATCTTAAAGAACCAGGAGTAAGCTATGAACACAGAGCATAAAATTCATCTGATTCACGAGCGAGATGCACGAGGTAGAACCCAGACTGGATGGCTAGACAGCCGTCATACCTTTTCATTTGGCAGATTTTACGATCCGAATCGCATGGGATTTCGGTCTCTTCGAGTGATCAATGACGATCGCGTGATCCCAGGTGCTGGATTTGGAACTCACAGCCATCAAGATATGGAAATCATTACCTATGTTCTCAGTGGTGAACTCGAACACAAAGATAGTTTGGGCAATGGGGAAGCGATCAAACCGGGTGATGCTCAAATCATGAGTGCAGGAACAGGAATTACTCATAGTGAATTCAATCCGTCTGATACCAATCCAGTCCATTTCTTGCAGATTTGGATTCTGCCCAACCGGAAAGGGATTGTACCTCGATATGAGCAGCGCAGTTTCCCCTCAGAAGAGAAACAGGGCAAATTACGACTCATAGCATCTCCCGATGGGCGGGATGGGTCAGTGACCATTTATCAGGATGTAGAACTTCATGTTGCCACACTCGACCCCACTCAAGGAATCCACTATTCAGTGAAACCGGAACGATATGCCTGGGTGCAAGTCGCACAAGGCAATATTGCTTTGAATGATGAAAGTCTAAAGGCAGGAGATGGGGTGCAAATTAGCGGTGCAGAAGATCTCATGATTCAAGCAGAGACCAGAGCAGAGATTCTACTCTTTGATCTTGCTTAATTTCAAAGTTCTGGCAGGGTTGAAACATTGCTCTTCTGCGCCTTTCAATCATAAAAGGCTCCCAAGCTAAACCATTGGTGGCATTCCACGCTCTACGTCACGCCGTGTAGACTCACAACAGGTCCAATGTATGACGGAATTCGAGCTTTTCAAATTCACTTCGATTTTATCGCTCATCAATTGCAGATTGAGACGAGCGACGGCATCACTCGCATCATTGCTCTAACTTCTTGCTCCGTTGCAGATTTCTATCAAATGGTGATGAGCACCCTAGAAGATATCGGCATTCGAGTCCGAATTTGGACAATGCCCCAAGAGATAGAAGATCCTATCCCCTTTGACCAAGACAAGAAACATGCAACTTACGACCCCAATTATGCACAGCGATTCTGGCGAATTCTGCTCCAGGCAAACCGAGTCATGACCATTTTTCGATCGCGGTTTCTGGGAAAATCCAGCCCTGTCCATTTTTTCTGGGGTAGTTTTGACTTAGCTGTGACACGGTTCTCTGGTGCTCGCGCCCCAGAACATCCGGGCGGAGTTCCAAACATGGCGGATTGGGTTACACGAGAAGCGTACTCCCATGAAGTCAGCAGTTGTGGTTTTTGGACGGGAGGTGGTTCCATTACAGATCCTGTTTTCTATGCTTATGCTTACCCGATCCCTACAGGTTTTCAAGATTATCCCATTCAGCCTGAAGCGGCATTTTATAGTGCCCAGATGCAGGAGTTCATCCTTCCGTATGAAGCTGTCAGACAAGCAGATAACCCGGATGCAACATTGCTTACCTTTTTCCAAAGCGCCTATGAAGCTGCTGCAAATCTGGGACATTGGGCGCAAACAGAATTGGAATACCTAACTTAAGCTCCTGAATCCACGCATTAGAAATGCATGGTGTGGCTCAATGCTAGGAGAACCTTGAAGGGCTACGAGATGATGAACATGCTGAGGAAAGGACAAGTACTGGGAGTGCCAAAAGGGGATGTTCAAGCCCAACTGAAATTCTTGGCTCAAATTTTGGGAGTAGCTGCATAACAACTTCTGCTCACAAGCGCAAGTTTCGTCCCTTCTCTAGTTTTTGCAACAGAACCCGTTAGTCGGGAGGATGTAGAGCGCTCGAACTCGATTGTAATGAGAGCTTGATTCATCATATCTCGGTTTACAGTGTTGGTAGACAGTCCAGGTATTAAGCCATTGTCTCAACTCTCCAAAGCCGTTAGAATTGACGCTGGTATTACTAGCTTGATAGCAACGAGTGATGGGGAAAAGATGGTCAACCCTAAGCATTTCAATCGCAAATACAAGCGATTGAGACAAGCTCAAAAGACTCTTTCTCGTAGAGTCAAAGGCTCTCAAAATAGAGAGAAAGCCCGTCTTGAAGTTGCCCGAATTCAGGCATCTATTTCTGATGCCCGCAAAGACTTTTTGCATAAGCTTACTACTCAACAGAATTGCTTGTCGAAAGGTCTTCACCGCTTCTACATGGTTAGTCATATTGATGCGTCATTGAACCTGTGGGGGTGTAGTCAGTCTTGATCTGCAGCAAATAGAGATCTAACAGGGTGCCAATCCACTCTTTCACGGTTCCGTGCTGTTCTCCAGGCATCCGTCGAATCTCCAACGTTCCATCCAAAAATGACAATCGCACTCCTGGACGATCAATCAGTTGTTCTGCTGCTTTGAATTCCCGCCAAGTCAAGCCGTCGATTAGGATGGGTTCATCGAGTTTGGTTAAGGTTTGAGTCATGCGATTTCAATCTGCTGCTTACCTATACTTTAACTTGACTGGCGTGACGAGTGGATCGAGAAAGCCGATTTAAGATAGTAAGAAGCCCAATCTGAAAGCTAAAATTCAAAATTGTTTGTGTTAATGAATTTCTTGAACCCGATTGTCATCGTCTCTAAATTTGTTGTCTTCCTCTACACAGGATCGCTAAAAACTCCACCTAAAGACCGACTTGGTTCTACAGTTTGGTGGAAATTATTAGTGCATCGCCAGAGAAAACTGGTTCGAAATCAGCAGTACGAGGCTGGTTTATTTGGTGATTCAATAACTTCCCCTTTAAAAGATAGTTTAGGAAAACATGTTTTCAACTTTGCCATAACAGCGATGAGTACAAGGTCTTTGGTAGAGCAGTTAAAAGTCCTTGTAGATTCTCAAGTCAAGTGTATAACTGCTATTGTTGCTATTGGCACTAATGATGCTTGGTATGACATTGACGATGCAACTTTTACTCAATTAATGAAAGAAGCGGTCTACTTACTACGACAAATGGGAGCAACACGGATAGTGATTCTCCCAGCTTTTTACTCCTCTGTTGCGGCTTCAAAGAATCCGTTTCGAGCTGGAACTTTAGCTAGAGTTGAAGAGGTGAATACTCTATTGCATCAAGTAGTAGTCACAGAAAACCTATATTTTGCTGATAAAGAAGTACAGGTTTTATTTGAGAACAAGGCAATGAAAGCAAATTTTACTAACGATGGGGTTCATCTTAATTCCTCCGGTTTAAAGGTATATAAGCAGATTTTGCAAGAATTAGTCAAGAACAGGGCGTAGGGGAGAACGAATTTACTATTGGCCCAACTACGCAGCCTTGGTAAGGATAGTGCTGGTGGTTAGGCTGAGTGCGATCAGAGCCGTGCAAGAGATTGGCGCAGAGTCGGTACTGGAGTGTGTTGGCAATCAGTCTGCAATTGTCTTCGGCGATCGGGATTGCGCGTCCAGGTGGCGCGATCGGGTATGTCGGCGTGCCGCACGGCAGCGGTTAGAATTTCAATCTGAACCATTTGTTTATGAAAAACATCGCATTGAAAATTTTTAAAGTAAAGTATACCTTCAGGTTAGATTTCTTGAACAGGGTGTAGGGTGGGTGTATGGTGTAGTGGTAGGTAAATGGGGATTCAAACCCCAACTCTCCCGTTGACACCGTAAAAGACGGTGGGGTGTTCCCAAATAAAAATTGAGTAGAGCAATAAGTAGAGTTCATGAGCAGTTTAACTTCTCCAAATCCTTCTGAGTATTTGGTTCAACCTGTTGTTTGCAATGCTTGTGGTTGTGATGACTACGTAGTGATATTTCCAGATGGTGTAGCTCAACGAAATCAGATTGTACGCTGCAACTACTGCGGACTAATGTACGCATCGCCACGCTACAAGCTTGTGGATTCCAAGAACTATGAGCTTTATGAGCCTGAGGGGTTACTCTTTGGAGTAGAGGAATATCAAGACCATCCATACCGATGGCGGTATGACAAAGAACAGTTTCAGTGTCAAGACTATAAAGAACTCAAGAATTTCCTAAATACTCTTAAACCTCAACGTGGCCGCCTCTTGGAGGTAGGCTGTAGTATGGGACAACTTCTCGATCTGTTTCGCCAAGATGGCTGGGATGTTCAAGGAGTAGACCCTTGGAAGGAGGCTGCGCTGTTTACGTCTCAGAAAATGAATATTGCGTGCTCGCCCACAACTCTAGAAGGTGCAGCGTTTGAAAACAATTTGTTTGACGTGGTTTTAATGCTTCATGTAATTGAGCATGTTGATAATCCCTTGGGTACTCTCCAGGAGGTTTTCCGGGTACTTAAGCCAGGAGGTTACTTAGTGTTAGAAACACCACGGTATGACACCCTAATGTTTAAGATTTTTGGTCGACGCGAGCGTAGTGTGAGCTGTGACGGACACGTTTATTTCTTCACAACCGACAGCCTTCAAAGCTTATATGAAAGGGTAGGCTTCCAAACAATTAGACGAGAGTATAATGGGCGATCTCTCAACCTCTCACGTTTTTGTTGGAACATTGCTGTCATGACTAAGAATGAAAGCTTGCAGGAGATAGTAAGACGAATGACTTACTGGTTGAGACTTGATCGGATTCGTTTTCACCTCAATTTACATGACATGCAACGTGTAATAGTCCAAAAGGCAACATCGTAAGAAACAGTAGATATAGTCTGCCTAAGGTCTAAAATCCAAAATCAGTATGAATCAGCTGAAACCCCACATCTTTGAGCTTTCGATTCGATACCCGTGCATTGTAAGGTCGATTGCTTTGAAGAGACTCATCCCACACAACTTTAGGTAGGTGATGTTGTTCGCACACTTTATCTAACAGTTCTCGACTAGTTAAATAGGCATCATTGACTAAGTTGTAAATTCCTTGCAACCTGTGAGTTCTAGCAAATTCAATAGCCGCAACAATGTCATCCTTATGAATCCAATTCGTGGCATCATTTCCCTTCCCAGGACGGGTTGTACCAGCGGCTCGCCCAAAGATTTTCTCCAGTTCTCGCCCTGGTCCGTAAATTCCTCCTAAACGGAGAATACAAACGTTGCGGTCAGGGCTGGATGCTGATAGTAACACTTGCTCTGTGTCCCTCAAAATCTGACCATTTGAGTTAGCAGGTGCCACAGGTGATGTTTCATCAACCCACTCTCCATTTCTATCACCGTAGACGGCATAACTACCTGTATAAATCAGTTGCTTGACAGAAGAGGTTTCTAATACTGAGACTAGGGTCTTAGCAGTTTGCAGATAGGTTTCTTCATATACGTTTGGGCTAGCAGCGCCAACACTTAAAAGTACAACATCTTGCTCTTGCATCACTAGTTGTAAGTTAACTGGATCGTTCCCTTTGACAACTACGACATGTGACGCGATCGCAGATAGGGCAGTAGCACGTTCAGAAGTCATTGTTGTTGCCGTAACGACCAGTCCCAACTGCTGCCAATAGCGGGCAACAGCTGTACCAATGTAACCACAACCGATGATAGCGACCTTCATTACCTGTTTATGACCTCACTTCTCAGTCAAGTTCTAAAGCACTTTGTTGCTTGATCGAGTATCCTCACTTAGCTCTTGAGGAGACAGGTTTTTTAATCAGCCGCTGCACAAAGATTTGAATAGCCAGTGCTACCAATCCAAATGCCACTAAGCCGAATATCCCAGTTCCTAGCGCACTCATCCCGACAACGAGAGTACGAACAGCAGAGGCAATGTTCACAACAGCCGGATTGGTTGAATGAACTGGCTTGGCAGCAAAAGTCTGAGCAATCGATGCCGTTAGGAAGTAGAGTGCAGTCGCTATTCCGCCTGCAATCAGCGCTCCACTCAAACAGCGCCAAGGACCAGGAAGCGTTTCTGTCATTTCAGCTAACTGACTTTTTGGATTGGAGATTGGCTGACTCATAGCGCTTTAGACGATTAGCTTGAAAAATTTTTGATCGGTTTTAACTCTTTGGGAAGGAATCACCACCTTAACTGTAACACTGTCCCTTGAAACTCCTTGGACTGCTTCATGGTGGAGAATGGAATCAGTTCTCCTCTATGTGATCGCACCCTTTAGGGAGTAGACAATGCAAACCACGACACTTTATGACCATGACTTCTACGCATGGACTCAGCAACAAATGGAGCTGCTACAAGCACAGCAGTGGGACCAAGTGGATATTGAAAACTTGATCGAGGAGTTGGATTCGTTGGGCAAGCAACAGCGCCAAGAGTTGCGCAACCGCCTGGGAGTGCTCCTTGGGCATCTCCTCAAGTGGCGCTATCAACCTGAGGAACGATCCCGTTCCTGGACAGGGACAATCCGAGAGCAGCGACGGCGAATTAAAGAACATCTGGCAGATAACCCCAGTCTCAAGCCTTATCTCCCTGAAGCCATCGAGCGAGGCTATCAGGATGGTCTGGACCTGATGGAGAGAGAAACTTCCCTTAACCTCAAGCAGCTCCCCCAATCCTGTCCTTTCTCCGAAGTTGAGATTTTTGATGAGCCGATGGAGCTGGAGGAGTAGTCCTGGTTAGACTGACGAGGCAACCTGAATCCCTGTAGAGGAAAACTTTGCTAGCCAAAGCTCTAAATCAGGATCGGGTAGGGCACTTCTGACTGCTGCTTTAACCTGTTGTGCCTGGTTAAGAGACTCACACAATGCAAACACTGTAGGACCAGAGCCAGACATCATTGCTCCCAAGACTCCGGATTGATGAATTGTCTCTCGTAGTTGCAAAACTTGCGGATAAGCTGGTAACACTATTTTCTCTAAGTCATTGTGCAGTAGTTGACCAATTTCCACACCATTCTGATGGATGATAGCTTTCACCATTGGCCCAGAATGGACACTAGCAGCACGAGATGCCAGATCCTGCGGTTTTCTAATATAAGTACTGCCAAACTGCTGCCGATAGGTTTGATAAGCCCATGGTGTAGAGACTGTCAAACTCTGGTATTTCCCCAGTACAACATGGAGATGATCCAAACTGAGGAGAGGAGAGAGTTGGTCGCCTCGCCCAGTGGCGATCGCTGTTCCCCCTACGACACAAAAAGGTACATCCGAACCCAGTCTAGCTCCAAGTTCTTGTAGTTCTGACTGGGTTAATCCCAAATCCCACAGCAAATTCAGTCCCACTAAAACTGCTGCTGCATTTGTAGACCCCCCAGCTAGCCCAGCTGCTACAGGAATGCGCTTGTGGATGGTAATTTCTATCCCACCATACTGGGCAAAAGCATCAGGGAATTGTGCTGCCATTAATTCCGCTGCTCGTACAGCTAGGTTACTTTTGTCTTGCGGCACCTGAGGGTGAGTACAGCGAACGCGAATTTTATCAGTGCTTAGCGGATGCAAATCGATTTGATCTGCTAAATCGATGCTTTGCAGCACCATGACTAGCTCGTGATAGCCATCTGTACGATCACCAAGAATTTCTAAATACAAATTGATTTTGGCTGGAGCAATCAAGGAGTAGGAACGCATAATCTATTACTCAGGGATACCCACTGAGTCAGGCTGAGGTCTTCGGCACGAACTTGAGGGTTTACCTCTAATTGTTCCAGCAAATGGTTAAGTTGTTCGCGCTCTACTATCCCTCTTAAATTATTGCGTAACATCTTACGCTTGGCAGCAAAACCTTGTTTGACGAGCTTTTCCAGGCATCGAGGCTCTAGTGCTGCTGGTTCCATCGGTCGGGGGCGCAACCGTACCACAGCTGAGTCTACTTTGGGTGGTGGGTAGAAAGAACTAGCTGGTACTGGGCAAATGAGTTCACACTCTGCCAAATACTGTACTCGTACTGATAGTGCTCCAAAAGCTTTCGACCCTGGTTTAGCATATAGCCGTTCCGCTACTTCTTTTTGTACCAGCAGGACAATTAAGTCAAAAGGTTTAGTTACTGGGTTAGCAATTGTGCCAAGCAACTTTTCTAAGATTGGCCCTGTTATGTTGTAGGGAATATTTGCTACAACTTTATTAAGTTTTTGGAATGAGGGAAATGCAGCCAGGTGGGTAGGTAAATCCAGCGCCAGGATATCGCCTTGCAGTAGTAAAAAATTCTCACTCTGTCCCAGTTGCTGAGCTAGTGACTGGCATAAATTCTGGTCAATTTCGACAGCCACAACTGCCTGGGCAAGGGGCAATAAACGGCGAGTTAGTACCCCAGTTCCAGGACCAATTTCTAGAATGCGATCGCACTTAGTAATTTCTGCCGCTTGAATGATTTGATTGAGCGCTCTATCACTTTTCAGCCAGTGTTGAGCAAATTGCTTTCGCGGTCTTAGTCCCATGTAGGATTTAGTACTTTTCTTCGATCTTAAGCTTCTTTGGCTAAAAATTAGAAGAGTCGATTGGCTAAATAGAGCCTAGGACTTCTACTTCACAAAGACTCTTCTAAGAAGCGAAACTTAATGACCTGCAATTCCTACAAAACCTTCTCCAACCGTCGTTACCTCTAGAAGTAAACCCTTACTCTCATTAGCGTTTGAAGTCTATTGCTTTGATACAAATCGAGGCAATCGGAAATTTGGATCGTCATTAGGCTTTCCAGCAAAGTAAGCCCAGGCACCGATAGTAGAAGCTAGGAGCCAACCAAGTAAAAGAACGGTAGCAACTGTCAACATATAACCTCCTTCGAGTACAAATGCTGATTGCTTAGCTCTGTGCATACGCTAACAGCTAGAGCAAGCTGTTGCAACATTTCTTAAAGAAATTGAAAAATCTTTACCAATTGACATATCTCTCTTAGAGAGCCAAATACTCTTATGATTGCAGCACTGGCAACCAATACTAGCAAGGAGCTAAATCTAGTCTGATGTGCAACTTAACCAAAATGAATTGAAATATGAGAAAGTTCCTCTAGCCGAAATCTTTCACCTCAACTTAGGGATAGGAATACAGAGCTTATGAGCCTCATCCCGCCATCGGTCGAGTTGCCTGAGCAATTAAGGTACATGCAAACGACACAGTTCATTTGTCGCTAAAAGATATTTGCGACAGAACCCGGTTTTGCAAGAAACAAAAGGGCGGTCGCCGACCAAGTTAGGTGTGACGCAACTTGGTGAAGCGGCGGATCAGATAGGCGGCGAGAAAGAAGAACGGTGCCCAGCCAACAAGGAAAAGAAAAAACGCTAGCGAAAACGGACCCGGCTGGTTGCCCAGGTAGGCATTGGTAGATGGATCGTCGCCCTTGATCGCAATCGGGATCGCCGGACCAAACCCCTGCAGCGCTCCCCACCAACTGAATGCTGCCAAGCAGCTCATGCCAAAGCGATGTCGCGCCACATCCGTTGCACGATTCTGAGCTGGGGACGTGATGGTTCGCGCCATAACGATCACAATGAGGATGAAAGTCCAGATCATCCACAGCGCACCCGTCCACGGATTGAGGCGCAACGTGATGATGAGCGTGAGGACTAACCCGGTCGCAACGAGCAGTCCGGGCATCACCGTATCAGCCGCCCCATTCGACTGCCCACGGAATACACGCGGTGGCATGACCTCTCGCAAGATGTAGAGGATACACAGACCCACGAACAGAAAGCCCAGGCGTGCCGGATAGGTGCTGGGCATGGTGTAACCCGCATATTTCGTATGGTTTTCGGTCACGAACCAGCAGAGCCGCGCCACGTCGAGGACGATACCAGTGAGCGCCACGATGACCATCGACCAAGCGAACCAGCGTCCAGAGCGCACGTGCGATCTGCTGCCCCCTCGTGCTGTGATGGCGACAATCGCCGCGATTGGTGCGAGCGCCCCCGCGAGGATGTGGAATAGCAGCATCGTCAAGAAGACATCGTTTGCCAACGCGCTTCCGTAACTGACTGGCTTGTGAAGCAAGAATGTTGATTCCACGGCTCACTCCTACTCTGACTGCATGCGGCTTACAAGTGAGGCATGACCACTTGGTAATTTTTCCAGCATAACAGGTCCGCTCACTGGCTGCATGATTGAGTAGACCCCAGGTAGCTTCAGACTCGACCAACAGCGATAGGGTCTGCAAGCTTTGGGGAATAATGAGTTCGGGTAACTAACAAAGCGTTCGCGCACTAATCCCGACACTTTTGGAATATTCTCAATACGGCGGCTCCTGAACTGGGATTAGAGTCAATTAAAGCCGAAATTAAAACTTCGCGGGACAACTGGGACTTCCACTCATATTGGAAGGCTGGCAAGTAGCAGCCCAAAAAGGTCAGCATTCAACCGCGATTCCTCCCACGTCTCAGCCTGTAGGGGGAGCGTGGGGACGCGGGAACGCTTAACGCCGGGAAACCCGGCTCTGGCGACCCGCTCAGGAATCGCGGACAAGGAATCTGCTACTGACATTTATCTTCTCCTGGTTAGGTGCTAAAATTAATACATGAAAACTGCCTACCAGTACCGATTGCGTCCAACCAAAACCCAGTCTGACCAGATGGAGACATGGCTTGAGTCGTGTCGGAGGCAGTACAACTATCGGCTTTGGGAACGCTTTAACTGGTGGGACTCCAACCGTTGTTCCATCAACGCTTGTCCGTTGTTGTGTAGTATTGCCCCACCTGCTGACATGCCTGAATACTATGGTCAAAAGCGCGATTTGGTAGAGACAAAAGTTAAGTACCCAGAGTATAAGGATGTGTACTCGGATGTGCTGCAAGATGTGGTAGGCAGGGTGAAGAAAACTTGTGAGCGCTTTATCCCTGGGGATAGCAATGGCAGGCGTTCTGGCAAGCCAAGGTTTAAAGGAATAAGTCGGTATCGGTCTTTCACCTATCCCAGGATGAAGCCTAACTGCATCGAAGGGTAATATATTACCCTTCCTAAGATTGGGGATGTCAAAGTGATTCTGCACCGACCAATCCCTGATGGCTTTGTCATCAAGACTTGCACAGTCGTTCACAAAGCCGATGGTTGGTATGTAACACTTTCGTTGTCTGACGATACTGTCCCTGCCGTCTCTCCTGACATCAACTTGGAGAAAACAGTTGGTATTGATGTGGGATTGAAAGATTTTTTGGTCACGAGTGAAGGTGAAGTTGTCCCAATTCCCCAGTTTGCAAGGAAGTCTGAAAAGCGTCGTAGGCTTCTTAATAAAGCTTTGGGTCGTAAGCGGAAAAAGGGTACAAGACGTAGGCAGAAAGCGGGCAAGCAATTGTCTAAGCACTATCAAAAAGTGGCGCGACAACGCAAAGATTTTCATTTCAAGGTGGCAGGTCAACTTCTCAAGCAATACGACGTGATTGCTCATGAGGCGTTGAATATCAAAGGGCTTGCCAAAACGAGATTGGCTAAGTCGATTCTGGATGCTGGATGGGGCGAATTTATTGACATAGTTACCGCCAAGGCTGAGAGAGCTGGGCGGCTCACCGTGGCAGTAAATCCATCTGGTACAACACAAAACTGTTCTGGTTGTGGCATCAAAGTTCCCAAAACTCTTGCCGATAGATGGCATAGTTGCTCTCACTGTGGGGCAGAGTTGGATCGGGACTTGAACGCAGCCATTAACATTAAAAACCTCGCCCTGGGGCATTGGGTGAGTAAAGCTCAACGAGTATCCGAAGCAGTAGCTGGAGTTGTTGAGAAGCCCAGACTGACCGCGTAAGCGGCAGTGTGGGAGTATGTCACGTGATAATCATCACACTTCCCGTATCCAAGTCATAACGACCTCCCACAATTTTTAATTTGCCAGATTGTAGTTGTTCTGTCAGAAGAGGCGATCGCTGCAATTGGTCGATCTGATAGAACACATTTGCAATCACAGCGTTATCAACAGCATCACCTGAGAGCCCCTTAACTTTGTCTACTGCTGGCAGAATTGCCTTCACAAAGCTACTAATCTCACCAGGTAACGCTTCGTTTTTGACAGCAGCAGTCACCGCTCCGCACCGCTCATGACCTAATACCATCAGTACAGGCGTGCCCAGCAGGGCAACAGCATATTCAATACTGCCAACTGCTGCGGGTGTCGCAATGTTTCCAGCAATTCGGACATCGAAGATATTTCCGATACCCTGGTCAAAGATAATCTCGGCAGGTACCCGAGAATCTGCACAACTCAGGATGGTGGCAAATGGGTGTTGAGCTTGAGCAACCTCCAGCAATCGTGCTTGAGATTGATCAGGATATTGGGGACGGTGCTGGATGAACCGCTGATTCCCCTCCATGAGTTTTTGGAGTGCTGTATCAGGATCAAGTGATTGAGAATTGGTTGGGGACAACTCAGCAGCTTGAGCCTGTTTGGCATGCCAGAGTAGTTCGCTCCCCATGGCTAGTAAACTAGCTGCTCCGGTAGCTCCTAATTTTAAGAAGTCACGACGTTCTATGAAGCGTTTCATTGAATTTATACCTTTCCTACAACGACGCGACGCACTTGACAGAGCGAATTTCCATCACATCTGAGATGTAACAGGTGCCCCCAAACTTATTGAGTAGGGGTCTGATATGTTCCACAACAGGCTTGATTAGCTCTGGCATGCAAAACGCGATGATGTAAACATTGTCCAGCATCGTCATGTCGAGGTCTTCGTTTCCGTCTCGCAAACCCTTTCCGACAACATTACGAATCACTGCATGACCATGAACGCCTGCCTTATCTAAACCATCTAAAATTTTGCCAAGCTCGAATGAATTGGCAATGATTTCGATTCTTTTAACAGAGTGCATACTATCATCTCCACAACAACCCAATTCCATACAGGTAGAGCGGAATCCCGACAATAATATTGAACGGGAATGTGACTGCCAAAGCTGTCGAAACGTATAAGCTGGGATTTGCTTCAGGAACCGTCAACCGCATTGCTGCTGGAACAGCGATGTAAGAGGCACTGGCACAAAGCACTGCGAACAAAAGCGCATTTCCTTGAGGCATACCAATAAATTTAGCAATCACTAATCCGATGCCTGCGTTGAGTATAGGAACCAGTATGGCAAATGAGATGAGAA
>Ga0213881_10000854_pt1 | contig 16150 bp, 15 predicted proteins | sample BarmaccoBMER_R08_FD_160104 | JGI IMG/M metagenome (GOLD analysis project Ga0213881, IMG submission 160104) | Barbacenia macrantha exposed rock microbial communities from rupestrian grasslands, the National Park of Serra do Cipo, Brazil - ER_R08 ... | reverse complement strand
TCGTGTCACTATGGCTCGCGATGGGCGCGTTAACGTTGGATGCTTGCATCTGATGTCTCCGATGGTTCGAGTTGTTGCAAACCCAAACCTATCGGATGCGCGCCCATCGCCCCATGGTATCTACAACGATATCATCAAAGCGGCTTCTCGAAATGGAAGCGCTTGAGGCCGCTGCCGACTGTCCGAACGGACATCGTCTCGGCGACCTCGGTGTTGACGAGACAGTAGCCGTTCCTGCGGTAGAACTTGAGTGCCGCTCGCTGAATTTCCGCCGTACTCAAGATCATCGTTGAAAATCCGAGCGCGCGGGCCCGCGACTCGGCCCATTCGAGCATGCGTTGTGCGAGGCCTTTGCCGCGATGACGACGGTCGAGATACATCCGCCGAAGCTCGGTCGTGTCCCGGCCGCGGGCCTCGATGCCGAAGGTCCCGATGATTTCGTCACCGAGCGTTACTACCCAAAATACGTTGCGCTTGCCCGCCGCGAACACGTCGTGCAGCCGCAGCAATTCGTCCGCCAGCGGGCCGGCGATATATTGCTCGAACGCTTCGCGCAGATCGGCAGGAGCAAGTTCGCGATTGATCCGTGCCCAGAGTGCGGCGACCTGCTCGCGATCCGCCTGTCGATACGCGCGAATGCTTTCAGGCGGCGGTGTGTCAGGCATGAAGGTTTAGTCGCGCTCCGGCGGCTTGAGTCCCAGCTCGGCCCAGCGCGCCTTGGCGGCGTCGATGTCGGCTTGCTCCGGCCACACCAGCGGCGGGAACCGCGCGCCGCCGAGCTCGGGATCGGGGTCATAATCGAGGTTCATGGTGGCGTCGATCAGCACCCGATTCCATTTGCCGGTGCCGAACAGGGCGGCGTTGCGGTCGCGCCGCCGGGTCGAGGGATCGAGCCCCGCCCCGAAGGTCGACGGCATGATGACGATGTCGTCCTCGCCGGCGTTGACCCGATAAGCGATCGCCCAATCGACCGCCGCATAATCGTGAATATCGATGTCGTCATCGACCACGATCACGTGTTTGTAGCGCACGTGGGCGGCCGAGGAGCCCCACACGGCGTTCGCGGCCTGTTTCGCCTGCCCGCGATAGCTCTGCTTCATCTGAATCAGCAAATTGATGCCCGCGTGCACCGGCGGACAGAACACGTCGGTGATGCCGGGCACGCCGGCCCGGTCGAGCACGTCCCAGGCGGTCGCCGAGCGCATGATCGAGCTGCACACGGCGTTCTCCGAAAAACTCCCCGGCAGCGAGCCTTCGATCGTGCCGCGCAGGATCGGATCGCTGCGATGGGTGATGCAGGTGACGCGCACGCACGGCTTGGGCGAGCGGTCGCCGGCGAGATAGCCGGTGAACTCGGCAAACGGGCCTTCCATCACGTAAGAATCTTGATCGAGCCCGAGATAGCCTTCGATCACGATCTCGGCCAAGGCCGGAACGTAGAGATCGACGGTCTCGCATTTGACGAGATCGACCGGCTCACCGCGGATCGCGCCCATCACGTCGTATTCGCACACGCCCTTGGGAACCGGCGAGCCGGCGCAGAAGCCGAGCGAAGGCTCCCAGCCGATGACGAAGGCGATCGGCATTTCGTTGCGGCCGGCCTGCTGCCACGCGGTGGTGTGATGGCCGATGTGCTGCGCCCGCCACATCAGGATCGGAATTTGATCGCGCGCCGAGAGCATGCCGCGATAGATGCCGACGTTCATGACGCCGGTGTCGGGATCCTTGGTCACGCAGCCGCCGTAGGTGATGACGTAGCGGCCGCCGTCGAGCCGGTTCCAATAGGGCACGGGAAACTCATAAAGATCGACGTCCTTGCCGGCGATCGTGTGCTCCTTCACCGGGCCGTCGGCGACGATGCGCGGCGGGACGCGGCCGTTGAGGATGCCGCGGCCGATCTGCACCAACTCGCGCGGGTGCGTATCGGGCGCGAGCCCCAGCATCATGGCGACGCGGCGATAGCTCGACAGGCCGCAGCCGAAGACGCGGCGGCAGCGGCTCGAAGGTTTGTTGTAGTCCTTGATGTTGTTGAATACGAGCGCCGGCCCCGTACCGGCGCCCTGGGCCAGCCGCATGACCGTGCCCAGCTCGATGTTCCAGTCGACCTCGGCGTTTATCTCGTGCAGCTCGCCGGCCGCCGCAAGCGCCCGCATCCAGCCGCGCAGATCGCCGAAGGCGACCGGCTTTCGTTCGATACTCATGGCCCCGTCCCGGTTGCTTGCTCGCGCGTACCGACGCGCAACGCCGCCGCGCAGAACTGCGGCAGCGCCTGCTGCGGGTCGGCCTGCGCGCCCGTCGCGCCGCAGCGCACCAGCAGCGCAAACACATTGGCGATGAGCGCCTGTCGCGGCTCACGCCGGCGCCATGGCCCGGCTTGCGCGCGCAGCCACCCCCACATCATCGCCTGCTCGATCTGCTCGGCCTCGAGTTCGGCGCCCTTCACTTTCGTGCGCAGGGCTTCCACCATGTTGGCGAAAGGCCCCTCTCCGCTCCCCCAGGGTTTCAGCGTGCGCCGCACTTGCCGCAACGTGCGCACCGCATTGGCGTGCCACGCCCCGCTCGCCTCGAGCGCATCGGCAACGTCGCTTGCGGACAGCACCGCGCCTTCGACCGCCCCGACGTAGGCGCACAGCATCAACAAATTGACGTCGATCCCGAACCGCTCCTGCACGTCGAGGCATTCCTCGTGCACGCCGGCGCCGCGATAGACCGCGAGCGAGAAGCGCCACAGCGGCGAGTTCATCTCCACCGGCGGCGCCGTCATCTAGGCTTTCTCATCGCCGGCCGGCGTCTCGGAACGCCAACGCTTGACGATGCCGGCGTCGATACCGAACAGATCGAGCGCGCGGCCGACCGTCTGGTTGACGATGTCGTCGATGGTGCGCGGCCGGTGATAGAACGCCGGCACCGGCGGCATGATGATCGCGCCGTTCTCGGTCGCCGCCAGCATGCTGCGCAGATGGCCGGCGTGCAGCGGGGTCTCGCGCACGACCAGCACGAGGCGCCGGCGTTCCTTGAGCGTCACGTCGGCGGCGCGGCTCACCAGCGTATCGGTATGGCCGTAGGCGACGTCGGCGACGGTGCGGATCGAGCACGGAATCACGATCATTCCGCGCGTCTTGAACGAGCCGCTCGACACGGCGGCGCCAAGATCGCTATTGGGATAGACCGCCTCGGCGAGCCCGCGCACCTTGTCGACCGGCATGTCCATTTCTTCGCTCAGCGTCTGTGCCGCCGAGCGCGAAATGATCAGATGCGCCTGGATGCCGCCCCGCCGCAGCACCTCGAGCATGCGGACGCCGTAAATCGCGCCCGACGCTCCGCTGATGCCGACGATGAGCGGCAGCTCCATGCCGAGAACTCCTGTTGGCGGCGCCTTCGCCCGGATGGGCGGCGGCGAGACTAGAGCAGTTTCCTTTTGAGCTGAATACATACTTCGCGTCATTCCGGGGCGCCGCGAAGCGGCGAGCCCGGAACCCATGAACACCGGATGATGCAAGTCGGCTCGGCCTGTGTTCATGGGCCCCGGGCTCCCTCGCTCCGCTCGGGCCCCGGGGTGACAGTTGATGCCAAAGCGCTTTTACGAAAGCCGTTCCGCCGGTGGGGCGATTTCGGTGACGAGGTCGCGCAGCAGCGGTTTGTTGGCGAGCGGGGCAAGCATCATTTCCCGCGGCTCGAGCCGCGCGGTGCAGGCATAGACGGTTTTGCCGTCGAGCTCGATCATGCATTCCTTGCAGGCGTTGGCATTGATGCAGGAGAAGCGGATGGCGAGGCTCGGATCGCGGTTGGCGCGGATCCAGCGCAGGCCGTCGAGTACCGACTGCCCCGGCTCGAACGGAACCTCGTAGCGCTCCCAGCGCCCCGCGGCGCGATCAACCCCGCGCCAGATCTTGAGCTGCGCATGCTCGGTCATTGCGCCGCCATCTCGACCGCCGCCGGGTTGCGGACAAGCGCCAGTTCACTGTCGCGCCAGTGCACAATCTGATTGACGCGCCAGGACGCCTCCGTCTCGGGAAAGTCTTCGCGCTGATGCGCGCCGCGGCTCTCTTGGCGCGCTAACGCGGTGGCCGCAACGGCTCCAGCGACAAGCAGCATGTTGCGCAAGTCGAACCATTCGAGCCGGCGCAAATCGAACGCGGTGGGCGCGCCGAACGGCCGCTCGCCGAGCGCAACGGTCAATTCCTCGATGCGCGCCAGCGCGCGCCGCAGCCGCGCCGCGTCGCGCAACGGCCCTACCTCGTCGGCCATGGTCGCCTGCAGCTTCGTAATCATTTCCGCCGTGTTCGGTCCCGCGCCGCCGCCGTCCGCCGCGATGAGATCGAGCGACGCGCGCGCTACCTCCGGGCGGAACGGCTGCGCCGCGATGCCGGCGGCCCATTCGGCGGCGCTGCGCCCGGCGCGGCGACCGAACACCAGCGCCTCGGTGATCGCGTTGCCGGAGAGGCGATTGGCGCCGTTGGCCCCGCCCACCGCCTCGCCGGCGGCGTAGAGGCCCGGCACGTTCGTTGCCATGCGCGCGTCGGCCGTAATCCCGCCCATGTGATAATGGGCGATCGGCGCGACCTCGACGGGCATGCGGGTGAGATCGATGTCGTTCTTGGCGAGGCGATCGATCACCGGCCCGAACGCGGCGCGCAGCGCCGCCGCCGAGCAATGCTCGAAACTCAGATACGCGCCGCCGTGCGGCGAGCTGCGCCCGGCATCCACCTCCTTGATGATGGCGTAAGTCGCAAGGTCGCGCGTGAGCACGTATTTGCCGGATTCGTCCGAGCCGTAGCGCGAGGTGAACTCTTCTTTGTTGCCGTTGAGCAGCCGGCCGCCGAGCTTGTAACGAAACGGATCCCACATAATCGGGTCCATGCCGATGAGCCGCGGCGCGAGATGCCCGATCGGGAAGAACTGCACGAACTCCATGTCGACGAGCGTCGCGCCGGCGCGCAACGCGAGCGCATAGCCGTCGCCGCCCATGTTGGCCGACGCGCTGTTGCGGCGGTAAAGCCGGGTGAGGCCGCCGGTCGCGAGCACGGTCGCCTTGGCGGCGATGGTCACGGCCGCGCCGGTGACGAGATGCAGCGCCGCCGCGCCGGTGACTTCGCCGTCGGCGACGATGAGATCGACCACGGCGAGGTCGCCCGCCTTGCGGATGCCCGCGGTGCGGTTGACCACGGTGCGCAGCGTCTTTGACACCGCCGGCCCGGTGTTGAGGAAATCGACGTAGACGCAGCGCGGCCGGTCGTGACCGGGTGCCTGCGCCTGCACGATGCGGCCGTCCCGGCGCGCCCAGCCGATACCCCACGCGTCCATCTCGCGGATGCAGTCGGGGCCCTCCTCGCACAGAAGCCGCGCCAGCGGCTCGGCGCACAGGCCGCGCCCGGCGGCGAGCGTGTCGGCGTAGTGGTGGCTCCAATGGTCGGGCGTCTGCGCGCCGAGCGCCACCGCGACGGTCATCTGCGCCATCACGGTCGCGCCGCCGCGGCCGATCAGACTGCGGTCGATCAGCAGCACGCGGGCGCCCTGCCGCGCCGCGTCGATCGCCGCATACATGCCGGCGCCGCCCGCGCCGATGACGAGGACGTCGGTTGAGGTGTGCAGGGGGTTTGCCATAGAGGGATTATAAGGTGCTCGTGCGCCTGATTGAAGGTTTCGGGGAACTCGCATCGTTGAAAGTCTGACCTTACAACCGGGACGCGCTTGCGCGAGCTCTCTAACACGATGGAAACATTGCGCCGGCAAAGTCCGTTCGTGCGTTCCACCGAGGCGATCTTGCCAAGATATAGTGACAGTGGTTTCGCTCGTATCTACTACTAGAAGAATCGCTCCACCGCTGTTAAGACGAACGTGATCACCTATGGTCAGCGGGGGCTCGTGCAGGTCCCAAAATGATTCGGGCTGCGCGATTAGAACCAGTTGGTCGATAGGAACGCGAATTGACTTCATAGGAGATCCCTCAGATGTCACAGCAGATCAAAGTCGGCAGTCTTGTGCGGCTGAAGTCGGATGCCGTGCCCCGGACAGTAGTAGAAATTAGCGAAGCGAACGGCCATCAAATCGCTACGTGCGTCTGGCTCAATAAGCAGGATAGGGAAGAGACGGGCACCTACCCGTTCGATGCTTTGGTGCTTGTGGAAGGCAACAAACTTTCACCGGTGCGGTGAAGCGGGCGTCTCTGCTAGACTGTATAAAATCTCCGCCTCCCCCGTCCGGGTAAATTCGCGGGGCGGCTCGTGAACCGTTTTCACGTAAGCGGCGGGCGCCTCTTGCGGCGTCGGGAAAGTGCCGAGATGTGTCTCTTCCGTTCGCGGGCAAGCGTAGCGCCATCGCGACACGCTGTTCCACTCAGGTTAGCCGTCTCTCTTCGTGAAGTGCTTCTGCCAATCTTTCCGTATCGACCAAATCAGTGTTTCTGCCGACGCGTCGCAGATCGCGCGCTGCCCGCTTTACTGTGGCTTCAGGGACGCCATCAGCCCGCATGTGCACGTCGGTGCCGACGACGACGGGACGGTCCGTATGCGTGAACTCGATCGTTCCCCACGGCGTGTCGAAGCGACCGGGCGAGCCGGTCGTCATGCATGTCAAAGCCGTCGACACCTGCGAGATCGCTCCCACTTCCGACAATTTGGACTCCAAACTGATATAGCTAAGCTCGCGCGGGCGCAGGAATCGAAGGAGGCCGGCCCGGACGTTGTCCGGCATGGAACGAGCGTGCGGGTTCACATAAACGCCGCGCGCGGCTCTCACCAGGACGCCCTGGTCGGCCAAGCGCTTCATGGCGAGCCTCAGGTATTCCGGCGTGGGATTCCCAAGCAGCACCGACAGGCTTGCGGGGGTAAACGCCCACACCCCGCGCCGGTCCATGTCGGCGAGCTTCTGATCCAAAAGGCGGCGCCTCATAAGTCAGATAATAATGACCGAAAACGATAATTCCAATGGGACTTCCGTCTCGTGGGGTGCGCTCCGGACTCTGCGGGATGTATAGACTAGCTTCCACCTACTCCGTCCGGGCAAATTTGCCGAACAGCTTGCGGGCGGCCTTCGCGTAGGCGGCGTGAGCCTCCGCCGGCGTTTCGAAATATCCGAGAAAATGCTTTCTACCCTTCAAGCCAATAGTTGCGTACCACTTTCCGCGGTGTAGCGACACTCCCTTCAATCCACACTTATTGTGGCGAGGGATGCGCCTGTTTGCACAGTTCTGCGAGCTGGTCGCGGGACGCAGGTTCTTCCAGCGATTGTTCGAGGGGTCACCGTCCCGGTGATCGATCATCAGTCGACACCATTTGCCCTTTACGTAAAACCAAGCGAGATGGTGCGCTGAGCATATTCTGCCGTTGATCATAATTTTGCGGTAACCTCGGCTATCCTGTGTCCCGGCGATGTCGCCAGGTTGGATCGATCGGTTGACACACTCGAGCCATCGAAACTCTCCGGTGTCTCGATCATAATGCAGCATCTTGCGCAGCCGCGCGCGGGTCACTCGCGGACGTTTCTTCACGGCCGTCTCGCAAAATGAAAAAGGACCGCGCAGGCGGCCCTTTGAGGGAGGTTTTTGGATTGGACCAGGAGATGCGCGCGAGCGGCGCGCGCGCAGTAGGGTGGGCTAAGGCCGAGGAGCGTAGCGACGAGGCCGTGCCCACGCGTGGGCACGCCCGCCTTCGCGCTACGCGCTTCGGCGCGGCTTAGCCCACCCTACGGGTCTCGGATTTGGCGAAGAGCTGCCGCAACAATGGCAGCATGAATTTCGGAAGCTCTCACAAAACGAAAGTTATGTCAACTGTTTCCTGCAAAAATCCGCTACCTATTTGTAAGTGCATCAGAAAATCACGCCGACTCTCCAGACCTCATACGAAATACAACAAAATGTAAAAACCCCTTCCACGCGATCGTGAGAATTCCAGAATTCTCACATACGTCCGCCGCCTAAACCTTCTCAGGCAGCGGCTTGCCCACGGTCTCCGGCAGGAACGGCACGGCGGCGAGGCCGAGGATGTAGATCAGCGCGACGATGCATGCGGCCGGACCGTAGCCGCCGAAGTGCACGATCAAGGTGCCGGCGACGAGCGGGCCGAGGAAGGCGATGAAACGCGGCATGTTGAAGACGAAAGCCATGCCGGTCGCGCGCATACGGGTAGGGAAGAGTTCGGGCAGCCACACCGGCATCCAGGTGTATTGCCCGAGGCTGAAGAACGCGTTGATCGCCGCCACCACGAGCAGCAGCGCAGGATCCTGCACCCACAGGAACAGCACCGGCGTGAGCAGCAGCGCCATCAGAAAGAACACGGCCGTGACCGGCTTGCGTCCGTAGCGATCGGCGAGGAAGCCGAGCCCGGCGTAGCCGAGGATCGCACCGAAGTTATAGGCCATGCCGGCGTAGCTCGCCCATTGCTGCGCGGGTAATCCGACTTTCGCCGCCACCGAGCCGACGTAGGGCGGGACCCAGGTGGAAATCCCCCACCACCCCAGCGTGGTGGTGAGCGACATCAGGAAGGCGAAGACGGTGCGCCGGCGCACCTCCGGCTCCGCAAACAAATCGACGAGGGTGAAACGCGTGAGCGCGTGCTCGCCGGCGTCGAGCGCGGCGCCGCTGCGCTGGCGTTCGAGCGCGCTGCGCCGGCGCTGGTGGGAGGCTTCCCACAACGACGACTCGGAAATCCCGCGGCGGATCCACAAGGTCAGCAACGCCGGCAGGATGCCGATCAGATACATGTAGCGCCAGGCGTCGGGCCCGAGGGGACTCACGAACAGCCACAGGAAGGACGCGATGAAGAAGCCGATGCCGAGGCCGCATTGCATCAGCCCGGCACCCTTGCCGCGCGCGCGGTCGGGCCACACCTCGGCGGTCATGGACGCGCCGGTCGCCCATTCCGACCCGATGGCGATGCCGACGAGAAAACGCAGCACGGCGAAGGAAAGCCAGTTCCATGCGAACGCGCTCAGCCCGGTCAACAGCGAGTAGACGAGGATCGACAGCATCATCGTGCGCTTGCGGCCGATATAGTCGGCAAGAACGCCGCCGAGCATTCCGCCCACGCCCCAGCCGAGCAACGTGATCGCAAGCACGGTGCCGGCATAGGCGGGGATTTGCTGATATTGCGAGGGGTCGAGCATCGCGCGCAGCGCAACGCCGAGTGTGAGGATGAGGGCGAAGGTCTCATAGCCGTCGAACATCCAGCCGAGATTGGTGGCGAGCAGCGCCTTCCAGTGCCGCTTGTCGAGCGTGCGATACCACGGCACCGATACTTCGCTGGCGATAGCCATGGGTTCCCTCCCCCTCAGTTGTCATTCAGGGGCGCGCCGAAGGCGTAGCCGACGCTTCGCGTCGGCGTTCTTAAGCGCTAAGAACGGCCGCCGAAGGCGGCCTATGCCCGGAACCCATGAACACCGGACCCTGCAGAACCCGCTCGGTCCGTGTTCATGGACCCCGGGCTCCCTCGCTTCGCGTAGCCGACGCTTCGCGTCGGCGTTCTTCATCACTAAGAACGGCCGCCGTAGGCGGCCTATGCCCCGGGGTGACGGAACGAGTACGTTTGCGCGCGGCCAATTGCACCGCCTCGATGATCTGCGGATAGGCGGCGCAACGGCACAGGTTGCCGGAGAGATAATGGCGGATGTCGTCCTCGCCGGGCGCCGGATTCTCTTCCAGCAATTGACGCGTCATCAGAATGAATCCCGGCGTGCAGAAGCCGCACTGGAATGCGCCGGTCTCGATGAACGCCTCCTGGATCGGATCAAGCTGCGTGCCGTCCGCTAGTCCCTCAACCGTTTCGAGCCGGGCGCCATCGGCGAACACGGCGAGAAACAAACATCCCGACACCGCGCGCCCATCGACGATCGCCGTGCAGCAGCCGCATAGGCCTTGGGCGCAGCTCTCCCGCGCGCCGCCGAGGCCGAGCTGCGCCAACAGCTCAACCAGATTCTGATGCGGTGCAACGGTCGCGGACGCCGGCTCGCCGTTGAGCGTAAAGCTGATTGTGCGGGACGTAGTCACGGGAGGGCCTCTCGCCTCCCTCTCCCCGTAGGGGCTAGCTTGGGCACACAACGCACACATCTTGGGGCAGTTGGACACTGATCAAAAGTGCCAGAAAGCTCGATGGGTCTTGGATTTCTTACGAGTCGCGCCATACAGAAACCGTCCCAAACCATGGCTTTGCTAAGTCCTTGAAATGACTCGTATTTGCAAAGATGTGTGCCCAAGCTAGCCCCGTAGGGGAGAGGGGCGGGGTGAGGGGGTTACATTGTTTGAATTGAATCACAGGAACCCCCTCACCCGGCCGCTTCGCGGCCGACCTCTCCCCTCCGGGGAGAGGTGAAGGAGAGAGCGGAGCGAACATCTTCATCATCACTCCTCCCCGAGCGGCGTGCCGTGGGCGGCGCGCAACGCGCGGTAGACCGCCTCGGGCGTGAGCGGCAGCTGCATCAGGCGCACGCCGACCGCGTCCTCGATGCCGTTTGCGATCGCCGGCGACACCGCGAAGGTCGCCGTTTCACCCACGCCCTTGGCGCCGAACGGGCCGCTCGGCTCGTACGACTCGACCGCTTCGTTCTCGATCACGCGCGGGAGATCGTGCAGGCCGGGAATCTTATAATCGGCGAGCGAGGCGTTGGTCATTTGCCCGGCCTCGAAATCCATGCGCTCCGACATGGTGAAGCCGAGCTGCATGATCGATGCGCCGGACAGCTGCGTCTCGACGATGCGCGGGTTGATCTGCCGGCCCGCGTCGGCGACGTTGACGAGCTTGATCAGCCGCACGTGCCCGGTCTCGGTATCGACTTCGAGTTCGCAGCCGGCGCCGCCCGCCATCCAGAACGGTGTGACGTTGGTGGTGAGCCCGGTGCCCGGCTCGGGCGGCGTGTAGCTCGGCACGAAGCTGCCGGTGCCGATAACGTTGCCGGCCTGCATGCCGTATTTGCGGCGGAACAGCTCGGCGACCGGAACGTTGGTGCCCTCCGGCAGCCCGACCTCGCGCGCGAGCGCGCGCAGCTTCGCCAGCGCCTCCTCGGCCGCGGTCTTGACCGCGTGGCCCATGTGATAGAGCGAGCGCGAGCCGAGCGTGCCCATGTCGTAGGGCGTCACGTCGGTGTCGGAATGAACGACGGTGATGCTCTCGGCCGGCAGGTTGAGCACCTCGCCCGCGAGCTGCGCCATCGCGGTGTCGGAGCCCTGTCCCATGTCGACGGTGCCGACGTACACCGTGGCGCTGCCGTCGGCGGAGACGTTGACGATCGCCATCGAGGTCGTCGGCGAGATCACCGCCTTGAAGCCGATGGCGACGCCGCGCCCGCGCCGCACCGTGCCGTTGCCGCGGTCGAACGGCGCGCCCCAGTTCAGCCGCACCGCCAGGCGGTCGAGAATTTTTTCGAGTGGGGTGTCGTGCACCAGCGTGCCGGTCGCCTGCGGGCGGCCGTCGCGCAAAAGATTGCGGCGGCGGAACTCGATCGGATCGAGCTTGAGCGCGCGCGCCATCATGTCGGTGTGGCTCTCATACGCCCAGCATAGCTGCGGAATGCCGAACCCGCGCAACGCACCGGCCGGCGGCAGGTTGGTGTAAAGCGCGTAGGAATCGATGTGGACGTTGTCGACGTCGTAAGGCCCGCAGGCGCTGAAGCCGGACTTCTGCGTCACGCGCGGGCCCACGTCGGCGAATGCGCCGCCGTTCCACCACACCTCGCACTTGCGCGCGGTGATGCGCCCGTCTTTGCTAACGCCGCTCTTGATGCGCAAGGTCGCTGCGTGTTTGGTGATCTGATAGAACTGTTCCTCCATGGTGAGCGCAATCTTCACCGGCCGGCGCGCGATCAACGCCAGCGCCGCCACCAGCGCCTCGAGCTTGATGTAGAGTTTTCCGCCGAAGCCGCCGCCGAGATACGGCACCTTGATGCGCACCTTGTTCTCGGGCCAGCCGAGCAGGCGCGCGATCTCAACCCGCACGAACGACGGCCCCTGCGACGCGGAGTGAATGGTGATGCCGTTCTCACGCGGCTCCGCCACCGAGACGAACGGCTCGAGCGGCGTGTGCATCACCTGCTGGGTGCGGAACTCGTGCTCGAACACGTGATCGGCTTGCGCCAACGCGCCCTCGGCATCGCCCCGGCGCAAGTGATAATCGAGCGCCACGTTGGTGTTCTTGCGGCCTTGCAGATGCTTGAGGTCGGCGAAGGCGCCGGCGGGCTTGAGCTCGTCGTGCACGACCGCCTTCGAGGTGACCGCCTCGACCTCGTCGTAGACCGCGGGCAGCTCGTCGTATTCGGCGACGATCAACTGGACGGCTTGTTCGGCCACGTGCGGATCGGCGGCGAGCACCGCCGCCACGGGCTGGCCGACGTGATAAACCTTGTCGAGCGCGAGGATCGGCTGGTCGTGAAAGGCCGGGCCGTAATAGGGATTGGGGATGACCTTGCAGATGTCCTCGCCGGTGACCACGCGAAAGACGCCGGGCAGCGCCCGCGCCGCCGCGGTGTCGATACGGCGGATGCGCCCGTGCGCGACCGTGCTGCGGAAGATCTTGCCGTAGAGCATGCCGGGCAGGCGCAGGTTGTGCACATATTCGGCCCGGCCGGTCACCTTGGCACGGCCTTCGAGGCGCGGCAGCGAGCGGCCGATCTGGCTCGCGCCGGCGGACACCATGCTCATCCCGCCCTCCCCTGCGCGTCGCCCAACCCGAGCGCCTTGCGCACCGCGCGGGCGACGAACACCCGCACCAATTCTTTTTTGTAGGACGCGGAGCCCTGCGGGTCCGCCATGGTCTCGACTTCGCTCGCCGCCGCTTCGCCGGCGCGCTTGAGATTCGTCTCGTCCGCTTCCGCGCCGCGCAACGCCGCTTCCGCGGCCTTGAGGCGAGTCGGCTTTTCGGTCGCGGCGCTGACGAACACGTCGGCGCGGCGGACGTTGCGTCCCTCCGCGTCGATCACCACCGCCACGCCGAGTGCCGGCCAATCGTCCGCCGAGCGCGTGGTCACCTTCACGTAGGCCGCGCGTTTGCTGCCGAGCGGCGGCACACTGACCTGCGCAATCAGCTCGTTCCGCGCAAGCACGGTCTCGTAGTAGCCGGCGAACAGGTTCTCGACCGCGACGGTGCGCTCGCAGTTCGGTCCCGCGACCGTCACCTGCGCGCCGAGCGCGGCGAGCACCGGCGGCAGGTCCATGTGCGGATCGGCGTGCGCGAGATTGCCGCCGATGGTCGCGACGTTGCGCACGCGCACGTTCGAGAGCGTGCGCAAGGTCTGAGCAATCACCGGAAAGGCGTCGCGCAAACCTTTGGTGCGCTCGAGCGCGCCGAGGGTCGCCAGCGCGCCGAGACGGAGGGTCTTGTCGCCGGCCAGTTCGATCGCGTTCGCCCCGGCGACGTACCGCAGCGCGATCAGCCGGGTCGGATGAAATACCCCGGCCTTCATCATCAGCATGAGCGCGGTGCCGCCGGCGATCGGCCGCACGGTTTCGTCGGCACCGTCCAGCAGCGAAATCGCCTCTTTGAGCGAACGCGGTTCGGCCAGTTCGAACGGGATCATCGCGGCGCCTCGACCGCGCGCGCCGCAAAGGCGGCGCCGAGCTTCTCGACGAAGTGCCGCTCCATTTCCTTGGCCTTGGAGCGGATCACCGGCTGGCCCAGGCTGCCCAGTTTGCCGGTCAGGGCCGCTTCGATTGCATATTGCACGCGGGTCGCCCCATCCTGCTCGGTTAAGGTTGTCGAAGATGTCGCGCTCAGCCGGCCGACGATGCCGTGCGGCGTGCCCTCGACCTTGGCCTCGATCGTTTGCGGCGGCTCGACCTTGGTGACCTCGACCGCGACGTCGAACCTGAATTTGATGTAGGCGACCTTGGTCTCCATCACCGCGCGGTAGTGGCTGGCGTCGATCTCCTGAAGGTCGCGCACGCCGTCGACACACGACGCAAACAGCCGCGCGTCGCGCAACGCGTCGAACACCGCCTGGCGCGGCGCCGCAATGATGAGGTCCCCGGCGAGCTTCATTCCCGCGCCATCTTGCCGGCTTCGCCGCCCGGGGCAAGAGGGCGTTCCCCGGGCGCGGCGCAGCGCCATAAGCGCGGTTACGTGCGTCTTCGACGCGCTATGGCGGTGCGCTGCAGACCCGGGGTCCAGGGGCAACAAGCGTGGGCCCCGGGTCTGCGCCGCAGCACTTCGTGCCGCAGCGCGCCCGGGGCACGTCCTGCGGTCGTGGTTGCGCTCAGGCGGCGCCGGGTCGTACGTTCGCGTCCCTTCCCGTCCACCTCATCGAGAGCATCCATGGACCTCCAGCTCGCCGGCAAGACGGCCCTCATCACCGGCGCCTCCAAGGGCATCGGCCGCGCCACCGCCAACGCCATGGCGGAAGAAGGCTGCAACGTGGTGCTGGTCGCGCGCACCGCCGCCGACCTCAAGACGGCGCAGGCCGAGATCGCTCGCAAGTCGAACGTGCGCGTCGACGTGTTCGCCGCCGACCTCTCCGACAGCGCCAACATCGACAAGATCGCCGCGGCCTTTCCGGGCGTCGACATCCTGGTCAACAACGCAGGCGCCATTCCAGGCGGCAACCTGATCGAGATCGACGAGAAGCGCTGGCGCGCGGCCTGGGACCTCAAGGTGTTCGGCTACATCAACATGTGCCGCGCTTTTTACGCGCTGATGAAAAAGCGCGGGTCGGGCGTGATCGTCAACGTGATCGGCGCGGCGGCGCGGACCAAAGACCCGGACTACATCTGCGGCGTCGCCGGCAACGCCTCGCTCGCGGCCTTCTCTGAGTCGCTCGGCAGCGTCAGCGTGCGCGACGGCGTGCGGGTGATGGCGCTCCATCCCGGCCCGGTCGCGACCGATCGCCTCGTCGGGCTGATGCGCAAGAAGGCGCAGGACAAGACTGGCGACCCGGAGAAGTGGCGCGACCTCGTCAAGCCGCTGCCGTTCGGGCGCGCCGCGCATCCGGAAGAAATCGCCAATGCGATCGTATTCCTCGCCTCCGAACGCTCCGGCTACACCAGCGGTTCGGTCGTCACCATCGATGCCGGGATTTCCGCCCGCGCCTCCTGAGCAGAGAGGATCGTCATGCCGCATCTCACGACCGACGACGGCGTCAAGCTCTATTACGAGGAGACCGGCAGCGGCATCCCGATCGTGTTCGTGCACGAGTTCGCGGGGGATTATCGCGCGTGGGAGCCGCAGGTCCGCTACTTCAGCCGGCGCTACCGCTGCATCGCCTACAACGCACGCGGCTATCCGCCTTCCGACGTGCCGAAGGAGGCCGCGCGCTATTCCCAGGACCGCGCCCGCGACGACATCCGCGCGGTGCTCGATGCGCTCAAGATCGACAAGGCGCACATCGTCGGTCTCTCCATGGGCGGCTTCGCGACGCTTCACTTCGGCTTCACCCATCAGGACCGCGCGCGCTCGCTGGTGATCGCCGGCTGCGGCTATGGGGCGGCGCGCGATAAGCGCGAGCAGTTCACGTCGGAAGCGGAGGCCTCGGCGCGGGCGTTCGAAACGAACGGCATGGAAAAGCAGGCCGAGGCTTACGGGCTCGGACCGACCCGTGTGCAGTTCCAGAACAAGGACCCGCGCGGCTGGAAGGAATTCCTCGACCAACTCAAGGAGCATTCGACCGACGGCGCGGTGGGCACCTTGCGCGGCGTGCAGGCGCGCCGGCCCTCGCTCTACGACCTCGTCGACAAGATGAAGACGATCACCGCGCCCGCGCTGGTGATGACCGGCGACGAAGACTGGCCCTGCCTCGAGCCCGGGATTCTGATGAAGCAGACGATCCCGACCGCGGCGCTTGTGGTGATGCCCAACGCCGGCCACGGCATCAACACCGAGGACCCCGGCGCCTTCAACGCGCACCTCGCCGACTTCTTCCACACCGTCGACCTCGGCAAGTGGCCGGCGCGCGACCCGCGCGCCCTGGTCGCGAGCATCTTGGGGAACCGGTAGGCCACTTGCTCCACCGTCATCCTGAGGAAGTCGCGCGCGCTTGCGCGCGACCGTCTCGAAGGATGGCCACAAGCGCGGTGCGTGCTTCCATCCTTCGAGACGCTCGGCGCAAAATGCGCCGAGCTCCTCAGTCTACATGTCCGATGCGAGCAGAAGCGAGCGGCCTCGGCGCGTGCGATACGAGGGTTGCGCCGGACGGGCCGGCGCCGAGCCTCAAGCATGGGAGACCGCTCATGGACGAG
>Ga0213881_10000853_pt1 | contig 16152 bp, 11 predicted proteins | sample BarmaccoBMER_R08_FD_160104 | JGI IMG/M metagenome (GOLD analysis project Ga0213881, IMG submission 160104) | Barbacenia macrantha exposed rock microbial communities from rupestrian grasslands, the National Park of Serra do Cipo, Brazil - ER_R08 ... | reverse complement strand
CGGCGGGATTGAGCATTAATACCTTCCACCTTGCCACACCTATTCTGGCGGCTGAAGCCCCAACTCCTCTAAGAAACCGAGCGGATGCCAAGCTAGGAACGGAGTTCGGCAAAAAGATTGATTTGAACAACACAAATGTGCGAGCCTTTCAGAAGTATCCAGGTCTATATCCCCACCTAGCCCGGAAAATTATTGGCAATGCTCCTTACAGTCAAGTGAACGATGTACTATCGATTCCAGGATTAAGCGAGCGCCAGAAAGAAATTCTGCAAGCTAACCTGGATAACTTTACTGTCACTGAGGCAGATACTGTCTTCAATGAGGGGGATGACCGCTATAACAACGGCATCTACAGATGAGTCTGTAAATACCTGTACCTTCATTCAGTTGAATCAGCCTACCTCAAAGCAGGTGGGCTGTTTTTGCTAGGGCTGCTAGGCTAAAAAAGTGATTATGTAATAACTCCTTGTCTCAAATTCATCTCAAGAACCAATTCGATGTTCTAATAGTCGGAGCAGGTGCTGCGGGACTGTATACAGCACTGTGTCTACCAGACACACTCCAAGTCGGCTTAATTACTAAAGATACTCTGTCACTTTCTGCCAGTGAGTGGGCACAGGGTGGTATTGCTGCTGCAATTTCAGAAGAAGATTCCCCGCTGCTGCATGCTGAAGACACGCTGCAAGCAGGAGCAGGTTTATGTGATCGCCAAGCGGTAAACTTTTTGGCACAACGAGCGCCTAGCTGTATCCAGTCACTGCTGAAACTAGGAGTAGCTTTTGACCGTAACAGTAGCGAGTTGGCTTTAACCTTGGAGGCAGCTCATTCTCGCAAACGCGTCCTGCACGCAGCAGATACCACAGGGCGAGAGGTGATCTCCACTTTGAAGGCTCAGGTTCTGCAACGCCAGAACGTAAAAGTAATTCCGCAAGCTTTCGCACTCAGTCTGTGGCTCCATCCTCAAACTCAGCACTGCCAAGGGATCAGTTTAATCCATCAGAATCAGGTCAGCTGGATACGAGCGGGAGCCGTGGTGCTAGCCACAGGGGGTGGTGGTCAGGTGTTTGCTCAGACAACTAACCCAGAGGTCAGTACAGGAGATGGGGTGGCGATCGCTTGGCGATCGGGAGCATTGCTGCGAGACCTAGAATTTGTGCAATTTCACCCTACAGCCTTGGTCAAGCCTGGTCGCTTTTTGATCAGTGAAGCAGTTCGAGGCGAGGGTGCCCACCTAGTAGATACTGAAGGAAGGCGCTTCGCCTTCGATTACCACAGTGCGGGTGAACTTGCGCCTAGAGATGTAGTCAGTCGCGCCATTTTCAGTCACTTACAAAGAACTTCAGCCGATCCTGCTACAGCGCATGTCTGGTTAGATTTGCGACCAATCCCAGCTGCTAGAATTCGTCACCGATTTCCCAATATTATTCAGATTTGTCAACGCTGGGGCATTGACGTATTCTCAGAACCGATTCCCGTGTCCCCAGCGGCACATTACTGGATGGGTGGGATCGCTACAGATTTGATGAACCGAACCTCCATCCCTGGTTTATACGCGATAGGGGAAGCAGCTAGCACCGGGGTGCATGGTGCTAATCGCTTAGCCAGTAATTCTCTGCTGGAATGTATTGTGTTTGGTTCTCAAATGGCTGATATTGCGCTTGCTCAAGGAAGTCAAGGCGGTTGGGACGAGGGAGCCTCGTCCCTTTATCCGCCGCGCTGGAGCGACCTCCAGCGAACCGTTGAGCTTGCTTCCGATTCATCTGAAAAAGACATATCAGAAGCCCAGCCCTCTGTCCAGACTTTCTGTCTCGAAGACGACAGGCAGCCATTCCAATCAATAGCTTGGCTAGAAAAACTGCACCAAGAGCTACCGCGTCTGGTATGGCAGCGGGCTGGCATTTGTCGAGAACAAGCTGGTTTGGAGGCAGCTATCGATCAAGTGGAAACCTGGCAGCAAAGGTTTGCCGCCCTGCCCCTGAGCCAATTTTTGCTGTCTTTACCCCCCGGTCAGCCAGCCAAATTTAACTTACCAGATGTTGAGCGGCAATTGCGGCTATGGGGAGAAACCCACAACCTACTAGATGTGGCTAACTTAATTCTTAAAAGTGCAGCTTTTCGCACCGAAAGCCGAGGTGGACACTACCGACTAGACTATCCCCAAAAAGATCCTAACTGGCAAGTTCACACGCTAGTACAACAAGACAAATGGTTTAAGTCTGAGCAAACAGGGGGTGGGGGAGGCAGTTGGGGCGAATGCGATTCGCCCCTTCATCCGCGGTTGTAGGGTGTATACCCTACACCCTGTTCCTTAAAACGCTCCAGAGAAGTTTTTAAAATCACGCGGACCTGTATAGCCAGAAATCTCTGCCAGTTGATCTAAAGATTGGACGCCCTCATAGGATTTACCATTGATTTCCCAAGTGGGGTAGCTCTCAACATGGGCTGCCTGACATTCAGGACGGGGGCTAACCCCACTGGAGGCACAATCAATAGAATTAATTTCACGATACGCCTCTTTGCCAAATAGTTGCTTCTGCTCGTGACAATGAGGGCACCACCAGGCAATGTATTCTTTGGCACCTATTTTTTGCAGATGCTTTGCTAGGGCGATTTCTGCCTTGCCAGAGGTGGTGGTAATAGACCAACCAATCCCAGGAATAGGTTGACCAAATGGGAGCAGACTGAGAGCAGCAGATTCGGGAGGAAGTTCAGCCATCGCGGCTGTTGGTTTGACAGCATAGATACCTAGGGTACCAACTAGTACCACAACGCCAACAACAATGCTAGTAAACACGATTTGCCCGACATCCTCCCAAGCACGACCAATGATTGTGAGTACTAAAAGACTGAGAGAAAAGAGAGCCGAGGCAATGCAATAAAGACAGGCTGCTTGAATCTTGAAAGTCAGTAGATACACCAGGTAGCCGCTGAAGACACTCATGGCGATTGCACCGACTAAAAGTAGTGACCAAGTCCAATTTTCTAGAGTGGAGTAGAGTTCTGGCTTCTCTTCTTTGGAGATCGCTAGAGGGGTCAGGGCAAATATCACCATGCCGGTGTAAGCTAGGAAACCGAACAAGGCTAGGGGCTGTCCGAGAACAGTAGCATAGTCACTATTAAGGACCGTATTGCAGCCTGCTGTGGGGCAGGCTGCTGTGCTTTGTGTTAGCTTGACTACTGTAAGGTAAGCAGTGGTCAAGGCTCCTAGTCCTGCGGTTGCGGCAATAAGTAACCGAGACCAGCGATGCATCCAGGGAATAGTAGGTTGACGACTCATTGTGAAGTGAGGGGCGAGAGGTAAATTTACACTTCAGACGTCAGCCTCTCGGAATTAGAGGCTGCTGATGCTTGTGATGTTTTCCTTTCTATGCTTTGTTTAGCTGCTTGCACAAATTGACTCACGCGAATCGGATCTATTGGCTGATCGCGACGACCATGGCGCTTGAGAGAGCTGGAGACAATGACACCATCTGCTGCTTGCATCAGAGTGGCAATATTTTCCCAGTTAGCACCACTACCAATAAAAACAGGAGTGCCGTCAGCCGCAGCTGATGCCAGTTCTAGATCTTCTAGGTTAGGAGGGCTACCAGTAGCCCAGCCAGATAGGATAACCCCATCTGCCAAACCGCGCTCAATTGTATCTTGAACAGCGGTAGTCAAATTGGGTGAGCCTAAAGGTCGGGCATGCTTTACCAGTACGTCAGCTAAAATCTTGACATTGCTGCCTAACTCCCGACGATAGCGGAGGAGTTGATGTGCTTGTCCTTCAATTAGCCCTTGGTCGGTTGCCATCACCCCTGTCAATACATTGACACGAATGAATTGTGCCTTGACACAAGTCGCGATCGCCAAGGCACTCTGGGCATCATTGCGCAAAACATTAATGCCCATCGGCAGCGTGACTAGATTCATCAGTCGCTGGACGATTAAAGTCATAGCGCTAACAACGGCTGGATCAACTTGACTCTTAGTAAACGGCGCGTCGAAAAAATTCTCGACAATGAGACCATCAACCCCACCGCTTGCTAGTGCTGTTGCCTCTTGCTCGGCGCGATCAATGACTGCTTTTATATTGCCTCCCCACTGCGGCGAGGCTGGTAGCGGCAGCAAGTGAACAACACCAATAACTGGATGAGGAGTTTTAAACAACTGATTTAAGTCCACAGGTTTATCATTACGGACTTCAGATGGAAAAGCTTAACTTAAATTTGATGAGTTTTCCAGAGTGAAAAAAATACCTATCCCTAGCTTAGGAATTGGCGTGGAAATACCCATAAGATATGTTAAGATAAAACAGAACCCAGAAGATGAGTTTGCCACAACCTAAACTCAAAGGAACGTAAGACTTGGGGATCGGCATTAAGGAAGCATTAGCTCCAACATACGCCTAGGGTGTACTCCCTCCTCAGTGAAGCGTTACTCAAGCAAGAGCGTAGTTACCCTCACTCTCTCATTATGAGGGTGGTTTTCTAAAATGAAAGAGAAGCGCCAGTACATAGCAATTCTCAAACTGCCCGAATTCGTTTAAACGGCACTCTAAGTATTCTTGGGATTATTTCTATATATAGTAGGGCTAACACTCTTGAGGTTGAGTCCACTAAGCTAGTTGATTAACTTAACCAAAGCTGTACCATTCCAATGTATGGGGGAAAAGCCAACTATTGCAATTTCTCACTTGGGTTGTGAGAAGAACAGAATCGACACCGAACACATGTTAGGGCTTTTAGTCAAAGCTGGCTATGGAGTAGATACTAATGAAGAGTTAGCAGACTACGTCATTGTCAACACTTGTAGCTTTATAGAAGCCGCACGTGAAGAGTCTGTCCGGACTCTGGTGGAACTGGCAGAAGCAGACAAAAAAATCGTGATCACTGGCTGCATGGCCCAGCACTTCCAAACTCAATTGCTGGAAGAGTTGCCAGAGGCAGTAGCGTTAGTAGGAACAGGAGATTACCACAAAATCGTAGATGTGATTCAGCGGGTGGAGGCAGGCGAGCGCGTCAATGAGGTTTCAGATACGCCAACTTATATTGCAGATGAGACGGTACCACGCTACCGTACTACATCAGAAGGCGTAGCTTACTTGCGGGTAGCAGAAGGGTGTGATTATCGCTGTGCTTTTTGTATTATCCCACACCTGCGCGGCAAGCAGCGCTCTCGCTCGATTGCATCAATCGTGGCGGAGGCTGAGCTGCTTGCCGCGCAGGGAGTGCAGGAATTAATTCTCATTTCTCAAATTACCACCAACTACGGCATTGACCTGTATGGCATGCCAAAGCTGGCAGAACTGCTACGGAGATTAGGTAAAGTCAATGTTCCTTGGGTTCGGATGCATTACGCATATCCAACTGGGTTGACTCCAGATGTGATTGCCGCGATCCAGGAAACTCCTAATATCTTGCCTTACCTGGATCTACCTTTACAGCATTCTCATCCAGAGATTCTCCGTAGTATGAACCGACCTTGGCAAGGGCAGGTAAACGATGGTGTGATTGAACGAATCAAGACAGCGTTGCCTCAAGCAGTACTGCGAACCACATTCATTGTTGGATTCCCAGGAGAAACAGAGGCACATTTTCAACACCTGCTACAGTTCATCCAGCGTCATGAATTTGACCATGTAGGTGTATTTACGTTTTCTCCAGAGGAGGAAACTCCCGCTTACCACTTACCTGGGCAGCTACCTCAAAGTGGAATGGACCAGCGGCGCGACATTCTGATGGCGGCGCAGCAACCAATCTCTTTGAAGAAGAATCAAGCTCAAGTGGGCAAAGTTGTTGATGTGCTGGTTGAGCAAGAAAATCCTCAGACAGGAGAATTGATTGGCCGCTCCGCTCGGTTCTCTCCAGAGGTTGATGGTTTAGTCTATGTCAACAGCAATATCAATTCAGACAGTCGAGTTCCACTGGGCTCTTTAGTACCAGTCTCGATTGTCGACGCTGATATCTATGACCTTTATGGTCAAGTCAATTATGGCTAGATTTTAGGTGTCTTTAACCCAACCTTATATCGCACAACAAACAATATTAGGAGAATAGATGAACCTTTCGTTCGCAAACTTAGGTCTTAGTGAAACTCGCGTTAACCAATTAGAAAAATTAGGGTTTACTACGCCTACAAACATTCAAGCGCAAGCGATCCCAGAGATTTTAGCTGGGCGAGATGTTGTTGGTCAGTCCCAAACAGGGACAGGTAAAACAGCGGCATTCTCACTACCTATTCTGGAACAGCTTGATGTCAATCAGAAGGGTGTGCAAGCGCTAGTTCTAACACCAACTCGTGAATTAGCTGTGCAAGTCTGTGCGGCAATTACTAGCTTTGTTGGTGACCAAGGAGTGCGGGTTTTAGCAATTTATGGTGGTCAGGCAATCGACCGTCAGATGCTTCAGCTCAAACGCGGTGTTCAGATTGTAGTAGGAACGCCAGGGCGAGTTATCGATCTGCTCGATCGAGGTAGTCTTAGGCTAGAGCAGGTTAAGTGGCTCGTGTTAGACGAAGCAGATGAAATGTTGAGTATGGGCTTTATTGAGGATGTAGAGAAAATCCTTGAAGCTGCACCTACTGAGCGACAAACAGCTCTGTTCTCTGCCACGATGCCGATATCGATTCGACGCTTGGTGACGCGGTTTTTGCGTTCGCCAGTCACAATCACAGTTGAGCAGCCTAAAACCGCCCCGACAAAAATTAACCAGGTAGCTTATCTAGTGCCGCGTCATTGGACGAAAGCTAAAGCCTTACAGCCCATTTTGGAACTGGAAGATCCAGAGTCAGCTTTAATTTTTGTTCGGACTCGTCGCACAGCAGCTGAACTCACAAATCAGCTACAGGCAGCTGGTCACAGTGTCGATGAATATCACGGCGACTTGAGTCAGCAAGCGCGGGAGCGGTTGTTGATGCGATTCCGAAATAAGCAGGTACGCTGGGTTGTTGCCACCGATATCGCTGCCCGAGGTTTAGATGTAGACCATCTGACACATGTCATTAACTTCGATTTGCCAGATAGTTTAGAAACCTATGTCCACCGCATCGGTCGTACAGGTCGAGCTGGTAAGGAGGGCACAGCGATCTCTCTGGTCCAACCTTTGGAGCGACGCAAGCAGCAGCAAATCGAACGCCACATGCGCCAGAGTTGGAAAGTCAATTCTATTCCTACCAAGGCGCAGATAGAGGCGCGGCAGCTACAAAAATTGCAGTCTCAGGTGCGCGAAGCTCTAGCCGGGGAACGCCTGGCGTCATTTTTGCCAATGGTGCGAGAGTTAGAGGCAGAGTATGATGCTCATGCGATCGCAGCAGCAGCCCTGCAAATGGCTTACGATCAAACCCGTCCTGCCTGGCTACAGTCAGACATTGGTAATGTGGAAGAAGAAAGACCTGCCACTCCCAAGCCCATTCTTAAGCGTTCTCAGACTTCGGTGTCTAAGAACAGCTAAGAAGAGAGCAGGGGGCTCCCCTGCTCTCTTACAGCCAGGGGCGGCTAGCCTGCTCCAACTGGGCAAATTCTGCTGCATCTAATGTCCAACCTAAAGCACTTGCATTCTGCCGCACCTGTTCAGCTGTTTTCACGCCTGCAATGGGAATAACGTTGCCTTGAGCGATTAACCAGTTAAGGGCAACCTGGGCAGGGGTACGTTGGTACTTTTCTGCCAACTGTTGTAGTAGAGAAGTCACTGGAGTAATTTTCTTCAAGCCATTGGCACTGAAGCGGGAATCGAACTGGCGGGCTCCAGTCGGTTTTTTGGGGTTAACTCCTCCTGTGTATTTACCAGTTAGTAAACCTTGAGCCAAGGGGCTGTAAGCTAGGATGGTAACACTAAGCTGGCGAGCCATGTTCAAAATGCCGTTAGTTTCAATCTGCCGAGTTAGTAATGAGTAGCGCACTTGGTTAACAGCTAGAGGCACTCCCCGCACTGCTAATAACTGGTGGGCTTCCTGCATCTGCTCAGCTGAATAGTTACTAACTCCGACTGCAGCAATTCTACCCCGTTGGACTTCGTCTGCTAAAGCATTCATTAGCGTTTCTTGGCTCATAAAGAAATTGAACGGCCAATGCACCTGATAAAGTTCAACCCGCTGAACTTGCAGACGTTTGAGACTAGCGGTCAAAGCGTCAGCTACAGATTGGGCACTAAATCTCCACGGTAAGGGACCGTATTTAGTGGCAATTTGTACAGGTGCAGCTATTTGCTGTCTAAACTGTCCTAAGAACTCCTCTGAAAGCCCAAGTCCATAGACTTCAGCTGTGTCAAAGAAGTTGAGCCCAACTTCGATAGCAGTTAAGAAAGCCTCTCGCAATTGCTCAAAGCTGTAGTCGCTGCCGTAGTTCCAAAACAGTTTGTCGCCCCAAGCCCAAGTGCCGAGGCAGAGGGGTTTAACAGCTGGGCCATTTTGTCCTAGTGCGATTGTCTCCACTTCGTCTGATTCCTTGAGCTTTACATTTGTTTATATTTCCTCAGTTTATAGTAGTGGAGTGCTGCCAAGTCTAGGAGGTAAACTTTTGGATGTCTCAGGAATTCCCTTAAAAAGCGCATAGCAAATGACCGACTTTTGGCAAACAGTCCTCGACTTCGCCCAAGCCACCACTGCCAGAGTGGGAAGCCAGTTATTAAAAGAATTTGGACAGGTGCAGGCTACCCAAGGCTTCGCCGGAGGAAGCTCCGGCACGGCGGATAAAGGGGTCGGTGCGACCGACCCCAACTGCCTCGACTTCCTTGGGCAAGCCCAGAAAGCAGATGGCAGTTTGGTGACGCAAGCAGATCAGTGGGCAGATCGAGAAATTCGGGAGGCGATCGCTGCTACCTTTCCTGGACACGGCATTCTCAGCGAAGAAGGCGAACATATTTTCTTTGGAACTGAATGGTGCTGGGTGATCGATCCTCTAGATGGCACGACTAATTTCACTAGAGGAATTCCCATTTGGGCAATTTCTTTAGGCTTACTCTACCAAGGTGTACCAGTTTTCGGTTACGTCTATCTGCCGCCACTGGGGCAAACCTTTCACGGCTATTGGGATGGAGCTAATAGGTTTAGTCAATCAAATGGAGCATTTCTCAATCACCATCCTATCCATACCAGTGCTGACTCTCCCAGTAACAATCACTTTTTCAGTCTCTGTTCTCGCAGCGCATCTATGCTCAAACCAGAATTTCCCTGTAAGTTCCGCATGCTGGGTGTTGCTAGCTACAACTTTCTTATGGTGGCTGCTGGTGCGACTCTGGGTGGTGTTGAGGCTACACCTAAAATCTGGGATATTGCTGCCGTCTGGGTAATTGTTCAGGCAGCTGGAGGAGTTTGGATATCGCTGCAGAAAGAGCCGTTTCCGATGCAGGATGGAGCAGAATATGGTGATCGCTCCTATCCTACCCTTGTCGTTAGTCACGCCCAACTTGTGCCAGTGTTTCAGCCATTTATGCAGTAAGGGTATTCAAACCAAGACGTTGAGCTTGCTCAAGGAAGTTGCCGGAGGCAGCTCCGGCAAACCCTTAAGTCCAAGGTTTGCTTCAGAAGAAAAATGGCATGACAGAAATAGCTATTCACACCGAAAATCTGAGTTGTAGCTTCAAAAACAATGTTCAAGCCTTGGATAATCTCTGTTTAAAAGTGCCGCAGGGCATAGTCTTCGGATTTCTTGGTCCCAACGGCTCTGGTAAGACGACGACAATCCAACTTCTACTTGGTCTACTTCAACCAACTACTGGACGAGCTACAGTGCTAGGTTTCGATACTCAGTCACAGGCAGATGAAATTCGTTGTCGGACTGGAGCACTTCTCGAACATTCAGGTCTCTACGAACGTTTGAGTGCAGAAGATAACTTAGAGTTTTATGGACGGGTTTGGCGACTGCCACCAGCCCAGAGACAGACTCGGATTCGGGAACTACTGACTGGTTTGGGCTTATGGCAGCGTCGCCGAGAGCGTGTCGGCACTTGGAGCCGAGGAATGAAACAAAAACTGGCAGTAGCTAGAGCTATGCTCCACCGACCACCTTTGATCTTTTTAGATGAGCCAACAGCGGGACTTGACCCAATTGCTGCAACAGCTCTTTGCGATGACATTGCGGAAATGGTAACTCGTGAAGGAGTTACAGTCTTCCTAACAACGCACAACTTGGCAGAAGCAGAAAAGTTATGTGCGCTTATCGGTGTGATTCGCAAAGGAAAGTTGCTGGCAGTAGGTCATCCAGATGAGCTAAGAGCTAGGATTGGCAGTCCACATGTAGAAATCCTAGGGCAGGGGTTCAACAATCGGGTTTTGGAACTGCTGCGGGAACAACCAGAAGTGTTAAGGGCCGAGTTCCAAAATGGTCGCTTGTTAATTCAGCTGCACCGAGAGATCAGTGTGGCACCGCTCGTCAGTCTGTTGGTACAGATAGGGGTTCAGGTAGAAGAAGTCCATAAGGGCAAAGTCAGTTTAATAGAAGCCTTTTTAAAACTGATGGAGGCAGAGTAGTGTTTGCCGATATTCAGACTGTCATGTGGAAAGAGTGGCAAGAAATCTTACACCAACGTGGCAGTATCTATGCCACCGTGTTGAATCAGTTGTTGCTGGTAGTCATCTTCGCGGTTTCTTTTTCCCTACAAGCAGGATATGAATGGCTCGAAACACCAGTGTCGCTGCAAATCTGGTATCTGCTGCCGATGTTGCTAGTGATTGCAATTATTCCTGACTCTTTTGCTGGTGAGCGAGAACGGCATACGCTGGAAACAATGCTTGCTAGCCGCTTGTCAGAGTCAGCAATTTTACTAGGCAAGATGGGGGCAGCAGTGAGTTATGCCTTCGCAATGACGCTGTTAGCTGCCTTACTGTCAATGGTGGTTGTCAACGCTATGCATTGGGATGGTATGCTTCACTTTTACTCCTTGGGCATTTTCCTTGCAGGCATCGGTACATGTTTGCTGACGGCGACACTAGTAGCAAGCCTTGGTGTTTTTGTTTCTTTAGGGTCAGCAACAGTACGGCAAGCTCAGCAGAGCTTGGGGTTAGGTATATTTATCCTGGCTATGATACCGCTCATTAGTTTATTCTTGCTACCAAAAGATTGGAGGCTTAGCTTAGCCCAGATATTAAAGGTAGCTGGCGTAACCCAAATCGTCTTAACAACTATATTGCTTCTGATTGGACTTGACTTGCTACTAATTGCTGCGGCAATCAGGCGCTTCAAAAGGACGCAGCTGATGCTTGATTGACAAATCTCATTGTCATTCTTCATACACTGTCTCGTCTTCCTGACGCCAAGCTGGATCAACGATACAGATGAATACCAGCGGTTCACTGCCGCAGTTGCGGATGAATTGTCGAACGTTAGGAGGGATGTACACGGCATCACCTGGTTCAACTACCTGAGTTTCATTATCGATATGCATTTCCCCACTGCCGCTGAGGATGTAGTAAACTTCAGATGTTTTGAGCGAGTGGGGTTGAGAAGTTTGCCCGACTGGTAGGGTTGCATGCGCTAAACTGTAACGTAATGCTATTGACTGCTTGTCAGGATGTAGCAGTTCTCGTAGGTGAGTGCTATCTCCTGCCATAAATTCTGCACAGTCGTTGAGTTTTTGTACGAGCATTTAGCTTACTGGTGTTTAACCTTTTAGTAAAGTAGAGGGTTAGTCTTTGGTTGATAGTCAGAACAGTTAATTGCTTCCTCTGAGCTGGCAAGAGATGGCTGTACTGTGCATTTCAGTCGATAATCGCCAGTGAAGAATTGACAGTTAGGGCAGGGAATTTGATGCATTCGCTTGGTTGTGGTAGCACTGTCACGAATCGCGATCCAGAGACTCCAAGCAAACATTAAGGTCAATGTCCAGGCGCAGAAGAAACAAACTGGAACTAAAAATGGTTGGACGGCACGGATGAGAAGGGAAAGCACTTGAAACACTATGACTCCTTTTTCAAAGGGCAGAGGTAACCTGGTCTAGATAACATGCTACATAGCTATGGCATTACCTTACCTGACCAAAAAAGGTGATAATAGTCAATAGTCTATTGTATACGACACTACAACCTCTGGCTCATAGATCTACAAAGTCACGCTTGATAGATAGATAATGCATTATTTGATTCTTGTCAACATAGATTGCTACCATCCACACAGAGCTGACTAAAAATGAAGTTTGGGTGTACTTACAAACAACATTTACTTAAGGCAAGAACTAGCCCTGTACTAACAAATTTTTTCAAGAAATCAAATAATCTCCACTCAAACCAGCACTATTGGGAGAAAGAAATAGATATCATGATAGATATCACCAAACTTTAACTAGGGCTAGTGTAGCCATTGTGATGAAAAGCTTGACTTTAATCTTTTCAACTGCTAGGTCTCGCTCAGAAGAGACGGCAGTTTATGACAAAGATGATCTGTATTGAAGCTAGGTAGGACAGTGCAAAAGTTTTTATTACTATCTACTCGGCTCTTAACAACTATCATCAGTTTACTGGCATTCATAGTGATTGTATGGGCAGTTTGCAGTCAAGGCGCTCTAGCTATTGACCTAATAAAGAATAGTACCGATCAGCTTGTATACCTAGGCTGGGGGAGCAAAAGTAACCCAGTTGAAAGTAGTTTTGTACTCTCCCTGGCAACTGAAAGGTCACCTTCTCCACTATCAGTGTTTTGGTCTGAAGATTATCGCTGCAAAAACAACTTATTCACAATCGAAGATATTCAAGGTCCATTTGATTACCGTGGTTGTAATGCAGTACGCTTTTATCCCATTCCATCTCAATCAGACTCTTATTTTCAAAGATTTGGGTACAACTTCAAGGAACATAATGATGATTGTTCCTTCCAACAATGGGGAATTCGTATTAGCCATATCAATAGTGAGGTAGTACCTCCTTTATTTGAACCTAAGTCAGTGGTTTTTGCACCGCCACCGGAGGGAGTCCCATTTTCTGGAGGAAAATTTAAAGTTGATATCGGTTACGATCAAAGTGCCATCATTTTTAATAATGAAATTTGGGTTGCTTTTGAATGTTATGGGAATGCAGAAGGAAAAGGCGGCTCTGTCGGTTTTGGCACAGGATTTGATCAAGTAAAGTCTGACTCTGTTGCCTCATGCATTGCTCCTTACAACCCATCAACTCGCAGGATTGACTATTCTAGAGGAACGATACCAATTCTTGGCGGGTCTTATAAACCAGGAGATGCCTTCGGGTATTCTGCTTCAGTACCAAAACTCTTAGCTCATAAAGAACGGCTGTTCTTATATTGGTCTAGTGCAAAGTTCAATCGTAAAACGCTTAAATGGCAACAAGTTTCTGTACGTGGAATTGAGTTGGAGCAGGAATCAGATGGTTTGAAGCGTTTATGGGCGAAGGGTTCCTTAGATAAAGAGATCATGGCAAATGATCCTTCCACTTGGGAAGTTTGGTCACTTGGACAACAGGCATACGATAACTCCCTTGCTGATGCGTTTCAATTTATTAGTGATGGAAATTATGTTTATGCTCTTGGTGCAATTGGCGGTCAAGGATGCTTAGGACCAGCAGATGCAATTAAGGGCTGTTATCAATTTAGTATCTCACGTTCCCATTCTGCTCTTGGGAATGGTATTTTTACCAGAAACAAGATCAGTCGTTTCCCTTTGAGAAATCCAAGCTCTTACACTTTTCTTGATAGTAATTTCTCAGAAGTACCAGGAATTTTCGGTTCATTTGGTGCGGTAAAAGTCAAACAGGAAGATTCATCAAGTTTAGAAAGTGGTATTTATAGAGTTAGGTTGCGTAAAAACTTTTTGCCGCCAAAGGTTAAAAGCTGGGAAGAGGATTTTTTAGAGACCCTTACTCAAGACTTGTTTGGTAGAAAACCGACTACAGCTGAAGTCAAAGATTTTATTTTTCCCACTTCTCAAATCGTACCTTCACCCGGAACTATTGTTGAGTCATTGCTTTCTGACCCAGATAATGTAGAACTTGCTCTGTTTAATCGTTTCTACGAGATGTTATTCCTTCAGCCTATTACTCAGGCAACTAAAAGCAATGAAAAGCAGTGGCGGATGGAACTAGAGTCGCACGGTCCGAAGGGTCTTTTTCTATCACTACTAGCCTCTAAAGATTTGCAGCAGGTTAAGAGAAAACAAGCGATCGCCTTACCTCCTAATGTTTTGAACGAGAAGCAAATAGCGCAAGTTGTTGTCAACGACGCCTTTCAAACATTTTTGCATCGCCCTCCTAAGGCTGCTGAAGCGCAAAACGCTCTTACAGAGCTTGAGAAAGCTGATGTATCAACGGAGGCAATTAAGAACTTGTGGCAAAAGCTTTTACAAAGCCGAGAGAGAGAAGAGTTTATTTCAAAGTTGCGCGACTGTTCTTCCCCTAATATCTAGAATAATTGTTTGAGTTCTTGGCAAGTGCTAGGTTTAATAATGGTATTGACATCCTCCCACCGCTAACCGCAAAGCGGTTAAGCAGGGGATTCCCAAGAAAACTTGGTTCTCAGTTCATCGAGCTGACTTAGAACAAGAACATCTCTATTCTTGAGCCAGTGGTCAGTTTCTCCCCGCGGAATGCGGTTTCGCTTGCGAGCTTTTGGCTCCAGATCCCGAATGCCCTTCGGTACTGTTTAGATATTCAGCCAACAACTTAAATCCTTTTGCTAGGATGTTCTTTGCCGCATTGTGATCCCGGTCTAAGACCGTTCCACATTTGTTGCATCTATGAGTTCTGGTACTAAGAGCCTTGCTAACTTTACTTATTCGCCCAAGGAAACTCTTTGTTTCTAGCTAACACTGCACAAAGTTTTTGGAGGTCATTGCGAGTGACCCCCTTATTGTCTTCCCAATGGCGCAAGCAACTATTGCGGATGAATTATCCTATAGGGATAGCTTCATTCAACTTAATGTACTGAGCTTGGGTTCCTTCGAGCTTTGCTTCGAGTATTAGTATGAACATATCATAACATGGTTTACCCACTATGATTGTAAGTAAAAATTTATAGTATTTCCCTTTACGGAAGAGTGACCTGTCCAAGTGAATGTTTCAACTATTCCGCAAGTGCTTATGCCTGAGACGTAATTGAAATGGTTAATGTGATACAGGTGCAAATACTCGCCATTAGGGTTAAAAATATAGCTGTCATCTACAGGACTAAATCCAGCATCAGTACTCACCCATTTACCTACAAATATATTTGGCACTGCAAGTGCAGTACCAGTTGCCCATGTAGGTGTGCCACTGGATGTGTAGATGACCGGAGGTTAGCAGCAAAGATAGGTCTTACCATATGTATGAAGCAAGTATAGAAAGATACGATTTATGAAAAGATAAGCATGGAACAAAGCTGAAGCCATGAGTTTAAAGTCAGGCAATTACCAAGCCTTATACCTTGGCAGCAACCTTAAGCCAAATTGACTCTAGAGGATGGGTAGTTCAGGTAATCGAGTTAAGACTTCTCAGACCGATGCATGACCCAGCGCCAATCCAGCAACAAGCATTCCCAAAACAAGAAATGGTTGGGCGCTTGCCTGATACTTGACATCATTGTTTAGGGGATCGCGCAGAAAATACATATCCTGAAAGGTGATTTGTGGAATCACTAAAAGCAGCAGAATCGTGCCGTACAGATTTTGGTGCAGGTAGATTAGATAAGCAGCAATCCCAGCTTGAAACAGGTCAATCATGGCGACACAAATCCAGGCGGCAGTGTTGACACCAAACATTACAGGGAGCGACCTCAACCCCAGTTGGCGATCGCCTTCTACACTCTTGAAGTCATTGACCACAGCAATTCCCAATCCTGCCAGACTGTAGATCAGCGTTAGAATCACAATTGTCCAGTTAAGGTCACCAAACAAAGCATGGCCTGCCCACCAAGGCAGAGCAATGTAGCTAGCACCAAGGGCATAGCCACCCAACCAACCGTTACGCTTCAGTTTTAGGGGTGGAGCTGAATAGATATATGCCAAGAAAGCACCAAAGAGTGCCAACGCCGTCATAGTTGGGAACTCATGACCAGCCCAGAGATCAAGGGCGTAGGCAACACCAATCCCAGCAATTAACAACACAAGTATCTGGGCAACGACCTGGGGCACGGAGATGGCTCCAGAGGGAATGGGGCGATAGGGTTCATTGATGGCATCAATGTCGCGGTCGTAGAAATCATTGGTGATTTGGGTGTAACCCGCTAGTAATGGTCCCGACAATAACATGCATGTAGCC
>Ga0213881_10000852_pt1 | contig 16160 bp, 21 predicted proteins | sample BarmaccoBMER_R08_FD_160104 | JGI IMG/M metagenome (GOLD analysis project Ga0213881, IMG submission 160104) | Barbacenia macrantha exposed rock microbial communities from rupestrian grasslands, the National Park of Serra do Cipo, Brazil - ER_R08 ... | reverse complement strand
CCCTGGTAGACGCAACGCAAGGGGAGGTGAGCAAGATCAATGGATACTTTTGGGGTCATGTCTCACCGGACCAAGTAACTTTTCGAGGACCTCGGCGGTCTGCCGGTCGGTGAGCTTGCGCCCGAGGTAGCGATCTTGGGTCATGGCGTAGCTGGTGGGGTGTCTTTAATCTGGCCGACTTCGCGGACCGGATTGACCGCTACGGCCCCGTGGCGGGCGGCCAGGCGAATCATGCCGGAACTCACGACCTTAGTAGTACGGGCACCGCTGACGGTCTCGTGTTGGGTAGCGTCCAGGAGCCGATGGACCACTGGGGTGTCGACTTCTAGCCGTAACCCCGCCCACTGCCGGTCTGACGTAGCGCTGGTAAATCGAACGGTAGGTGTCTAGAGTCCCCGGACCTTTGGTCCCGCCTCAACCGCGCGTTCAACCTCAGCGCCAATCCCGAGCTCCCTCGCCGTCCACATCGGACGGCGGCAGGAAAGTCGATCAGGCCCCCGTCAAGCGTCAGCTGGGAACGGCGCGCGTCAAGAATCGCTATAACCTTCGGTCACCCCTTGACACCGCCACCCCGACGAGAGGCGCGGCTGGGACGAGAAGATGCCAAACGACCAGGCGAACCGCTGCGCGCCACCGGAGCACCACGCGGCGCGGACGAGAGTGCCTCAGACATGGCACCCCTCTTGGTCCCCGAACCCCATTCGAGAGTGGAACCGGACGCCATACCTTTAATCGACCACCGTGATGAAACGTTAGCGTTTCTGCCGCACCCCGCGCATTTTGAGCGCAGAAGAAAGATTTCCGGCGGGTAACCTTTTCGGTTGCCAAAGGGCGGCATACCGGCGAAGAGCCGTTGAACTACGGACACATACTAGCGAAATTCAGTACCAGATACGTTTAAACGGTAATTCGCTGCGCTGCATCGATAATGAAAACAAAGAGGTGGTTAACTATGGACATAAACTGTTGCGCTCGGCGCCGGATGCATTGACAGACGGCTGCGCAACAAGCAGCCTGGACTCGATGTGATTCCCGGGAATGAATGATGCGGCCGCGAGCTCTCGGCAGGTCCACTTTGGCGCACCGACCCGCCCGGCTTGAGCTGCTACGCACATCATGCGTACGAGATCGTTGAGCATTCAGCAAAGGGAGTACACGCTGAGGTCAGAAGAAAGCGGAGCAGTGATCCGCAGTTGTCCGACCGACCGTATGTCCTTAAATCCGCGCAAGATCCTTGATTCGAAAGGCACTTTGAACGATGCGCAAATTAGTTGCATCAGCACTGGGCGCTGCTGCCCTGGCGGTTGTCCCCCTGTCGGTGACCGGGACCCCGGCTGTTGCTGAGCCCGCTGCCGACCAGGTCAACGGACCCATTGCGGTGGCCGTGTGCAGACTGTTCCAACAGCTGGATCCCACGGCATTCGACGCCAGGTTCAAAAATCTCGGTGAGTGCGTCTCCTTCTTGAACCACCCACCGACTCCAACGCCGACCTCGACTCCAACGCCGACGACGACTCCAACGCCGACGACGACGCCGACTCCCACGCCGAGTTAGTCCAGGGCGAGCCAGATAAGGTCGTTCGGCTTGGCGGTACTGAGCTGATTACCGACGGCAGATCTACGGTGACTACCGGAGCCTTGGTGAAAATCAGGTAGTCAGGCACAGAGATTCTGGTTGCTCTCACATGACCGGCGTGCTCCGTTCCGGCGCGAGCGCGCCGGTTATGTGCATGTCGGGTGTGCCGTTCCGGAAGGTCGCGCAAATACGAAAGTACACATCATGAAAATTCGAAAGCTTTTCCCTAGAAGCAGGTACCCGACGAGTGCCGGGCCGAGTGTCGCGTCCCTGAGGGCCGTTGCGTGTCCTGGTCTCATCTTTGATCTCATCCGTCTACGGTCACCTACGTTTATTAGCATTTAAAATCAATGCGTCGGCGCGGGTTGCGGACGTTAACGGTATTAGGCGAACTGTTATCCTAACTCCTGAAAATCAGCAGGTCGGCAGTCTAAACCTGCTCTGGTCACCACCCTGAACTACTCAACCGTTCATCTTGGCCCGGTAGGAGATCGCCATGGCGGCAGACGATCTTCCTTTTGCTATTTTCACGCGTAAGGGAACGCGGTCGTGGTGCCGTCGACCGCTTCACTACTTTGAAGACGTCGATATTGCTGGTCCTCGTAGGCTGGTCAACTCGGTTCGGGTGTGGGCCAGGGGGCAAGAGCGCCGACGGCAAGGGCATTCTCGGTGGGGACGACGCACCCGGCGCCGGCCGGTGTCGGACCCGGACTGCAGTTGGTCGACCGTTCCACCGAATCGCAGGAGTCAGCTATGGACTACGACGCAATGTTGGGCTTGTTCCGCTCACACCGTGACGCTGAGGCAGTCAGAGATCTCGACGCAATCTTGGCGACGTTCGTCGACGACTGTTACCTCGACACCGTAGCCCTCGGTTTGCGCAGCCAAGGCCGGGCGGCGGCTCGAGCTGCCTACGAAGCCTACTTCACCGCATTTCCCGACCTTGCACCCGATGACGAGGGATACGCGTTCAGTGAGAACACGCTCGTCAGCTGGGGGACCCTCCGCGGAACCAGCGGCGGAGACTGGCTCGGTATCCCTCCCTCAGGTCGTTCTTTTGCGGTCCGGTTCGTCAACGTCGCGCCGATGCGAGGGGAACTCATGGCCGGCGAGAGCATCTACTTCGACCTCGCGACACTTTGCGAGCAAGCCGGCTTGCCACTCGACGAGCTCAGAGCCGTAGCCAAGGTGAAGGCACAAGCCTCAGGGTCAGCTAGTGCCGGCTAGTCAAGGAAGGCTCTTGAGCAGCTCGCTCACATCCATGCCAGCTGCCCGCAGCTGACGAAGCACAGGGCGGACGAGCTGGCCTGGAAGCCACCAGATAGGCGTGGAAGCGTTCCACTCACCCCTTGACCTCTGGGCCAGCCGGCTCACAGATGATCATCCCGCCCTGCGCGATCTCACCCGGCGCATAACTGGTCCGCCCCGCCGGATCCGGTGGCAGATACCACGGCCGCAGCTGCGCCACCCGACCGCTCAGCGTACGGATGGAATAGGGCCAACCGATCCGTTCGGCGATCACCGTCGCCGGCATCGTCGGATAGGCGGCCAGCAATTCCCGGATCCGCTGCTCAAACCCATCCGCCAGCGACCTCCGCGGCGCACGCCGATACCTCGGCGGCCCGTCAGCCGCTAGCGCCGCTTCACCGTATTCCTGGAGGTGCCCATCACCGGCGCGATCTCCGAGATCGCCATGCCCTCCACCCGCCGCAGCCGGCGGATCTCTGCCCAGTCCCCTACGTCGAGCACCTGCTTCCTCTCCGGCTCGAATCCAGCCAGGTCTCGGGGATGCTGGTCAATTTTCGGTTGCCGCGCGGTGGTCAGTTTTCAGTTGCCGTCGGCACTGGCTATGCGGCTTCGATTGTTGCCCGGTCTCAACGGTGTCGGCAAGCTGACTCCGCTCAGGTCATGTAGCTGACAGCCGGCCGACGTCACATGCCCGAACACCTCAGTCGGAGGAGAGGGCGAACTCGACAAGATTCCGTAGCGCAGGCCCGCGTCGGATGGTGTCCTTTGGATGATGCCCGGGCCGTCACGGCCGAGCTGTACCCGTGAATAGCTGGCTAGTGGCGGGAAATGTGGCCCTCGATGGTGGTGGCCCTGATGGTGGCGCAGGACGGTAACGGTGAGCCGGTCGAGTGTGATCATGCGCAGGCTGTCGGTGCGCGGCAACACTTCGTCCTGGCGGATAGCACAATTCCGCCAGCACCTGCGGTGTCGGGGCCGCCAGTTGGTACTGATGCAACGATCCGGTCCAGCGGGTTCAACTCCTGAGAATAACTACAGAAGAAGGGTGGGCCCGCTGTTCAGTGGCGCTGATTTGACCGGCGCAGGAATGAGATGGCCCCAAGTGGGGTATGCCTGGCACGACTAGAAGGAGAAGGCACCTCTGGGGTGGCGGCCATGGTCTTCGCACTCGCGGCCTCGGCCTCGCCTTCCGGCGCAGATCGGGAGAAACACCTTGCGGCTACGGACTGCGGCCACGGAGTGGTTTGACCTGGCCGTGGAGGCTAGCCCGGTCAACGCGCGCCAGCTGCGGGTGCGGTTCCAGGAGTGGCTACAGATGCTGGGTGCCCCGGTCACCTTGGTGGATAACCTCACTTTGGCTGTCTACGAGGCCTTGGCTAACGTGGTGGAACACGCCTACCCGCCCGATTGCGCGCATCCCCTGATGCGGCTGCAGGCCCGAGTCGATCACCGCCAGGTGCTGATCACCATCAGTGACCATGGGCGATGGCGCGCACCAGCATCCGGGCCCGGCTACCGGGGCCGGGGTCTGGCCATGATGCGCTCGTTGACCACCGCGCTACACCTGCACCGCAGCGCGGAGGGCACCACCGTCCGGATGCGCGCCCCACTGCGATGCTCGGGTCGTTGAGCGCAGCGCAGCATTCTGGTTCGACGGAGCTTTCCGCAAGACGGACCATGACGCTGTGTGGTGGACTGCGGTAGGCCGGTCTGTGTCTGTCTTGGCCGGATGGTCGGGTTGCTGTGCTGGCCGTGGTTGCCTATCGTCGAGACCAGGTTGGGCCATCAGCCGCCGTCGCGAGCGTGTCTGCAAGATGGTCCCTCTGAGGCTCCTCGTGGCGTGAACACACGAGCATCGGGGTGTTGATGATGGATGATCTGTGGAGTGATCCGGTTCGCGACCCGGGATTCGGGGTGCAAGTTTGCTCGAATGCCCAGCGCAGCTGGGTGAGTTTGCGCGGAGAGCTTGATCTGGTCAGCGCCTCACATCTGCGGCAGGTGCTGGCTCAATTATGTCGAGATGGTTATCCGAAAATAGTGGTCGACTTGTCTGGGCTGGAATTTTTGGGTGCCGTCGGGTTGGCAGTGTTTCACCAGGTTGACGATCAGCTGCGGGCCGTCGACCGCCAGCTGATCCTGTACCGGCCTCGGCGGCTGGCCCGCCGTGCCCTGGCGATCACCGGGCTGGACACCGTCTTGACCATCCAGCCTGTGACCACGCGCAGTCTCACCTGCAACCGTCCGCGTGGTCGCAAAGCCCTGCTCGCCAACCGGAACCGGCCACAGTGAACCAGCCGACCGGCCGGCCGCGGTGCTCACCGCACCGATCGCCGAGAACTCACGATGACCACCACGACAGGGCCACGGCGAGAGCTTGCCAGGGACCATCGGGTGACAGGACTGTGACAGCGCCTGTCCTGGCCGTGGTGTGGTGCCGCTCAGTGGGGAGCTTTTGGACGCTGGAACTGCACCAACTCTGCCGAGGCGCACGACACCCCACGCCGGTTGACTGGATCAACTCCGGCGTGCCAATTACCCAACCACAACCGCCCGAAGCGCTGGCCCGCGAGCTGCTCGGACAACGCCGACTGTGGCTGTTCTGCGACTCCTTCGCGGGCCCCCACACCGGCACACGGCACGGCATCGGTTATGCGGCCGGCGACGCTGACCTGATCGCACTCGCGCACCTCGTGGCCAACGAGGCCACCCAGACTGGACGGCACCCGGTGATGTTGGCCGCGCAATGGGTCGCCGCCGGATTCTCTGCCGAAACCGCCGCGAAATGGATACGCAAGGGAATCCACTCGCCACCACCAACACACCAGCACACGCCGACACCACAACCCACCACATCACCACCCCACACGACCAGGCCCAGCGCCGTGCCCATCCCCACGGGACAACCAGCCCCACTCGCTGAATAAGACCCTGCCAGCTATCAACACAAGACCCGCATGGATGAGCCCGGCGCACTCCGCCACTACTTGACCAGAAGGTATATGACCAGCTTTCTTCCCGGCGCGTGCATCGGCGTCACGAGCAGCGGCGTGATCTGAACATTTATCGTAACGGCGCGCGCAATTAACGCGGCGCATCCAGCTCAGTGGCACGACCGTTGGGTTTTTGGACGCCGACGGCATTGTTGATTTTGGTCCTCCGTCGCCGGTGTTGACTGTGCCGGTTCCGCTTTTCGATATGCGGTACCTGCTAAGGAGACTTGACGCGCCTAGACCGGGACGTGGGGACAGGCGAGGAGCGCCTCGCCAATGAGCTAGATGGCAACCCCAGCCACGCAGAGGGCGGGTCATACGGGTGGACATGATGGGCGGCATGGGGTGGATCCTTGGTGGCTGGTCTCGGCCAGTGACAGACCAACATGGTGCCGCGGTAGCATCCGCTCAGGTCGTTCAGTTTCAGTGTTCGTGTGTGATGCACGCCCGCGGGAACGAGTTGGTAGACGAAGGCCCGCGTCAACAGGACTCTGGCCAGCGCCGCCAGGGTCGGCCGGGCTCCGCACAGTGCGGGGCTGCTACACATTGAGGAGCACATCGCATGGCGCAGGGAACTGTGAAGTGGTTCAACGCGGAGAAGGGTTTTGGCTTCATCTCCCAGGATGACGGCAACGACGTCTTCGTGCACCACTCGGAGATCGATGCTCGCGGCTTCCGCAGCCTTGACGAGGGGCAGCGCGTGCAATTCGAGATCCGTCAGGGCGCCAAGGGGCAGCAGGCCACCGGCGTGCGACCCGTCTGATCCCATTCGTCAGCCGGGAGCCCGCTTTCCCCTGGGGAGGCGGGCTCCCGGCATATATGCGGCTGCACCATGCCGGGTACGGCTTGCGCGAGGAGCAGAGGAACGTAGTGGATGGTCGGATTGGCGACCAAATCGATGGTAATTACGGTGTCGTGCTCGGGGTGCATGTCCACCGGTCCGGGTTGCAGGAGGTTCCCAGCCGGCTCCGGACATCCGCAGCGATCAGGACATCACTCCGGACGATGATGCGGAGTAAATCCCGGCGCGTGCTGACGATCGTCAGCCGATCCTTCTCGGCCATCTGCCCGGTAGCACCGGTTAGTCCAGGGCAGATAGTGGGTACGCTCGGTATTAGGTCGGAGGCACTTCGAGTGCGCCAAATCATGTGACGTCCCGTCTTCGATGCATCGCTCTCTACGGGGACCTTGGGCTCCCCCGGAAAGCCGTCACCGTCGATGACGAACGATCCATTCGGCGCTTCCCGTGAGCAGATCCGTGCGCTGCAAGAGCTTGTGCTGGCTACCGACACCTTGCATGATTTCCTCGGCCACGTCGCCCGCGAAGCTGCCAGTATCGGTCCCGGTTTGTCCTGCGGCATCACCGTAAGCACCCACTCGCGACGCCCCCTGACTGTGGGCAGCAGCAACGCCACCGCCGCTGCGTTCGACGAGACCCAATACAGCCACGGTGAGGGACCCTGCCTCGAAGCGATGCACACCGGTGCGATCATCGAAGTCACCGATGCGACTGAGGAAACCCGCTGGAGCCGCTACATCGCCCACGCTGCTGATCTAGGCCTGGGTGCCTCCCTGTCCACACCCATCATCGCCAATGGCGCCACCATTGGCGTCATCAACATTTACGGCAACACGCCACGGACTTTCACCGCTGACGAACGCTCCCACGCCCACTCCTACGCCGATCAAGCCGCCGCCGCGATCGCGGTCGCCACCCGACTGGCCCACCAGAGTCAACTCACCGAGGATCTGCGCGCCGCGATGGCCTCGCGTACCACCATCGACCAAGCTTTGGGGATTCTGATGGGGCAACTGCGCTGCAATGCCGACGACGCCTTCGCTGTCCTGCGCAGGATGTCCCAAGACACCAACACCAAACTCCGCGACGTGGCCACCGTCCTCATTACCCAAACCACTGGACAACCCCCATGCCCGCCACCACCGATCACCTAGCCCCCGCCGATTAGGCCTTCGACCAGGACGCGACCGGTTCAGATCGCATGGCGCGAGAGCCGTGACCTGATCTTGTCCTGAAGGTAGGTGACGCCGGTGGATTACTCGCAGCGAATGACCACTGTTGGTGGACACGGAACGGGCGCGGCTCCTATTACACTGACATGACCCCGACTGCCCCGTGGTATCCGGTCCCACTTCTATCCTCCGGGTGGGGCCGGATCACGTAGATTTCCGCCTGCTGGATGCCGTAACTCAACGACGTTGTTCTCAATCTCAAGGTGTGCCACGGTGGCGGAGCACGGCACCACCGTGATCACGCTCGTTCGGGACAAGAGGTTCCCTGGCCGCCGAAAACGATCCTAGGCCAGCGAGCGATATCCCACCGAGCGCCGAAGCCCTCAGCCACTGTACGGGCGCTGAGCTGCTTTCGGTCACTGTGCTCCAGCATGACCACGCAGTTGTGGTCGCCCGCGTGGCTGGTGAGGTTGACATGCTCACTGGACCATTGCTGCAAAGCCAACTCGACAGCGCCCTAGCCACCCGACCCCAACGTCTGATCGTCGATCTCAGCCAGGTCTCGTTTTCGGCAAAATCAGGCATTTGGTACTATTAAGGTAACCAGATGCGCGAAACCCGTGGCGCTGCCACGGTCGGGGATCAGGGAGCGCCACGGGCAAATGCACTGTTATCACGTCGGCCAGGCCATTGCGGCCGGACACGCCGAGCCGGCGATGATTCACTCTTTTGTGAGTATAAGCAGTCTTAAGCGCTGCGATTATCAACAGCCGCCGTTACTTTGCCCGTGGACCCCACTCAAAAGCATCGTCACGTCATCGACGCTCGGCGCCCCATCCAGTACGGGGGTGGAGCCTGCAACCTGCTGCTGCGCGGCATCGACGGACATATCGAGTTGCTCTTTCACGCCACGCCTCAAACGGGCGCGGTCATGACCCGAGTCCAGGCCATCGAGCTGGCTCAGGCGCTCACCAGGGCTGCCGAAAGCCCCGAGACGACCGTCCCGCAGTTCTCGGGCGCGCCGGAGCCACGCTTGCTCACCAGGCGACCTGGCCACTGCCGGAGCGGGCCAGGTGACCTACGAGAAGCGGTGGGGTCAGCTCGGGTTAACAAACGCGGGTGGTGGGTTATCTTCGCAGGGCACCTGGCTGCCGCCACCGGACAGCAGGTCGTCACGAACCCAGCCCTGTTCGCCCGTCGAAGCGTTGCGCAGGAAGGTCCAGGTGCCCCCCTCACCAGGGGTATAGCACAGATACTGGGCAAGCTGATCATGCATACCCTGGCCAGTTTGGATGCACGAATTACTCGGGCCACTGCGCAAGGTCACAGTGTTGGCGGGGAAACGATGCCAGCCGCTGGGATCCTTGGCCGGATAACTGACTCCACAAGCAACGACCGTGGACGCCCCCACCCCGGGATCCTTCGGCGATGGCGTCGCCGGCTGAGCGCTCGCGGGTACCGCCGTGACTACCGTGGCGATGGTCGCAACCAACGCCCCGCCAGCCATCCGTGCGCAAGTCCACGGCATAACAAAGCCCCCCTGTAATGTCTTTCAGCCCCAGCACGCACGGCTAGCTGGTGGATCCCACGGAACGTACGGTAGTGATCACTCTAAGTGATACTCCGAAATCGGTCAAACAGGTTGATCGTGTCGGAAGGATCGAGCTGCGCACCTGCACCTGTGCCTGTGCGGCGGCCCGTGTGAACGAAGGCTGGAGAACGGTCGTACTAGTGATCTCCGGGCGGATCACCGCGGCAGCGAAACTGATAGTATATATCGGGCAAATCGGCACGGGTACATTCGGCCTGAGCGCCGTCTATTCCGGGCGCGCGGCTCGAGGGGGGTGCTGGTGATAGCGATCGGGGAGCGTGCCCGCCGCGCCGTGTGTGGCCGGTTATTCGCGGCGAGCTATGAGTGGCTGCTGCGAGGATCCGAGCGGGCCGGTATGGCCGACCGGCGCAGGGATCTGCTTACCCGGGCCCGAGGGGCAACGGTGGAGATCGGTGCCGGCACGGGACTGAACATGTCTTTCTACCCGGACGCCGTGACTGAGCTTGTGCTGACCGAGCCGAGCCCGTATATGGAGAGGCGGTTGCGGGCGCGTGCCGCCCAGCGTGAGCCGTCGGCACGAGTGGTCGAGGCGGCTGGTGAGGACCTGCCGTTCCCCGATGCGTCCTTTGACACGGTGGTGGCCACGCTGGTGCTCTGCACCGTAGTGGATCCCGCAAAGACACTGTCGGAGATCGCGCGGATCCTCAGACCGGACGGCCAACTGCTATTCCTCGAGCATGTCCGCTCCAGTGATCCGCGGCTTGCCGCGCAGCAGGATCGCTGGCACCAACTGTGGCTACTGTTCGGCCATGGCTGCCACTGCAACAGGGACACCGAACGTGCCATCGCAACCGGGCACTTCACCATCGAACGCATCACTTGCGGGCAGATGCCCAAGGCGCCGAGGATCGTTCGGCCGCTGATTGCTGGAGTCGCGCGTCCCCGACTCGGAGCAGGGACTGGCCGGTCGGCTCACAGTGGAGCTGAGTGCCTCCCGACTTAGTTTAGTGTTCACCTCGTGGTGGTATGCGGTTCGCGCAATCGACATCATTAAGCCACCGGAGGCGTGGATGGCCACGAGCAGCGCGCGAGAAGCGGGGTCGGAACGTACCGAGCAGACTCGAAGTGGTCAGGCGCGCACTGCCACGGTGAGGCTTCCGTTCGTCACGGCCCAATTCCGCGTGCCGGACGTTGATGTGGGGTCGGTGGTACGGGTGGCGCGGTCGTCACTGCCGACACCGCGGCGAGCTCTGTACTACGGGGGCCTCGCATCGCTGGCGGCGTTCTCGGTGATCGACTGGCCGGTGGCTGTGGCGATCGGTATTGGAACCGAAATTGCCCGCCGGGAGGCCATCCACCAGCCTCAGCGCCGCGCGATTGAGGCCTAGCGCACTTTTTGCCCGCGGTGGGCTTGCCGCCGCCTTTCGCTTATTTACTACTTCCGAAATCTCTGCCCATCCGCATGCTTACCAAGCACTTGCTCGCTGTGACTTCCTCGCTCACCAGCCCGGTGACGGGGTTGGTTCGTGCGCTGACCACTCCGCCCATAGGCCGCCGCATGTGGAGTTCTGGTGACCGCACTTACCTGGAGATACGCGGGATCCACCAGGTCAGCAACACCAGCGCCGTCCAAGAGGTGGAGCAGCGCCTCAGTGAGCTCGACGGGGTGGTGACCGTCGAGATCAACGCCGTGCAGGGACGGGTGGTGGTGCACCATGATCCTGCCCGGATCGGTCCTGCTGAGCTGGCGCAGGTCGTCGGTGAGGTGGAAGCCACGCACGGGCTGCACAGCGCGCCTGCCGCTCCGGCGAGCGTGGTGGATCCAGCGAATACCGAACCGCTCGTGCGTGAGCTGGCCGCACTGGTCACCAACCTCGGGGGATTGGGGTTCTGGGCGACCAGCCTGGTAGTTCCGCTGGGCCGCATTCCGCCGCTCATTCCGGCGTTGCTGTCGCTGGTTGACTTCACTCCTCGGTTGCACAGCGAGGTGGAGTCGTGGCTTGGGCGCTCAGCGGCTGACACGCTGTTCGCGCTGGGCGGCGGTGTGTCCAACACTCTCGCGGGTAGCCCGATGGTGCTGATCACGGATGCGGTGCGCCGGTTTTGCCTGCACCGGGAGGCCAGCGCTCGCCAGCGGGCCTGGTCTCATTGGGATGTCGAGCAGCTGGCCGCGCGGCCCGGAGCCTACCGGGCAGATCCACTCGATGTGGTGCCTCGTCCCGTCCCGCTGCCTGATGGTCCCATCGAGCAGGTGTCCACCTCATCGGCCGTGCTGGCAGCGGCCAGCTACATCGCGGTCCTGGTGGGTACCCGGAACTCGGCACGCTCGCTGGCGATGCTCAGCGCCGGGGTGCCGAAACCCGCCAGGGCCGGCCGGGAAGCGTTCACCGCCCAGCTCGGTACAGATCTGTCCGCCCGAGGCGCTCTTGTGCTCGACCCGGACGTGTTGGACCGGCTTGACCGGGTGGACACCATCGTGCTCGATGATCAGACCCTGCTCACCGGCCGCCGCGTGGTGGATGAGGTATTCGCCCTGGACTCCGGTGTGGACAGTGTCGAGTTGTTCCAACGGGCGCATGAGGTGATCGATATCGATCTGGCCTGCACCGACCCCTCCCGGGCCGCACGCGACGGCAACCGAGCTGGCTGGACCGCCATGGCCTGGACCGAGAGTCCGCTCAACGAGAAAGCCGGCGGCGGGACTGCCGATTCTCAGCATGCTGGTGAGCTGGTGGCCGAGGGCCGACGTAAGGCCCGCGAGTGGTCTGCCTGCGGTGCCGCCGTGTTCGTATTGGTGTGCGACTCCCAACCGGTGGGCCTGGCCGCCGTCGCCGCCGAGCTGGACCCGCTCGCGGAGGCCATGGTGGCCGCCGCCGGCCGCGCTGGGTTGGTGCTGGTCGCGGAAACCAACCCTGGTCTGCATCGCAAGTTGGACGCCGACGGCGCGGTTGACGGCGGCAGCCAGCTGACCAGTTCGGTGCGCGCATTGCAGGCCAGCAGGCACGTGGTGGCCGTCATCTCCGCGCGTTCCCGATCGGCGCTTGCGGCTGCCGACGTCGGGATAGGGATTCTTGACCCAGCGGAGATGTTGCCTTGGGGAGCGCATGCCATGTTCCCCACCCTGACCGAGGCAAGCATCCTGCTGCATGCCGTGGCAGCAGCCCGGGATAACAGCCGTACCAGCGCAATACTGTCTGTGGCGGGGTCGTCGGTGGGAGCGCTGTTTGCCGCGCTGGGTCCGGCGATGGGGGCGGGCGCCCGGGCGGCTTTCCCGGTCAACCTCGCCAGCCTCTTTGCGATCGCCGCGGGTACCTGGGCGGGCGCCGGTCCAGCCAGGCAGCCGTCACCGGTGCCCGTCGAGCGGACCCCGTGGCACGTGATGTCCCCGCAAGCCGCGCTGGAACGGCTCGGTAGCCAGCCTGGTGGGTTAGACCAGCAAGAATCTGAACGGCGGCGCGCCGAACAGCCCACCAACGGTGAAGAGCTTGAAGTGAGCCTGGCGCGGGCGTCGGTGGAGGAGCTGGCCAACCCGCTGACCCCGGCGCTGGCCGGCGGTGCCGGGCTTTCCGCCAGCGTGGGCTCGGTCACCGATGCGGTGATCATCGGCGGTGTGCTGGCGCTTAACGCGCTCATCGGTGGAGCGCAGCGGCTCGGCACGAACAGGGCGCTGAGGGCGCTGCGCCAGACCAGCGCGGGGCAGGTCACATTGCACCGCAACGGCGCCCAACGGGTAGCGTCAACCGCCGAGCTGGTCCCTGGCGACGTCATCGAACTCCACGCCGGCGACACCGTCCCCGCCGACTGCCGGCTGCTGCAGGCTGCCGCTGTCGAGGTCGACGAATCCAGCCTTACCGGGGAGTCGGCGTTGGTGACCAAGGCAGTACAGGCCACCGCGGCTGCGTCGCTCGGTGACCGGCACAGCATGCTCTACCAGGGCAGCGTCGTGGCCGCCGGGCAGGCGACTGGTGTCGTGGTGGCCACCGGCGATCGCACCGAGGTGGGACGTACCGCGCGGCTGACCGGAGAGGCGCCCCCACCCAGTGGCGTGCAGACCCGGCTCAACGCGCTGACCCGCCAAACATTGCCGATCTCGATCGGTGCGGGCCTGGGGTTGCTGGGCTTGGATCTGGTGCGGGGAAGCGCAATCGACCAGGCCGTGAGTCGGGCGGTCAGCCTGGCGGTGGCCTCAGTTCCCGAGGGGTTGCCGTTCGTGGCAACGGTCGCGCAGCTGGCATCCGCTCGCCGGTTGTCCCAGCGCGGAGCACTGGCCCGTAATCCTTCCACGATCGAGGCGCTGGGCCGGGTCAACGTGCTGTGCTTTGACAAGACCGGCACCCTTACCGAGGGCCGTATCCGGCTGCGGCAGGTCTCCGATGGCCAGCGCACCGCCGGATTAGACGAGCTCGACGAGCACTTGCGGCAGGTCATCGCGGTGGCCGTGCGTGCCAGTCCCTGGCAGCAGGAACAGGTGCCGCACCAAACTGACCGCGCCGTGTTGCGCGGTGCGCGGAAAGCCGGTGTCACCCCAGACGAAGGCCTGGAGGAGGTGCGCCTGCTGGATGAGCTTGTTTTCGAACCGTCCCGCGGCTACCACGCGGCACTGTGGCGTTGCCGGGCCACGCATCGGCTCAGCGTCAAGGGGGCCCCTGAGGCGGTGTTGCCGCGATGCACCCGGTGGCGCCGCACCGACGGCATCTACCCGCTCGACGACACCACCCGCCGCCAGATTGAGCACGAGATCAACGGGTTGGCCCGGCGTGGCTACCGGGTGCTCGCCGTGGCCGAGCGCACCACTTCGCAGCGCCCTGACCTTGATGAGTCCCGGCTGCGCGATCTTGAGTTCTGCGGCATGCTGGCGTTGGCCGACCCGGTTCGACCCACCGCCGCGGAATCCGTGGGCACCCTGGTGCACGCCGGTGTCGATGTCATCATGCTGACCGGGGATCACCCCAGCACAGCCGAGGCCATCGCTGCGGAATTGGGCGTACTCAACGGGCGCCGGGTGGTCACCGGGCCCGAGCTGGCCAGGATGGACGACGAGCAGCTCGTCGCCGCGCTACCCGATATTTCCGTCTTCGCCCGGGTCGACCCGGCGCAGAAGGCGCGGATCGTGCGCCAGCTGCGCCACGCCGGGCGCGTCGTTGCGGTCACCGGGGACGGTGCGAACGACGCCCCAGCCATCCGGCTGGCTGACGTCGGCATTGCGCTTGGCAAAAAAGCCACCCAGGCCGCTCGCGACGCCGCAGATGTGGTCGTCACCGACAACCGGATCGAAACGATCACTGACGCCATCGTCGAAGGCCGCGCGATGTGGTCGTCGGTCCGCGACGCGTTATCGATCCTGCTCGGCGGCAACGTCGGTGAGATCGCCTTCACCGTGGGCGCAGGGTTGTTCAGCGGCCGCCAGACGCTCAACACACGGCAACTGCTGCTGGTCAACCTGCTCACTGATGTGCTGCCCGCGATGGCGGTGGCGGTGCGTCCACCGCCGGACACCACTGCGGATCAGCTGCTTGCCGAGGGACCGGAGGCCTCTCTCGGCGCAGCACTGACCCGCGACATGTACGTGCGGGCGGCTGCCACCGCCGGTGCCGCTACGGCTGCCTGGCTCTTGGCCCGACCGGCGAGCCTGCCCGGCCAGACCAGCACCACGGCACTGGTTGCACTGGTCGGCGCGCAGCTGGGACAAACCATCGCCGTGCGCGGTCGCACCCCGCTCGTTGTGGGCGCAGTCCTCGGGTCTGGCGCCCTACTGGCGATCATTGTGCAGGTACCCGGAGTCAGCCAGTTCTTCGGCTGCCGCCCGCTGCTGCCCCATCAGTGGGCCATCGCATTGGGCTCGGCTGGTGCGACCACTCTGGCTGCGCTCCTGTGGCAACGAGCAACCCGATCAAGCTAGCAGCCGAAACCGCGTTGAAGGATGCAGACTGCTGTTTTTGGGCCTTGTTCTCCCGCAGTCTGCATCCATCAACGCGGTAGGTAAATACGCGCACGCGTTGGCAGACGACGGTACCGTCCTCCTCACCGGCTGGTCAGTGATTGTTCAGATAGCGAATTAGCGTCCTGAGCCTCCCGGGTGTCACCCGGATGGGTAATAAGCGCAGTCTGGTGTGAGCACGCTGGACCGCACTGAGAGAAAGGGGGCAGATATAGCGCGTTGGCACAGAATGATCCTGAGCAGTGCCACGGTGTCTGTGGGTGGCAGTCGAGACTTTGACCACCCGGGCATCAGCCCAATCGGCTGATGATCGCACCTGCACGTTTGCGGTTATTGGTGATATCCCTCACGGGGCCCCGCGGATCGCCACTTCTCGAAGCTGGATTGACCAGATCAACGCCGACGCCGATCCCGCAGTCCAGCTCGTTGACCACCTGGTGACATCAAGAGCGAGTCCTCGCAGTGCACTGACCGAGTACTTCCCAATGATCAAGTGGGCTTTTGACCGCTTCGACGTTCCCCTTGTTTATACCCGGGCGACAACGAACGAATGGACCGACTGTCATCGCCAACTACAACCCGCTTGACCGGCTCGCGAAAGTCCGCGCGGTGTTCTTTCCTCGCCCCGATAAGACTCTCGGGCAAACAGCGTCCGAGTGTGGTCGCAGGCCGATCAGGGGTTCGTGGAGAACGTCTCTCACAGCCGCACAAACGTCGGCTTCGCTGCTGTGCGTGTGGTAGGCAGCAACAACAGCTTACTTCTCTGGACCGGCACACCGCACCCGGCCCTGAGCAGCTCGACGAGGTCAAAAACCGCACGAGCGCCGACCTGCGCCTCATCGATTAAACCTCCGACGAGGCCACCAAGAGCCCCAGCGTGCCGGG
>Ga0213881_10000851_pt1 | contig 16178 bp, 12 predicted proteins | sample BarmaccoBMER_R08_FD_160104 | JGI IMG/M metagenome (GOLD analysis project Ga0213881, IMG submission 160104) | Barbacenia macrantha exposed rock microbial communities from rupestrian grasslands, the National Park of Serra do Cipo, Brazil - ER_R08 ... | reverse complement strand
AACCTGAATCGATCGCAGTGATCGGCGATTCGCGTGCATGGTTCGATGTCGATCTCAACGAGATCGAGCGCGGCCTGGGCAAACGTCCGGTGCAGCTCGCCCAAGCCGGGAGCTGCGCTTATCCGGTTCTCGAAGATCTCGCGAATGACGAGACGTTTCACGGCACGATCATCTGCAGCATCGTGCCGCGGATTTGGTTTGCTCCGCCGGGCAGTCCGCCGGTCGAACGCTCGCAAAAAGCCCTGCAACGGTTTCACGGGCAAACCTGGGCGCAACGCGTCAGCCACGAGCTGTCGGTACCGCTGGAATTGAGCTTCGCGTTTCTTAAACAGGATGATCTGGCGCTCGATGCGCTGTTGAAAGAATTGCCGATTCCCAACCGTCCATACGCGCAAGTCCCGCCGCCTTTGCCGCCGTACTTTTGTTCCATCGATCGCGAACGCCGCGCCCGCATGGTTGAGCAATGCGCCCGGCCCGGCCGCTTGCAGGACCGGGTAAAAAACGGCTGGGCTGCGCTCTTCACTCCACCGCCGCCTCCCACCTACGTTCCCACTGACGCATTCATTGCCAAAATCAACGCAGCGATTGCGGCGCGTTTCGCCGATACGAAGAGCAAAATCGACAAACTACGCGGTCGAGGTGGTAAGCTTGTATTCGTTAGGTTTCCGGTCAGCGGCGCATTGAAGAGATTGGAAGACGAGCAGACGCCGCGCGCGAAAACTTGGGACCCATTGCTGCAAGAAACGGGCGCGCGCGGAATTTACTTCGAAGATTTCCCCGAGCTATCCGGCTTCCAGTGCCCGGAATTTTCGCACCTCTCCGCCGCTGATTCGGTCGAGTTTACCAGGCGGCTCGTGCCACATTTGCGAGATGCGTTACAGATGAACAGCATCGCGGCGGATTGGTGAAAGGGCTGATCCATTTCGCGCTGTAAGGCGGCGGGCGGTCTTGGGATTGTTCGGATTGGAAAGTCACGTGCGGCCAGGAAATGGCTCCGTTCATCCGTTAACCGCACAGAGGGAGTACATGACCACGCGCGATCGGAATTAACCGGGCGCCTTCAAATCTGACAATTATGTTTCCGACGATAGGCCCGGTTTCCCGCTGGTTATCGCGATCATGGCTTACCGCCGCCTTGCGGCATGACGCCGATCTTTTGCGCGAAAGCGATAAAACGAGGGTCGTCCTTGTAGGCGAGGAGGAAAGGTTCCTCAAGAATCTCCGTTACTCCTCCGTCGTGCGCATTCCACGCGCGGTCCAGCCATTTAAACATCTCCTCCGGCTCTTTGCGGAGCGCATAGATCACCGCGATCTGGGTGGCGCCGTCGTCGGCGTCTTCGTCGAGCAATTGTTTTAACGCGACGTCTGCCGGCGTGCGGTCGCCGTGAGCGTAATAGGCCAGCGCGAGAGCATAGGTGCGCCAGAAGGGATCGGTTTCCTCTTTCGCGAATTTCACCGCGGCACCCGCGTTGCCGCGGAGAATCTGAAGAATCGCGAGTTGCAAGTAATTCTGGGAAGCGCGCGGCTGGAGTGCAATCGCGCGGCGCACGGCCGCCTCCGCCTCGTCGTAACGGCCGAGTGCAGTGAAATGAACCGCGAGAGTGATGTACGCTCTGCTGCTTAGCGGATCGAGCGCAATCGCAGCTTGCGTGAGTGGGGTGCCTTCGTTGATCAGTCCCCGCTCGCACAACAGGCTGGCGAGATTCAGCATTACGCTCGGGTCTTGCGGCGAGAGCTCGAGCGCGCGGCGATATTCTCGTTCGGCGCCTGCGAGATTGGAATCGATGTCCAGCAGGAGCATGCCTTGCGCGCGATGCGCCTCGGCGAGATTCGGGTCCAGACGGAGAGCGCTTTCAGCCGCGGCCCGAGATTTTCGGATCGCCTCTTGGCTTTCTGTCTTCGTGACACCGCCGAACTGGCCCGCCAGACCTGTCGCCACAACCGACAGCTTTGCATAGGCTAGGGCGTAACGCGGATCAAGCCGGATCGCCTCCTCGTAGTAACCGATGGCTTTGCGATTATCATCGGCGGTATGGCCATTGTAATAGAAATTTCCCTGCAGAAGGGCGTTATAGGCCACGACATTTTGGTTCGAAGGGGTGGCGGCGGTGGCCAACTCCACCCTTTGCCCATCGTTACCTAGCAGCGCGACCTTGAGCTGCTTCGCTACCGGGCCGGCTATGTCCGATTGCACCGCGAAGATGTCCTTCAATTCTCGGTCGTAAGTATCCGACCAGACACTAGCGCCGTCAGATGATTTGATCAGCCCCACCGCAATGCGCACCCGATCTGCCGATTTGCGCACGCTGCCTTCGAGCAGGTAACGAACGCCAAGCTTTTCGCCGATTGTCTTGCTGTCGTCCGTCTTGCCTTTGAACTGAAAAGATGAGGTGCGGCCGATGACCTTGAGATCTTGCAGGCGTGACAGCGAAGAAATGAATTCTTCGGACATGCCGTCGGAGAAATACTCGTTAGCCGGGTCGCCGGTGGAATTGACCAGCGGCAGCACGGCGATCGATTTTTCGGGCACGGCAGCGCCCTTTGTCGCTCCTTTGTGAGAGGTAAAATAAGATGCCGCACCTGCCACAAAAATGGCTATGAGCGCGAGGGCGGCGAGCCAGCCCACACTGCTGCGTCGCATCGGCTTTTCCGCGACGGGCTTTGCCATGGCCTGCTGCAACTTCTGCGGCACCGTACTATTACCCAGCGGCTCCGCGTAGATTAACCAAATGTAGCCGGATGCCATGCTTTACTTCACAATCACCCAGATCGCGCAAACGCGGCGCCCATTGTCGCAGAGGCATCAGATCATCCGCAACGTGCTGCGAGAGGAGGATATGCCCGGTGTCACCGCAATCCATCACCCTCTGCGCGATGTTTATGCCCGCCCCGGCAATGTTGCTTCGACCGCTCACATCGGTGACTTCGCTCACCGGCCCGCTGTGAATGCCCATGCGCACGGGAAGTTCCGGATGTTTGCGCAGAGCTTCCGCGATCTCCAGCGCACAACGCGCCGGTTCCTCCACACTGTGACGAAAGACAAGCGCCATGCCATCGCCGGTCGGTAGCGTAACGAGTCGTTCGTCCGGTGACTCCCGCACCCGCGACGTTGCGAGCACGATTTGCGTGAGCTGATTTAGCCGCTCGCCTTGTTCCTCAATCAGGAGCTTCGAATAACCGACAATGTCGATGAAGAGAACGTGCCCGATCTCGAGCGACGCCTTCATTTTATCTTCCGGCATTGAACGACTCGTTAACAGGAAGTATTGCGGCAATTTTCTCGAAGCGCGCATCGTCGCGCAATGGATCGAGAGCCGGATGCACCGGAATTTGGAACGCGAACCAGTTCGGCTCCTCGGCCATTTTCGGCAGCCAGCGAAAAGCTTCCTCGCGATCTCCACGTTGCACGTGCGCGAAAACGTAGGGCCCAGCTGCGACGTATTCCCCGTGCGCGACTTTAAGATCGAGCGCTTCGAGTTCGCGCTCGGCGCGCAAGCGCACCGCCGCTTCGAATCCCGCCGCAGCAAACGCTTGCTCGAGCATGCGGGCGTCTTCCTCGTGTCCGCCTAACGCGAGCGCGGCCGACCATTGCACGATTGCTTCGTGCTGCATGCCTTTCGCGACACACACATCGCCGAAGTACTCGTGCGCCGCGACGTAGTTCGGAAAAATATCGAGCATTCGGCGGAAGTGCGCGACTGCGCGATCGTATTCGCGCATGAAATAGAGCGACCTGCCGTAGTGCAAGTTTAATCCCGGAAAAAATGGGTCGATCGCCATCGCGGCCTCCATCAACGCGAGCGCTTCGTCCTTCCGACCGAGCAAGCTCAGACAGACGCCATAGTGGTGACGAATATCCGCAAAGTTAGGGTTGGATTCGGCGCCGCGTTTGAAGGCACGCTCGGCCGCGGCAAGATCGCGCTTCCACCACATCTGCAGCGCGAGCTCCGCGTTCAGCGCTTCACCCAGCGTATCGTCGAGCACGAGCGCTTTTTGCGTCGCGCGCTCTGATTGCCTCCATGAATCGGGCGAGAAGATTCCGTTTGCCGCTCCGAAGGAATAGTACAGACCTAACCCTGCGTAGGCCGGCGCGTAAGATGCATCCCGCGCGATCGCCTGCTCGAAGCAATCGCGAACGCGTTCATAACCTGGCGCGAGAAAATTGCGCCAGTGAAACCGGCCTTTGAGATACCACTCATGCGCTTCGAGATTTGTGGTCGGCTGCGCAGCAATCGCGCGGCGTTCCGCACCGGTCAGCTTCGCTTGCAATGCCTCTGCGATATTCGCGGCAATGTCGCTTTCGACTTCAAAGATATCGTCCAGTTCGCGGTCATACCGTTCCGCCCAAAGATGCGCGTCACTGCGTGCATCGATGAGTTGCACATGCACGCGCACTTTGTCCCCTGCGCGCCGCACGCTCCCTTCCAGGATGGTCGCCACGCCAAGTTGTTGTGCGATCTCCGGCAGGTGCGCAGTGGCGCCTTTGAAACGCTGGGTTGAAGTACGCGAGATCACTTTCAAGTCGCGGATGCGCGCCAAACGCGTTAGCACTTCTTCCTGAATGCCATCGGCGAAATAGGCGTTCTCTTTGTCGTGGCTAAGATTTTCGAAGGGTAGTACCGCGATCGATTTTCGCGGGGCAAGAGGGACTTCGATTTTCGTGTCGACGGCGCGGCTAAGCTTCGCCGGCCGCGCGGCGTTGCCAAATTCATCCGAGTAGAGATTGAATAGTCCGAGGGTGACGCCGTGTTTGACCTGGCACGTTCCGAGATCGTGCAGAAGCGGTCGCCAACGCGCGTATTGCTCGAGATCATCGGCCACGCGTTTGGAAAGCAGAATGTGACCGGCATCGCCACAATCCATCACCCGCTGCGCAATGTTAACACCCGCGCCGGCGACGTTCTCCTGCTCGCTTAAATCCGTGACTTCGCGCACTGGCCCGCTGTGGACGCCCATTCGCACGCGCAGTTCCGGATGCCGCCGCAAGGCACGCGCAATTTCGATTGCACATAAGACAGGTTGTTCCGGGCTCGTGCGAAAGACGAGCGCGCCACCGTCACCCGTCGGCAAGCGCATTAACTTGCCTTCACGTTGCGCTGCGCGAAATGGCTCGGCCGCACGCGCAATCTCGCGCAGTCGCTCAAGATATTCGCTCTGCACGTCGATCAGCAGCTTCGAGTAACCGACGATGTCAATGAAGAGAACATGAGCAATCTCGAGCTCGCTTTCCTTTCTTACTTCAACAGACATGCTTGGCTCGGAACAATATAGTAGCGGCACTAGAGGGGGCGAGGGGTTTCGGTGCGGCGAGAGAGCGTGTTACGGCAAAGTTATGCACGCGCGAGAAGCAGCCCTGGAGAACCTAATTGCAACACGGGTACTTTGCCGTGGCGATTGGGCGCAGTGAACGGATAGGTATGGCGCCGCCGCTTAGTACTCTTTCGCGACAAAAGGAGCTTGGTTTTCTTGGAGGAAGCTTATTTAAGCGCCGGTTAGTACTTCTCTTCTCGAGCCTAAACTTCCTTCGCGACTGCATTTCGGATCCTACTGACCAGGGATCGCACACACCATGCGACGAGATCCTATGACGTCGCGTCTTACGTACTTTGGTGTGACTTGGTGACAACCAGAACAGACGCAGGATAGGGTTTCCTGGTTGTTCACGACGCCAAGCAAATCGGCGTGTGGTTCAGACGCCCTACAACCCTGCCCCCGATCATCGCCTCTGTTCCTCAGCGCACAATGCTCAGAAACGGAAGCAAGGCGAAGAACGCTGCGAGTAAGCCGAGGAGCGAAACAATCGTCGTGGCGATGCCGAGTGAACGCGAGCGGATCCATCCGCTCACGCCGAAGCTGGCGAACAGCAGTACAATTCCGCAGAGGAACAGCATGGAAAGCGCGACGGTCTGGCGATATGGTTGAGGCGCCGTATTGGCAGCGCTGACAAGCGTCGCCCGCGAGGCGGCGAAAGTCATTCCGAGTGTCACCGGCAAGAATGCGACGGAAGCCGCCACCGCCATGAAAGCGGCCCACGTTCCGGCCGAGTTTTTAACCGAGCCCGAAAGCAGCGTGCCGTAGAAAGTAAAAGCGAACCCGGCAAGGACTGAACTAACGAAGGCGAACTGCCGGTAATACTCGCTGCTCATCATTGTTGCTCTTCAGAGCGCTGCACCTCAGGGCGTTTTTTGCGGCGCAAGCGCATCCAATTGTTCCAAGTTTTGAGCATGCTCTCTCGCGGGCTGAGGTAGCGCTGGTTTAGCTCGTTGCCCTTCACGATTTGCGCGAGCATCGCCTGCACCGACAGCTCGGCCGCGTGCACGATGGTGTAGGCGGTGCCGACGGCGGCGGCGTGGTGGGCATCGCTTGCTGCGGTCATCGGCAGGCCGCGTTCCTGCGCGTACTTAAATGCATAGGTGTTGTAGCGACGCAATGTTGTCGCCGCGTTAAAAACTTCCAGCGCATCGATGGGCAGCGTCTCCAGCGTGGCGAAACGAATCCCGGCACGAAATAAATCGTAAGGATGCGGTGGAATGGCGAGACCGTTGTGCTCATGAATGATGTCGCAGACTTCGCGCGCCGGCCTGCCTTTCAATCGCTGCGGCAAAGGCAGCGTCGTGCCAATGCAAAGAAGATGGCCCTCATCGGTCGTAACCTCGACGCCGGGAATAATAAGGAAATCATCGACCGGTTTGCCGTCGGCCCGCATCAGGCCTTTATCGAGCGCGTAAGCGATGGCGTCGCAGGTATTGTGATCCGTAATCGCGACCGCCTGAAGGCCTTTGGCGCGCGCGCTCGTGATCAAGTCTTCCGGACTCGAGACACCGTCACCGGAAAAAAAAGTGTGGGTGTGAAGGTCGACGTTGAAGGCCATGTCCGCGACGCTAATTTGGCGCGCGCCAAATGGAAAGCATCGGTTTCAAGGAGTGGTCGCTCGTCTGTGATGCAATCGGGCGCGGCGAACAATGCGTACTTTTGCGCAAAGGTGGTATCGCCGAAGGCCGCGGCGGCTTCTGCTTCCAGCATCGTGAGTTCTTTCTCTTCCCGACGTTTTTCCACGAGCAGATCACAAACGTGCGAAATGCGCCGGGCACACTGCCGCAGGCGACTGACCTGAGTACAATAACCCTCTACGTTCAGATCGAGCAGGCCGTGCACATCACCTCGCTAGTGATGGCGGAAGCACTCGCACCCTTACACGTGCTCGCGCCGAGGCTGGTCGCGGAACGCTTCGCCTACAAAGGCGAAGGGCTGAGTGTCGCGTTCGTGCGCGCCTTTCAATTGTCACAGCCGTGGTCGTTTCCTAACGAGAAACGGTTCGGTGGCTGTCGTTCGTGGATCAGTCTTCCTGCCCCGCCACCCCTCTACATCCAGCCGGTACTCGACGACCACGCTCACAGGCAACGGCGCGCTCAGTTCCACAGAATTGTTTCGTCTGCCAAAACCGCGGCGCTGCAATCTTAGTACGGACGCGCGGCCGCCTTTTGCAGTGACGCCGCGAATCTCTCGCGCGAGTGGGCCCTACAGTTCGATCGCCTGCGCGCTGCGGATGTCCTCACTCGCGCGGATCTCCGCCAGCAACTCTTCCGCCGGCCGGGCGTCGAGATTCAAGACCATGAGCGCAGTGCCACCGGCTTCTTTCCGGCTCAGCGACATCGTGGCGATGTTCACGCCGTGCCCGCCCAGCATAGTACCGATGCGCCCTACCATTCCCGGCCGGTCCGTGTTTTCGAGCACCAAAATCACGCCGCGCGGCCGCGCTTCCACTGGCCGCATGTTGATGCTGATGATGCGCGGCGTTGCCCCAAAAAACGCCCCGCCCACGGAAACCGTTTTCTCTCCGGCGCGAGCAGACAGCTCCAGCATGTCCGAGTAATCACCGCGCGCGCTCAGTCGCGTTTCGTTGATCTCGAGGCCGAGGCTTTCCGCAAATGCCGGCGCATTGACTTCGTTGATCTCCGGCCCGCCGGCGCTTTGCAGGAATCCTTTTAGTACCGCGCGAGTGATCGCAGTCGTGTCGGTCTCGTTCACTTTGCCGCTGTAATTAATATTCAAATGATCGATGTGCCGGGGCGCAAGCTGTGAAAGAAAGCGGCCAAGTTTTTCGCCGAAACGCAGGTGCGGTCCGATGATGGCGAGCGTCTTCGCGTCCAACGACGGCATGTTCACCGCGTTGCGAATCGTGCCTTCCAGCAGCGCGGCGCGAATCGATTGCGCGATCTCGATGCCCACGCTTTCCTGGGCTTCCGCCGTCGATGCGCCCAGGTGAGGCGTGAGGACAAGGTTGGGAAATTCACGCAATGGGGAATCGGCCGGCAGCGGCTCCGTTTCAAAAACATCGAGCGCTGCGCCCGCCACGTGGCCCGAGCGCAAGCCATCACACAGCGCGCGCTCATCGATCAAGCCGCCGCGCGCGCAATTCACTATGCGGACGCCGCGTTTCGTTTTCGCGAGTCGTTCCGCGTTGAGAATGTGATGCGTCTCCGGCGTGAGCGGCGTGTGCAGCGAAATGAAATCTGCCCGCGGCAGCAGTTGTTCCACTTCCTCCACCAGCTCGACCTGCAAACTGCGCGCTCGTGCCGCCGAGAGATATGGATCAAATGCGAGTACGCGCAGTCCGAAAGCGATGGCGCGCCTGCTCAGCTCGCTACCGATCCGGCCCATACCGATGATGCCGATGGTCTTATTGTAAAGCTCCACCCCTTCCAGTTTCTTCCGCTCCCACGCGCCGGATTTCACCGTCGCATCAGCGCGCGGGATATTGCGCGCAACGCTCACCAGCAGCGAGAAGGCGTGCTCGGCCGTCGAAACCGTGTTTCCTCCGGGCGCGTTGAGTACCACCACGCCGCGACGTGTCGCGGTCTCGACATCCACGTTATCAACGCCGACCCCGGCCCGGCCCACCACGCGCAATTTTTTCGCTGCGCTGAACACCGGAGCGGTCACTTTCGTCTGGCTGCGCACGATCAGACCGGCCGCGTCACCGATCGCAGCCATTAACTCCGGCTCACTCAATCCGGTTTGTACTTGCACCTCGAGAGCGCCATCACGCGAGAGCTCGTCGATTCCACTCGACGAAATTGGATCAGCGACAAAAACTTTCGGTGTCATTCTCGAATCATCTAAGCAGTTCTTGTTCTGGCTAACGCCCGAGGAAATCACCCGTAGATAACCAGTCGAATGCTGTCGGGTAATTGGTCGGCGACATTAATCACGACATTGCCGCGCAAAAGATTGGCAAGTGTCCGCCGGTGCGAAGTACCGAGCATGAGGAAATCGACGCCGATGGTCGCGGCAAGATCAAGGATCGTCGCCGATGGGTCCTGGCTGATGGCATACACAGGCATGACCGGAACATTTCGCTCGTGACCGAGCTTCAACATTAAGGAAAGAATCGCGTTCGCTTCCGGATCATCCTGCCACCGCGCGCGGCCGCGCACCGGCGCGGCGCCATAGTACACTGCGACCTCTTTCACAAAAAGTACGTAAAGACTCGCCTTGCGCAGCAGCGCTTCGTCCAGCGCATAACTCAACACGGGCGTGATCCCGCGCGCGGCGACCATGATCCGTTGCCCTTCTTCGAGTCGCGGCGTCATCGTCTCGGCCAGAGCCGGTGTGACCATCTCGGCGACTTGCTTGCTCACCGTGAGCGTGGTGATGCCGGAGCGTTTTTGCGTCCAGGTGCGCAAGAGCATCCCGATGCCGAGTACCGCGAGTACGAACTGAAGCGCGTCGAGCTTGGTGTGCGCGAGCGTGATTTCGACCAGGAACAATATCACAAACGTGACGGCGAAGAGCACGCGATGGATGAGCTTTACCGGCAGTGCGCGGTTGAACGCACATGAACCGAGATTCACCGTAATCGCGCCGACGACGCCGATGGCGTAAAGCCCGGCCAGCGCGGTGAAGTTTGCCGTCGCGACAATAACGACGACGGGCAGAGCGACCGCGATCAGAATGGGCAGACGCGGAACGCCGTGGCTGTTTAAGCGAGTGAATGCCGGCGGCATTTCATCATCGCGCGCCATCATGTAGAGCAAGCCGGTCATGGCGACGATGGCGGTGTTGGCTGCGCTAACGAGAAGCAGACAGAAAACGATCCCGATGACCCAGCCAAACGCGCTGCCGAACAGTGGCCCGAAAGTCTGGGTGCCGAATTGTTCGCCGATGAAGCGCAGCGAATCTTCGCTTCGAAGCGTCAGCGCCTGGCGCATCGAGTGCGTTCCATCCGCCAGCCTGACGGTGGCGTTCGGGTTGAGCGAAAGCATGGCCCAGCCGAGCAGCGCCGTGCCAATGACAACTTCGACTGCGACCGGCCAGATCGCCCTGGCTGATTCGCGCGCCACCGCGGGATGTTCTGGAGTTGAACCGGGATCAAGTTTCATCACGCCGGTCATGTTCGCGATCGCTTCCACGCCGCTGAGCGCGAGGATCACGCCCACAAATTGCACCCAGAGTTGGACCGGGTTTTCGTGCGGCGGTTCGAGGTAGCGCGTGGTCAGGTGCGGCGCGGTGAGGAGGATTAACATCAAGACCACGAGTACCGTCGGAACCGAGAGGGTGACGGCCAGGCTGCCGCTGTGTTTCGGGCCATACCAGTTGATCACGCCCATGAGGAGCAGCATTCCCACCGTCGCCCAGACGATGTGCTGCTTAAGAATCGGCACATTAAAGTAGCTCAAACCCGACCAGCCGCTCAGCGCTGCCGTTACCGTGAGGTCCGCGATTAATAAAAGCGCACCCACCACCGCGAGCAGCCGGCCTTGTGAACGGGCCGCGGAATAAACGCCGCCGCCATCCGGGAAATAACGACAGATGACGGCATAGTTAATCCCCACCAGCCCGGTGAGTACGCAGACGGCGAGGACGATGGGCAGCGAAGCGTAACCAGCAGCCAGAAAGGCCAGGCCAATGACGTAGGCCTTGCTCGTGCCCCAGTCGCCATAAAGCAATGCGGCAGCGCGCTTCCAGTCGAGATTGCGCGGCCGGTGCACACCAGCCGCTTGCCCGGGGACGGGTTGAGCCATCTGTGGCCGGGACTTTCGACTGCCGTGCGCGGCGGGCGCAAGTCGATTCTGCTGCCAGAGACGCGCCATCTCGCAGCGACGCCTTACAGCGGAAGCGCTGGCTGCTGTGGTTGGGGCATCAATTCACGATGTGGCGCTGCAAAGTCGTGAGCTCCGCGATGGCCTCGATCTCGGCCGTCTGTGGAAACATGTCGAGAGGTGTGATCGAATCGATCCGAAACGAGCTGCGCAGTTCCCGCAAGTCGCGCGCGAGTGTTGCCGGATTGCACGAAATGTAGATGCAACGATCTGGTCTTAGCTGCGCGATCGCCTGCCGCACGCTGCTGCTCAGACCTTCTGCCGGAGGATCAACAATCAACGGGGTCGAGTTCGCTCGTTCCCCTCTCTCAATCGCGCAGCATTCTAGCTCGCGCAGCAGAGCGTCTTCCACGCGTCCCGCGATGTAACGCTCGTGCGGCTGAGCATCGCGCTCCGCAAGCGCAATGGCGTGAGCGTCCCAATCAATGCCAATGACGCGTGCGAAACGGTTGCGCAATCGCTTCGCGAAAAACCCGGCGCCGCAATAGGCGTCGATCAATGTTCCGCTCGCACCGGCTAGCATCCAGTCCACAACATCGAGCATCGCCGCCGCAACGCGGTCGTTCGCCTGAGCGAAGACGCGCGGAGCTTTGCGACCGCGCAGCGTGTAATGACCTTCGCCGGGATGAGCTGCACGCAACTGTGCCAGCTCCGCGTTTACGTCATCGGAGGAAATGGGGCAGCGTTCTACATCGATCAACGCATCAGATTCGCGCTGGAAAAAACCGATCACGCCATCGCGCACATGCACCGTGATGCGATTGCGGTAGCCGTACTCAAGCGGTGACGCGATCATCGGCAGCACCGGAACGTCGATAAGCCCACCGATGCGAGCGAGCGCTTGTTTTACCTGGCGCGTTTTGATGGCGAGCTGGTGCCCGTACTCGATGTGCTGGTAAACGCATCCGCCGCACCGGCCAAAATACGGACACGGCGGAGTGACGCGATGCGCCGAAGGCCTTGCCACCGCGACCAGTTCCGCCTCGACGAAGCGCCGTTTTTCGCCAGTGATGCGCACCGAGACCGTCTCGCCATCAATGACGTAGGACACAAACGCCGCTTTCCCATTCACCCGGCCGACGCCTTTGCCGCCGAAAGCAACGTCCGTGATCTGTACTTCAACGACGCCGGTCATTGCCGACGAGCAGCCTGAAGCGTTGTCATGCTTATGCTGATGCTCGCTCCGGGAGACGTTTCGATTCCGAGCACGCTCACGAGCAGGAGCACGACGACGAACTTCGGATCGACGGCGATCTTCCACTGCGCGAAGTGCGCTCCGTCGTCACTCCCTAAGTACGCATCCCGTTAGTAGTCGCGCGTGTAATCGTACTTTGTTTCGTTCCCCAGCTCGGGCGGAAACTCGGAATAACCCGCATGAATCCACGGAATATCGCTGGGCAGCAGCGGATAATAGCTGTCCCGCCACGCCGGCACCGGCCAGAGCAGAATCTCGACTAAGCCTGCGATGTGCCGCACGCCCGATCGGCCAAGGCCGCGCACCACGCCGTATCCAGCCGCGGCGGCGTTGCCCTCGTCGGTGTTGATCGTTGCGATCGTCACCGGTACTTCCGCGGGCGCGAGGAAGAAATTCGAGAGCCCGCGCCCCAGTTTACGCGTCGGCCCGTAATCGTTTGACGGCGGGTCCTGAATGTCAGCGAAAACGGTGGTCGCGAAGAGCAGCGTTGCGAAAAAGAGAATGGCTTTCATACGCAAGGCGGCATTCAAACAAAGATGGTGCGACAGAACAAATCAATTTCGCAAACTTCGCCGGCTGGGGTTGCCTGTCGCGAACACGGAGAGCGAGATCGTCACTGCCAGCACGAGCACGATAACGAGCAATGAGAGGTAATTCGGGATCGGCAGATATCGCGAGAGAAGCATTTTCACCCCGACAAACCCGAGGATGACCGCCAGCCCGTGCCGCAGATAAACGAAGCGCGTCATCGCATTCGCCAGCAAAAAGTAGAGCGAGCGCAGCCCCAGGATGGCGCAGATGTTCGACGTATAAACAATGAATCTGTCTGTCGTGATCGCAAAAACCGCAGGGATGGAATCGAGCGCAAAGACGAGATCCATCACATCGATGACCAGCAGGACAAGGGCGAGCGGCGTAAGCAGCAGCCGCCCATCTACTCGCGCCGTGAAATGACCATCGCGGTACTCAGGCGTGACCGGCAGAAGTTTGCGGCACAAACGAAGCAGTTTGCTTTGGCCGAGATCGGTTTCCGGTTTGCCGAAGCCCATCCGCACGGCCGTGACGAGCAGGAACAACCCGAAAATGTAGATGATGAAATGGAACCGCTCGACCAGCGTCACCCCGAGAAAGATCATGATGCCGCGCATTACCAGGGCGCCGACAATTCCCCAGACCAAAACGCGGTGTTGGGAGATCGCTGGTACTTTGAAGTAGGCGAAAATCAGCACGAAGACGAAGATGTTATCGACACTTAGGGAATACTCGATGAGGTAGCCGGTGAAGAAATCGACTGCGCTGTCCACCCCTTTGATCCGCAGCACCAGCACGTTGAACACAAGCGACACCACCACCCAGATAGCGGTCCGATGCGCCGCTGCGCGCATGCTGAGTTCACGGTCGCGCCGCTTGAATTGAAAAAGGTCAACCGCCAGCGCGATGAAAACGCCCACGTGGAACGCAATCCAAAACCAGAGGCTGGTTGACACGGGCGCAACCGTTTCACGTTGCCCATGCAAGGGCAATGCCCTGCTACGGTTTTTTCAACAACAGATCAGGTGACCCAAAGCCGTACTTATCCTTTCGCCCCTGCTCCCCCATTGCTCCTGCTGATCGCCGTGCTCGTACTCGATGTTAGCGGCATGCTTACGTTAGATCGCATGGCGTGACTGTAGGATCGCGCGAGGAGCGTGGCCCTATCGCCCGTCGCCCCTTTCGAAAATTTCCGGCATTTATTCACCGCCAGTTGCATGCTGATTTGTCGAGTGAAACGACTGGCTTTTTCAGAAGTTCACGAACGAAGTTATTCACATACCTTGCGGAAAAATTTGCTTGACCCTTTCGCGTCAAAATCTCACAACGACCACTGATCCACGACGATCCCCAGCTGACTCCGGCTTGACCCGCAGCCGACTTCGGACGCTCGCGCGACGCCGAACCAAACCCGCACCTGGAGGAAACAGAATGAATCGACTTCTCGCAGCATTCGCGACTTGCTGCACGATCTGCTGCGCCGCTGTCAGTCACGCTCAATCACCCGCGGACCCGTTGCCGCGAATCGACCGCGGTCCCGCCGCCGCGCTCTCGTTCGACGGCGCAGGCCTGATAACCTTCCCCAGTGCACGAGGCTTCTTCCCCCGTGTAGCGGCGCGCACGAATCAGGCTGTAGCAGCGCAACTGCAATTTCCGGCCGATCTCGCTGGGCAAGCTGTGCGAGTCCAATCACTCGATGGCTCTCAGGTCATCGGCGGGACAGACAAGCTCACCCTGGCACCAGATGGAACGGCAACTGTTCGAGTTCGCCTTGGCGCGGCGGAAGGACTTTATCGAATCGGCGTTATCTGTGGCGACTCGCATGCCCTGCTCCGATTCTACGCCTTTGCTCCTGGTGAACCGATCTCAGACACAACGCTGCTGGTTCCAACCGCCACCCCATAACCAAAGGAGCAACAGATGATCTCACCCCTTTTCCTTCGCAAAAACTCGGCCTCAGTGCGCCGCTCCGCAGTTGTTTCGCTGCTCCCGTGTTTGCTCTTTGTCCTAGGCTCGAATCCCGTGTTCGCTCAGATCGGCGGCACCAATCCCACTGGACCAGCCGGCGCGTTCAACGGCTCAGTCACGACCGGTTGCAGCTATGACCCCTCGACCGGAAATGCGATTAGGCAAGTAACCGATCTAGCGCTACCCAGCGTCGGCGCGTATCCGCTCGCCTTTACCAGGATCTCGAACAGCCGCGCGTCTGCCGCAACGATGCCCTTCGGTCATTCCGGTAGCTGGGAGCATTCTTACGACTGGGAGGTAATCTACAACACAACGACTAACCCGAAACCAACGAGCTACGAGATCATTTTCCCTGACGGGCGGGACGAAGTATTCAATTCCTCGGGAACACCTACTTCCAAGGGAATAAGAGAAAAGGTCATTCCACTCAATACCACGACGATGCTCTTCTACCTTGTCCTGCCAGATGGCGGCAAAGTGGAATTTACAACCACCCGTTACTCGTCTGGGGCCATTAACACGTTCTACTCCATAGTAACTGGCCTGATCGATCCTTATGGTGAGCGCACCGCAATCGGATATAATACGGATCAGGCGATCAGCCAGATCACCGAACCAGGTGGCCGATACATCCAGCTCCTCTACGTTCCTGGAAGCAGCAGCGCTGAGATCGACCACATCACGGGCAGTGACGGACGGAGCGTCCAGTATAGCTATACTACTGGTCTTGACGGCACTCCTGCACTGACCGGCGTTACTTATTACGGCGACAGCACCATCCAGGCGAGTTACACCTATCAGGCAGCAAACGTCTCGCCTACGAGCAATTATCCGTTACTCGCGACCTGTGATGACCCAATGTACGCGGGCCCGATGAAGAAGATTACGTACACCTTCGCTACGAGCAATGCCGACAGCACTATCCCTGTCGCTTACGGTCAAATCACGAGCGAAAACAGCGGCACAACCGGGCAGATGGTTTCGCAGCTTGTTGTGCCGGTTGCCACTCCTGCCGGCAGCAAGCGCACGGAAAATCGCGGTGACGGCCCCTCGCGTTCGTTCACCTATAGCACCGCGGGCTTCCTCACGTCGTTCACTGATTTCTATGGTGTGGCCGCGACACAGGGATACGACACAAACGGCTTCCTCAACTCATACACCGATCGTAACGGTAACCAGACCAGTCTCACCAATGATCCAGGTACGGGCAACATCCTCACGATCACCTATCCATCGACCCCGAGTGACACCCCGACAGGTACGCCGCGCGGGACTGTAAGCTACGTGTATGGCTCCTCGACCTGCCCAGATCCAAACAACAAAGACCCGCATTATCTCTACAGCGCGACGGATGAAGGAGGCCATGCCACAACGTATCTGCG
>Ga0213881_10000850_pt1 | contig 16179 bp, 18 predicted proteins | sample BarmaccoBMER_R08_FD_160104 | JGI IMG/M metagenome (GOLD analysis project Ga0213881, IMG submission 160104) | Barbacenia macrantha exposed rock microbial communities from rupestrian grasslands, the National Park of Serra do Cipo, Brazil - ER_R08 ... | reverse complement strand
CGGGTCGGCCTACATTCCGCGGGTGGCCTCGTTCACCGCGGGGCAAGCCACGATGACAATGATGGTGCTCATCGTTTTGAACCTCATCGTGCCGACGGGTTGGCGGATCGGGCTGCTGAGAATCGAAGACGTGATGGCCGGCGCCGCGGTCGCGGTCGCGGCGTCAGTGCTGCTGTGGCCCAGGGGCGCCACCGCATCGGTGTACGCGACGATCGAGGCCGCCGTGGATCTCGGCGCCAGTTATCTGCGCGCGGCGGTGCTGCGCGTCACCCGTGGCGCGTCAGAGGAGATCGACGACCAGGTCGCCAGGCTCAACCACGACGCGCTCGCGGCCAGCCGCACCGTCGACGACGCCCTGCGCCACTACCTGTCCGAAAGCGGCGGCTCCACGGACCTGCGCGCTCCAGTCGTGCGTGCGGCCAACCGCGCCATCCGATTACGCACGGCGGCAGAGGTCATCTCGGACATCCCCACGCCACCGCCGCTTGCGGCCTACCCCGGGACCCGCGCGATTGTGGAGGCGCACGCCGAATCGGTCGCCGAGCGACTCAAAGGCGCGACGGAGGCGACCTGGCCGCCGATCAGCGACGAGCTGGTCCTCGCGCTGCGCGCGGAATTCACCGGCGAGGAGGCCGCCGTCAATGCCGTCAATGCCGTCAATGCCGTCAATGCCGTCAATGCCGTCAATGCCGTCAATGCCGCGCTGCCGCTTGTCACAGTCGCCGCCAATCTCGGCGAGCTCGAACTGACCTACCCGACCGCGGACGCGGCCGTTGCCCGGTGACGGTCATCGCGAACGCCAGTAGCGAAACACCGGGGAATCGGCGCACAGCAACTCATCGGACGGTTCATCGTGGGTAAAGCTTGACCGCGTCGTGTTCCTAATGTGATTGTCGGTGATCAGTGTTTCCCCTGTGACGAAGTAGACGCTTCAGCAACACCAGGAGACACCATGTCGATATTGCCCATCAAGCGCCGGATTCTGCTCGGGTCGGCCCTGTGCGCGGGCCTGACGTTGGCGCCGTTCGGATACGCCATTGCAACCGGTCAGGCAGCGCCGGTGCCGGCACCGATGGACGACCCGGCGCCCGCGCCGCCGGCCCCACCGGCCCCGGATCCGAGCACAATCATCAATCAAGCCAACACGATCCTGCCGATTATCGGCCAGTTCGCCCAGTACCTGCCGTCGTTTTTGGATCCCAACACGGCCGACCCCGGCGCGCTGCAGCCACCGATGCTGAGTCCGTTCATGCCGAGCAGCTAGAACACTGCGGTCAGGGCCACGCGACGAGCGCACGACTCAGTGGGCGTGATCGGTCTGGCTATCCTTTGGCGGCGCCGGCCGCGCCCTGCTCGGTGCGTTCGCCCTCGTGGACCAGCGCGCCGCCCTCGTTCTCCAGATGGGCCCTGACGAACCACTGGAACTTCTCCAGTTCGCCGGCATGGTCGATGAGCATGTCCTGGGTGACCAGGTCGAGGTCCTCGAGCCGCTCGATGTTCTTGCGGGTGTCTTGAATCACGCCGTCATAGACCAGATCCAGCGCCGCGAGATGCGATGAGGCGCAGTCGCGGCCGAGCGAGTAATCGTCCCAGGTGCGCTCCGCGATGATCGCGCCCGGCGTGCCCTTCGGCGAGGAGCCGAGCGCCGCAATCCGCTCGGCGACCTCGTCGGCGTATCCGCGCACCAGATCAACCTGGGGATCCAGCATCTCGTGGATGCCGATGAAGTTCGGTCCGACGACATTCCAGTGCACGTGTTTGAGGGTGAGGTGCAGGTCGGTGTAGCGGCTGAGCTGCTTTTGCAGCAACTCGGCCACCTCGGTGCCCTGCTGCTCCGACAGACCCGGGATCGTGAACTTGGCCATGTCGTCGCTGTACCCATGGTCTGCCGGCGGTAATCACAGCCGGGCCAGGTCGCGGATCGGCCGGCGGGGACCGAAACGCGGATTGCGCGTCAGGCCACTGACTTCCAGCAGCCGCACCACGCGGTAGCGATGCGGGCGCATCGGTTCCAACAACTCCACCATCTGCGCGTCGTCGATCGGGTGGCCCAGCAGCGACCAGCCCACGACCTTGGCGAGGTGGTAATCACCGACGGACAGCGCGTCGGCGTCCCCGAAGGCGCGCTGCGCGGTTTCGGCGGCCGTCCATACGCCGACACCCGGCAGCGACGTCAGCGCGTCGCGCGCCTGCGACGCGGGACGGATGCGCAGCCGCTCCAGCGACGCGGCACGCTGGGCGCAGCCGACAATCGTGCGTGCCCGACCGGCATCGACGTTGGCGAGGTGGAATTCCCAGGACGGGATGCGCCGCCAGACTTCCGCGGCGGGCGGGACGCGCATCCGAGCCGGAGCGGGTCCCGGGGCCGGGGCGCCGAATTTCGTCACCAACAGCCGCCAGGAGCGAAACGAATCGACCCCGGCCACCCGCTGCTCGAGCACCGCGGGCATGAGTGCCTCCAGCACCCGTTCGGTGCGCCCGATGCGCAGGTGCGGTGAGCGCCGCTGCGCCGCGGCAATCGTGGGCTGCACGGTCTGGAACGCCGCCGGGTCGTCGTGGGCGCCGAGCAGGACCGGCAGCGCATCGGTGAACTCCGCGGCGCCGTCGCCCCAGGCCTCACAGTCCACGGTGTCGGGCGCCGACCGGGTGATCCGCGCGGTCACCGCGCCGCTGGACTGCAGGGTGGTCCGCCAGATCGCCCCTGCGCCGGTGATCTGAAAGCACGGATCACCGCGGCCACGCCGCAGCGGCGCCAGCGTGGCGAGGGGCGTGGCCGGGCCGGGAAACCTCACCGCGCGTCGAATGCTGGTCGATTTCGCGATAAGCCGATCCTGTCACGTCTGGCCAACGCCGATAAATGAATCAATCGTGACATCGGGCCTGCGGAGCGGCCGCCTCTGCAAAGCTGGGCTGTGATGGCTCGTGATTGTGCCGACTAGTGGCTGGGTACGGAAGCGACGACAACAGTGGTGCTGGAGGGAACGGACGTGAGAGTTGCCAGTTCGTGACCCCGCGCGGGGACGTCGGCACGGCGCGTGCCGCATGATCCGCGGGATCGGGGGCGGCACCGATCACGTGGTGGTGGTCGGGGCCGGCCTGGCGGGGCTGTCGGCGGCTATGCACCTGGCCGGGCGTGGCCGTGCGGTGACCGTCGTCGAACGCGGCGCCGTACCGGGCGGCAGGGTCGGTCGGCTGGACACGCGCGGATATCGCCTGGACACCGGCCCGACGGTGCTCACGATGCCCGACATCATCGACGACGTCTTCGCCGCGGTCGGCGCCGACCGCGGCCAACGACTCGATCTGGCCCGGATCGAGCCGGCCTATCGCGCATCGTTTGCCGACGGCAGCCAGCTCGACGTGCACAGCGATGCGCGGGCGATGGCCGATGCCGTCGAGGCGTTCGCGGGCCCGGAGGCGGCCGCCGGGTATCTGCGGCTGCGGGATTGGCTCACACGCCTGTACCGGCTCGAGTTCGACGGATTCATTGCCGCCAACTTCGACTCACCGCTGTCGCTGCTGACCCCGCAGCTGGCGCGGCTGGCCGCGATCGGGGGGTTTCGGCGGTGGGATCGCATGGTTCGCAGCTTCATCAGCGACGAGCGGTTGGTGCGGGTGTTCACGTTCCAGTCGCTGTACGCCGGCGTGCCCCCGCAGCAGGCGCTCGCGGTCTACGCGGTGATCGCCTACATGGACACCGTCGCCGGCGTGTACTACCCGCCGGGCGGGATGCGGGCGGTACCAGACGCGATGGCGGCCGCGGCAGCCGACGCAGGCGTGCGCTTCGAATACCGGTCGGAGGTCACGGCGCTGGAGCGCAGTGGCGAGCGCGTCACCGCCGTGCTCACCCACCGAGACCAACGCATCCCGTGCGACGCCGTCGTGCTCACCACCGAACTGCCGCAGACCTATCGGCTGCTGTCCCGCAGGCCGCGACGGCTGCTGCCATTGCGCCCGGCGCCGTCGGCGGTGGTCGTCCACGTCGGCTGCCGGTCGCGGGCCGCGACTGCCCATCACACAATTCTGTTCGGCGGGGCGTGGCGGCAGACATTCGACGACATCATCCGCGACGGCCAGCCGATGGCGGACCCGTCGCTGCTGGTTACCCGGCCGAGCGCGACCGATCCGACCGTGGCCCCGCCGGGCCGCGACCTGCTGTACATCCTCGCGCCCGCGCCGAACCTGGCCCGCGGCATGGTCGATTGGGCAAGCCACGGCGACGGCTACGCCAAGGAGATGATCGACACCGTGCGGGCGCGGCTGCTGCCCGGGCTCGGCGAGGATGCCGAGGTACTGCACGTCGTCACCCCCGACGACTGGGCCGAGCAGGGCATGGCGGCGGGCACACCGTTCGCCCTCGCACATACCTTCAGCCAAACCGGTCCGTTCCGGCCGGCCAACACCGTGCGGGGAGTGGAAAACGCCGTGCTGGCCGGTTCCTCGACCGTACCGGGGGTCGGCGTGCCCACCGCCATGCTGTCCGGTCGGCTGGCCGCCGACCGCATCACCGGGCCCGTCGACCGTCGGGCGACGAGCGTTTTGGGCCCGCGACGATGATCCGCGCGGAACTGGATGCGGCGGGGGTCGTCGAGCCGCGGCTGCGCAACGCCTACCGGCACTGCCGCGAACTCAACGCCCGGCACGGGCGCACGTTCTTCCTCGCGACGCGGCTGCTGACACCGGCTCAGCGGCCCGCGGTACACGCGCTCTACGGGTTCGCCCGGCTGGCCGACGACATCCTTGACGACCTCGACTCCCCGCTGAATACCGCCGCCAAAGCCGAGCGGCTGCAAAGCCTTTCCGATCAGTTCTTCGGCGGCGACGGCCACCACGGCGACCCAGTGTTGGCTGCGGTCATCCACACCGCGCGCGGCTACCGCATCCCGCTGGACCTGTTCGGCGACTTCTTGGACTCGATGCGGATGGACCTCACCGTCACCGACTATCCGGACCGCGCGGCGCTCAACCGCTACATGCGCGGCTCCGCGGAAGTGATCGGGCTGCAACTTTTGCCGGTGCTCGGCACCGTCGGCCCGGTCGAGGATGCCGCCCCATACGCGGCGGCGCTGGGCCGGGCGTTCCAGCTCACCAACTTCCTGCGCGACGTCGACGAAGATCTCGCCCGGCAGCGGGTGTACCTGCCCGCCGACGAGCTGGCCGCCTTCGGAGTGGATCGCGACGTGCTGATGTGGTGTCACGTGCACCGGCGCACCGACCCCCGGGTGCGCCGCGCGCTGGTCGCGCAGCACGAGTTCACCCGCGCCGTGTACCGATTCGCCGCCAACGGGGTGGAGCTGCTGGCACCGCAGTCACGCCCGTGCGTGTCGACCGCCCTGACGTTGTATTCGGAGATCCTGGACCGCATCGAGGACAGCGACTTCGCGGTTTTCGGCCACCGCGCGACGGTCGGTACCGGGCGCAGGCTGCAGGTCGCGGGCACCGGGCTGCTGCGGGCGTGGCGCGCCCGCAAGGCCGCGCCGCCGCCGGCCCGGCCGACGATGGGCGTCGCCTGAAGTGGACCGGTGGGAATACCTCGTCGTGCTGGGCGCGTGCCTGCTGATCACCGCCCCACTGGAGTTCTTCGGGGCGGGCGTCTACCGCCGGTGGTGGCGCGCCTTGCGGGCGATCATGCCGGTCGCGGTCGTGTTCGTGATCTGGGACGCGATCGCGATCGCCGCACACGTGTGGACCTACAACCCGCGCTACGTCACCGGAATCGACCTGGCGGTGGGCATCCCGCTGGAAGAGCTGCTGTTCTTTCTGGTGATTCCGCTGTGCGGGCTGCTCACCTACAACGCGGTGGGCACGCTACTGGGACGGCTCAGGCGCCAATGAGCGGACTCGGCTACACGGTGCCCGCAGTCGCGGCGGTGCTCGTTGTCGGCGTGCTCGAGTTCACGGTGTGGCGCACCGGGCTGTTTCGGCGCCGCGCCTACTGGCTGACAATGCTGATCGTGCTCGGCTTCCAAATTCTCGTCGACGGCTGGCTGACCAAGCTGCGCGCACCGATCGTGGTCTACGACAACCACCAGACCACCGGCGTCCGGTTCCCGTTCGACATTCCGGTCGAGGACTTCCTCTACGGCTTCGCGTTGGTGACGGCGGTGTTGCTGTTGTGGGAGCGGCAGCGGTGAGCGTCCGGCGGTCCGGCCTGCCGGGCGGCGACATTCCCGCGGCGTTCGATGTGGGCGCGGCCGCGTACGACCGGTTGGTGGGCGCCAATCCCGGCTATCACGAACATCTGCGAATGTCGGTACGCCGCATGCAAATCCCGCACCGTGGCCGAGGGCTGCGCCTGCTGGACGCCGGCTGCGGCACGGGCGCATCGACCGCGGCGCTGGTGGCCGCCGCCCCCGATGCCGAGATCGTGGCCGTCGACGCCGCCGAGCGCATGCTCGACGAGGCCCGCAGCAAAACCTGGCCGCCATCGGTGCAGTTCAGGCAAGGCCGCATCGAAGAACTCGCCGACCTGGGCATCGAGGGTCCGTTCGACGCCATCCTGGCTGCCTACCTGGTGCGCAACCTCGCCGATCCCGATGCCCAGCTGCGCCGCTTCCGCGAGCTGCTGCGCCCCGGCGCAACGCTGGCCGTGCACGAGTATTCGGTGCGCGATTCGCGGGCGGCCACCACGGTCTGGCACGCAGTGTGCTGGGCCATCATCATTCCGTCGGGCCGGTGGCAGACCGGCAACAGCGCCCTGTACCGACATCTGTGGCGCAGCGTTCTGGCATTCGACGGCGCCGCCCGGTTCCGGCGCAGGCTGGCCGACGCCGGATTCACCGCAATCCGCAGCGAGACGATGCCGGGCTGGCAAAAGAACATCGTGCACACGTTTCTCGCGAATGCGCCGCATGACCGGTAACGGGCACCGCGACGCAAGACGCGTGAAGCATCCGGCGCCGCAAGGTGTTCCGGACGCCGGCAGGCTCGCAGCCCGCCCGCACGCGGTGGTCGTCGGTGCGGGAATCGCCGGCCTGGCCGCCGCGACGGGGCTGGCCGAACGCGGCGTCACGGTCGACGTCGTGGAATGCCGGGACTACCTCGGCGGCCGGGTCGGTGGATGGAGCGAGCGGCTCCCGGACGGCACGCGGGTCGCGATGAACCGCGGCTTCCACGCATTCTTCCGGCAGTACTACAACCTGCGGGCCGTGTTGCGCCGCAGCGACCCTGGACTGCGGCGGCTCAGGACGCTCGACGACTACCCGCTCGTCGACGGGCAGGGCCGCCGCGACACCTTCCGCGGGCTGCCCCGCACGCCGCCGTGGAACGCGCTGGCGTTCGCATTGCGAAGCCCCACCTTCCGGCTGCGTGATCTCGGGTCGCTGAACGCCCGGGCCGCGGCGCCGCTGGCCGCGGTGTCGGTCCCCGAGATCTATCAACGGCTCGACGAGGTGGACGCCGAGACCTTCCTGCGCCGGATCAACTTTCCCGAGGCGGCGCGACACCTGGCGTTCGAGGTGTTCTCCCGAAGCTTCTTCGCCGAGCCGACCCGGCTGTCGGCCGCCGAACTCGCCGCGATGTTCCATATCTACTTCCTCGGCTCCAGCGAGGGACTGATCTTCGACGTGGCCGCGGCGAACTTCGACGTGGCCCTGTGGGAGCCGCTGCGCGGCTACCTGACCCGACACGGGGTGCGGTTCCACACCGGGGTCAGCGTCGGCAGCGTGCACACCGACGGCAGCAAATCCTTCCGGGTCACCACGCAGCCGGGGCCAGGTATCGATGCCGACGCGGTGGTGCTGGCCGCCGACGTGGCCGGGCTGCAGCGCATCGTCGCCGCCTCGCCGGGCCTCGGTGACGACCCGTGGCGGGCGGCGGTTCTCGGCCTGCGCACCGCGGCGCCGTTCGTCGTGCAACGGCTGTGGCTGAACCGGCCGGTCGCCGCCGACCGCCCGGCATTCCTCGGCACCGGCGGCCTGGAACCACTCGACAATGTCAGTGTGCTGGATCGCTACGAGCAGGAGGCGGCCGGCTGGGCCCGGCAACACGGCGGCTCGGTCGTCGAACTGCATTCCTACGCCCTGCCGGTCACGACTGCCGCTGACGAGGTTGGCGCGCGGCTGCTGGGCCGGTTGCACTCGCTCTACCCGGAGACACGCGTGGCCAACGTTGTCGCCGAACGCGTCTTGCACCGTGACGACTGCCCCCACTTCGGACCCGGCGATCACGCGCGCCGGCCCGGCGTGGCCACCCCCCATCCCGGGCTCATGCTGGCCGGCGACGGCATCCGGATCGACCTACCGGTGGCGCTGATGGAGCGCGCAGCCACCACCGGGTGGGCGGCGGCCAACCGACTGCTCCAGCATTGGGGCGTGGCCGGTCACCCGCTGCACACCGTCCCCACCCAGGGCCGCTCCGCGCTGCTGCGACGGCTGGCCACCTAACGAAAGGCGCATCGGATGGGAATTCTCGACCGCCGGAGCCGGCGGTGGCCGAAGGACGCGCCGATGCGGGTGCTGCCGGCTACGGTATGGGCCCGCCAGCAGCCCACCCACCGCGATGCCGACCCGGGGATCATCGACGCCGCGCTGCGCCGCTCACAGCGCCGGCCGTCGGGCAATTGGTACGCGTTCGCGGCCAGCAGCAGCGTACGGCCCCAGCGGCCGTTCGGTGCGTCGGTGGCCGGGTTCGAGATCGTCGCGTGGCGCGACGCGCAGGGCGGCCTCATCGTCGGTCCCGGCAGCTGCCCGCACCTCGGGGCGGACCTGGCCACCGGAACCATCGACTGCGGAGCGCTGATCTGCCCATGGCACGGGCTGCGGCTCACCGGTACGCGCGAATCCGGCTGGGCGCCACTGCCGGCACACGACGACGGTGTCCTGGTGTGGGCGCGGCTGGACCGGGTCGGCGGCGAAGAGCCGTCCGCAACACCGATCATCCCGGTCCGCCCCGCCGGCAGCCAGCTGCGTGCGGTCACCCGGCTGGTCGGCACGTGTGAGCCTGCCGACATCATCGCCAACCGGCTCGACCCGTGGCACGGTGCCTGGTTTCATCCGTACTCGTTCACCCGGCTGGCGGTGTTGACAGCGCCGCCGAAAGACGCCACCGAGGACGCCGACCGCTTCCTGGTCGCGGTCACGTTCCGGATGGGCAGGATCGGGGTGCCCGTGATCGCCGAGTTCACCAGCCCCGAACGGCGCACCATCGTAATGCGCATCGTCGACGGCGAAGGCACCGGCAGCGTCGTGGAGACCCATGCCACGCCGGTCGGAACCGGGCCGGACGGCAGGGCACGCACGGCTGTGCTGGAGGCGGTGATCGGACATTCCGACCGGTCCTGGTTCGCGCGCACCGCGCGAGTCGCGCCGCTGATCACCCCGCTGATGCGGGCTGCGGCCAGCCGACTGTGGCAAGACGACCTGGCCTATGCCGAGCGCCGCTATCGGCTACGGACCGGGCGGGGTTAGCCGGTGACGCTGATCTCGGCTCGGTCGGGATAGAAGGCGACGTGCCCGGCGATGTCGGCAACCGCCGGGTACGGCCGCTGGTAGGTCCAGAGCGCGTCGGCGACGGTGTCCCCGTTCGATGTCACGACGCTGTAATAGCTGGCGTCACCCTTGAACGGGCAGTACGTGGCGGTGTCGGTGCGGCGCAGCATGCCCTTGTCGACGTCGGCGAGCGGGATGTACTGCACCGCGGGAAGCGTGGCTTCCCGAAGCGTCAGCGCGGCGTCGGTGTCGGCGACGACCTCACCGTTGACACGCACGGTGACGTGCCGGCCGGTGGGCGTGACGGTGATCGGATGCCCCGCGCTGGGTTGGAGAACTGGTCGACTCATATCTGCACCAACGTCGTCGTCGGGACCTTTCTTCCCATACCGGCGAAACCGCTTTACGCCTTTGGCAGGTGCCTTGGCAGACGCCGGTGTAGCCCTGTCGGAACAGGTCGGCGCAGCAGGTTCAGGGTTGCGGAAGGCGCACCACCTGGACGAAGAACTGGTCGATCTGGCGAACCGCACCCATGAATTGGTCGAGGTCGACCGGCTTGGTGACATAGGCATTGGCGTGCAGCTTGTAGCTGCGCAGGATGTCCTCTTCCGCAGAGGAGGTGGTGAGAACGACCACGGGGATGTGACAAAGGTCGGGGTCGGACTTGATTTTCTCCAGCAACTGCCGGCCGTCGTATTTCGGCAGATTCAAATCAAGAAGGATCAGATCGGGCCGCGGCGCGTCCTGGTGGGCGCCCCGCCGGTAAAGGTAGTCCAGACCTTCCTCACCGTCGTGTGCGACATGCAGCGTGTTATTGATCTTGTTGTGCTCGAACGCCTCCCGCGTGATGAGCTCATCTCCGGGATCGTCTTCGACGAGCAAGACGTCGATCGCTCGGCCGGCCGGTGTCATTGGTGTGTTCCTTCCGAAGTGGTCGCGGGTATCTCCGCCACGGCGATGGGCATGGTGAAGCGGAACCGGGTTCCGCCGGTGTAGGACGTGTCGATCCAGATCGTGCCGCCGTGGTGCTCAACGATTTTCTTGCACAACGCCAGGCCTATTCCGGTTCCGCTGTACGCGTCGCGGCCGTGCAGACGCTGAAAAATCACAAAGACCTTGTCGACGAACTCCCCGGGGATGCCGATACCGTTGTCGGACACGCTGATCAGCGATTGGCCGTCGGGATCGCCGGCACCGCCCTCACAGTCGATGACGATGCGGGGTGCCACATCGCCTCGCCGGAACTTGACGGCGTTTCCGACCAGGTTCTGCCACAGCATCGTCAGCAGGGTGGGGTCTCCGTTGATGCGCGGCAAATGGCGCTCAGGACGCACGATTTGTGCACCGGAATCCTCCAGCGCGGCCGCGAGATTGGTCAACGCGGCGTCCAACGTGGTGTCGAGGTCGACATCGGTGTGGGTCGCGCCCAGCCGACCGACCCGCGAGAAGGTGAGCAGATCGTTGATGAGCACTTGCATGCGTTTGGCGCCGTCGACCGCGTAACCGATGTATTCGGCACCGCGTTCGTCGAGCTCGTCGCCGTAGCGCTTCTCGAGCAGCTGGCAGAACGAGGCGACCTTGCGCAGTGGTTCCTGCAGGTCGTGGGATGCGACGTAGGCGAACTGCTCGAGTTCGGCGTTCGACCGCCGCAATTCGACGGCCTGCTCGTCGAGGGCTTCGGCTTGCTCCGTCAGACGCGCTCGGGCCGATCGCGATGCTTCCAGTTCCTCCACGATCCGCTGTCGCATGTTCTCGACGTCGTCCGCGATGCCTCGGATGTCCTTGGGCCCCTGCGCGGAAATGGTGTCACCGAAGCTGCCGTTGGTTATCCGCCGGCACGCCGCGGCGAGGGCGGCCAGTGGCCGGGTGACCGCACTTCGCACCAAGACCGCGAGCAGTAGCGCAGTGACGAAGAATGCCGCGGTCATCGCGGCCAGCACCCGGTCGCGCCAGCTGCGTACCTGGTCGAGCTGGCGGACCGCGTTCTCCCGCGCCGTCGACAGATGCGCGTTCTGCGTTTCGAATAGCTGACGCAGCTGGTCGAATTGGGCCTTGCCGCGGTCAGCAGTGGCGTTGCTGACGACGCTCGGAGCGCCCGGGGTCACGCTGGCGATGAGCGGCTCGGCATAGCTTGCCCGCCAAGCGGCGGCGCCGCTCTCGATCGCGTCCAGATCAGCCGTCTGTTCGCCGCGCGCACCGACGTAATGCCGGATGTCCTGTGCCGCTGCCCGTTCGGTGCGTTGTCCGTCGTAGTAGGGCCCGAGGAACTGCCGATCGGCGGCGATCACATAGCCCCGCACGGCCGTCTCCTGGTCGCGCAACGCCGCTTGCAGTTGGTAGGCCGCGACGCGTGCCGGTTGAATGTCGTCACTGAGCTCCCGGAACATCTGGTCGGTGCGGTTGAGCAGCACCGCGCCGGCCACCGCGCCGGCCAGCACCACCACACCCATGATCGACAACACCAGGAAAAGCCACCCCTGCACGGTGAGGGATGATCGAGGCCAGGTGCCGGCGGCTTCGGCGGTCTCGGCCGATCCGCTGGTCATTGCGGTGTCCGCTCCACGCGCACCACCGCGATGTCGTCGGTGAGTCCGCCGTGCGGCTGCGCGCGTTGCTCGACTGCGTCGATGAGGGCGTCGACAAACGCCGGTCCAGGCAGGGCCGCGAACGAGCGGGCCAACTCGAGCAGCCCCTCCTCACGGAGACGTTGGTTGCCCGGGCCAGAATGTCCCTCGAACAGTCCGTCGGTGAGCAGGAGCAGCCCGGTTCCCTCGGGCAGTTCCACCTGCTGGCGCGGCCAGTCGGCGCAGTGCAGGCCCAGGGCCGGGCCGCCGGGCGGCTCGATCCATTCGACGGTGTCGGCGCCGTGCCACAACATCGCTGGATGACCGGCGCGCACGGCGGTGATACGCGGACTGCCGGGGGGAATCGCCAGGCTCAGCACCGTCGCGAAGATGCCGGCACCGGCGCCTTCAGCCTGCAGTATCCGTTCGAGCTGGCGCATCCGCTCGGCGCCGTGAATACCAGCGAGCGTCAGCGCTCGCCAGCCGATCCGCAGCGCCGCTCCCAGCGCCGCCTCGTCGGGCCCGTGGCCGGCGACGTCGCCGATCACGACGTGCACGGTGCGGTCGGGTGTCTGCACGACATCGTAGAAATCTCCACCGAGCAAGGCGTTTTCGCGGCTGGGCCGGTATTGGGCGACGATGGCAACGCCCGGGTCGTCCAGCAGTAGCGGTCGGGGCAGCAGGCCGCGTTCGAGCCGGGCATTCTCGCGTGCCCGAAGTTGGCTTGCGTGCAGGTCCACAGCAGTGAGCTCGGCCCGCTTGCGCTCGATCGCGTACAGCAGCGAACGCCGCAGCATTTCGGGTTCAACACGGCCTTTGACCAGGTAGTCCTGTGCGCCGGAGGCGACCGCGGAAACCCCGAACCGTTCGTCGTTGAGCCCGGTCAGCACGACGATCGGGATGGTTGCGTCATGTTTGGCGATGCGGTTGACAGCGTCGATCCCGTTGGCGTCCGGCAGGTTGAGGTCCAGGAGCACGCAATCAACGCGGTCGGTGCCCAGCTTGCGCTCAGCGTGCGCCATCGACTGTGTCCACACCACGCGGATATCGGCGGACGCGTCCGCGATCAGCTCTTGCACCAAGAGTGCGTCGGCGCGGTCGTCTTCGACCAACAGCAGGGCCAACGGCTGCCGATGCGCGGTGGCGGCACCGCCGGGGACAAGCGCAGGCACCCGCTCGGGGTAATGCGATGCGCTCATGGGCAACCAATCCTTCAGTCACATCACCCACGGCCGCGCTGACCTCTGCTCGAGTGACAACGCCCCGACAATACCGGGCGACCGGTTCAGCGGCCCGACGGCCTGACCAACGTGCGATTGTGCGAAACGCAACGCGGCATCGCGCCGATCGGCTAATCGGTTTGTGCTGCTTTGGCTTTGCGCATCGCCGCCCGCAGTTCGACCCAGAATCGGGCGGCGGCGCGGATGGAGTCCTCGACGGGTCGCGGCTGCCAGCCGAGCTCCCGCACCGCCTTGCCGTGGTCCACCTCGAACTCTGCCCGCATCAGCCGCACCGACGGCAGATTCAGGTGCTCGTCGGTGCCTTTGAACCGGGCCTTCAGGCTGCCCATCGCCGCCAGCGCGTAGAGGGCAGGTACCGGCACCGAGCGGCGTGGCATCGGCGCGCCGGCTTCCTCGGCGGCGATGCGGACGATGTCGGCGTTCGTCATCATCTTCTCCGACACGATGTAGCGCTCGCCGTTGCGGCCACGCTCAGCGGCCAGGATCATCGCTCGCGCGGCGTCGTCGACACCCACCACTTCGAGCTGGATGCCGTCCATCACGAACGGCAGCTTGCCGAATGCCGCGCCTGCGATCATCGCGCCGTGCGGCGTCTGTCCCCAGTCACCGCTGCCGTACGTCGTGGACACGCACATCGCAACGGCGGGCAGTCCGTACTGGTGCGCATACCGCAGCACAACCTGCTCGGCTTGTAGCCGTGACAGCACATAGCGCCCCAGCGGCGGCCGCCATTTCAGGACGTCGTCCTCGGTGGCGCGGTGCCCGCGGCGACGACCGATCGTGACGTAGCTGCTGGTGAACACGAACCGCTGCAGGTTGGCCTCTCTGGCAACCTCGAGCACGTTGCGGGTGCCCTCGACGTTGGTGCGGAAAAGCGGCGCCGGGTCGCGCAGCCACGCCCGGGTATCGACCACGCAGTAGTACACGACGTCGCAGCCGGCCATCGCCCGCCTCAGCGTGTCGGTGTCGAAGACGTCGCCGTGAACGCGTTGCAGCGTCAGGTCGTCGATGCCGGTGGTGTTGCTGCCGGCCCGGACCATGGCGCGTACCTGGGCGCCGCCTTCGACCAGCTGGCGGGTGACGTGCGATCCCAGGAACCCGTTGGCGCCGATCACCAGCTTGGGTTGGATACTCATTGCTGCCCCGCGTACCGGCGCATCCAGGCCGCCGCCTCATCGGACAGCGTGCCGAGCTCTTGTGCCTTGCGGCACCACTTCATCGTCGCCCGCACGAACCGAAGCGGGTTGTAGATGTCCTCCTGGCGGCACCACAGGCCGTCCCCCGCGTAGGTGACGATCGAGATATTGGTGGCGCTGATGATGGTGCCGTCGCCCGGGTCGACCATCGGGTTATCCAGCTCGCAGATGATCCGGCCCGTCGGCTCGTCCACCACCGACCACAGCGTCGGGAACGCGGTCATGTGGCTGCCCGGAAAGGTGGTCATCGTCTTGCGAATCCAGGCACGAACTTCTTCGCGCCCGGTCCAGGTTCCCGCCGCGTGCTCGATGTAGCAGACGTCGTCGGTGTACTGGTCCAGCCACGGATCCCAGTCCCGGGTCGCGGCGGCCCGGGCCACCGTCCGCTCGAAACGCTCGAACGCGGCGGTCAGCTCCGCACGGCTGAAGGCCCGACCCGTCACAGCACCAAACTAGAACACGTTCTACCCGGGGTTGTCGAGGGCTTCGCGTGGGGGATGATTGCGGTGGGCGCCGCGGTTGCACACCATGACCAGTTCCGACGGCGCAACCCAGGAGGGCACGTGGCCGGTCGGTACAACAAGAACCCGGCGGCCATCGACGCGCTGAGCCCCGAGCAGTACCACGTCACCCAGCAGAACGGCACGGAGCGGCCGTTCACCGGCGAATACTGGGACAACAAGGAGCCGGGCATCTACGTCGACGTGGTCTCCGGTGAGCCGTTGTTCGCCTCGGTCGACAAATTCGAGAGCGGCACCGGCTGGCCGAGCTTCACCAGACCGATCGAGGCAGGCAACGTCGTCGAGAAGCGGGACTTCAGCCATTTGATGATCCGCACCGAGGTGCGGTCGGCCGATGGCGACAGCCATCTGGGCCACGTCTTCGGTGACGGTCCGCGCGGTGCGGGCGGTTTGCGGTACTGCATCAATTCCGCGGCACTACGATTCATCCACCGCGACGATCTGCAGGCCCAGGGCTACGGCGGATACCTGAGCCTGTTCGACAACGAGGAGAAGTAACAGTGACGACATATCGCAAGGCAATCCTGGCTGGGGGGTGCTTCTGGGGCATGCAGGATCTGATCCGCAAGCTGCCCGGCGTGCTGTCCAGCCGCGTCGGCTACACCGGCGGGCAGAACGCCAACGCCACCTACCGCAACCACCCGGGCCACGCCGAGGCGATCGAGATCACCTACGACCCGGCCAAGACCGACTACCGGGCGCTGCTGGAATTCTTCTTCCAGATCCACGACCCGACCACCAAGAACCGCCAGGGCAACGACATCGGAACCAGCTACCGCTCGGCGATCTTCTACCTGGATGACGAGCAGAAGCAGATCGCGCTGGACACGATCGCCGACGTCGACGCCTCGGGTCTCTGGCCGGGCAAGGTCATGACCGAGGTCAGCCCCGCCGGTGACTTCTGGGAAGCGGAGCCCGAACACCAGGACTACCTGAAGCGCTACCCGAACGGCTATACCTGCCACTACATCCGGCCGGGCTGGAAGCTGCCCCGGCGCGCGACGCAGCCGGCCGGCGGCTGACAGCCCACCGTGATCAACGCCGGTGCATGACGATCCGGCGGGGCAGATTCGGTTCCGGTACCGCGCAGTATCGGATGGGTCTTGTTGTACGGTACCCGGTAGTACCGTGGTGAGGCAAGGGTGTGCGCGGCCAACCGCGCGGGGGAAGGAAGCCTGGACATGACGGTCGCGGACGGCAGGGCCGACGTCACCGTCGCGGGTGAGCTG
>Ga0213881_10000849_pt1 | contig 16186 bp, 15 predicted proteins | sample BarmaccoBMER_R08_FD_160104 | JGI IMG/M metagenome (GOLD analysis project Ga0213881, IMG submission 160104) | Barbacenia macrantha exposed rock microbial communities from rupestrian grasslands, the National Park of Serra do Cipo, Brazil - ER_R08 ... | reverse complement strand
TACTTCAAATGCCCGAGTCTTTGCCCCATGAGTATGCACGAAACGGTCACGAGTTTGCGTCGCGTACCATTGCAGCCGGGTCGCGATTATAACGTCGTCGTGGTCAGCTTCGATCCATCGGATACGCCTGCCATGGCCACCGAAAAGAAAGCCGAGTACAAAAAGGAATTCGGACGCCCTGGATTTGATTCCGGCTGGCATTTCCTTACAGGCACTCAGGACTCGGTCTCCCGATTGGCGTCTGCAGTCGGTTTCGGCTATCGCTGGGATCAAGGCACGCAGCAGTTCATTCACGCAGGCGGAATTATGGTCGCCACTCCAGAAGGTAAGATGTCGCGCTACTTCTACGGAATCGACTACGCACCTGCCGATTTGCGAATGGCGTTGGTCGAAGCCTCGCAAAACAAAATCGGCTCGCCAGTCGATTACGTTCTGCTTTTCTGCTTCCATTATGATCCCAGCCAGGGCAAGTACACGCTGGTCATCGTCAACGTGCTTAAGATCGCGGCCGGTTTGACACTCGTGATATTGGGAGCCCTCATTTACTTCCTGATGCGGAACGACAAAAAGCGCAGAGCGCGCCCGGTTTGGGAACAGGTGGGGCATGCCCGTTAAGCTCCTGGCCCAAATCTCGCTTTACCCCCCGACGGCGTCGGCTCAGGCGCGTGGCATTGATGAGCTGTATTGGTTTATCACGATAGTGTCGGCGGTCATGACCCTGCTCATCTTCGCCTGCATCATCCTGTTCGCATGGAAGTACAACCGCAGGAAGAATCCGCACGCGACTCAGATTGAAGGTTCCACGAAGCTTGAATTGACCTGGTCGATTCTGCCATTTTTCGTCATGCTAGTCATGTTCTTCTGGGGCGCGAAACTCTTTTTTGCGGCAAGTGAACCACCCAAAGACGCAATGGAGGTTTTTGTCACTGGCAAGCAATGGATGTGGAAGGTCCAATATCCTGATGGTGGCCGCGAAATCGACGAGCTTCACGTGCCCGTGGGACAACCCGTGAAACTTACCATGGCTTCGGAAGATGTCATTCACAGCTTCTCCATCCCGGCGTTTCGAGTCAGACACGATGTCATTCCTGGGCATTACGATACAGTGTGGTTCACCGCAACGAAGCCCGGCCGGTACCATCTCTTCTGCACCGAATACTGCGGGAATCAACACGCCAACATGATTGGCTGGGTCGAAGTGATGGATCCGCGCGCATACGCAAACTGGGCGAGCGGTGGCGGAACGCAAGGCACGCTCGCCGAGCAAGGACAGGCGCTGTTCCAACAATTCGGCTGCGCCACCTGTCATCTGCTCGATCAGCAAGGCCGCTGCCCGATATTACGCGGCCTCTACAACAAGCCGGTGCAGCTGAATGACGGAACAACGGTTATCGCCAACGACGCGTACCTGCGCGAATCGATTCTCGACCCGAACGCGAAAATCGTAGCGGGATTTGAGCCGAATGTAATGCCGAATTTCAAAGGACAGGTAACGGAGGAGAACGTAATTCAATTGATTGCGTTTATCAAGTCGTTGTCGCCGCAAGCTCCTGCTTCGCAGCAGGGCGAACAACAGAGACCGATTGTGATAGCGCCGAGGGCGCCGGGGGCGGCTTCGACAAGCAACTCCCGTAATTCGAAAGTCCCTGCGAATTCGCAGCCGCAGTAGTAAAAGAGGAATAGAGCAGGTTATGGCAACAATCGCACACGGAACGCCCGAAACAGTGGCAACTGAGGTGAATTACCTCAACGTCGAACATGGCTGGAAGAGCTGGCTGTTTACGACCGATCACAAACGGATTGCGGTTCTTTACATCATTTCGATCACGCTCATGTTCTTCGTCGGCGGAGCCATGGCGGTCGGTTTCCGGGTCAATTTATTAGAACCTCAAGGCATCTTCTCCGCGGAAACGTACAACCGCCTCTTCTCGATGCACGGGATCATCATGGTGTTCTTCTTTTTGGTCCCGTCCATTCCGGCGACGCTCGCAAATTTCTTGATTCCGATCATGATCGGCGCAAAGGACCTGGCGTTTCCCAGAGTGAACCTCCTGAGCTGGTATCTCTATGTCGCCGGCGCAGTCCTGACCATGTATGCAGTGTTCCGTGGGGGCGTGGACACGGGCTGGACCTTCTATGTTCCGTACAGCAGCACGTACTCTAATTCCTACGTATTGGCTGCCGCGTTTGGAGTTTTTACGGCGGGTTTTTCATCGATTCTGACCGGCCTGAACTTCATCGTCACGGTCCACAAGATGCGCGCCCCGGGAATGACATGGTCGCGCTTACCGCTCTTCGTTTGGTCGAATTACGCGACCGGCCTGATTCAAGTGCTCGGAACACCGGTGCTCGCGATCACGCTCCTGTTGCTGGCGTTCGAACGTATTGCTCACGTGGGAATTTTCGATCCCGCGATTGGCGGCGATCCCATATTGTTCCAGCATCTGTTCTGGTTCTACTCCCATCCCGCGGTCTACATCATGATTTTGCCCGGCATGGGTGTCATCAGCGAGATTGTCTCGTGCTTCTCGCACAAGCGGATCTTTGGGTACAATTTCGTGGCTTTCTCGAGCATGGCCATCGCGGTGTTGAGCTTCGTAGTGTGGGGACATCACTTGTTCATCACCGGGCAAAGCGTTTACACCGCGCTAGCATTTTCGATTTTGAGTTTCCTGGTCGCCGTCCCCTCCGCTATTAAAGTGTTCAATTGGACCGCCACCATGCACAAGGGCTCCGTCTCATTCGACACGCCGATGCTCTATGCTTTGGGATTCATCGGCCTGTTTACGATTGGCGGCCTGACGGGCCTGTATTTGGCCACGTTGGCCGTGGATGTGGCGACTCATGGAACCTACTTCGTTGTTGCGCACTTCCACTACGTCATGGTTGGCGGCATGGTGATGGCCTACATGGGCGGCCTCCATTATTGGTGGCCGAAGATCACGGGACGCATGTATTCCGAAGCATGGTCCAAGTTCGCAGCGCTTATCATTTTTGTCGGATTCAATCTCACGTTCTTTCCGCAATTTATCCTCGGCTACATGGGCATGCCGCGGCGTTATCATGCGTATCCACCGGAATTCCAAATGCTGAACGTGCTCTCCACCGCCGGGGCGTCAATTCTAGGCGTTGGATATATCATTCCGTTCGTTTACATGCTGTGGTCGCTGAAGTATGGACCGAAAGCCGGTAAGAATCCGTGGGGGGCATCGGGATTGGAATGGAAGATTCCCTCGCCCCCGACCACCTATAATTTCGATGACACGCCGATTATCACGGAAGAAGCCTACAACTATGGACCCGTGGAGGAAGTGATTGGCTGAAACCATCGTTCCGGTAAGTCACGAGCCTCCAGCGGAGGCAACACATCTCCGGCATCACTTCGCGACCGAGGAACAGCAGATGGACGCGTCCACGCTAGGTATGTGGACGTTTCTGATTACGGAAGTCCTGTTCTTCGGCGGCATGTTCGCCGGCTACGCCGTGTATCGCAACTTGTACCCGGCGGCTTTTGCGAGCAGCAGTCAATACATGAATGTCGTGCTTGGTGGAACCAACACGGCCGTACTGATCTGCAGCAGCTTGACCATGGCGCTTGCTGTGAGGGCAGCACAGCTCAGCAAGCAAAGAGACCTGATTCTGTTTCTCATCCTCACCATGATCTTTGGGACCATCTTTCTGGTGATCAAGGGCTTTGAATACCACGACAAGTGGGTGGAGGGTCTGGTGCCTGGCCTTCATTGGGGCAGCTATCCCGAAGCGCCGCAGTTCGCACATAACGCGCAGATCCTGTTCTTCCTATATTTCTGCATGACCGGTATGCACGCTCTGCATATGATCATTGGTCTCGGGCTGCTCTCGTTTCTGCTTATCCAGGCATACCGAAGAGTTTTTCATGCAAACTATTTCGCGCCGGTCGAGATGATTGGTCTTTACTGGCATTTCGTGGATATAGTGTGGATCTTTCTCTTCCCGCTGCTGTATCTGATAGGCCATCGACGATGAGCATGCACGTTCCCATTCCAAAAGTAAGCACACTGGTGGGCGTGTGGGCGGCTCTGATTGTGCTCACAGGGACCACCTCCGCTGTCTCTTACGTTGAGCTCGGTGAGTGGAATATAGTCGTGGCCCTGCTGATCGCCTTCATGAAGGCTTCACTCGTCGTCTGGGTTTTCATGGCTATCCGGCACAGCACCACGCTAACCCGGCTATTTTGTATCGCTGGCCTTCTCTGGCTGGGAATCATGATCGTGATTACATTTGGCGATTACAGCACGCGCAATTGGACCTACCAGGCCCAGCCGTGGTCACACACAAAAGCAGTGGGCGGAAGTCACTAGGGACCGAACAGCGCAGAGGAGAATCCTCCGCGCCCTTTTTACTGCAAATTTTTAACGCTATCGCCGACCTTCGGTTGGCCGGAACCGGTGAATGTTCCTACCGCCGATCCTTCATCAGCGGAAGTGATCACTATCTGGCCCAGAGGCTCCTCGACCGACCGGAGAACCTTACCAGTGGCAGGATCTTTGATCACGCGGCTCACGTGCATAATGGTGAGCTTGTCCCCAACATGAACACCCGCGCGCGTACCGACGTTGATGATGATGGAATTGCCGGTTGCGTCCGCGACAAGGCCATCAATCTGAACGGTCTGAACAGGCAGCTTGCCGGAGTTCTGCTCGAGTCCAGTGGCCAATTGCGTAGTGGCCGAGTTTACCGCTTCCCCGATAATGGTCTGTTGAAAATTCGAGCTGCCCATATCAAAGGCGCCGCCGCCTCCCCCGCCCCAGTTGCTGCCACCGCCGAGAAGGCTGGTGCCTGACCGCTGCGATTCACCTCGCCCGCTAACGGAAGCCAGAATTTCGCCGGTGTTCACATCGATCATGCGAGCCGTGATTGCTACGACCGCCTTGGCCTTGTGCACACCGACAGAGCCCAAGCCGTATCCCAAATGACCGAAGGCTGATCCCGCGCCCCCGATATTCTTGTCATCACGGCCAAATTGAGTGATATCGCCAACCACAATCGTGTCGGCGCCCAGAACCCGGCCAATCTTAGCGGCTGAGTTCGAATCCGCGCGATCGCTGTTAGAAAAATTTTGTTCTTTCAGGATCTTGTCCAGAGCACTCCGCTCAATTACGCGGTAAGTCCCGTTGTTCACCAGCCGGTCAATCAGCAGGTCTGTGATCCCTTTGCCGATATCAACGTTTGTTCCGAAGACCGCTTGCGTAGCGCTCATCACGGTCGCGTAATTGAAGTCCATGACCGCGATGCGGCGTTTCGGCCCTTGCTGCGCAGGCGGCGGCGTTGGAATTGTCTGTTGGGCGAGCGCAGGCGAAATTGCAAGAGCAGCGCTCAGCAGCGTCAGGTACATTCTCATCTGAAATTGCTCCTATCTTCCTAAGAAATTTTCCAGTGTCGTCAATTCCTGTTCGGCGCGCTCTCTGTTTTTGCGCGCAGATTCCAAATTATTACTCTGCAGGGCTCGATCAGCAGCCTGCAAATAGCCGCCCAGACGGCTTGCAGCGGACGCCATATCCTGCCGAAGCTCGAGACCATCGGCCGCCTGCTGCTGGCGCAATCGATTGAGGCTCGCGTAGACTCCGTCCGCGCGCGCTCGCGCCTTTATCAGCTCATCGCTCTCTTTTTCGATCTCTTCTTGAGACGGGCCGGCCGGTTGAACAACCGGGGCGGGACTGGCCTGCTGCGGCGGAGGTGGCGCAGATACCGGAACGGGCGCCGTCGGTCTCGCCATAGCAATCTTTGCAGGCTGAATCCGGGGCGGCGATGGGGTCTTTGTCACAGCCGCTGGCGTAGCCGTTGGTGAACTGGCATTATCCGTTTGGTTCTGTTGCACGGTTGCCGGCGCGGGTGTTACTGGTGTCGCAATCGTTGCCGGTGCGGGATTCGCGGATACCGGTGCCGTCGGGACGTTGTTTTTCGAAGCCGCGGAACTTCTCCAGAAATGCGGCAACAGCATTGCCCCGCCGGCCAGCACGCATACACAAGCGATTGCGCCCGCGGCCATCCACAATCCCCGGCGGCTCCCACGCGCCGAGGCCTGAGATGCTGCGATGGGTTGCACCTGCGCAGCGGCCGTTGCCGCCGGTTGCGGAGCGCTTTGAGGCTTGCGAACGCTTTCCAAAGCCTTTCGAAACACTTCCGCGCTCTTGAAGCGATGCATCGGTTCCTTGGCAAGAGCAGTCATAATCACGTCGTTCAAGGGCTTTGGAAGCGCCGGATTCAGCTCCAGCGGCGGCTTCGGAACCGTGTTCAGTTGGGCTTCAAGAATACCGAAGGTGTTATCGGCTTCAAAGGGGCGCCGTCCGGCGGATAATTCATATAGCACAACCCCCGCAGAATAGATATCCGAACGCGCGTCAATGACTTCGCCGCGCACCTGCTCCGGCGACATGTATAACATTGAACCCATGGTCACGCCAGTGCGGGTAGCAACGGGATCAACGTTGGATTTGGCGATTCCGAAATCGAGCAGTTTCACAATGCCATGGGAAGTCACCATGATGTTCGAAGGTTTGATATCGCGATGGATTACTCCTTGCCCATGTGCATACGTCAGTGCAGCAAGTACCTGGTCGAGATAACTGATCGATTCTTCCAACGGAATCGGACCTTGCGAAATGCGGTCTGAAAGTGTGAACCCTTGGACCAGCTCCATCACCATGACGAGTTTATTCTCGACCCTGAAGGCCGTATAGAGCTTGGCGATATTAGGATGATCGAGCCGAGCTACCGTACGGATTTCGGCGTCGAAGCGATCGCCTAGCTCGGCTTCCGCCGACACATCATCCAGCAAAACTTTCATTGCCTCGACGCGTTTGGAAATGACGTGGCGCACCTGGTAAACCCGACCCATACCACCTTTCCCGAGGAGGGCAAGTACTTCGTAATCACCGACAAGCTTCCCGGCTTCAAAAGGCATAAGGGGATCTCCGATGCAGATTTCTGTACGATTCCATACTTTGTCGGCCGTCATTTACGGTCCGGCGCAATTGCAGCAACAAAGTAGCTCTGCACATCATACGCCAAACGACACCTCCTAAGCCACGTTTTCTATCTGCGTTCATCTGTGTTCATCTGCGGCGAAGTCCTTCCGCACACGAAAGAACATCTTTCACCTGAAATGTAGTCTCTCGAATGACGAATTCCGTATCCCGCCGGAACTGAGAGTTTTACAGTAGTAGGGAGGCGCCGCCAGCAAACCTTCCACATGCCCACCATACGTTCCGCTAGGAGACGATCAGGCCCCGCGGCCCGAACCGGTCTTCCCGCCCCGCGTTTGGATTCTCCTGATCTCTACTTGAATCCTCACCTGAGCCTTCTTGCATTCCAGCGCCGCGTCCTCGAGGAGGCTGAAGATCGCACGACTCCTCTCCTCGAACGCGTGAAGTTCGTCTCCATTCTCGGTTCCAACATTGACGAATTCTTCATGGTTCGTGTCGCCGGCCTTTGGCAGCAGATCGAAACGCGAACCACCGAGATCAGCATGGACGGCCGGTCCCCGAGCGAGCAACTCGAGCTCATTCGTCACCAAGTCAACAGCATCGTAGACGATACATATAAACTCTGGCGCGAAGAGTTGATGCCCGGACTCGAAGACGCGGGCATTTACATCCTTGGTCTAGACGACCTCAATGCGCAGCAAAAGACCGCTATCGACGACTACTTCCGCCGGATCGTCTATCCGGTTTTGACCCCGCTCGCTGTGGATCAAGGCCGCCCTTTCCCCCACATATCCAACCTCAGTCTGAACGTCGCAGCAATCGTCAGCAATGGCGATGGTCAGGAGCGATTCGCCCGAATCAAGGTTCCCGATTCGCTCCCACAGTTGGTTCCCGTACCCTCACGCGCCGGTGAGCTGGCCTTCGTCTGGATTGAACAAGTAATTATTGCTAATCTCTGGCTCCTCTTTCCGGAAATGGAGATCCTGCTGGCCGATTTGTTCCACCTCACCCGCGACGCTGAGCTCGCTATTCAAGAGCTCGAAGCGGACGACTTGCTCGAAAGCATACAGGAGGCGGTGTGGCGGCGCAGATTCCGCGACGCTGTCCGTTTGCAGGTCAATACGCGCATGCCGCGCAAGATGATAGATTTACTGACCAGCAATCTGGAGCTCGACCAAAACGACGTGTACCGCATAGACGGCCCCCTCGATCTCAGCCGTACTCGCGCGCTCCTCGCCCTTGATCGCCCCGCATTAAAAGACAAGCCGTTCATTTCGTCGACCCCCAAAGCCTTTGCCGCGGCATCCGGCAAAGAGATATTCGCCGCCATTCAGGAATCCGACATACTTCTGCACCATCCGTTCGAATCTTTTCAACCCGTGGTCGATTTTCTTCGCGCCGCGTCGGAAGACCCCGACGTGCTCGCGATCAAGATGACCCTATATCGGGTCGGCCGGAATTCGCCCTTGGTCGAGGCCTTGCTCGATGCCAGCCAAAACGGCAAACAGGTTGCCGTGCTCGTCGAGCTGAAGGCTCGCTTCGATGAAGAAAGCAACATCGAGTGGGCTCAAAAACTGGAGCGGGAAGGCGTGCATGTCGTTTACGGGTTGCCGGGAGTGAAAGTGCACGCGAAGATGGCCATGGTCGTTCGCCGTGAAGGAGAGGCCATCCGGCGCTATTTACATTTGGGGACGGGCAATTACAATCCGACGACTGCCCGAATTTATACAGACCTCGGGTTATTTACCACAAATGAGGAAATCGGTGCGGACGTTAACGATCTCTTTAACCACTTGACGGGGTATTCCGCCAAAAAATCTTATCGCAAGCTTCTGGTCGCGCCTCATAGCATCCGGACTGGCCTGGAACGCCTGATTCGTGCGGAAATAGAACGCCACCGGGAGCACGGTGACGGCTACCTGATTTTCAAAATGAACGCCCTCGAAGATGCGGGAATGATCCGGCTTCTGTATGAAGCGTCTCAAGCAGGCGTGGAGATCGATCTGATTGTGCGTGGCGTCTGCTCGCTGCGCCCGGGAGTTCCGGGAGTGAGTGAAACCATCCGTGTTCGAAGCATTCTCGGCCGCTTTCTCGAACATAGCCGGATTTTCTATTTCCATAATGGCGGCGAGGAATTGGTATATGTCGGAAGCGCCGATCTGATGCCTCGCAATTTGAACCGGCGTGTCGAGGTTCTTTTCCCCATCGAAGATGGGCGGCTCGTGCGCCGTCTTCGTGACAGAATTCTCGCGAAATACCTCGAAGACGACACCGGAGCCCGCATTATGCAGCCCGATGGCACTTATAAGAGGCCGAAGAGGCCGACTGGCAAAAAAATTCTCGACGCCCAAGCCTGGTTCCTGAAGCGCCCCGAAGGTTGAGCAGTCACATCGCTATGGCGAAGTTCATAGGCGCATGGTGTCTCCTGATGCTCTCAGCGCCTTTAGCCATGCTATGGCTCTGGCCGAATTTCAATCCCGGCGCAACCACGAACGCGATCGTGAAACTTTGCGTGCTGCTCGGCTTCGTATGTGCCGCAGCCCTCGCGTTTACCTATTCTCTGGAGCGAAAGTGGTCTAGATCCGCCCGCCGGCTCGAGGATTTTGCCTCCGCTCTTCCCGCTATTCAAACCGATCTGCCCGACGATGGGCTTGCTGAGCTGCGGAGTCTTTCTCGCGCCATGCAGGCCATGTCAGGGCGCATTCGACAGGTCGTCGAGCGGGCGGGTCTCGAGTCTTCCCGCCGCGAAACCATTCTCGCTTGTATGGCCGAAGGTGTCCTTGCGGTCGACACCAGCCTGAAGGTTATCTTCTGCAACGATGCGTTCGCGCGTGCTTTCGATTCGCGAACCCCGGTTATGCAAGGCCGTCCTCTATACGAGTTGGTCCGCGAACCGTTGCTCCGCGAAGTTCTCGAACGGGTGCTGCAGACTGGCAATGCCGAAAAAGATCGCTTCCAATTACCTAGCGCCGCCGGACGGTGGTTTGAAGCTCGTGCCCTGCCCCTCGGCGAAAACCCCCGGCGCGGGGCGGTCATCGTTCTCCACGATGTTACTGACATTCACCGTCAGGAGGAGGTCCGGAAAGACTTTGTAGCCGATGTCTCCCACGAGCTAAGAACGCCGCTCGCCGCAATTCGCGGCTATGCAGAAACATTGCTCGATGGCGCCCTCGAGGACCAGGCCAACAACCGGAAATTTGTCGAAATCATCGCCTCTCACGCGATCCGATTGAACAACATCGCTTCAGATTTACTGGTGATTTCGGAACTCGATTCCAATCCCTCCCTGCCCTGGCCTCCTGAGCGGGTTCCAGTGCTGGAGGTGATCGACTCGGCAACGCACACGGTGCAAGAGGCGGCCGCAACTCGTGGAGTTCATCTCAAGCGAGTGAACTGTACGGAATGCAGCGCGACCGGATATCGCTTCCGCCTGGAACAAGCAATTGTCAATCTGCTGGATAATGCGGTTAAGTTCAACCGGCCGGATGGAGAGGTGACCATCGAATGCGGTTATGCGAATGAAGATCGCGTGCAAGTCTCGATCAGTGATACGGGCATAGGGATCCCAAGCGAAGACCTGAAGCGTATCTTCGACCGTTTTTATCGTGTTGACAGGGCTAGATCGCGCGGAACCGGCGGAACGGGGCTCGGCCTTGCAATCGTAAAAGAAGTGGTCGAAGGAATGGGCGGCAGTGTGTCAGCCGAAAGCCAGCTCGGGCGCGGATCAAAGTTTACAATACTTTTGCAAGCCGCCTAGATCCAGCTAACATGCCTCAAGATCGTCAAAACATTTCGTCCGGAGCCAAGTGGGAAGACATCGTCGGTTACAGCCGCGCCGTCCGAGTCGGAAACCGCATCTATCTCACGGGCACCACGGCGATCAACGAGAGCGGACAAATCGTCGGCGTAAATGACGGCTATGCTCAAACCGTCCAGGCTATCCGAAACATCGAACGGGCACTGAAACAAGCTGGCGCCACTCTCGAAAATGTAGTCCGTACGCGCATGTTCGTGACGGACATCAAACGGTGGGAAGAATACGGCCGTGCCCATCGCGAATTCTTCGGAGCGGTTCGGCCTTGCGCGACCATGGTCGAAGTTCGCGCGCTCATCGATCCCGAGATGCTTATTGAAATCGAGGTCGAAGCAGAGCTCTAGTCGCCAAAAATAAACCTTGCCTTCACTGGCGATCTCCACTAATATTTATTAGTTAACAGAGCGCCATCACCAAGGAGCAGTGTCCGATGCTTGCAGAGTCTCTGGCCCAAACCATCAAATCTGTATCTGTTTCCCGGCGGGCCGCCTTCCGCTCTTGTCTGGGCTGGATCTTGGCAGGACGCCTCCTCGCCATCGAGCGCGGCGAGCCAGCCCCGCACTTCGCGGTAAAGACGATAGACGGTGAGCGGTACACTAACGAATCCCTGAAGGGAAAGGTAGTACTGATCGAGTTCTGGGCAACCTGGTGCCAGTACTGCAAAAAGGATGAACCCGCTCTCGAAAGTCTTACAAAGGAATTCGAGAAAGACGGATTGGTGGTTCTGGCGGTCGACATGGGCGAGCCGCGCCGCAGAGTGAAAAAATACCTCGAAGCTTCGCCTCGCACTTGCAAAATCGTATTGGCCGAAGACACGACTTTAGCCGCTATCTGTGAAGCCCGAACCTATCCTCTGTATGTCCTGATCGATCGCGATGGAAACGTAGCCGCAACGCAGCATGGAGCCGCAGGCGAAGGCGCCCTTCGCCGTCTACTACGCAACGCTGGGCTAGGCGAAGAGGCCTAATAGCGAGCTTTACGCGGCCTTCGCCATCTGGCGGTATTCTTCTTCCGATTTGGCAGGCAGCAGGACCCAAAGCGTATACACCCCGAGTGCCGTGCCGAATGGCATATCCAAAAGGCTGAAACAGCCGAAGATAATCGCCAGCATACGCGCCCAAGGTTGCCGCTCCAGCAGTCCCCAGGCGATGGCAATCCCGATACCGGCGCCGATGAGCAACATCATGCCGATGCCTTGCAACATCGAAGGCACGAACCCGGGAACGTCGGGTGGCAGGAAGTCCCTGGCGTGACCGAAAAACACAATCAAAAATATGCCTGGAAGCAGCCGGAAGGCGGAAAGCGCGAGCCACAGGATAGCCAAAAGCCGCATGTGGCCGGCGAGCCGGCTCTTTTGCGGCATAAGCGGCACGGTTGACATCGATTTGCCGCAATTCGGGCAGAAATTCTGGCCGGGGGCCAACTGCGCGCCGCAGCGATCACAAAACATCGTTCAAACCTCCTTCATCGTCTTGCAATACAGACGAGGGCAGAAGCCCATTTGTTCGCGTTTCAGACGTTAGAAGTCCGGTAAGGAAGCGAGATGCCGGGAAAACAGCGCCGGAAATGCTGGGTTAGATAGGTCGCAAGCTCCCGCGCAGTAAAGCTGCGACCTTCTCCCAGGATCCCAACCGTCGCTCCGTCCAGATCTTTTGCGACCAGAATGTCGAACCATTCCGGAGCGAAATTCAAGTCGTCGTCCTGCTGGCCCGTTACGGTTCCACTGATCATCGGTCCCCACGAAAAGAATTCGAAGCGGGCCTGCACGGTCGTCGAGGGATAGCTGGATCTCGACATGTGTATTTCGGCGCCTGGAGTCCACTTCACCAGGCCCTCAGTCGGTAAGCCATGCTGCGAAACACAAGCGTTGATGGATTCCGTCTCGTGCGAGCATTCGTCGACCAGTTCGTCCCAAAATTCGGTCGCTTCGCGAAAAAACGGACTGGTTGCGGGACTGGCTGCGCTCATACGGGCTTCTTTCGACGTACGATTGAGTGTAGCGCGGTCCACCAGCTCATGAAAGATCTTTCATTCCGCCCGGATCGAGATTGCTATCGCCCACCGGCATTGGCGTTCAGTTCTTTGACCAGGCTCGCGACAAAGGCTTTTGCATCCCCAAAAAGCATCAGCGTTTTGTCCATATAGTAGAGTTCGTTATCAATCCCGGCAAAACCGGGGCTCATGCTTCGTTTGATGACCATAATCGTCCGGGCTTCGTACGCATTCAGGATCGGCATGCCGGCTATGGGACTGTTCTTATCTGTTTTGGCGGCGGGGTTCACCACGTCGTTCGCGCCGATCACTAAGGCCACATCGGCTCTCGGAAACTCCGAATTGATCTCGTCCATTTCGGCCAAGCGATCGTAGGGCACGTCCGCCTCCGCCAGCAAAACGTTCATGTGCCCCGGCATCCGGCCGGCGACTGGATGGATGGCGAAACGCACGTCTACGCCGCGGCGGCAGAGCACATCGAACATTTCTCGCAATTTATGTTGAGCTTGAGCTACGGCCATGCCGTACCCGGGAATAATAATGATGCTGCGAGCGGCATCCAGAATTTCCGCCGCTTCTTCGGGCGATGCGGAACGCACCGGGCGCTGAACCGCCTGTGTCGCGTTGGACTGAATTGCGCCGAACGCCCCAAAAAGCACATTACTGAAAGAGCGATTCATGGCGCGGCACATGATCACGGAAAGGATGAAGCCCGAGGAGCCATCCAGAGCTCCGGCAACAATCAGCAGCTTGTTATTGAGGACAAAGCCCATGGCGCTCGCCGATAAACCCGCGTATGAGTTCAGAAGCGCGATCACCGTCGGCATATCGGCCCCGCCGATGGGAACGATGAGAAGGACGCCGAAGACGAGTGAAAGCACCGTGAAGATGGGAAATAGCCAGGTTCGTTCGGGAGACAGGATAAGCGTGATTCCCACCGCTACGGCGAAGCCGAACAGTCCGAGATTGACGTAGTTCTGGCCTTTGTAGGTCATCGGGCGCGTGGGAAGAATCTCCTGCAATTTTCCGAAGGCCATGAGACTGGCGGTGAACGTAAGAAAACCGAGCAGCGTTTCCAATACCAGCGCGCCCATCGCGAATCCATGCGGCATGTGGCGGTAATACTCGGCTGTCCCGATTAATGCGGACGCAAGCGCGCCGCAAGCGTGAGAAAAGGCCGTCCGTTGCGGAACTGCCGTCATTGGCATTAGGTACGCGAGGGGCACGCCGAGCGCTGAGCCGATGAAGAATGCAATCAGAATCCACTCGTAGTTGATAACCTCGTGGCGCAGAAGCGTCCCGATCACCGCGAGTAACATACCGATCTCGCCCGCGATAACTCCCCGCCGAGCCGTCACGGGTGAATTCATCCATTTGATCGCGAGAATGAATCCGGCCGCCGCCAGGATGTAAAGCGCGGGATAGAGGCTTTCGGTCACTTCTTCTCCGGGCTCCTTTTCTTGAACATCCTGAGCATCCGGTCCGTGATCAGATAGCCGCTCACGACGTTCGTTACGGAGGCCACGACAGCGATGAAGCCGAGCGTGCGACTCAGTGTCGATGCCTCCTTTTCACCGGTGATTAGAATCGCTCCCACAACGGCAATCGCTGAGATCGCATTCGTCAACGACATGAGTGGTGTATGGAGTAGCGGCGAGACCCGCCGAATCAGCTCGAAGCCGAGAAACGCCGCGAGCATGAACACCCATATGGCAATTTCGTACGAAGTCATACCCGGATCTCCTGCTCCAGAAGTTGCAGAATGCGAGGATGAACAACTCTATTGCCGTGCGTTACCAGAGTCTCGCGGATGATCTCGTCCTCCAAATTCACGTTCAACGCGCCATCCCGAACCAATACTTTGAGAAATGAGGCGATGTTCGTAGCGAACATTTGGCTCGCATGATAGGGCACGAGCGAGGGGAGATTCAGGGGCCCAGCGACCGTGATCCCGTTATTGACAATCGTTTCCCCAGGCCGGGTGAGCTCGCAATTTCCGCCACGCTCGGCAGCGATGTCGATGATCACGGAACCGGAGCACATCTTGGCTGTCATCTCAGCCGTAATCAGAACGGGTGCTTTTTTCCCGGGCACCATCGCCGTAGTGATCACGACGTCCTGCTCGCGCAATACCTCCGCCATGAGCTCCCGCTGCCGGCGATAGAAAGCTTCGTCCATCGCTTTCGCGTAACCGCCCGCGCCTTCGGCCGATCTCGAATCCACGTCTAGAGTCACGAATTTCGCGCCGACGCTCTCTACCTGTTCCTTTACAACCGGGCGAACGTCATAGGCCGAAACGACCGCTCCCAAGCGCCGCGCGGTCGCAATCGCCTGAAGGCCAGCAACCCCTGCCCCCAGTATGAAAACCTTTGCGGGAGTGACTGTACCCGCCGCGGTCATCAGCATCGGGAACATCTTCGGAAGATAGCTCGCGGCCAGCAGCACCGCGCGGTATCCAGAGATCGTGGCCATGGACGAGAGCGCATCCATGCTTTGCGCGCGCGTGATTCGAGGCACAAGCTCCATCGCAAAGAACGACACTCCGCCTTCTGCCAAATCTGAGCACTCCTTGAGAGCGGTTAAAGGTTCGCCAAACCCCAGCAACACCTGGCCCGAGCGCAGGTCGGCTAGATCTGCTCTGCCCGCCTCAGGATTCGCCCCGAGGCAACGCACTTGCGCAATGATCTCCGCTTGCTGAAACAGTTCCGTCCGGCTGACCACGCGCGCGCCGCGAGCAACATATTGCTCATCCGGAAATCCAGCCTCGGTGCCGGCCGAATGCTCGATAACCACTTGAACTCGAGATTTGGTTAGCAGCTCACACTGCCGGGGAGTAATTGCGACGCGACGCTCGCCCGGGAACGTCTCACGAGGACTCCCAATGATTACTCCCAAAGAAGCTCCGTTACGAAATGATCATTCATCCCGGCGACAGACTGCGACAGCGCGCTACTTCACAATCAGTGTATAATTAAGAACTCGAACCAAATGAGCATGGCCACCAAGTAGCTGGTCATACGCGCAAGTGAAACCAACAGACGTTCAGAATCCGAACTACTTTCACAAAGTAGTTGATTGCCAGTGGGCTTGCCCCGCGCATACCAATGTTCCCGAGTACATTCGGCTCATTGCGCAAGGCCGATACACCGACGCTTACATGCTCAACCGGGAATCGAACGTGTTTCCCGCGATTCTCGGGCGCACGTGCGACCGGCCATGCGAGCCTGCTTGCCGCCGGGGCCGGTTAGATGGAAAGCCGGTCGCCATCTGCCGGCTAAAGCGCGTTGCGGCAGACCTCCGCGGTGAGATCGAGCACTTACTACCCAAGATCCCGGACAAGAAGAACGGCAAACGCATCGCCTGTGTGGGCGCAGGTCCAGCTTCGCTCACTGTCGCCAACGATCTGCTGCCGCTC